>Ga0210139_1000054_pt1 | contig 19199 bp, 16 predicted proteins | sample Browns_TuleB_D2_FD_184855 | JGI IMG/M metagenome (GOLD analysis project Ga0210139, IMG submission 184855) | Wetland microbial communities from San Francisco Bay, California, USA, that impact long-term carbon sequestration - Browns_TuleB_D2 (SPAdes) | ecosystem: Environmental > Aquatic > Marine >... | reverse complement strand
TCGCCATCGCTATCGCGCGGACAGCCGTTGGCGTCCACCGCCACGCCGGCCGGAGTGCCGGGGCACTTGTCCTTGTCGTCCGTCACGCCGTCCCCGTCGCTGTCGAGCGGCAGGGGGCAGCCGTTCGCATCGACCTTGGTGCCCAACGGGGTCCCGGGGCACTTGTCGCTGGGATCGGGGACACCGTCCTTGTCGCTGTCCTTGGGTCCCAGTTTGCCGAAGATGTAGCTCACCCCGAACTGGAGACCCAAATGCGTCGTACTGGGCAGGCTGTTGTAGGAGATGTAGTCGATGGTGCCGTCGACGCGTGCTCCCCAGCGCCGCTCGGCGCCCAGGCCGAATCGGAGGCCGAGCAGGCCGCCCAAGCCGTCATCCCGATGGTCGGTGCTGTATTCGTTGTGGGTGTACCCGCCTCCGAACAGGAAGCGGACACTGGGGCCGATCGGTGAGTGATAGGCGAAGCGGAAATGGAAGGGCTCGTAATTGTACGTCGCATTACCGACAACGGAGGAGGCGCGATTGTAGGAGCCATCCGCCTCGAGGGTGACCCGCGGCGAGATGTAATAGCCGACCCGTGCGCCGCCGCCCCAGCCGTTCTTCCAATCTTCGAAATTGGTTCCGAAATTAGTCCATCGGACGAACCCACCGACCTCCCAGTTCCCCTTCTGGGTCTCCTGGGCGGCTGCCGAACCCGCACACAACGCCAGAACGAGCGCACTCACCCCAATGCGACGCTTCATAGCGACCTCCGATGGCTGGCTTCCGGGTCTTCGTCGGTACCGCGTCGCCGTTTCGGCCTCGGCGACGCACGCTCCCTCGGGGAGAGAGCCATACGCGAGCGAACAGGGGGAATGATAGCGCGGTGTCCCGGCGACAAAAGGGGGAGCGTGTAGTCCGGGGTCGCGGGTTTTCTGAGGCGCTGCCAGAGGAAGTCGGGTCGCCAGGTCCCGGAAGGTCTCCTCCGCTCCGCTTTGGCGCTCCAGGTGCGGGAACCGGCGATCGTTGTCGCGCCCTTGGACTCCGAGGATGATGTCGCGGATCCGATCGATATTGCCGGCGGGTCCATCGCCGTTCTTGCCGGGCGACGCAAAGGGTTGAGTACGTTCAGTCATCCGTGCAAGTGGCGGTCGGCAAGCTGGTCGCTTGAATCGCCCTATCGGCCACCCTAGATTCCGCCCACGCATGAGCCCGCAACTCTATCGCGCGCCCGACTTTACCAAGCCCCCATTGGCCACCGCGCCCCAGGCGCGGTTTGAGCCCGCTCCCGGCGACGGCGTCCTTCCCGAGGGCTTCTTCTCGACCTCCAACCTCCCCACCTATCTCCACCTGGGCGGGCAATGGGTCATGCCCACCCGTCCCCGCATGGATTGCGTGATCGTTCGGCGGGGGAGCCAGCTGGAGACCATCGAGCCTCGGCGGCTCCAGCGCGGCGAGTTGATCGCGATGGGCGAGGCGGAGGACGGCTCAGAGGGGATCTACGTCCACAGCGAGGGCTTCCTGGGCGGATCCCACAGCGCCAACGAATTCCGGTTCATGTCCACCGAGGTAAGCCGCGAGCGCCCGGTGAACTACGAGGAGATGGCCGCGCGGCTGTGCGAGGAACGGGCGCGCGGGGGCTACCTGATCTGGGTGGCCGGTCCCGCGCTGGTACACTCGCGGGCCCGCGGGGACTTCGAGTGGTTCGTCCAGAACGGCTTCGTGCAGGCGATGCTGGCGGGGAACGCGGTGGCGGTCCACGATATCGAGGCCGCGATCTACGGCACCACGCTGGGCATGACCAATACCGGCCAGCCGACCGATGGTGGGCACGGACTGCACATGCGGGCCATCAACCGGGTGCGGGCGCTGGGGTCGATCGAGGATGCGGTGAAATCGGGTCTGATCAAGACCGGGATCATGCACGCGCTGGTTACGCACAAGGTCCCCTACGTCCTGGCCGGCTCGATCCGGGACGATGGCCCGCTCCCCGGCGTTCACAGCGATTCGCTGTCGGCGCAGGACGCCATGCGGGAGCACGCGGTCAAGGCCACCGGCGCCATCCTGATCGCCTCGGCGCTGCACGCGATCGCGGTCGGCAACATGCTCCCCGCCTTTCACACTCATTACGACGGGGTGCCAACCCCGCTGATGACAATTTGCGTGGACCAGACCGAATTCGTGGTGAGCAAGCTCAAGGATCGCGGTACCCACCAGGCCTACGGGGTGGTGACCAACGCCCAGGATTTCATGCACGTCCTCCGTTTCTACGTGGAAAAATGGAAACCCTCGTCCTGAACGCACCGGGGTCCGGATGGGCCCGCCTGGCCGAACGCGTTGCCGCCGAACTCCCGGTCGCGGAGATCGACGGCGTCTGGGTCTTTCCCTCGATCCGGCGGGAAGGGAAGGAGTGGGGAACCGCGGTGCTCTCTCGGATCGCCGGCGAGCACGCCGAGCGGCGCCGGATCTACACCGCGCGCTTCGTGCACACCTTGAAGGGACCCGAGCGCGGGAAGTTCGAATCGTCGATCGAGGAAGTGGGGAGCGGACCGGTCGAGACCCTGGAGCTGCTGCTGGCCGGCGTCAACCGTCGCCTGGATCAGGCCGAGGGGCCCACGGCGGTCACGCCTTCGTCATGGTTCCCTCCGTCTCCACCGGGCCAGCCCGCCGATGCACCTCGCCAGGGTTGAGGGGGCCGCACTCCTCGATCGGTTCCGTCGTTACCTTCGGGACCATCGCCAGCCGGTTACCCGCCAGCGGGACCTGATCGCCGAAGCGGTCTTCACATCGGAAGATCACCTGTCGGTGGATGCGATCCAGCGCTGGCTCCGGGAGCATCGGGAACGGGTGGCGACGGCCACGGTGTATCGCACCCTCGATCTTCTGGTCGAAAGCGGCCTGGTCAAGGCGCTCGATTTCGGCGAGGGATTTCGGCGCTACGAGCCGATGCCCACCGATACCAACCACGGCCACCTGATCTGCCAGCGTTGCGGGCGGGTGGATGAATTCGAGCACGAAAGGCTGGAGCGAATGCTTCCGGCGATTGCGGACGAACACGCCTTCCAGCATCAGCGGCACCAGGTGGAGATCTTCGGACTCTGTCACGACTGCCAGGGTCGAGACCTGGAGGGCCTATGAGACGCGGCCCGGTCGCGCCCTGCCCCCCGCCGCGTCCGAGAGAGTGACGCTGTCGTGTCCGAGCCGACCCTCTCCCTCGCCGTCGCCTTTCTCGCCGGGCTGTTGAGCTTCCTCTCTCCCTGCGTTCTGCCGCTGGTTCCGTCCTACATCGGGTTCATCACCGGCATGACGCTGGAGGAAGTGGGAAACCGGCGCCGGCACGCGCTGCTCCACGCGCTGCTGTTCGTGATCGGGTTCTCCCTGATTTTCCTCCTTCTGGGAGCCAGCGCCACGGCACTGGGCCGCTCGCTCAAGTACTACCAGATCTGGCTGCAGCGGATCGGGGGGGCGCTGGTCATCATCTTCGGGCTGTTCTGCCTCGGCGTGCTCCGACTCAAGTGGCTTCACATGGAGCGGCGTGTGCACTTCCAGGACAAGCCGATCGGCTACCTCGGCTCGGGTCTGGTGGGGATGGCATTCGGCGCCGGGTGGACTCCCTGCATCGGTCCGGTGCTGGGAGGCATCCTCGGCCTCGCTGCCAGCGAAGCGAGCCTGGGCCGCGGCCTCGAGCTCCTGGCCTGGTACTCGGCGGGCTTGGGGTTGCCGTTCCTGCTCGCGGCGGTGGCGCTCGAGGGATTTCTCGAGTGGTTTCAGCGTTTCCGGAAGTATCTGCCGTGGGTGATGCGGGTGAGCGGCGTGCTGCTGATCTTCGTGGGAATCCTGATGGTGACGGGAGAGTTCACGCGGATGGCGGGCTGGCTGCAGGGCCTTACGCCGGAGGTGCTGAAGAGGCGCCTCTAGGAGTGATGGAATGGGGGAAAGGGGGAATGGGGGATTGTCCTCTCATTCCCTCATTCCCCCATTCTATCATTCTCCCATTCTGCTCAATCGGCAATCATCACTCGGCAATCGATTCCAGCTCCTCTTCGACCTGTTGACGCCGGAGCAGTTCCCAGTAACGGCCGCCTCGACCGATCAGCACGTCGTGAGTCCCTGCCTCGACGATCCGTCCGCGATCCAGGACGATGATCCAGTCCGCGTCCCGTACTGCTGTCAGTCGGTGGGACACGATGACGCTGGTGCGACCGACCAGGGCGTCGCGAAGTCCGTGAAGGATCCGGGCCTCGATCTGGGTGTCTACCGCGCTCAGGGCGTCGTCGAGCACGAAGACCGTCGGGTCCCGGGCCAGCGCCCGGGCGATCGCCGCCCGTTGTTTCTGTCCCCCGGAGAGATTGATCCCTCGCTCGCCCAGCATGGTGTCGTAGCCCTGTGGGAGCGCCGGCAGCGCCTCGACCAGCTGGGACACCTCGGAGACGCGCTCCAATCGTCCGTCGTCGGGAGCGCCGAGAAGGATGTTCTCTCGCAGGGTGGCGCTGAACAGAAAGGTCTCCTGCGGGACGAATCCCACTTCCCGGCGCAGCTCTTTCAGGCTCAACGTGCGGATGTCCACCCCATCTAGCAGAATGCGACCTCGATCGGGGTCGTAGGTGCGGACGATCAGGTCTACCAGGGCCGATTTCCCGGCCCCGATCGGCCCGACAATTGCAAGTGAACGCCCGGCCCCGACTTCGAATGAGATGTCTTCGAGCACATAGCCCCGCTCTCGTGCTCCCGGGTACTGGAACCAGACGCCCTCGAAGACCAGGGAGCGGCCGCGGGTCGCAGGAGGCAGGAGGAGGGGACGGGGCGGCGAGACGATCGTAGAGGTCTCGCTCAGCAGCGCGTTGATCCGGGCCATACTGGCTTCGCCGCGCTGCACCAGGTTGATGGCCCAGCCGAGCGCGATCATGGGCCAGACCAGCGTGGCGAGATAGACGCCGAAAGCGACGAACGCCCCGGGAGAGACCGTACCGGCCACCACCAGGCGGGCGCCGAAATAGAGCACCGACGCAGCGCCCAGGCCGCCCAGCAGATTGAGCAGGGGGTGAAACGCTCCAGCGGCGTAGGCCAGGGAAACGTTGCGATGCGCGTACTCCTCGTTTAGGCTGCGGAAGTGCTTGATCTCCGACTGCTCCTGGCGGTAGGCGCGCACCACGCGGACCCCGGACAGGTTTTCGTGGACGTAGTTGGTCACATCGGCGAATTGGGCCTGGATCGCGAGGGCCCGGTAGTGAATGGTCTGGCCGACGAAGATCATGACCAGCGGCAGGCCGATCAGCGGCGCCAGCGCATAGAGCGCCAGTCGCGGGCTGATCTGGATCATGGCCGGGCCGATCAGCAGGGCGCGGGTGATCGTGTCCACCGTGTACATTAGGGCGGGCCCGGCCACCATGCGGACCGCGAGCAGGTCGTTGGTCGACCGGCTCATGAGGTCGCCGACGGGATGGGTCCCGTAGAACGCGGCGGGCATACGTTCGAGGTGTCGGAAGATATCGTTCCGGAGATCGCGCTCGATGTATCGGCTGGCGCTGTTCAAGGCGCGGCGCATCTCGAAGCGAGCCAGGCCGCCGGCCAGTGCGGTTCCCAGGAGGAACAGGACGGCTTTCCCGACTTCAGCCAGTGGTGACGGATGCTGTAGCGCATCGATCCCGCGCTGAATGAACCGGGGGGCCAGAGTAATGAAGAAGTTGGAGACGACGACCAACCCGAGCCCGACGGCCACGGTACGCCGGTAGGGTCGGAAATACGGGACCAACCGCTTTAATTTCATAGACTGAATGTCACTGGCCCGATGGGGCCGAGACAAGGAGGCCGGAATGCGAAAGACCTTTGCGATTGCCACGGCGCTGCTGTTGCTCGCCGCCTGTTCCAAGAGTGCCGACAAGTCGGCGGCGGACGCGCAGCGCGACCTCCAGCTCGCGCCGGCGGATACCAGCGCCAAGGCGATCAACGATGCGCCCGCGGCCAAGCCGCCCGAGAGTCCGGCCCCGGCCCCCGCCCCCAAGCCGGCCACGGCTCCGGCTCCCAAGCCCAAGCCGGCCGAGCCCGCGACGGTGAGCCTGGGCTCCGGAACCCAGGTGCGGAGCGAGGCGATTGATACCATCAGCTCGCGCCATCAGAAGGCCGGTGAGACCTTCAAGACCACGGTCAGCTCCGACATCAAGAACGACAAGGGCCAGGTCGTGATCCCCGCTGGATCCACGCTCACCTTCGAGATCGTGACCCTCGAGCCGGCCGAGAACAAGAGTCAGAGTGACGGCAAGCTGGAGCTCAAGGTGACCGAGGCGACCATCAAGGGGCAGAGCTATGCCGTCAACGGCACGGTGGTCTCCGTGACGCACTTCCTCAAGGGACGCGGCGTTACCGCCGGCGACGCCGCCAAGGTTGGCGGTGCCACCGCCGGTGGTGCCGTGGTCGGCGGCCTGCTTGGCAAGGGCAAGGGTGCCGTGATCGGCGCCGTCCTCGGTGCGGCGGGCGGTACCGCGGCGGCGGTCCACTCGGCGGACCGGGATGTGGTGATCCCGGCCGGTGGCGAGATCGTCATCGCACTGCTGGGGCCGCTGACGGTTGCCAAGTAAGAGTGCTGAGGACTGAGGACTGAGCGAGGGCCGAGCGGATCACCGCTCGGCCCGTTCTTTTGCGGGGTTGCTCGCAGCTAAACGCGAGATGAGAGCATGCACGGAGGCGGTGCCGAGGCGAAGAGTGTGAAACCTCTAGGGTCTCCGCAATGGAAACTGAGGCTCATCGGACTCCTTGAGCTCAGTGGAGGGCTGTACGGTCTCGCCGCTGTCGGGTTGGAACCCAGTTCCGGCTCCCCTCGTCAAGCGGTCCTGAACTCAGGCATCGCGGTATTCTACGCATTGAGCACCGTAGCTGGAGCAATGCTCATGAGAAGGAGCAAGTGGGCTATCGAGCTCTCCTTCCTCCTTCAGGCACTGCAGGTTGTTCATATCGCATATGAACGAGCGGAGTACTCCATATACTCCGGGGCTTCTTATTACATCGCCTTTGTCCCCCCAACACTGCGACAATCGTTCAACATCGGCAGTGGCGTGGACATCAAGCTCACAAGCGAGTACGTGGAGCCAACGTTTGCACTTAACCTCGTCGCACTCTGGGCCGCTTGGTACCTCTTCAGCCGGATAGACAAGTCGGAGGAAGAAACGACAAGTACACAAGTTTCGGCATAAACGGCCTCCGGCGAACCGGGCAAAGCCCTGTTCGACCACTTAAGGCTTGATTCAGTACTCAGTCCTCAGTCCTCAGTCCTTCTCAATATCCCGCCCCTCCGCCGCCTCGCCGGGGATCGCTCACGCCCTGCCAACCGTTGTCCGTCCGAATAATCGCTTCCACGTCTCCCAGGAGATCGTGCTGCCTGATGGTGTGGCCCATTTCGCGAAGGCGGGCCAGCGCCGCGGGCGGGAATCCGTCCCGCTCGATCAGGATCTCATCCGGCAGGGCCTGATGATGCATTCGCGGCGCGCTCACCGCCTCACGAAGCGTCCACTGTCGGTCGATCACCAGCGAGAGGACTTGATAGACCGCGGTGATGATCCGGGGCCCGCCGGCGGCTCCCAGGAGCAGATAGACCCGCCCGGCTGAATCGAGCACGATGCTGGGCGTCATGGTCGAGAGGACCCGTTTCCCGGGCGCGATGGCGTTGGCCTCCCCCTGGACCAGGCCGTAGCCGTTGGGGAGCCCCGGCGCCGCCGCGAAATCGTCCATGCTGTTGTTGAGCAGGAAGCCGGCACCGCGAACCAGCACCATGCTTCCGAACGAGTTGTTGAGCGTGGTGGTGGCGCTGACCGCGTTCCCCTCACGATCGATCACCGCGAAATGGGTGGTGGAGTTGCCGTCGCGCAGGGTGGGATCGAAGGGCGGAGTGGGAGTCGCCCGGGCGGTATCGATGGTAGAGCGCAAAGAGTCGGCGTAGCCGATCGAGAGCAGCCTTGCCAGCGGTATCCGGACCCGGTCGGGGTCGCCCAGATAGCGGTTCCGATCGGTGAAGGCCCGTCGCATCGCCTCGGTCTCCAGATGGATCAGCGACGCCGAGCCGACCGGAGGCAGGGGGGCGAAGCCGCGCATGAGGTTGAGCACCTCCGCCAGCACCACGCCTCCTGACGAGGGTGGCGGCATGGTGTACAGCGTATCATCGCGGTAGCTCACGACCAGCGGATCTCGCCAGACCGGCCGGTAGCGCTCGAGATCCTCGTGGCTGATCAATCCGCCATCCCGTTCCATCTCCGCCACCAGCGAATCCGCCACCCACCCTTTGTAGAACCCGTCGGCGCCCTGCTTCCGGATCGCACGGAGGACTCTCGCCAGTAGGGGCTGCCGGAGTCTCTTTCCTACGGCCAGTGGCCGCCCGCCGGGAAGAAGGAGGGCTGCGATGGCGGGGAAGCGGGCCAGGCGCGCGCTGTCTCTGACGAACGCGTGGTGCCGGTACTCGTCGATCGCAAAGCCATTCTCGGCGAGGGAGATCGCCGGGCCTATCAGCTGAGCCATCGGCAGGCGGCCGAAGCGTCGATGGGCCTCGAACAGGCCGGCCACCGTCCCGGGCACCGCTACCGAGAGCGGGCCGACCAGGCTGGCGGAACTCGGGCGCCCGGATGCATCGAGGAACATGTCGTGGCTGGCGCCCTGGGGAGCGACTTCCCGGAAGTCCAGCGCCTGGGTTCCGCCGTTGGCGAGACGCACGACGAGGAATCCGCCGCCGCCCAGATTGCCGGCCTCGGGATGCACCACTGCGAGGGCGAACCCGACGGCAACGGCCGCGTCCACCGCATTTCCCCCCTGTTTGAGGATTCCACGCCCGACTCGGCTGGCGATCAGGTGACCCGAGACCACCATCCCATGGTGTCCCTGGGAGACGCGGGCGGCATTCCACAGGGGCCAGGCGGGATTGACGCCGGGACGGTGCCGGCCCTCCTGCCCCATCGCGAGACCAGGGAGGGAAACCGTCAGGAAGAGGAAGGTGAGCGACCGCAGGTTGCCGGGAATCGAAGGCACGGCCTAATTTAGCGCTTCCATGGCTCGACAGCGTTCCGCCTCCCCGCCCGGTGACGGGCCCGATCTCCGCCTCACCGAACGCCGGAATCCCCGGACCGCCGACCTCGATCTCGCCAATGCGCTGGAGATCGTGGATCTCATCGGCGCCGAAGACGCCGCCGTCCCGGCCGCGGTCGCGGCCGCCCGGGAGTCGATCGCCAAGGCGATCGACCTGATCGAGCGCGGCTTCCGGGCCGGTGGCCGCCTGATCTACGTGGGCGCCGGCACCAGCGGCCGCCTGGGTGTTCTGGATGCGGCTGAATGCCCCCCGACCTTCGGCACCCCTCCCGAGATGGTGATCGGTCTCATCGCCGGCGGCTACAAGGCGTTGGTCCGCTCGGTCGAGGGCGCCGAGGACGACATCAATGCGGCGATCGAGGAGATCAACGGGCAGAAGGTGACCTCGCGCGATGTGGTGGTTGGGATCGCCGCGAGTGGGACGACACCCTTTGTCCGGGCGGCTCTGGGTCGGGCCCAGGGCGTCGGCGCCACCACGATCTTTCTCTCCTGCAGCGAGCCACCGGCTTTACTCAAGGAAACCTGCGACGTCTGCATCACCGTCCTGGTGGGGCCGGAGGTGCTCACCGGGTCCACCCGGATGAAGGCGGGGACCGCCACCAAGCTGGTGCTCAACATGCTCACCACCGGTGCCATGGTCCGACTGGGAAAGGCCTACGGAAACCTGATGGTCGATCTCCAGGCCTGGAATGAGAAGCTCAACGACCGGAGCGAGCGGATCCTGATCGAGACCACCGGCGTCGATCGTGCGGGGGCCCGCGCCGCACTCAACGCCGCGGGTGGCCAGGTCAAGACCGCGATCGTCATGCTTCGCCGCAAGGTGGGCCGGACCGAGGCCGAACGGCTCCTCTCCGAGCACCAGGGACACCTCCGGCCCATCGTGGGAGACCCGCCACCGGTCTCAGCCCCGTGACCGAACGGCCGGTCCTCGGAGTGGGCCTCATGTCCGGCACCTCGCTCGACGGAATGGACGCCGCCCTGGTTCGCTTCGAGAGCGCCACGCACTGCGAGCTGCTCGCCTTTGCCACTCGACCCTACTCCAAGGCCCAGCGCAAGCGACTGGAGCAGGCCCTGAGCGACGCGCCTCCGGCCGATCTGGCCCGCCTCCATATCAGCCTTGGCGAGTGGGCCGCGGAGGCGGTCGAGCTGGTCCTCACCCAGGGTCGTGCGCGCGCCATCGACCTTGGCTTCATCGCCTTTCACGGGCAGACCATCTGGCATCAGCCGCCCGTGGTGAGCTGGCAGCTGGGCGAGTCGGCCGTGCTGGCGGAGCGGTTCGGGGTGCGGGTGGTGGGAAATTTCCGGGCCCGCGATGTGGCGGCGGGAGGGCAGGGCGCTCCGCTGGTCCCGATGGCGGACGTGCTGCTGTTCGGGCATCCAGAGCGCGCCCGCGTCCTGCTCAACCTGGGCGGGATGGCCAACCTGACTTACGTGCCTCGACGGGCGGTCGATGAAGGAGCCTTCGCCTTCGATACCGGTCCCGGGATGGCGGTGATCGACGCGGTGGCCCGGCTGGTGAACCACGCGCTTCCCTATGATCGGGATGGGCGGCTGGCCAGGCGTGGAAAGGTGAACGAGCGGGTGCTGGGCCAGTTGCTCAAGGATTCCTTCTTTGCCAAGGCGCCTCCCAAGAGCACCGGCCGTGAGCCATTCGGACACGCCTTCGCCATGACCCTGCATCAGAAGGTCCCGGGTCCCGATGGGGTCGCCACGGCGGTCGAACTGACCGCCCGCTCGGTGGCCGCGGCCATCGCGCGATGGGTGCCGGGCAACCCGGAGATCGTGGTCTCCGGTGGCGGGGCACACCACCCGATCCTGATGGAGCGCTTGCAGGAGAACCTGGCCGCTCGATGGGGGGCGCCAGCGAACATCACGCGATTCGAGGATCTGTTCTTCTCGGGAGATGCGAAAGAGGCCGTTGCCTTTGCCCTGCTGGGCTACCTCACGCTGCACGGCCAACCCGGGAATCTCCCCGCGGCCACCGGCGCGCGTGGCGCCCGGGTGCTGGGATCGGTGACGCCGCCGTGAACCCCGGCCGCCTGATACTCCCGCCCCTCCGCTGGAAGCCGGAGACCGCCTACCGTCACGAAGAGAAGAACATCACCCAATACCTCAGCGTCGGCGTGGGCGGCTTCATCATTTTCGGCAGCCTGGGCGCCTCCGCCGCTGAGGTGAGAGACCTGGTTACCACCCTCAAGCGGCGCGCTGGGCAGCCGCTCCTGATTGCCGCCGACCTCGAACGCGGGGCCGGCCAGCAGATGATGGATCTGACCGAGTTTCCCCCGCCCGGCGCCCTGGCCTCGCTCGAAGATCCCGCCGTGATTGCGGCTGCCGCGGGGACCACGGCCACCGAGGCCCGTTCGGTCGGGATCAACTGGATTCTGGGCCCGGTCTGCGATCTCGACGTGGAGCCTGACAATCCGATCATCCAGACCCGATCGTTCGGGGCCGACGCCTCGAAGGTCGCGGTCGACGTGCGCCAGTGGGTCGACGCCTGCCATGCCGCGGGAGTGCCCTGCTGCGCCAAGCACTATCCCGGGCATGGCCGCACCACCACCGATTCCCACTCCGTGCTTCCCGTGGTGGACACCGACAAGGAAACCCTCCAGAGTCAGGACGGCCTTCCCTTCGCGGCGGCGGTCAAGGCCGGGGTCGAGGGGGTGATGACCGCCCACGTCTCCTACACCGCGCTCGATCCGTCGGGCCGCCCCGCCACTTTTTCCAAGGTGATCCTGGACGATCTCCGCCAGCGGCTCGGCTTCAACGGCCCGGTGGTGACGGATGCGCTGATCATGGAAGGCGCGCTGGAGGGACACAGCGAAAGCCAGGGGTCGGTCCAGGCGCTCAAGGCCGGTTGCGACCTGCTGCTCTATCCCAAGGATCCGGCCGCGGTGAGCCGGGCGCTCGCGCAAGCAGTGAAGAGTGGTGCGCTCGCCGGCCAGCGGTTGAGCGGGGCGCTCGAGCGCTACTCCAGGCTGCTGACTCGAGCGAATCAGATGTCTGAGAGCGGCCCCTCACCCGCGATCAGCGCCTCCTCGATCGCCGATCGGCTGCTGGAGCGCGGGTTGCTTCGGGGCTCCGCTCCCAGGCTGAGTCGCAAACTCGAGCTGGCCGTCGTGGACGACGACATCTACGGCGCGTTCGCGCCGGGGCCCAGCGATTTCGCGGAGCGGGCCCTCCGGGCCGACGGCTTCGAGCTGGGACCGGGAGGCGACCGGGTGGTGCTTGCCTTCGCCGAGCCGCGCGCTGCCAAGGGGCGGGCCGGGTTCGGTCCCGAGAGTCTGGCCGCGCTCAATCGCCTGGTGCCCGGCGCCGCGCTGGTGATCATGTTCGCGCATCCCCGACTGCTTCCCCAGATTCCCGGCGAGTCACCGGTGCTGGTGGCCTGGCACCGGCAGCGGCTGATGCAAGAAGCGGCGGCGAGGTGGGTCAACGGCAGGACTGAGGGATGAGGACTGAGGACTGAGTGCAGTTACTCAGTCCCCAGAGCTCAGTCCTCAGTCCTTAAGCTGCGCGGGGATTCCGATGAGAGCTGACACCACCACGATGGCAGGCAAGACAGTCTTGGTCACCGGGGCTACCTCGGGCATCGGCCTCGAGACCGCGCGCGGCCTGGCGGGGATGGGGGCGCTGGTGATCGTCGGGGCGCGGGATGAGACCCGTGGTAAGGCGGCAGTAGATATGATCACCGGCGCCGGAGGCAAAGCCGAGCTGCAGATGATCGACTTGGCCTCCTTCGCGTCGGTGCGGCAGGCGGCCGAGCAGCTCCTCAGGAAGCATCCCGTTCTCGACGTGCTGGTCAACAACGCGGGCACCGCGGTGAAACGTCACCAGCTCACCGCCGACGGCCAGGAAACCACCTGGCAGACCAATTTTCTCAGTCACTTTCTGCTTACCCGCCTGCTTCTCCCGGCGCTCAAGCGCGCGCCCAAGCCCCGGGTGGTGAACGTCAGCTCCATTGCCCACACCAACGCCAGGATCAACTGGGACAATCTCGGTCTCGAGGGGGAGTTCAAGGGCTTTCCCGCCTATGCCCAATCGAAGCTGGCCCAGATTCTCTACACCACCGAACTGGCGCGACGGGAGCCGGCCATCACCGTGACCGCCGTGCATCCCGGCGCCATCGCCACCAACATCTGGCGGCCCGCGCCGCTCCTGATACGGGTGATTCTTGCCGTGGTCCTTCCCTCCCCGGCCAAAGGCGCCAGGCCGGTGATCCGACTGGCCTCGGCTCCGGAGCTGGAGGGTGTTTCCGGAAAGTATTTCGATCGAATGGAGGAGCGAGGCCCCGCTACGGCGGCACGGAGCCCGGAGGATGCAGCGAGGCTGTGGACCCTGGCCGAACGGGCCACGGCCTGATTCGACCGCAAAGTGTGAAGACCTCCGCTGGTGGTGGAGTGAACGCCCAATGAAGCAAATGTGAAGAAGTTGCCTTCGAAAAAAGCCTATCCCGAATCCCAGGGAAGGAATATCTTCAGCATCAATCCGCCATAACCTGGGGCACTCAGATGAACGGGCTCCGCTCGAGATGGTCGGCCGGAATCGCGCTCTTGTGGGTCGCTGCGTGTACCGACATCCAGTACCGCGATCGCCCACCGTTCAACCCCCCGCCCGACGCCTCCAGCGGGTATCTCGGCTATTACTCCACGGCTGATCGCCAGACCGTCTGCGGCAACTGCCATGTGGGCCAGCAGGCCGACTGGCTCCAGACGCTGCACTCCGGCGCGTGGGATACCCTTCAGGCCAATCCGGCCGCCCAGCCCGTCTGCGAGCATTGTCACACCTTGAACTCTCGAGGCAACCGGCCCTCGGCCCTGGTGGGATTCGACAAGGTCGCGAGCGACGTCTACCACGATGTCCAGTGCGAAAGCTGCCACGGGCCGGGATACAACCACGTGACCAACCCGAGCGTGGTGGCCAATCGTCCGTTTCCCGGCCTCAGCGTGTATCCCACCGTTCCGGTCGCCGACACCGCGGGATTCGTGAACTCCGCCTGCGGGGGTTGCCACCAGGGAGCCGGGCCCTCGAGGAATCACAATTTCCTGAGCGAGTGGAGGGCTTCCCGTCACGGCATCCCGCAGCCGCAAGGGGCGAGCGCGACCTGTGCACCGTGCCATGACGCCAAGGGCGTCCTGGCTGCGTGGGGCGTCAACACCGCCTATCGGGAGCAAGGGACCAACACGCCGATCCCGCAGACCTGCCCCGTCTGCCATGACCCGCACGGCACCGCCAAGGCTCCGAGCGGGCTGCCGCTGGATGGTCAACTGCGGTACCCGATCGACTCACCGGTCGAGGAGGTCAATCTCTGTACCCACTGCCACAACCGGCGCTCCGAGCTTACCGCGGCGGGCAGTGGCCCCCATGGGGCGCAGGGTCCGGTGCTCTTCGGGACAGCGGGCTATTTCCCGCCGGGGACGATTTATGACACCACCGCCATTCTGACCACCCACGGGTCGACGGCAAACCCGCGGCTCTGCGCCGGCTGCCACGTGAACCAGCTGACCGGGGTGGACGCGGGCGGCAATCCGGTCGCGTACGTCGGCCACAGCTTCCATCCGCTTCCCTGCTTCATGCCGGGTAACCCCGGAGTGGTGGATACCACGTTTACCAACGCGTGCCCGTTCGACGAACCCAGCCGGTCGTGGGCCGCCTGCACCGCGTCCGGCTGTCATCCCTCCGCCGCGCAGGCGATCTCCCGGTTTGACGGCCTCCGGACCGAAGTCAGCGGTTACCTCCGCACCATCTGGATAGACGTCAACCGCAACAAGGTCGTTGATCCGTTCCCGACGGACTCGGGGTATCTGGCGAAGGTCAAGCTGAACCAGCCCGGCGATCTCGACAACTCGACGAATACCATCACCTCGGCGAAAGGGGCGCTGTTCAACGCTCAGCTGACGGGCGACAGCCTCTTCGATCATCCGGATGGCTCGCACGGGGTCCACAACCCGTTCCTCTATCGGGCCCTGTTGCAGGCGTCGATTGCGGATCTGCTGGTCAACTACGGCGGCTTCCTGCCGGCGCCGCCGGCTCCGCTGCTATTCCGGATCCAGGCCGCGGTGCAGAGCCGGCAGCTGCGGATGTCGCCGCAGGCGGAGCAGGCCATCATGGGCCCGGACCGGGTCAGGGCTGCGGGCAACCGGGTCGGCCTCCGCTGAGCGCGGCGACGCGTGCTCCGATCGTTTCCCACCGTGGACCGCTCCGTGAGCGTCGGGCCGCCGGATCCAGACTCCGGTCCTGACTCGCCTCCGCCAGTGGCACGGCGCCGGTACGGGACCATCGGGTTGATGTTCGTGATCGCCGCGCTTGCCGCGGTGAGAATCGCGGCGGGTGCCGAGCATCCGGGGCCGGGGGCCGCGGCCGCGGTCGCGGTGAATCAGGGGAGCGACACCTTCCCGCACGAACGCCACAAGAAGCTCGCCTGCCTGACCTGCCACCTGCCGACCTCTCAGAAGGTGCTCACCTTTCAGCCGCCGCGCGGCTGCCAGATCTGTCATCACCAGGCCCCGGACAAGGCCGAGTGCCAGAAGTGTCATACCGACGAGATGCTCGAGCGGCCGATGGATGTGCGGATCACGGTGACGGTTCCCAAGCACGATCCGAAGGGCCGCACCGTCGGCTATATGCACTCCGTCCACACCAAGAAGAAGAAGTGCATTGACTGTCATGTCACTCCAGTGACCATGGAGCCGAGGGATAGCGTGCTGACCTGCCGGTCATGTCACTCGGATCACCATGAGATCGGACGGAGCTGTTCAACCTGCCACCATACGGGGACGATTCTCGACCCCCATCAGCCGCCGGTCGCGCCGCACTATGGTTGCGACCGTTGCCACACGCCGGAGCGGATCAGCGTGCTGGTGCCGGGGCGAACGTTGTGCCTGGTTTGTCACAGCGAGCTGAAGGACCACAACGATCCGAAGCCGTGTACGGAGTGCCATTTCCTCGCCACACCCGAGGAATTCAAGGCCAACCTCCGCAGTACCCCTGCCGGAGCCACGCCATGAAACAAACGAACCTGGCTGTGGTGCTCCTGCTCATATTGACGGCCCCGCTCCGGGCCCAGGGGTACCTCCTGCGGCTCGACGGGCGGGTGCAGAGCGTGGCGTATCGCGGCGTCCGGCTCGACAGCATCCCCTTGTCGGCGGTGGACACGGCCGCCAGTGGGGCGCTCTACTCACCCGACGGTTACGCGGTGGCCTGCGCTCCGGGTGGCACCTACTGCACGTTCTACCGTCCCGGTTCTTCGGTCCAGAACGCTCCGGCCATCGTCAGTGCCGATTTTACCATGTGGGGCCTGGGCCTGCCCGGCCTCAGCCTCCACGCCAACGCCCGCGCGGGTGGGGACCTGGTGGGTGGGCCCTGGCCGGGGACCGAGCCGGCCGTGCAGCTGCTGGAGGCCTACGCCCGCTTCCAGCGGGACTGGCTCACCGCTCAGCTGGGGCGGCAGGTGCGCCGCGGGCGGCTGGGCTTCACCGGTTTCGACGGTGCCGCTGTCGGGGCCCGTGCGGCGCACCTCGGCCTGTCGGCTGAGGGTTATCTCGGCCTGGGCCTCGCGCGGGGCTCGGTATTGCCCGCGACCAGCGACCTGCTCAATCCCTTTGACGAGTTCCAGCCGACCATGCGCCAGTGGGTTGCTGGCGCTGATGGCGACTGGCGCTTCGGATACGGCGACGTCCACGCCGAATACCAGCGAGAGGTGGACCGCGATACCCACAACTTCGTCTCCGAGCGGGTGGGAGTGACCGCCAGCCTCCATCCGATACGCTACTTCCGGGTCGATGGCGGCAGTGAATACGACCTTGCGAGTGGAACGTGGGGGTCGTCCGAAATCGACCTCACCATCACTCCCCACCAGCGGTTCGGCGCTTCAGGCGGAATCAGGCAGTATCGACCTTTCTTCAATCTCTGGACGATCTGGGGGGCGTTCAGTCCGGTGGGCTTCCATGCCTATCGTGGCTCTGCCTGGGTCCGGCCCGTAGGCCAACTCGAGCTCCACGCCTCCGGCGAGCATTATCAGTACGAGGAAACCTTCACCAGCACCGCCCTGGTGAGTGTTGCCGACCACGGCTGGCGCTGGGCGGCGGGCGCGGGTCTGGGCCTGGGGGCGCAGTGGCATACGGCGCTCAACTATCACGCCGAGTCGGGTCCGGGGGCATCGTCCCGGGGCTGGGACGGGAGTATCAGCTGGGCGCCAAGCACGATCCTGACCCTCACCGCCGACGGCGGCTACATGGAGCGGCCGCTCGAATTCCGCTATGAGCAGAGCAACCTCGGTTGGGCCGGCCTGTACGGCAATCTGAAGCTCAACGAGCGTCTCCGCTTCAATCTGAGCGGCACCTGGTACGGGGAAGACCGGCAGCGGCCCGATGCCTCCGGCTTCGACTGGAGTCAGACGCGCATCATTGCCGGGATATCCTGGCTGATGGGTTCGGGTGCCGACCGGCTCTCGCTGCCACCCGCGGTGCGGAGGCGGGAGAGCCGATGAGACGTCTCGGTCTTCTCCTGGCCCTGGGTGGCCTGTGGACGTCTGCCGCCCTCGCACAGGAGACACCCGCCGGATCGCCCCACTTCGATCACTGGCGGCATCGCAAGGTCTTCCCAACCTGTCTGACCTGCCACCCGGGGGCGGCGGACCCTTCCCGCCCGTTCTGGCCCAAACCCGAGCAGTGTGAGAACTGTCACGACGGGAAGGTCGAAGAGAAGGTGGACTGGGACGGGACGCCGCCTTCGCGCGTGAGCAACCTCCGCATCAAGCACGATGTGCACGCCGAGAAGTTCCATAAGAAATACGGCGCGGACTCCACCCAGGCGTGCATGTCCTGTCACAGCTCGCCCGGGGCTGCCTGGATGGAGGTGAGGCGGGCGGTACCGGCGCGCTGCCTGGACTGCCATGGAATCACGGTGGCGCACCACGAGGCTCCGGATTCCGCATGTGCGACCTGTCATCTGAAGCTGCCTGAGACGAAATTCACCGAGGCGCGCATCGCGAAATTCCCCAAGCCCCCCTCTCATGACGCCGAAGGCTTCTATCCCGGACGCCACCACGGCGAACTGGCGGAGGGGGCCAAGGGGGCGGAAGGGAAGCCCTACGCCGTAGCGCCGAGCTGCGCCACCTGCCACGCGAGGGACTTCTGCCTCCAGTGTCACGTGAACGCGCCGGAGGTGAAGGCGATCCAGGCACTGGATCCCGATCCCCGCTCACTCGCCATCGAAGCGAAGCTGGCCGCGCCCGCCAGTCATAAGGACCCGCGCTGGCAGCCGCGGCACGGGGCAGAGAGCCGCCGCGATAAAGCGGCCTGCAGCACCTGCCACACCCAGCAGAGCTGTCTCGCCTGCCACCGCGCGACGCCGGCGGTCGCCGTCGCGATGTACCCGGCCGGCCCGGGCCGCGGGGTCGGCGCCCGCATCCAGCGGAAGCCGCCGTCCACCCACGTTGGGAAGTGGGCCGACGAGCATGCCCGGGTGGCCAAGAGTACCCCCAATTCCTGCTCCGGTTGCCATGCGCGGAGCGAGTGTCTCGAGTGCCACCGCCCGAATGCGGCCAGCGCAGATGCGTACCACCCAGCCGGCTGGCTGGTCCGCCACCCGGCGGCGGCCTACTCTCGCCAGACCGACTGCGCCGAGTGCCATAACACGGCCCAGTTCTGCACTGATTGCCATGTGTCGTCGGGACTCAGGTCGGTGGGCAACCTGCTGTCGGGCCAGTACCATGACGCCCAGCCGTCGTTCCGTCTCGGTCATGGTCAGGCGGCCCGGCAGAGCCTGGAGAGCTGCGTGAGCTGCCATGCGGAGCGCGATTGCCTCACCTGCCACTCGGCGCAGAGTGGCCGGCACTTCAATCCGCACGGCCCCAACTTCGACGCCGAGCGCCTCAAGAAGAAGAACCCACAGATGTGCTCGGCGTGTCACGGGAGCAACATTCCCTAGCCCCGGTCCGCGCCGGTGATCTCCTGAAACGGCACTGCCCCGGAGGTCCAGGTAGGCCTCCGGGGCAGTGCGTCATTTCTGACCTTCCGAGCGGTCCCTACTTCTTCTCTTTGCCTGTCCCGCTCGTCAGCGAGGGGACGTTGAGGGAATCGGCGAGGCCGGAGGGGACGACCATGAGGGAGCCGCGCTTGACGATGCTCTCGTAGAGCATGTTCATGGCGCGGAGGTTCATG
>Ga0210139_1000053_pt1 | contig 19434 bp, 26 predicted proteins | sample Browns_TuleB_D2_FD_184855 | JGI IMG/M metagenome (GOLD analysis project Ga0210139, IMG submission 184855) | Wetland microbial communities from San Francisco Bay, California, USA, that impact long-term carbon sequestration - Browns_TuleB_D2 (SPAdes) | ecosystem: Environmental > Aquatic > Marine >... | reverse complement strand
GGCCAATATGCGGTGCGCTAAATCACATGTCAAGTTTGTGTCACATTCGAACGGAGGGCTCCATTCGAAACGGCTTTCCACGTTGCAACACCAGCACTTAGCTCGCCTTGAGAATCAGATTTCTTTGGGGTTCGCGCGGGGTCACGCGGGGCTCGCTGGCCTCCAAATGCACGTTTACTTCGGACCGCATTCCGAACTCGCCGGCCAGGTAGATCCCGGGCTCGACCGAGAATCCGATCCCCGCCACCAGGCGGCGGTCGTCCCGGGTTTCGTAGTCATCCAGGTGCGGCCCGGAGCCGTGCAGGTCCCGGTCGATCGAATGGCCGGTCCGGTGGACGAAGTCCGCTCCCCAACCGGCGCCTTCCACTATTCCCCGGGCAGCCTGGTCCGCCTCGAACCCGTAAACCGGCTCTGACGTGCGCCACCGCTCACGGAGCAAGGCAATCGCCGCATCCCGGGCGGAGCGGACCGTCTCCCAGACCCGGAGCACCCGGTCGCCGGGGCGGGTCCCGGCGAATCCCATCCAGGTCTGGTCCGCAAACACGGTATCCATCCGCCGCCCGGCCCAGAGGTCCAGCAGGACGACATCTCCTTCCTTCAGCGTGGCGCTCTTTCCCGGCTTCGGTTCATAATGCGGATTCGCCGTGTTGGCCCCGAACCCGACGATGGGCGGGTGATCGAAAACCAGACCCTTCGCCTGGATGGCCGCGGCCACCTTCTGTTGCACTTCGAACTCGGTCCGGCCACCGGGGGATTGGACCGTTTCCGCGATTGCCGCCCGGGCGATCTCCGCCAGGATCTCGGCCGCGAACAGATGATCTTCCAGCTCCGCGCCGCTCCAGGTCGCCGCGAAACGGGTAACCAGGGGCGCGGAGGAGATCACTCGCCCACCCAGGCGTTGGATCAACTGGACCACTCCATGAGGCACCCGGTCCAGGTACGGCACCGCGTCGTCCTCAGAGACCTCCATCGCCACGGTTCGCCCTGCGACCAGCCCCTTCAGCGTTTCCTTCAATTCCTGCCAGCGGGAATACGGGATCACCCGGCCCGGAAAGGCGGCCAGCGGCTGGAGCTCGATCCGGTGAGCGACGGCCACCGCCTCCCCTTCCCGCGGCAAAAGGACGAAGAGTCGCCGGGTCCCCATCCCGCCCATGCCCAGCACGCGATCGGCGACCGGGTTGACCCCACGGAAAGACCACAAGAGCCAGGCGTCTGCTCCCATCTGAGCGAGCTGCTCCCTGAGGGCCCGCCAATCCACCCGTTCCAACGCCGTCACTGGTATCCTCCCCCCGAGGCAGCCCGCCAATGGCAAACAGAAGAGCCGCGTCCGCGGCAGCTGTCGTGAAGCATTGCTCCCTCGAATCCGGTAAAGCGGCGGAGCAGCTCGCCCAGCGCCGCTCCGTAGAAGGCACAGGCGCGGCCGTCGGGATGGGCCATCAGCGAGAGCGGCGTCGCGACCCGAGCCGTGGCTCCATGGGTTCCGAATTCGAGGTCGGTGTGCAGGAACCGTCGCGCCACCCCGCGGGCGGCCCGGCCCCCGACTCGGCGGCTCAGCGGACCGGGGGTCGCCCGCACCAGTGCCCGCACTGTGAGCGCACTCTGCCGAGCGGCATAACGGGCCGCACGCCGGCCAGCATCGGCGAAGACCAGGGCCGCATCGGGGCGCCTCCCCGCCAGCCGAAAGACCGCCACCGCCTCGTCCAGGGGTACTCGGCCGTTGCGGCGGACCGCATCGCGATATCGAAGAATCTGGGCCGCCACCGTCGCGCTCAGCCCCAGCCGCTTGGCGACCATCTCCCCCGCCAGCTCCTCCAGGCCATCCTCTACCGGCGTGTCCAGATTCCGCAGAGCCTCCAGGAGGCTCATGGGGATGATGGCGTGGACCGTCGCGTTCTCGGTCAAGGTCTTTCTGGGTTGTGGGTGTTTGAGAAATATGTTTGAACCACCCGGAAAGGTCATGTGAGCGCCCCCTCTTCTCCCCTGGTGTCTCTGCTGGCCGGTTCCCTGGTTGCCGGCCTGGCCTGGTGGACCGGGGCCCTGTCTCGGGGCGGAGCCCTCGCCGCTGCCGGGATCGGCACCGCCATCCTGAGCGGCACCGGATGGGAAGGAGGCGCGGTCCTGCTCGCCTTCTTCATCCCCTCAACCCTCGTCTCCCGACTTCTCCCTGACCCAACCAACGCCCTGCTGGACCCCAGAGACCATCGCCGCGACCATTGGCAGGTGCTGGCCAACGGCGGCGTTGCCGGACTCGGGGGGCTGCTTGGACTGCAATTCCCTGACCCGGCGATGTGGATTGTCACGGCGAGCCTGGCGGCCGCGGCCGCCGACACCTGGTCGACCTCCTGGGGCGCGCGTTCGGCCCGGCCCCCTTACTCAATCACCTCGGGACTCCCCGTGCCGGCGGGTACCAGCGGAGGCGTCACCATAATAGGAACGCTGGGCGGAGCTCTGGGTGGCGTCCTGGTAGCCACCTGTGCCGCCGTCCTGGCTCACGACGCTCGGTTTCTGGCCGCGGGCGGGGTAGGTTTCTTGGGCATGGCCGCCGATTCGGTGATCGGGGCCCTTTGGCAAGGGAAGTTTCGATGCGGCAGGTGCGATTGCGCGACCGAACGGCGGGTTCACAGGTGCGGGACTCGCTCGATTTCAGTGTCCGGACTGGGCTGGCTTACCAACGACGGGGTCAACGCAGTGGCCACCACCCTCGCGGGCTTGGGCGGAGTGGCTTTGTGGTTCTGGTCCTCCTCGCACTGACCGGCTGTTCGCCGACCTCTCGACCGCCGACCGGACTTCAAGAAGGAAATAGCGGCGGCTCCAGCGGCGGGGGCGGCGGCGGGGGCACCACCGCTATCGTGGGCACCTGGCAGAACGTGCTCCTGGTCACCGTGGTCAATGATGTGCAGCGAATCACGACGACCTTTCGATTCGACGCGGGCGGATCCTGCCTCAAGACCGTCGAGAGCTTCTCCACCGTGGAAGGCTTCCCCCGGATCCACCGGCACGACTGCCAGTACCAGCTCGACGGGACCGACATTCTCATCGTGCTGGACGGTGGCACCCCCGAGCGATTCTCGATCTCCTTCGACGACTTCAACCGGAACCGGCTGCTGCTCGACGGCGTCCTCTTCACCCGGGTGGCCTGAGTGCTCGATGTCCTGGTGATTGGTGCGGGTCCGGCCGGGAGCGCGCTCGCAACCCACCTCGCCCGAGCCGGACTCAGCGTACTGGTGGCGGATCGCGCCAGCTTCCCGAGGGACAAGGCCTGCTCGGAGTACCTGAGCCCGGAGGCGGTCCGGCGCCTCGACCATCTGGGAATAGTGGGGGATCTGGAGTGCGCAGGCGCGCAGCCGCTCCTGGGTACTACCGTCATCGCCCCCCGAGGGTCACGCCTCACCGGCCTGTTCGCCCGGGCCGGAGGTCAACCGTTCCGGCTCAGCGGACTCTCTGTGGCGCGACGGGTCCTCGACGCCCGGCTGGTCGAGGCGGCCCGGTGCGCTGGCGCCAGAATCGAGGAACGATTGAGCGCCGAGGAGCTGCTAGCCGAGGAGCTGCTATATGATGGAGGGGCGGTGGCGGGGGCGCTGCTTCGGGACTCGGAGGGAAAGCGCCAGGCCATCCATGCCCGGGTCACGGTCGGCGCCGATGGCTTGCGCTCCATCGTGGCCCGGCGTCTGGGACGCCGCTATCATCGCATCCCTCGACGCATGGCGTTCGTGGCCCACCTGAGAGGCGTCGATGGGCTGGAGGGCGTGGCCGAGCTGCACGTCGGGGACCGGGGCTACGCCGGACTCAATCGGATCGGCCCCGATCTCGCCAACGTAGCCCTGGTAGTCCCCTTTCGCAGAGCGGCGGAGGCCCGTGGGCGGCCGCACCACTTTTTCTTCGAGAGCCTCGCCGAGTTTCCAGGCATCGGGGAGCGAGTCAACCCGCGAGGCCTGACGGACGAAATCCTGGTGACCGGACCCTTTGCCGCCTGGTCGGGGCGGGTCGTCGCGCATGGGGCACTGCTGGTAGGTGATGCCGCCGATTTCTTCGATCCGTTCACCGGAGAGGGAATCCACTCGGCATTGCTGGGGGCCGAGCTGGCGGCGAAATGGATCCAGAGCGCGCTCCGGTCTCCCGGAATCCCCAGTGCGGCGAGCCTGGCGGGGTACATCGCCGATCGACGACGAGTCTTCGCGGGTAAGTGGGCGGTGGAGCGGCTGATCGGGTACGCCATGTGGTTCCCCAGGCTCTTCGATCGTGCGGTCGCCCGGCTGGGACGCCGAGCCGGGATGGCGGACACCCTGATCGGCGTAACCGGGGATTTCGTCCCGGCGCGCGCCGTTCTCAACCCGCTGTTTCTCACGCGGGCTCTCTGGTGAGCGGCAACGACGTCGATCCCGCCAGGTTCCGCCAGCTCCTGGGGCGGTTCGCCACCGGCGTGGTAGTGATCACTGCCCGGGACCGGCAGGGCAGGCTGGCCGGGATGACCGCCAACAGTCTCGCGTCCGTGTCTCTGGAGCCGCCGCTCATCTCGATCTGCGTAGAACACCAGGCGGAGATGTTCCAGGTGATGAGCGACACCGACGACTTCGTGATCAACATCCTTTCTTCCCTCCAGGAAACCGTCTCGCGCCGCTTCGCCGGCGGAGGGCAGGAGGACCGCTTCGGGGGAGTGGGGTATACCGTGAATCCTCAGGGGCTGGTCATTCTCGAGGGGTCGTTGGCCTACATCGAGTGCAGGAAATTCGCGCAGTATCCCCTGGGCGATCATACCCTGTTCGTCGCCCAAGTGACCGGGGGGGGCACTTCCGAGGATCCGGCCCAGTCTCGCCCTCTCCTCTACTATCGCGGCGGGTACGCCGGGTTGAGTCCCGGATGAATCTGGCCTCCGCACCGGGGCGGGAGCTGCTCGACGATCCGGCCTCAGATCCCAGCGCCGCGGCAGAATCGCTCCGCAACATCGCCAGGGCCAACCGCTGGCTCGGCGGACGCTCCACCCTCGAGGATGGCTTGGAGCGGCTCCTGGGCTCCACCCCTCGCGGGTCGGTCATTTCGCTGCTCGACATCGGGACCGGCTCTGGAGACCTGCCGGCCGCCGCAGTTCGTTGGGGGGCTGGCCGAGGTATTCGAATCACCCCGGTGGGGCTGGAGCGGCACCCGACCGCCGCACGGCTCGCTCGCGCGAGCGGAGTGCCGGTCGCGGTCGGGTGCGCCGGCATCCCGCCTTTCCGGGATCGCAGCGTGGACGTGGTGCTGGTCAGTCAACTGGCCCATCACTTCGACGGCGAGGTCCAGCGTCGCCTCTTCATCGCCTGCGACCGGATCGCCCGTCGCGGCGTCATCATCTCCGACCTCCGCCGGAGCGAGCTGGCCACGGCAGGATTCTGGATCGCGGCTCGCCTGCTTCGGTTTGATCCCGCTACCCGGGCCGACGGGATCACCTCGATTCGCCGTGGCTTCTCCAAAGGCGAGCTGGTGGCCCAGCTGCGTGAGGCCGGCATCGAAGCGTCAGTCGTCCGCCGGCCCTGGTTCCGGTTTCTGGTCACCTGGCGAACCGGGGAACCGTAGTGAGAACCGTCGATACCCTTCGCATGCGCGCCCCGCGCGACCGGGTCTTCCAGGCCGCCGCAGACGTCGAGCGATGGCCCCGGCTACTCGCCCACTACCGATGGGTCACCATGCTGGAGCGGAGGCCTGACGGTGGAGTGGTGGAAATGGCGGCCTGGCGTCCCTTCGGCCTTCTCAAGTATCCAACTTGGTGGGTGTCCGAGATGTGGATCGATGCCGAGCGGGGCGAGGTGCGCTACCGGCACATCCGCGGCGTCACCAAGGGCATGGACGTCTCCTGGCGGATGACCCCGATGGGCCAGGAAACGGAAGTCAGTATCGTGCACGACTGGGCCGGCCCGGCGTGGCCACTGGTAGGAACGGCCGCCGCCGAGTGGGTGATTGGGCCCGTCTTCATTCATGGCATCGCCAGTCGCACCCTGGCGGGCATTCGTCGTTTCGTGGAGGACTTCAATGCATGAGCCCCGACGAGTCGTGATCACCGGGATCGGCGTCATCACGCCGATCGGCATCGGTGTCGAGGGCCTTTGGGCAGGATTGCAGCAACGCACCTCGGCGGTCCGCACCCTGACCCGGTTCGACCCCAGCCCGTTCCGCTCTCACATGGCGGCCGAGGTCGACGGCTTCTTCCCCACCGATCACATCGAGGAGCGACGGGTCAAGCGCCTCGATCGCTATTCCCAGTTCAGTGTCGCGGCGGCCCGTCTCGCCTTCGCCGACGCGGGAATCGTTCCGGCCCAGGAAGACCGCGAGCGCATCGGGGCCATGATGGGTACCGCCCTCGGTGGGGTCGCCTTTGCCGAATCCCAGTACCCCAAGTACCTGAGTGGTGGGCCGCGGGAGGTGGATCACGGGTTGGCCCTGATGGTTTTCGCCGGGGCCGCCAGCTGCAACATCGCCATCGAGTTTGGCGTGACGGGTCCCAATTCGACCAACGGCATGAGCTGCGCCTCGGGCGCCATCGCGATCGGGGACGGATTCCGGGCCATCGTGCGAGATGACGCCGACGTAATGGTGGCGGGTGGTGCCGAGGCTCCGCTGTCCCCTCTCTGCTACGGGGCCTTCGCCCTCATTCGCGCCATGTCCACCCGGAACGACGATCCCGCGACAGCCAGCCGTCCGTTCGACCGGGGACGCGACGGATTCGTGATGGGCGAAGGTGCGGCGGTGGTCATCCTGGAAGAGCGGGCCCGGGCCCTCGCCCGAGGAGCCCCGATCTATGCGGAGGTCTGCGGCTACGGGCTCACCAATGACGCGCACCACATGACCGCGCCACGCCCCGACGGCGCCCAGGCGGCGCGCGCCATGCGCATCGCGCTCAAGGACGCGCGCGTTCAGCCTCATGAGATCGGCTACATCAATGCCCACGGCTCCTCGACCCCGCTCAACGATTCCACCGAGACCGGGTCGATCAAGCAGGTCCTGGGTGATCATGCCCGGAAGGCGTCCATCAGCGGAACCAAGGGGTATTATGGCCACGCACTGGGTGCCAGCGGGGCGATCGAGGCGGCCATCTGCGCGCTGGCCAGCCGGCGGGGCTGGCTCCCGCCCACGGTCAATCTCCAGACCCCCGACCCTGTCTGCGACCTGGCCTACATCACGGGCGAGGGCAGCCCGGCGAGCCCCGAGTATCTGCTGAGCAACTCGTTCGGATTCGGAGGAATCAACGCGAGCCTGGTGCTCCGCCGAGCGACCTGACCGCGAACCACTTCCACGCTCGACCCTCCGACGGTAGATTCGGCCCCCCAATCCGGCTGGATGCACCGACCCCCGAACGAGGAACCCCATGTACCCTCTGTCGAGTCGCCTCACCGCGGAAGCGTTAGGCACCTTCGGCCTGATCTTCATCGGCTGCAGTTCCGTGCTCGTGAATCCGCTGCCGAGCGCGAGCTATGGCCTCTTGGGCATCGCACTGGCGCACGCCCTGGTCCTGGCCATAGGGATCACCGCCACGATGAACATCTCCGGCGGCCATCTGAACCCGGCCGTGACGCTCGGCCTGCTGGCCGGGCGCAAGGTCGACGGCAAGACCGCCGCCTACTATATCGGGGCCCAGCTGGTCGGAGCGGCGATCGCCGCCTTCATGGTGAAGGGGCTGCTCCCACGCAGCCTGACCGCCGGCACCACCCTCGGGGCTCCGGCGCTGGCCCCCGATGTGAGCATCGGCCAGGGGATCGCCATCGAGGCGGTGCTCACCTTCTTCCTTGTCTCCGCGGTGTACGGCACGGCCGTCTCTTCCGACGCTCCCAAGGTCGGGGGCTTCGCCATCGGCCTGGTGCTTCTGTTCGACATCCTCGTGGGGGGACCACTCACCGGCGCGGCCATGAATCCGGCGCGGGCCTTCGGCCCTCAGCTGGCCTCGGGGAGGTTCATCGCGGGCATCGTCTGGTGGATCGGGCCGATCCTGGGAGGGGTCCTGGCAGGACTGCTGTGGAGCATGGTGCTGCTCAAGAAGAAGTGACACAGACCGGGGCGCGGGATGAACCGTCCCGCGCCCCGGTTCAGCCGATCAAGCGCTCTCCTTTGCGGCGTCGTTCAGCGCCCGCCTCGCGCGCAGCCACAGCGACAAGGAATAGATCACGTAGACGACCGCGGCGATGATGTAGGCCGCGACCATGTACCCGCCGTTCGCAGGGGCCTCAGGCATGGCGCCGCGCCTCCTGGGCTTCGAGAGCGAGCGCCAATCCGTACCGCAGGGTGACGAAGCCTATGTAGAGGAGGGTGAAGACCCCGAACGAGGTCAGCAAAGTGCGCAACATTTCCGGGGGGAGGGAAGGAGAGCTGGGCTTCATCAGGATCGGCTGAGGGTGAAGGGTGCGAAAGAAGTACACGCTCAAGTGAATGAACGGCACCAGCAACATCCCCAGAATGCCGACCACGGCAGAGAAGCGTCCACGTTCGAGAGGATCCAGCAGCGCCCGCCGCAGCACGATGTATCCCAGGAAGAGAAAGAACAGGAACAGCGTCAAGGTCAGGCGGGCGTCCCAGGTCCACCAGGTGCCCCAGATCGGCTTGCCCCAGATCGGTCCCGTGGTGAGCACGACGCAGCAGAAGGCGATGCCGACTTCGGCCGAAGCCGCCGCGAAACGGTCGAGTCGCGGGTCTCCCAGCCAGAGATAGAGACCGCTGGAGATTCCCACCAGGGTGAACGCCATCATGGCGTTCCAGGCGGCGGGGGCGTGCACGTAGAAGATCTTCTGCGCCAAGCCCTGCCGGATATCCGGCGGTGTGAAGCTCAGCGCCATCACGTAGATGCCGGCGGCGCCGGCGACCGCGATCGCGGTCAACCACGCTCCCCGCCGAACAATGCGTCGAGCCTGTTCGAGATCCGCGCTCATTCGTCCACGACGAAGGAAAAGGTCATGCCGCAGAGGGTCACGAAAGCAACATCATAGAGCGCCAGAAACCTAAGCCACCCCTGGACCTCGCTCAACGGACGGCCCCCCAGCAGATGCGCCGTGGCCTCCGCCGCCGCCATCAGGGGCGGGACCATGAAGGGAAGGAGCAGCACCGGCAGCATCAGCTCCGCGAAACTGGTGCGGATCACCATGGCGCTGAAAACGGTCCCGGCGGCAAGGAATCCGGCCGTCGCCAGAAAGGCAACCAGGACGATCCCCCACCAGGAGGTACTGAGGTCCAGGTTGAAGAAGAGGACGAAGAGCGGCAAGGTGACGGTTTCGATGAAAGCGACGAACACGAAATTCGCGAAATACTTTCCCAGATAGAGCGCGCCCCGAGGCAAGGGGGCCAGCAGGAGACCGTCCAGGGCGGCGTTCTCCCGCTCCACGGCGAATCCTCGATTGAGCGTGACGATCGAGGCGAAAGCGTAGGTGACCCAGAGCGCGCTGGGCGCCAGGTCCAGTGCGGAGAGGGCGGTCGGATCCCGGGCAAAGTTGAAGATCAACAGGACCAGGGCGGCAAAGACGGTCCCGGACAGCAGACTGGTCTTGCTCCGGAGCTCGAGCCGGACGTCCTTGGCGGCGACCGCCAGGGCGGATCGCAACCAGCTACCCACGGATCATCGTCTGGTAGCGCCCCAGAAAGGCGGACAGATCGTCGGGCCGCGGCTCATCGAAGAGGAGACGCCCGTTGACAATCACTCCGACCCGGTTGGTCAGGTCCCAGGCCTCGTCGGGGCGGTGGGTCACCAGCATCGCAGCTCCACGGCGGCTCCGGAGCTGACCCAGCTGGTCGCGCAAATGCTGCGCGGCCGACGCATCCAGCCCCGTGAACGGCTCATCCAGCAACACCGCCTCGGGGTCATGGAGGAAGGCTCTCGCCACGGCGGCGCGTTGCACCGCGCCGCGACTCAACGCCCGAGGCGTGTCGTCTCCCCGCTCAGCCAATCCCGCGTCGGCCAAGGCGGCCCTGGCGGCGGCCCGGGGGTCGGGGAGCGCGTAAAGTCGAGCGGCAAAGATCAGGTTTTCCAGCAGGGTGAGATCGTCGTAGAGGAACGAGTGGTGCGCCAGCAGGCCCAGCCGGCGGCGCGCCTGGTGGTCGCCCCGGCGCAATGTCGCGCCCCTCCAGCGCACTTCCCCAGACGCCGGTCGCAACAGGCCGCTCAGGATCCGGAGCAAGGTGCTCTTACCGGCCCCGTTGGGACCCAGGACGACCATCACGTCCCCTGGACGCAGCGCGAGACTCACCCCGCGCAGCACGGGGCGACGACCGAATGAACGACTGAGATCCAGGGCTTCGAGAAGCGCACCCTCAGCGGGCGGCATCAATGGACTGGCCGAGCTCGTCGAGATCGAAGGGTTTGACGATATAGCCGCTGTACCGGAGATCGAGGACCCTGAGTTGTGGCTCCACGCTCAGATAAGCCGTGGTAATCACCACTGGCAGGTCGGGGAGAAGCTCGCGGATTCGACGCAGGAGGTCAATCCCGTCGGTATCGGGGAGCCGCATGTCGAGGACGGCGACGTCCGGACGGCAGGCGGGCAGCAGGGCCATCGCTTCCGCGCCGGTCGCCGCAAAGGCCATCTCGTAGCGCTGCTGGAAATAGCGCTGATAGCTCGACCGTAGCGAATGCTCGTCTTCGATGAAGAGCACCCGCCGGCGGGTGGGTCCCGCCAGGACTTCACCCATCGTCCTACTCCTCAGGCCGCCGACTCGAGCTGAAAGAGGTCGTCCAGCTTGGTCAGGACCAGCAGGAATCGCAGTTCGTCGTTCGCGTTCCGGAGAACCACCGCCTGACGGCGCTCCGCCGCGCGGCGCTGCACCAGCATCAGGGCCCCGAGTCCCGCCGAATCCACCTGGCGCGTGGCGCTGAGATCGATGATGAGCTGGCCGGTACGCTCGGGAAGCTCCTCGAGCAGGGCCGCCGCCTGTTGCCGGAAATCGGTCCGGGTGTCGAGTCCCAGATGTTCCGGCGCTGCGAGCATCTTGCTGTTCGGTTGCGTGGTCAGCATGCGCTCCTCCACGCCCGAAGCACACCTAGCGCGATACGCCGCCTATCTCAGATGACGGGCGCATCACGCTTTCGCGCTGCATCCCGCCTTCGGCACCGAGCTATCTCAGCGTACCGGCTGAGACCTCTAGTTTTGCGGCCCCGGATCACTCCGGGTGTGCTCTTATCGGGCGGATCAGTTGTCGGAGACCTTGTGGCCTCCGGCTGTGTAAATAGCGAACGCCGTGCCAGCGGTACAACATCTTTATTTACATTGGCTTATATAGCACTATCTGCGTAAACCGTATCAATGCTGTAGCGGGAAACCGCCACCGCGAGAGGAAATTGCCACGCCTTTGGGACACCCCCTGAGGCCCTACCCTTGCCCTCCGCCCCTGGGGCCGCTTTCGTACCCCCGGTTACCTTTCCGTCTCGCGCCTTCCCATCAGGCCGCCATGAAAGACCAACTCGCGACCCTGCTCTCCGAGCAACGCCGCTTCCCGCCGCCGGCCGACTTCACCCGCCAGGCCGCAGCGACCGAGGCCCTCTATCGGGAAGGGGCCTACAATCGGGAAGCATTCTGGGCAGCCCAGGCCAGCACCCTGGAGTGGATGACCCCCTGGTCCCGGGTCCTGGAGTGGAGCCCCCCGCACGCCAAGTGGTTCGTGGGCGGCAAGCTCAACGCCTCCGTCAACTGTCTGGATCGGCACCTGACCACCCCGCGCCGAAACCAGGCCGCCATCGTCTGGGAAGGCGAGCCCGGTGATCGGCGGGTGCTGACCTACTGGGACCTGGCCCGCGAGGTCAGGCGCTGTGGCAACGCGCTCAGAAGCCTCGGCGTTCGGCGCGGAGACCGCGTCGCCATCTACCTCCCCATGATCCCCGAGGCCGCCATCGCGATGCTGGCCTGCGCCCGGATCGGGGCGATCCACTCGGTGGTCTTCGGCGGCTTTTCGGCCGACTCTCTCCGGGACCGGATCAACGACCAGCAGGCCGTCGCCCTCATCACGGCAGACGGCGGCTATCGTCGCGGCCAGGTCCTCCCGCTGAAGCGGGTCGCCGACGAGGCGCTGGAGCAGTGCCCGTCCGTGCGACATGTCATCGTAGTTCGCCGCCGTCACGGCGACGACGCCGATGAGACGTTCGTCAACATGACCGAGGGCCGCGATCACTGGTGGCACCGCCTGGTCGACCATGTTCCGGCCGACTGTGCCCCCGAAGCGATGGACTCGGAGGACCTGCTCTTCATCCTCTACACCTCGGGGACCACCGGGAAACCCAAAGGCATCGTCCACACCACCGGCGGCTATCTCACCCAAGCAGCGTGTACCACCAAATACGTCTTCGACCTCCGGGACGGCGATGTCTTCTGGTGCACCGCCGACGTGGGGTGGGTCACCGGCCATTCCTATGTGGTTTACGGCCCCCTCGCCATTGGGGCCACCGTGCTGATGTATGAGGGTGCCCCCGACTGGCCCGAGCGGGACCGCTTCTGGCGTCTGATCCACAAGTACGGCGTCACGGTGTTCTACACGGCACCGACCGCGATTCGCGCCTTCATGAAATGGGGTGAGGATCTCCCCGCCAGGCACGACCTCTCGACGCTGAGGCTTCTCGGCTCCGTGGGCGAGCCGATCAATCCCGAGGCTTGGATCTGGTACCACAAACACATTGGGGGCGGCCGCTGCCCAATCGTGGATACCTGGTGGCAAACCGAGACCGGAGGGATCATGATCACCCCCCTCCCGGGGGTCACCACCACCAAGCCCGGGTCCGCCACCATCCCCTTCCCAGGCATCTCCGCGGAACTGGTGGATAACGCCGGCCAGCCGCTCGAGAAGGGCGGCGGTCTACTCACCATCACCGAGCCGTGGCCGGGCATGCTGCGCACCATCTACGGCGACGATGAGCGGTATCGGCAGACCTACTGGTCGAGATTCCCGGGCCGATATTTCGCCGGGGACGGTGCCAAGGTCGACGAGGACGGCTACTGGTGGATCCTTGGCCGGGTAGACGACGTTCTCAATGTGGCGGGGCACCGGATCGGTACCATGGAGGTGGAAAGCGCGCTGGTTGACCACCCGGCCGTGGCGGAGGCCGCCGTGGTGGGAAAGGCGCACGATCTCAAGGGCCAGGCGCTGGCGGCCTTTGTCACGCTCAAGGAAGGCCGCCAGCCCACCGCGGAGCTCAAGGACGATCTCAAGGACCATGTGAGCAAGAAGATCGGTGCCATCGCAAGGCCCGATGATATCTTATTCTCAGCGGATCTCCCCAAGACTCGGAGCGGGAAGATCATGCGCCGGCTGCTTAAGGACATCGCGGAGGGCCGGGCCCTGGGAGACACGACGACGCTTGCCGACCCCGCCGTAGTGGGCCGGCTCAAGGACATGTACGAATCGGAGGAAGGGTGATGCGCCTGAAGTCTCGTCTGCTGGTGGTGGGGATCCTGCTTGGAGCGCTGGCGGCGTCGGTCACCGCCGCCCGGCCCACGCCGCCCCCGGAGATGGTGGTTTACAAGTCGGCCAGCTGCGGTTGTTGCAGACAGTGGGTGGACTACTTGAAGGCCAAGGGCTACAAGGTCACGTCCAAGGACCTCGACGACGCGGCACTCGAAAGCATCAAGGCGGAGCTGGGAGTCACCAGGGGCGTGTCCTCCTGCCACACCGCCGTGATTGCCGGGTACGTGATCGAAGGCCACGTCCCGGCCGGCGACATCGAGCGCCTGCTCCGGGAGAAGCCCAAGGTACTGGGGCTCTCTGCTCCGGGGATGCCGGGTGGGGCCCCGGGCATGGACACTTCCAAAGACCCCTATGATGTGCTGACGTTCGATGCGAAGGGAACGACCACTGTGTTCGCGCACCACTAGGAAGGCGTAACACCAAACTCCTGGCTCCCAGCTCCAAGCTTCCCGCAACCCTAGAACTGGATCTGCGCCCCCATCTCCACCACCCGATTCGGCGGCAGTCCGAAGAAGGCGGTGGCGGTTTGGGCGTTGCGCGCCATCAGCGTGAATAGCCGCCGCCGCCACAGGGGCATCCGGCGGTCGGACGCGACCGGACGGGCGCGTCGCTGAGTCCGGCTGGTGATGAGCGTCTCGCGGCCCAGGTAGTAGGTGGTATCCATCGGCTTGGCTTCGAGACCCTTCGCGGTGAGCGCTCGCAGTACCGCCGGCACGTCCGGGATCTCCATGAAGCCGTAGTGGGCCGTCACCGTGTAGAACCCCTGTCCGAGATCCGCCACCTCGGCCCGGTCCCGCTCGCGCACAGTGGGGATCTCCTCCGTCTTCACGGACATCAGAATCACGGTCTGGTGGAGCACCTTGTTGTGCTTCACATGGTGGAGCAGCACCGGCGGAGCCCCCCTCGTATGGGATGTCAGGAAGACCGCCGTACCCGGTACCCGGACCGGAATCCGCCTGGCGACGTCATGCAGGAACAGATCGATCGGGAGTGAATCCTCTTCCATGATCTCCGAGAGAATCCGGCGACCACGCTTCCAGGTACTCATCAGCGTGTACACACCCAGGGCGATCACCAGGGGGAACCAGCCTCCGTCCTCCACCTTGATCAGGTTGGCACCAAAGAACGCCAGGTCCACCACGAAAAAGGCGCCCCCCAGCCCGATCACCCGCCACCAGGCCCAGTGCCAGCGAGCCCGGGCGACGTAGGCGTAGAGCACCGTCGTGATCATCATGGTCCCGGTCACGGCGATCCCGTAGGCGGCCGCCAGGTTGTCGGTGCGCTTGAAGTTGAGCACCAGCCAGATGCAGGCGATCATCAGCGCCCAGTTGACTTCGGGGATGAAGATCTGGCCTACCTCTCGCTCCGAGGTGTGGCGGATCGTGACCCGAGGCGCGTAACCCAGCTGCACCGCCTGGCGCGTCAGGGAGAAGGCGCCCGAGATCAGCGCCTGTGAGGCCACTACCGCCGCGAGCGTGGCGATCACGATCATCGGATACAACAGCTGCTCGGGAACCAGCTTGTAAAAGGGATTGGAGGCCGCATCGGTCCGATGTAGCAGCAACGCCCCCTGGCCGAAGTAGTTGAGCACCAGGGCCGGAAACACTACCCAGAACCACGCCAGGCGGATCGGTCGCCGTCCGAAGTGGCCCATATCGGCATACAGGGCCTCGCCTCCGGTCAGGACCAGGACCACCGCTCCAAGAATCAGGAACCCCTGGACGCCGTCGCGAATGAAGAAATCCACCGCGTGCCAGGGGTTCACCGCGCGCAAGACGCTGGGGTCGAGCATGATTCCTCGCACGCCCAGCGCGGCGATGCACAGAAACCAGACCACCATGACGGGGCCGAACAGGCGTCCGACGCCGTGCGTCCCCCACTGCTGGATCAGGAACAGAAGGACCAGGATGACCGTGGCGATGATCGTGACCACCCCGCCATGGAAGAAGTTGCTGGCCACCTGGAGTCCCTCCACTGCGCCCAGGACCGAGATGGCCGGCGTGATCACACCGTCCCCGTAGAGCAGCGCTGCCCCGACCAGGCCCACGCCGACCAGCAACAGGCGCATGCCCTTGGGCTCCGAGCTGGGTCGGACCAGCGCCAGCAGCGCCAGAATTCCTCCCTCACCGCGGTTGTCCGCCTTCATCACGCAGATGAGGTACTTGAACGAGATGACGAAGGTGAGCGACCAGATAATCAGGGAGAGAACGCCCAGAACGTTTTCGGGCGTTGGCGGGACACCGTGCCGCGCCCCGAAGCATTCCTTCAGCGCGTACAGCGGGCTGGTGCCGATGTCGCCGTAGACGACGCCCAGCGCCGTGAGGGCGAGCGTCGCCAGGGCCCGCCCCCGGACGACCGGATGCTCGCTGGTCGTAAAGGCGCTGCTCACGCGGGCGCCCTGGGCCCCCGATTCGAATCGCTCGCCCGCCAATCGAGCAGGCTGGCCACGAAGATCAGGGTGATGATCACCGCGGAGGCCACGCACCAGCGGCAGATCGCCTCGATCAGGAACAGCTCGAGGTAGGTGAGGTAGCAGGTGAACACGAGGCCGAGGCCCGACCCCACGAGCAGCAGGCGGCCCACCCAGCTTCGCCTTCCTGGTGAGGCCTGGAGCCCGAGCAAGCCGAGGATCAGCAGGAGGCCGTACCCGCAGATCCCGATCATCGCCACCTCGAGGCCGAGGAAGCGGCTGTAAGGGCTCAGCTGGACCGTCTCACAGCTTCCGGTCCCGCAGGCGAGCGTACCGATCTTGCCGATCTTGTAGAGGTACAGATAGGTGGCCAGCAACAGCCCGAGCAGGCTCAACAGGGCCCCCGCCATCCGATACTTCACGACTTACCTCCCCGCAGGCGGCGCCAGGGAGTCGATGATGGCCTTGAGCGCGTCGTAGGTTTGCACGCCCGAGTACAACCGCCCTCCGACCAGGAAGGTCGGGGTCGCCTGGACGCCCGCCTTCATGCCTTCCTCGAGGCTGGCCTGGATCCGGCCCGCGTACCTGGCCGACTGCATGCACGCGTCGTAACGGCCGAGGTCGAGGCCGTTCTGTTTCGCGTAGTCGCGGAAGATCCCGGCGGCGTCCCGCTTGAAAGACCAGTCGGGCTGGCCAACGTAGATCGCCCGGTGCTGCTCCCAGAACTTGCCCTGTTCGTCGGCACAAGCGGCGGAGTGGGCCGCCACCCTGGAGAACTTGTGCTGCGCGAGCGGGAAATCCCGGTAGCGCCAGCGTACCCGCCCGGTCTGAATGAGGCGGTCACGGACGTCCGGAAACTGGATCTCCTCGAAGTGGAGGCAGGAGGGGCACTGATAATCCGCGTACTCCGAGACCTCGACCGGCGCACTCGCGGACCCCAGGACATAGCCGCGGAACCCGGCGGTGTCCGACGGCTGGACCTTGACGTCCACCGGAATGCTGACCGAAGCGGGCCGAACCACCAGGAACGCCAGAACGGCCAGTCCGGCGACGGCGACACCGCCAAGCAGAAGGTAAAACCGTTTCAGTCCGGTTGGTGAGGTCGCCATGGCTCGTCGTCCTCTGGATCATCGCTGGTCAGGAACTCGCCGCGCTGGGCGGAGTCGACGATCCGCCGGTGTTCCGCAATTTCCGGCGTGTCGTAGGTCGAGCGGACTTCATAGTGAAACAATTCGGAGCGCGCGTCCCCCATGAGGCGCAGCAGGTCCGGGACCCGTTGCAGCAATTGGCCCGAGCGGTCGAGCTCCCGGATCAACTCGGCGAGCTCGCGCAGGCGCTCGACCAATCGCTCCGCCCGCTCTTCGCCGTAGACTTCCTCTTCGTCGCTCATGGATATTTGCCCCTCGGGAGGGCCATGGTTCCGGCCCGGAAATCTAATGGCGGGGGGAAGTTGGAGCGTTACCACCCTGAATTGCGCCGGCCGGAGGCATTCTTTTATATTCCGCGCGCCCAGAGCCCCAAAAGGAGGGGATTCGGAATGACGAAGAAGAAGCCGCGCCGCACGGCGACGGAGTTCGAGCAGGCTCGTGACGAGATGTTCGGCCACATCCTTCGCTGCGGAGTGCTGGAGGCGCTGCCGGAGCACCAGAAGGAATGGTTCGACGACACCATGCAGTACCTCGGAGAGCGGTATGAGCAGCTCTCGGAAGAGGAAATCGCTCAGCTTCGCGTCCTCGGAGAGCGGTACTGCCAACCCGTGGTCCGGCGCTCCTCCACCGTCGAGCTGACCACCGAGTAGTCGTCTTCATCTTCAGGGCATTCCCCAGGATCGCGTCGAACGCGTTCACTGGGAGGGAACCCACGTCGGGGGAAATCGGCGCCACCGGAACCCCGCGCTGATCCGCACTCCTCCCCCGACTCCCAGCTCCAACGCCCAACCCGAACGTCCGCCGGGACTGGCCTCCAGTCCGGCTCCCATCACCAACCAGCCACGCCCAGTCGGGCCGGCCACCCCCGCAATTCCCGCGAGGGCGTAGACCTGGGGGCGCTTGCTCCTCCCGTTGATCAGGAGGTGGCCGAGCAACTCGCCTCGAAACGCGAATTGTCCATCCTGGACGCCGGGGTTGAGCGTTACCGCAGCCCGGGTCCGGTCTCCGAAGCGCAACGCCCCGTAGGCTCCGCCACCGGCAAAGGCCGGATCAGCCAGGGCACCCAGCGCCTGAATCCCCCACTCCTTGATCGTCTGCGCCCCAAGCGGCGCGGCAATCAGTGCGAGTATTACTCCCGTACCCACCGCACCCGCGAAAGGTCTGACCGCCACACGCCTCACGCCCCGAGATCGAGCTCGTAGGTCAGACGGATATCGGAGGCCAGTGAATGCAGGACCGAGCAGTACTTCTCGATGGAGAGGTCGATCGCCCGTCGGGCCTTGGCCTCGTCGAGTCCCTCCCCGCGGAGATGGTACACCAGGTGAATGGCGACATAGCGCCGCGGTTCGGCCTCGCGCCGGGTTCCCACCGTGTCGATCCGGAACTCGCTCAGCGCCACCCTCATCTTCTTGAGGATGGCCGTGATGTCCGCGCCGGTGCAGCCCGCGACCGCCATCAGCAGGAAGATCACCGGGCTCGGGGCTGCCTGGTTGTGTCCATCGAGGGTCATGTTCATCCCCGGTTTTTCCCCGCCCTCGAATTGTTCATCGCCAAGCCAGCGCAGGGTGATGCGCTTAATGTCCTGAGCCATCGCAATCTTCCCTTTCCGTTAGTGCTTCCGGCGGCCGGTCCCGAAGATTCGGAGGAGCCACCGCACGACTCGCGGCTTCCCGCAGATGATGCCGTAGAGCGGGAGCCCTCGATGCCGGCCGCGATAGACGCACTCGTAGCGGCCGCCCGCCTCCTCGACCAGGAGCTGCGTCGCCGCGATGTCCCAGAGCCGTACACCGTAGTCCACGGCGGCCCCGATCTTCCCCTCGGCGGCCATGGTATGGGCCAGGCAATCCGTGTAACCGCGCACGTTGGCATGCGTTCGCACCAGCGAGTCGAAAGCGCCGGCGCTCCGACACAGCGCGAACCGCGGCCGGTCCGAGGCCGAGACGATCTCCCGCGCGAGACCTGCCGCCCGGGCGTCGCGCATCCGAAGCCGGCGGCCATCGCGCCAGGCGCCCAGCCCGAGGCCGGCGCTGTAGCAGACCCCGAGGGCGGGATGGTCGATCACCCCCACGATCGGACGATCGCGGTGGTACAGCGCTATGATGGTACCGAAGAAGGGAATTCCGTGGGTAAAGCTGAGGGTGCCGTCGATCGGATCCAGGATCCACTGAAAATCCGCGTCAGGCAACACAGCGGGAAACTCCTCCCCGATGATTCCGTGATCGGGGAAGCGGCGGCCGATCTCCGCCCGCAGGACCCGCTCCGATTCCAGATCCGCATCGGTGACCAACGTCGCGTCGGCCTTCAAACGCCGGCCATAGCCGCGATCCATTCGCCTGAGGATGACGCGCCGCGACGCCGCCGCCATGGCGACCGCGGCCCTCAGATATTTCCGCCGCTCGATTAACGAGGGAAGCCTGCCGGTCATCGTCAGCAGCTCAGGGTTTCAGCGACCGGCGGGTCGACCGGGCCGTGTGCGAG
>Ga0210139_1000049_pt1 | contig 19690 bp, 21 predicted proteins | sample Browns_TuleB_D2_FD_184855 | JGI IMG/M metagenome (GOLD analysis project Ga0210139, IMG submission 184855) | Wetland microbial communities from San Francisco Bay, California, USA, that impact long-term carbon sequestration - Browns_TuleB_D2 (SPAdes) | ecosystem: Environmental > Aquatic > Marine >... | reverse complement strand
TTTTTAAAATTCTCTACAAGACTCAATTTTGCGATATTATCTCCATGTGCATGAACAACAAAAATTGAATTTGTTTTACCAACTCTTAGCAACGATTCTTTATCTCCATCCAAATCTGTAACTACAATATCAGGTTTAATTCCATTAGCAATCAATGATTTTAATGCGCTATCGGCAACTATTTTCAATGTTGTTTTAAAATTTTTCAATACTGGAATAGCCACAGACAAAGACGGTCCTGAACCAATTATGAAAACAGTTTTTCCTTTTACCAATTTCTTAATTTTTTTAACTGAAATAGGTTTTCTTAAAATAGAATTCAGAATGATTGCAGATTCTATATCCTGTTTTTCATTAAATTTGAATTCCTGTAAGATCTCCTGATATTTTTTTCTCCAACCTGAAATGGTCATATGACTCAAATTAGTCTGGTTTATGATAAACCATGTGACTAAGCTTGGAAATGTATGCGTGGGGGGAAAAAATCCAATTCGAATAATGGGAATTTTAAATACTAGCCTTGAATCTTTTTACAAAAAATCAATAAAAACAACAAAACAGCAAATTACAAACACGATAAAATCAATGGAAATTGATGGAGCTGATTTTATTGATATCGGTGGTATGTCAACCGCACCTTATTTATCTACAATAGTATCTGATAAAGTAGAATCTGATAGAATTCTAAAGGCAATTAAAATTATTCAAAATGTTTCTAATCTTCCAATTTCTGTAGATACATGTAGATCTAATGTTGCAAGGGTAGCATTAGAACAGGGTGCTGAAATAATAAATGATATTTCTGGATTAAAGTATGATAATAAAATGATTGATGTCATTAAAGAATACCAACCATCACTAATTTTATGTGCATTTGATTCTAAAACGGTATATGGGAATCATATTACAACGGCTAAAAATCTTTTAAAAAACAGCATAAAAATTGCCAGAGCTGCTGGGATCACACAGAATAAAATTGTTATAGACCCAGCCATCGGTTTTTTTAGGAAATCTGGTCAAGGTTCATTTTTTACAAAAATCGAAACTAATTGGTGGGAAAGAGATGTTTTCATTATTAAAAATTTAAAATTAATTAAGCAACAATATCCAATTCTTATTTCTGTTTCTAACAAATCCTTTATAGGAAAACTTTTGGGAAAGAAAAATTCCTCCGATCGTTTGTATGGATCGCTTGCTGCAGAAGTAATATCAGTCCTTAATGGTGCAGATATAATTCGTACTCATAATGTAGCAGAAACAAAAGATGCAATCACCATTGCATCAAATCTGTCTGGAAGACACAAAGGCTTATAATCCATAATCAACCTTCTTTACAAGGTTTCATTGGAATTCAAGGATGGATTAACTTTTGATGATGTTCTTTTGGTACCCAAATATTCTGATATTACAAGCCGATCTCAAACTAATCTTACAACAAAGTTATCACGGAATATTTCAATTAACATTCCGTTTGTTAGTGCAAATATGGATACTGTAACTGAATCTGCTATGGCTGTTGCTATGGCTCGTGCGGGTGGAATAGGTATTATCCACAGATTCTTGACAATAAAAGAGCAAGCCAAAGAGGTTCTCAAGGTGAAGAGATCTGGAAGTGTGATGATTGAAAATCCGTACTCGATCCAACTTGACAAAACTGTTCAGGAAGCAATAAACTATGCTGAGGAAAAAGAAATTTCAGGCCTTCTAGTTGTTGATTCAAATTCTAAATTGGTTGGAATAGTTACTGATAGGGATTTGTTGTTTGAAACAGATTCCACACATCTTATCAAAGATGTTATGACAAAAGACGTTGTTACTGCTAAACCTGGCGTCAGCTTAGATGAAGCCAAGAAAATTTTGCATAAACATAGAATTGAAAAGTTACCAATCGTTGATGAATCAGGCTTTGTTAAAGGTCTAATTACAAGTAAAGATATAATCAATATTGAAGATTATCCTTCCGCATCCAAAGATAAGAAAGGAAGGCCTCTTGTTGGGGCAGCTGTTGGTGTAAAAGGAGATTTTATGGAAAGAACAGAATCTTTGATAAATGCGGGTGTAGATGTACTAGTTGTAGATATTGCACACGGTCATAGTGAAAATGCAATTAGTACAATTCGTAATATCAAAAAGGCATTTCCCAAATGTGAATTAATTGCTGGCAATGTTGCAACTGCTCAAGGTGCTGAGGATCTGATTAAAGCAGGAGTTGATGCAGTTAAAGTTGGTGTAGGTTCTGGTTCAATTTGTATTACCAGAGTAATTACTGGTTCTGGCGTACCTCAATTAACGGCAGTAATTGATTGCGCCAAAATTGGAAAGGATTATGATATTCCAATTATTTCTGATGGAGGAACCAGAACTTCTGGAGATGCTACAAAAGCATTAGCAGCAGGTGCATCCTCAGTAATGGTCGGCAGCATGCTTGGAGGAACAGATGAATCTCCTGGAACTGTATTGACAAAAAATGGTAAAAGATTCAAGATTTATCGTGGAATGGCCTCACTTGGAGCATCCTTGGGAAGAAAATCAAAAGAAACAGGTTCTATTTCATTTGATGAGGATCTTAATGATTATGTTGCAGAAGGGGTTGAGGCAATGGTTCCATACAAAGGGACTGTAACTGATATTCTAAAACAATTAACTGGTGGAGTTCGATCAGGACTGAGTTATTGCGGAGCACACACAATTCCCCAGATGCAAGCAAATGCAGAATTTATCAAAATGTCAAGGGCTGGATATGCTGAAAGTCAACCTCATGATGTATCTTTGATGTAGTTAATTTTTTAAGAAGTATATCAAATAATTCTTTATGTTATCAAAGAGAACTATTATTGGCATTATTATAGGAGGCATTATTATTGCACTTGGAATCGTTTCTTTAATCTCAGATATTGGTTTGAAAACACTGCAAGTTAATGAAACATTTGCTATTGGAGAATCTACCTCATATCATATTCCCTCCAGTGAACATGCACAACAACATATGAAGATAACAGGAGAAAAATTTGATCTTAAATTATCTAGTCCTGGTGACGGCCTTCAAATACCACGAACATCATATTCTAAGGAGACCACTTTAGATTGGACTTTTAATAAAGATGGAATTACTACCATTAATCTTCAAAATACTGGTTCTTCGGAATTAAAAGTAGAAGCAACTTTAGAAGTAACAACTGATCCTATCTGGTTTCCATTTCATATGATGGTTATAATTTCGGGGATGGTAATTGTTGGGTTTAGTATGGGTTTTACTCTAAGGAAGCCAAAAGGATTCTAGCTTAATTTTGCTGAAGGATAGGATCCCAAGATTTTCATAAATAATGTTTCGTGATTAATTTTTTCTAACATCTGTGAAATTCTTGGATCTTTTGCATGTCCTTCAAAATCTACATAGAAATTGTACTCCCAGGTATTTGTTTTGGTGGGTCGTGATTCAATTTTTGTCAAATTGACATTATAATTATGAAAATTTTCTATGATTCTATGAAGAGAACCAGGTTCATGTTTTATAGAAAAAATTATCGATGTCTTGTCCTTTCCAGTCTCTTCCTGATTTTTTTTTGCTAATACCAAAAATCTAGTATAATTATTCAAATTATTTGCAATACCTTCTAAAATGACAGGCATATTGTAAATTTCTGAGGCATCTTTACTTGCAATGCATGCTATATTTTTTTTGTTTAATTTTTTTATGATCCCTACGCTTCCAGCAGTATCATATGTAGGAACTGTTTTCATGCTATGTTTTTCAATAAATTCTCTACATTGTCCTAAAGCTTGTGGATGAGAATACACAGTATCTATCTCCTCCAAGGTCCCATTTCCTATCAAACAATGATCAATTCTATGATAAATTTCACCAATTGCACTAAGTGATGTTGAATATAACAAATCATAACTCTCTCCAACACTTCCTTCCAAAGAATTTTCTACGGGTAAAATGGAATAATCTGTTTGATCTAATGTCGTACTTTCTAAAACTTCAGCAAAAGTTGGAAATGGCACAGTCTCAACTTTTTTTTTGAAAAAAGCCTTAGCTGCTGCTTCGCTATATGCCCCTCGTTCACCTTGGAACGAAACTCTTACCATTTCTTACTCTCGAAGTTTTACGAAATCGCTGTTACCATAATTTGTTGAAAGTTTTCTTTCATCAATCCATGCACATTCAGTGCATTTTATAGCATCACGCAATTGAACTACTTTACCACCACACTTTCTACATTTAGTGAATAAAACTCCCAAATAAGGTTCTTCAATTGTTGCGTGAATTGTACCATTTAGATGATTTAAAATTTTTAATGTGACAATATCATTCACTAATGCCACATTTTTTTTTCTGAGGTTTCTTGTGGAACAAACACACTCAACCTTTGAAGTTGTTGGCTTGCCATTAATATAATCGATTGATACTGCTATCATAGAAGACATAACTGCGGCAACGGTTCCAATTATTACATCTCCAATTTTTGGAATCGATACCGTCTTTGGATGTTTAATGTTCACTACCCTCATTTCTTTATCAAGTTCAATCTCTCCCACAGTTGCTGCTCGAACCATATCTCCATCATCAAAAGTATTGTATCCTGCCTCATATTCTTCAATTGAAACTATTTTATCTCCAGGAAATGCAAAGGTTTCAGACATAACGTATTTTTTTCAGATTATGATTATAATTGTTTGTGGTTTAAATCAACTTGGTAAATGATATAACTAGAAAAAACACAAAAAAATCATGAAAGCACTAGTTTATGATAAGTATACTACAGATGATGATTTCTCTAAAATTTTAAAAATTAAAGATATTCCAGAACCTGAAGCTAAACATGATGAGGTCATTATAAAAGTAAAAAGTACATCGCTGAATTATGATGACATATGGGGTATGAGAGGAAAACCTTTAGCTGTACCGTTACCCCACATATCTGGCACTGATGCTGCTGGAGAGGTAATAGCAATTGGCCCAGAGGTGAAAAATATCAAAATTGGCGATAGAGTTGTTTCTCATGGAAATATGTCTTGTAGAGTGTGCAAATTATGTACGGATGGAAGAGAATATGATTGTAGACAAAGAAAAATTTGGGGATTTGAAACAGGCCCGCTTTGGGGGGGATACTGTGAAATTACTCATTTACCTGAAGTCAACGTTGTAAAAATTCCAGAAAATGTTACTTATGATGCTGCTGCTGCTGCCTCAATGACTTTGTTAACATCCTGGCATATGTTAGTTGGCAGAGCAAAAATTCAACCAGGACAACTTGTTTTAATTATGGGTGGCAGTTCTGGTGTGGGAAATTATGGAATTCAAATAGCCAAATTATTTGGCTGCACTGTAATTGCAACAGCCAGTCCAGATAAATTAGAAAAACTAGAGGAATTGGGAGCCGATTATGCTATCGATCACAAACAAGAGGATTGGGATAAAAAAGTTCGAGATATTTCAAAAAAAATAAGCAAACCTTTTGGAGATACTCCTGGAATAGATGTAATTTTTGAGCATATTGGAGGTTCCCATTGGAATAAAGAATTGATGTTGCTAAAATATGGTGCAACAATTGTTTCAACTGGAGCAACAACAGGCTATGAAGCTAAAACAGACCTGCGTCATATCTTTTTCAAAGGGATCAACATCCTTGGTTCAACACAAGGAACCAGATCAGAATTGGAGCAATCTTTGTATTGGATGTCTCAAGGAAAAATCAAATCAATTATTGATTCAATCTATTCATTTGAGCAGGCTGTTGAAGCACACACAAGAATGCTGACCGGAAAAGGATTATTCGGAAAAATCTTAATGAAACCTTAAACCTCACTAGTTTGTGCCCAATCCAAAAACTAATTCAATTTTAGATGAAGCAAATCGATTGTTTTTACAAGGTAGACTGAGAGAGGCAATAAGCTACTATGACGAAATTCTTTGTGAGGATAAAAACCATTTAAGTTCTCTTAACAATAAGGGATACGCATTAAGTAAATTGAAGGATTATGACGGAGCACTACAATGTTATGATCATGCCCTTCGGATAGATCCTACAGATCTTTCAGTTTTAATAAATAAAATATCCTCATTGAGAAAAAAAGGTGAATTTAAGGACGCATTAACTTATTGTAACAATATTTTGAACAATAATTCAAAATACAATATTGCATTGTACCATAAAGAAAGAATTTTGTTTTCAATGGAAAAATTTGAAGAATCTATTCTCTTTTGTAATAAAATTTTAGAAGACTATCCAAATAATTCCGATGTTCTTTTTGATAAATCTTGTAATCTTGCAATGCTTGATAGATTCGATGATGCAATTGACATACTTGAAAATGTAATATTGCATGGAAATCAATATAAAATTAAAGCAAAAAAAACAAAATCTTTTGAAAAACTAATTAATAATCCAAGATTTCAAAAACTGATTTCATAAATCTATAGCCAATGGGGAATTTCTAAATATCCTTCAATACTTTCTTTTCTTAATATTTTTAATAATGCATTTGCTTGCGGTGTGGAAAGAACAGGTTTGTCAAACTGATTATCTGTAGATATTCTAGGGCATGCAACTTGAATGAATGCATCTACTCCCTTTAAATTTCTTAATCTATCGTTTGTAATATCTGTCAATGCAAATAACTGTACACTCTTTCCTTCCTTCTCTAACTCTTTTTTGAATTTTAGAGCGAATACTTTGGATAATTGTCCTTCTTTGAGTCCGATAATTATTCCAAATGATTGTGCTTCAGCAGCCTTGTAAATGGCAAGAGTAGATTTCTTTTTTAATTTTTGAGCAAATTCTGTAACTTCTCGAACTTCATTAAAGTACGGATCTAAAACATATGTTGGCATGTTTGTTGATAATGCTATTCCTGCTGCATGAAAATTACTTTGTCCTAAAAAGACATATGCATCAACTTTATCCTTAAGTTCACTAGCTGGATAAAATTCACAACCAAACACTTGACCATCATTTAGCTGACCCTTACCTTTGCCAATTTCTACCTGTATTCCACCATCTGTTAAAATTTTATTTACTTTATCCATCTGATGTAAATGTTGACTGTCTGTAACTAGAGATATTTTCTTTCCTTTGAGAAGTTCAACACATTTTTCTGCAACACTGTCAAATTGAATATCATCATAGGCATTAATTAGGATCAGATTTTTTTCAAATGATTCTGTGTTGATTGTGTGACCTATATTAAATTGGATTTCTGCTCCCAATATTTTTGAACCATTTGAATTTAGATCACATGTTCCCCAAGTAGTATCGGCCAAAACATATGCAGGGATACCAAATTTTTTTGTAATATTTATGGCAGCCTCTTGAACTTGTGGCAGAATTCCATCAGGACCATTCAACGATACCGATACAGGTTTTTTTGACTCAATTTCTTTGAAGATTCGTTCCTCATCTATTACTATCAATTACAGCTAAAAATGTTCTGATATTAATTTAAACCAACTGTACTCCAACAACTAAAAATGTCTGCAGTTTCTTAATTCTTTTATGACTGATGCCCAAGTACTAAACATTGGTTTTGATGACACAGATTCCCCAAAAGGGATGTGTACAACCTTTCTTGCATACAAAATAGTTGATTTCCTAAAAAAACAAAATGCCCAATTTCTTGATTTTCCAAAGTTAATCAGATTTAATCCAAATATTCCTTGGAAAACAAGAGGTAATGGTGCTGTTTCCTTACAAATAAAGACAACAACCCCATCAAAAATTAAAAATCAAATAAAACATCTTGTTGAAAAGTATTCTGATGTAAAAAATGGAGCAAATCCAGGTTTAGTATTTTATGAAAGTGAAACAATACCGGAACAATTTACTGAATTTAGCAAACTAGCTTTATGGCAATTAATAAACAGAAAACAGGCTAAAATATTTGCTGCAAAAAACAACCTTGAGATCTTTTATCAAGGAAATGGACAGGGTTTGATAGGCGCAATTGGCGCTATAGGATATGATTTCAGAGATCACACATTAGAGCTATTAAGTTATAGAAAAAATTCTAAATTTGGAACTAAAAGACAACTTCCTATTCAAAGTGTAAAGACAATGCAAGAGAAAACATTTCCACATACATTTAACAGCTTTGATAACAAGAAAAATAAAATCTTAATCGCTCCCCATGGTCCAGATCCCGTATTTTATGGAGTTCGTGGTGAAAATGTAAATTCATTATTACAAGCAACAAAAATTTTGAAAACAGATGAAAAGTTAGCAGGTTATATGATATTCAAATCTAATCAAGGAACTGGTGATCATTTGAAAAACGAACTTACCATAAAAACTATGAAACCTTACGCCTCTGGAAAAATTACTGGAATTGTATCAAGAGCGCCAAAAATTGTAAAGGGTGGACATGTTTTTTTCTCTATTAAAGTAGATGAAGATGAAATTTGGTGCGCTGTTTACAAACCAACTAAAATGTTTTTTGTCGCCAAAAGTCTAATTCAAGGTGATAAGGTATGTGTTGGCGGTGGAATAAGAAAGTCTTCAAAAAATCATCCTAGGATTATGAATCTTGAATTCATTAATGTAATTTACCTTGAAAAAAATTTAGTAAAATCTAATCCAACATGTAACAATTGTAATAAAAAAATGAAATCAAAGGGAAAAAATCAAGGTTACCAATGCATAAAATGCAATAAAAAATCACCAAATAAAGTTCTTATAGAAAACCCTAGAACTATAAAAAAACAATTGTATCTGCCTGCTGTTTCTGCACATCGACATCTTAGTAGGCCGTTGCAGAGAATTGGCAGAGTTAACATAGAATCAAAGTTTGATGAATCTGTTTCTTGGTTTCACGCATATAGAAATTAAGTAGCGGGGAGTAGATTTGAACTACTGAACTGCGGGTTATGAGCCCGCCGGGATGACCTAGTCCTATAAAGTCTGACTTCCCCACCCCGCTGATTCAAGAATGACCACGAGCCGTATATACGCTTTATCAAATTCTTGAAAGTAATTAATAGGATTTGATCTGATTCATTTTCTGTGGATAAAAAACTTAGAATTGCAGGAATCATTGCTGCGTTAGCGTTTTCAATATTTATTTTGACATCTCCTTCTGCTCCTTTACCCATTCCAGAACCACCTTCATCAAAATCTGAAAAAAATTCTGTTAATATTTTAGCAGAAAATCTAGATAGACCACGATCAATCGCGGTTTCAGACAACAGAATTTTTGTTACCGAAAAAGATGGTAGAATTAGAGTTATTCAGAATGATCATTTACTTGAAGAACCATTAGCTACTTTACGCCCAGCAAATGTATTTGATGGTGGATTACTAGGAATCACACTTCATCCTGATTTTTCTAACAATCATTTGATCTATGTTTTTTTTACCTATGAAGAAGATGGAAAGATTTGGAACAAAATATTACAAATTACCGAATCTGATAATAAACTAAAAGATGCAAAAACCATTTTTGATAAAATTCCTGCCTCTAATTTTACTAATGGAGGATTTTTAAAATTTGGTCCTGATAAAAAATTATACGTGGGAACTGGAACTGATTCAGAATCTTCTCATCTTCCACAAAGTCTTGATTCGTTATCAGGTAAAATTTTACGATTAAATGATGATGGTACCATTCCTAAGGACAACCCTTTTGCAAATTCTCCCGTGTACTCTTTGGGACATAGAAATCCTCAAGGGATGACATGGGATAACATGAATAACATGTATCTTGCTGAGCTTGGACCTGAAAAAAATGATGAGATTAATCTTATTAAACCAGGAAAAAATTATGGTTGGCCTGAACAACAATGCTCAGGTGATAAAAGATTTGAAGATGCAATTATTTGCTATGATCCAAGTATCGAACCCGGAGGTATATTGTTCTATTCGGGTGATAAAATCCCCTTGGAAACTCCTTTTGTAATGGCTTCACTGAAATCTACTAATCTTTATCAACTGGATTTTTCTGAGGGTCTCAATTCTCAAAAAACAATTCTAAGCGGAGTTGGTCGCATAAGAGACGTAGTTCAAGGTACAGATGGAAGTATCTATTTAATAACTTCTAATACAGACGGAAAAGGTTTTCCAGATGCAGCTGATGACAAGTTATTGAGGATAGTAAAATGAGTGATTCATCGTTTCCAAAATTCTTTGAAAAAACTAGAAGAGAAAGATTAGATATTGTAGCTGATTTTGCAAATTTATCTCCCGAAGAATTAAAAATTTTGCGCAGTGATGAGGGTGGAATTTCTTTTGAAAAGGCTGATAAAATGGTAGAAAATGCAATAGGCACTTTTTCATTACCCTTAGGAGTTGCAACTAATTTCAAAATTAATGGAAAAGACTATCTCATACCAATGGTAATTGAAGAACCCTCCGTTATTGCAGCAGCATCTAAAGGTGCCAAAATTGCAAGAATTAGAGGTGGATTCGAAGTTACAGCTGGCGAATCATACAGTATTGGTCAAATTCAATTACTAGAGGTTGATATTAATTCGGCAATTAAAAAAATACAAGATTCCCAAAAAGAAATTCTTGAACTTGCAAATTCAAAAAGCAACACATTATCAAAAATGGGTAAAGGTGCAAAAAAAATAACTTTTAAAGAAATTGATACTCCTCTAGGAAAAATGCTAATTGTTGAGCTCTTAATTGATGTTGGTGACGCAATGGGGGCAAATGTGACAAATACAATGTGTGAAGCTATTTCACCTCTTTTAGAAACAATAACTGGAGGAAGGGCACTGTTACGCATATTATCAAATTATTCTTTATCTAGAATTGCCAAAGCAAAAGCTGTTTTTGATAAGGAAGCAGTTGGAGGAGAAGAAATAGTTGATAATATTATTTTAGCATATCAATTTGCAGATAATGATGTTTTCAGAGCTGTCACTCACAACAAGGGGATCATGAATGGTATAATAGCAGTAGCTAATGCAACAGGACAAGACAATAGAGCAATTGAAGCAGCCGCAAATGCTTATGCAGCTAGATCGGGCAAATATCGTTCTCTAAGTACATGGTCTAAAGATAGTAAAGGAAATCTTGTTGGTACTCTGGAATTGCCTTTATCTGTTGGAATTATAGGCGGAATTGTCAATGTTCACCCAATCGCTAAAATCTGCACAAAAATTTTGGGTGTTTCTTCTGCATCAGAACTTGCAGGCATCATGACTGCAACTGGATTGGCTCAAAATTATAGTGCAATACGCGCATTATCTACTGAAGGAATTCAAAAAGGTCACATGCGACTACATGCAAAAAATTTAGCTGCATCTGCTGGAGCAAAACCAGAACAAGTAGATAAAATTGTAAAACAGATGATTGAGGAAAAGAAAATTTCACTTGAAAGGGCTAAAGAATTACTAGATGACATTTAAACATCCTTATTATTATAGATAAAAAGTGAAAAACTAGCAATGTCTCAGGTGAAATTTGCAATACCAAAAGGCAGTCTTGAAGAAGCCACCTTCAAAATTCTTGAGAGATCTTGGACAAAAGTCCACAGAGAAAGCAGAACATATCGAGTGTATCTAGATGATCCGAACATTGTAGTAAAAATGCTTAGACCGCAAGAAATTCCAAACTTGGTGTCTGAAGGCCTTTATGATGTAGGTATTACTGGAAGGGACTGGGTTGCTGAGACTAATGCTGATGTTGAACCGATATTGGATTTGGAATATGGAAAAATTAGATTAGTTATTGCATTTCCTGACAAATACAATTACAAAAATCTTGATGCAATGATTGCAGATTACGGTAAAAAGAAAAAAACACTTCGTATTTCATCAGAATATCTTACAACTGCATCAAAATTTCTCAAACAATGTAAATCTTATAAAAAATATTATGGTACAAAAGATCCATTGATTGTTACCCCTTGGATAAGACTTGGAACCAATAAGAGTGTTCAAATTCACTTATCTTTTGGGGCGACAGAAGCAAAACCTCCAGAAGATGTTGATGCAATAATGGATGTTACTGAGACTGGGACAACTCTAAAACAAAATAAATTAAAGATTGTTGATGAAGTTCTCTCATCTACGGCTCATTTGATTGTTAACAAAAAATCATTGAGAGATCCGCAAAAACGAGAAAAAATATTTGATATAGTCACTTTGATGCGAGGTGCTGTTCATGGACGAAAATATCTTCATATCTATCTTAATGTGGAGGAAAAGAATCTAGATAAACTGCTTGAACAGATACCTTCTCTTAAAAAACCAACAATTAGTCCTTTAAGTGAAAAAGGATGGTATGGAATAAACACAGTTATTAAAAAAGAAGATTTTCACAAATTAATTCCAAAACTAAGGAAGATTGCTCAGGGATTGGTGGTTCACGAACCACGACAAATTCTAGAATTAGAGGAGATTAAACGTGATGAAGAAAATTGATGAAAATAATTCGAGTTAATGATGTTGACAAGTTTGCAGCAAAATTATTGCCAGAACAACCACACAAAAACAAGTCTATTGTAGAATCTATCTTAAAAAATGTCAAAAAATATGGAGATTCAGCCATAAAAAAATATGAAAGTAAATTCACTGGAATTCCAGTTACATCTTTCCTTATATCCAAAAAGGAAATAGATTATGCTTTTTCCAAAGTATCAAAAAATGAAATTACTGCAATAAGATTAGCCAAATTTAGATTAGAGAAAACCGAATCAATTGTAAAGTCGGTTCTAAAAAATAAAACGTTCAACACGGATGGAATTAAAATCTCTAAAAAGTTTGTTCCTATACAAAGTGTAGGATGTTATGTTCCTGGTGGATTGGCAAGATATCCAAGCTCAGTTATAATGTCTGTAATTCCAGCCAAAATTGCCGGCGTAAAAAGAATAGTAGTTGTTTCGCCTCCTAATTACGATGGAACACTTGATTCACTTACAATTGTAGCTGCTGTTATTTGTGGTGCAAACGAAATCTATCGAATTGGAGGTGCTCAAGCAATAGCGGCATTATCATTTGGCACCAAATCAATCTCTAAGGTGGATAAAATAGTTGGACCAGGAGGTTCATTTGTAACAATTGCAAAAACTTTGGTTAGTGACAAGACGGCAATTGATATGATTGCAGGCCCCACCGAATTAGGAATTATTGCAGATGCATCTACAAATCCGCGATATGTTGCATTAGATCTTATCTCTCAATCAGAACACAGTATGGATACATTTTGTTACTTGATAACAGATTCAGAAAAACTTGCAAATTCGGTTGACAAAATTATTACTGAATTATCTGACAAAATTCGTCGAAACGATATTGTAAAAACTAGTCTTAAACGGAATGGATTCATAGCAATTTGTAAGAATAAATCTGAAATGATAAAACTGGCAAATGAATTGGCTCCAGAACACCTACAGATTATGGCAAAAAATCCTCACCTATTTGCTTCAAAAATTACTTCTTCTGGATTAATTCTGTTAGGAAACGATACACCATCATCAGCAAGTGATTATCTTTTAGGTTCGAATCACATTTTACCTACAAATGGATTTGGCAAAACTAGAGGTTCATTATCTGTTTTTGATTTTATCAAAATTAAAACAGAGGTATCTGCTTCAAAATCTGTTCTGAATAAACTTTCAAAATCCATGGAAATATTTACCACTGCAGAAGGACTTCCAAATCATAATGAAGCAGTTAGAGGTAGATTGAAATGAAAAATGATTGGTTTGAAAAAAAGATCAAAGAATTTTCTTCCATTCAAGGATATCAAAAACCTGAGCTAATCCCAGATGCATTAAAGCTAGATTCTAATGAAAACTATGTGATCTCTAAACGATTCCAACAAGATGTAATTGCAAATGCTCAAAAAAATTTGGATGTTAGGGAATATCCTCTGGGTGGAAATGAACGTCTAATTGAACAATTATCGAAATTTCTTGGTATACCGTCTTCTATGATTGGGGTTGGAAATGGTTCTGATCAAATTCTAGATTTGATACTCTCAAATTTTGCCACAAAAGATACCAAAATTCTTACATCAAATCCAACTTTTGGGTTTTTTGAGGAAAGATGCAAATTATACTCAATTCCAATGATTACAATTCCTTTTTCAAATGACATGAAATTAGATCTTAAAGAATTTGTAAACCAATCCAAAAATGCCAATCTGTTATATCTTGATTCTCCAAACAATCCAACAGGTTTTCAGTTCAAAAAAAATGATTTACAAAAATTAGTAAATTCCTTTGATGGAATGGTAATTGTTGATGAGGCATATGGAGAATTTGGAGATTATTCTCTAATTGAGATGGTAAAATCGCAAGAAAATCTAATTGTTGTTCAAACACTTTCCAAATCATTTGGGTTAGCTGGCCTAAGATTGGGATATTTTATTGCAAATAAAAAATTCACAGAAATATTTAATCGAGTTTTACAATATCCATATCCAATTAGCACCCTAACTATTGAATCAGGAATTTTGGCTCTGAAACAATCTATGCAAATGAAAGATGCAGTTGAAATAATTAAAGAAGAAAGACAAAGAATTATTGTAAACCTTCGAAAATATGACACCTTTGAAGTCTTTGATTCCAAGGCTAATTTTGTTCTTTTTGATGCTCACGGTTCTTACAAAAGAGTTTATGATGCTCTTGCAGAGCAAGGAATCTCAATTAGAAAACTTGGAAAAATTGGAAAACATGATGGATGTCTTAGAGTTACAGTTGGAACCAAAGAAATGAATTCAAAATTCTTGCTTGCAATTCGAGACTTGTTCGGATGATGTTGGGGAAAAAACAATCAGGAATCTATGTAGATGATTCTGTTTGGGATGATTTATTGTCTACAGATGGAATTATTTTTGATTGTGACGGGGTTTTGATTGATGTTTCCAAATCTTATGATCTTACAATTAAAAAGACAACGGAATATGTTTTAGAAAAATTTTCTCAGATTACCAATAGCATTGAAATTGATTCAAAAATTATTGAGGGGTTTAAATCAACTGGTGGATTTAATGATGAAGTTGATGTGACATATGCATCAATTTTATCTATAGTATCAGCAAAAAAATTAAAGAAAAAACCAGAAGAATTTATTTTTGATGTAATTTCTAATGCAGACTCTACTGGAATTTTGTCTGTAGAAAAATATCTAGATAAACTTGTTGATATTAGTGATATTAAAAATAAATTATCATATCCTGGGACTCACCATGAAAATCCTTTGTATCAAATATTTGATCAAATTTTTTATGGGAAAGATCTTTACACCAAACTCTTTAAACGTAAATCTCAATTTTTAGAATCAGGTTTAATAAAAAATGATATTGTTTTAGTAAATCACTCGATACTTGAAAAACTAGAAAAAAGATTTGATTCTAAAATCTCAATTGTAACTGGCCGGGGAAAAGAGTCAGTTAAATATTCTCTTAAAAAATTATTAAAAAAATTTGATCAAGTAAACTCTGTTTTCTTGGAAGATGAACCAAGGGAAATGGCAAAACCTAATCCTGAATCATTGATTCGTTCAATTAAGGGTATGAATTGCAACAATTGCATTTACGTTGGAGATTCAATGGAAGATTTTATGATGGCTACAAAAGCTACGACACAAGGGTACAAAACTACTTTTTGTGGGATTATAGGAACAAGCAAAGATCCACAAAAAAAATTAGAGCTATTTCGGCGTAATGGGGTTAAATTGGTCTTGGAATCTATTAATTCCCTTCCGAATATCTTAAATTTAGATTAACTCAAAGCATATCTCCTGTGAAAAATATGAGCCCAAGAAAAAATTCCATGAACCGTACCACAAAGGAAACTAACGTATCTGTATCTGTTAATCTTGATGGTTCGGGAAAAACTGACGTTAATACTGGGATTAATTTTCTAGATCATCTGATCACCTCTTTTGGAAAACATGGGATGATGGATCTTAAGGTGAATGCAAAATCAAACGACAAGATTGAGCATCATTTAATTGAAGATACTGCAATTACACTGGGATTGGCAATTGACAAAGCATTAGGCTCTAGAAGTGGCATTACAAGATTTAGTTATGCATCAGTACCAATGGACGAATCTCTAGCGGAAGCTTCAGTTGATCTAGTCAAAAGACCATTCTCAAAATTGGTATTATTAATTAAAAGAGACAGCATTGAAGATATTTCAAAAGAAGATCTGGAACATTTTTTCCAATCACTTCTTCAAAACCTAAACAGCTGTATACACCTTAGTGTAAAATACGGTGATAATGATCATCACAAAGTTGAAGCTGCAATAAAATCACTTGCTGTGGCATTTAGAATTGCATCATCATATGATAAAAAACAGAAAGGGATTCCAAGTACAAAAGGTTCAATGTAAATGGTAAACCTAGCAATCTTTGATTATGGTGCTGGAAATATTTTCAGCTTAAAAAATTCATTAGAAAAAGCAGGAGCAACAGTTGATGTCATTACTAATTTTGATAAACCGAATGTTTATTCTGGTTTATTGCTTCCTGGAGTTGGGAATTTTGATCCGGCAATAACAAGTATACGGCAATACTCCAAAACCAATTTTAGAGATTTTATCAAAGAAAATACTCCTGTTTTAGGAATTTGTCTTGGATTGGAGATGTTTTTTGAAAAAAGCGAGGAAGGCAAGGAGAAAGGATTAGGAGTAATTGATGGCGAGGTAATCATACTTCCACCCTCATTGAAGGTACCACATATGGGGTGGAATAATTTGGAAATAAAAAAACCAGGAAAAATACTTCAAGGAGTAAAAAATGGCTCTTGGGTTTATTTTGTTCATTCTTATCGCGTAAAGCCTGCTAATGATGATGTAATTACCGCAGAATCTGACTATGGAATAAAGGTGCCGGCAGTGATTGAGAAGGATAACTTTTTTGGAACTCAATTTCATCCAGAAAAATCTGGTAAGGTTGGCAAAATTATGATCGAAAATTTTCTTGCTGTGTGTAAAAAATGAAAATTATTCCTGCAATTGATTTAATGGATGGACAAGTCGTGCGTCTTTACAAAGGGGATCCCAAACAAAAAACTGTGTATAGTGATAATCCACTTCAGATGGCCAAGCTTTGGGAGTCAAAGGGAGCAGATATGCTTCATTTGGTAGATCTTGATGCAACCCTAGGATTGGGATCAAATCTTTCTTTAATTAAAAAAATTATCAAAGAAATTTCAATTCCAATTCAAGTAGCAGGTGGATTACGAGAGGAATCGGTAATAATTGATGTAGCAAAAATTTCAAATAGAATAGTTTTGGGAACTCTAGCATTTAAAGACAAATCAACCTTAAAAAAATTATTGTCAAATTTAGGATCTCAGAAAATTGTGATATCTGTTGATCACAAAGATGGAGAAATAGTGATTAATGGATGGAAAAAAAATACTGGAATAAATCTATTTGATGCAATGCAAGAATTCCTTGAGATGGGATTCTCAGAGTTTTTGCTTACAAACGTCAGTAGAGATGGAACCTTGAAAGGGCCAGATTTGAAATTTTTAGAGGAGGCATGTCAATTAAACAATGCTCATGTAATTGCTAGTGGTGGAATTTCTAATATTGCTGACATCAAGGATGTAAAACAAAAAAATCCCTTTGGAGTAATACTGGGCAAAGCACTTTATGAGAATAAAATTTCAATTGAGGAGGCAAAAAAACTCTCTTGACTCTGACTAAAAGAATTATTCCATGTCTTGATGTAAAAAAAGGTAGAGTCGTGAAAGGTCTTCATTTTGAATCAATTAGGGATGCAGGAGACCCAGTCGAGTTGGCGGCAAAATATAGCAATGAAGGTGCAGACGAATTGGTTTTTTTGGATATTACTGCATCTGATGAACAAAGAGAAACAATAAAAGAATTGGTGAAAAAAGTCGCTACCGTAATTGATATTCCATTCACGGTTGGTGGTGGGGTAAAATCTCTTGAGGATGCACGAAATATCTTGCTTAATGGTGCTGACAAGGTCGGTATTAACACGGGTGCAATAAAAAATCCGCAAGTAATTACTGAATTAATGCAGTTATTTGGGCGACAATGTGTTGTGGTTGCAATTGATGCTAAACGAAATTTTGAACTTAAAAAAGATGTGAATATTTTTTCAGAGAATGGGAAAAAATTCTGGTATGAAGTATTCATTTATGGTGGTAAAAAAGAAACAGGAATTGATGCCATAAATTGGGCACAAGAGGCTGAAAAACTGGGGGCAGGTGAAATTTTGCTAACTAGTATTGATAAGGACGGCACAAAGGATGGTTATGATATTTTATTGACTAGAGAAATTGTTAAGTCTGTCTCAATTCCAGTTATAGCTTCTGGTGGGTGTGGACAACCGGATGACATGGTAGATGTTTTTGAGAAAACAAATGTGGATGCGGCCTTGGCAGCCTCTATATTTCATTATCAAACTCATGGAGTCAAGGGAGTAAAGATGCATCTCAAAGAGAGAAAAATCCCTGTAAGAATATAAGAGATGCATTATGATTTGAAATAAATGCAAAAATCAATTGATGAAATAGATTTTAAAAAAGGTGATGGATTGATTCCAGTTATAGTTCAAGATGTAAATTCTAAAGATGTTCTTACGCTGGCCTACACCAACAAGGAATCACTTGAACTTACTAAAAAAACTGGAAATTCTTGGTTTTGGAGTCGTTCTAGAAACAAACTTTGGATGAAAGGGGAAGAATCAGGAAATATACAAAAAGTTAAAGAAATTCTGGTGGATTGTGATTCAGATGCAATTATTTATCTTGTGGAACCATCTGGACCTGCATGTCATACTGGTGAAAAGGTTTGTTTTCACAATAATTTAGAAAAATAATTTAACAAACTGGTTCTACATTTGTTCCGGGAACAACATCCTTTGTAATCTCAAAATACAAATTTGGATAATCTGTTCCTCTGAAAACCACTGCCCATTTTCCTGCAATGTCATCAATAGAGCATATTCCTCTGACTTTGGAGATTTGGGGGTTGATGTAATAATTGAAAGCTGGTTTTGCTGCTCCATCAAATGGGATGGTGATATAAACGGAAAAATGCGTGCTATTTATGTATCTTAAAAAAGCAACTTCACCTTTTTCATTTGGATTTAATCCACCAATAATAAGAAAAATTTTTTCACCTATAGAATACTTTGTTCGATCAATTTGAAATGGTCCTGAAGTTTGCCATTCTCTTGGTTTTGGAGAATAATCATTTTCTAGATTAATTTTTTCAATTTCTTCAAGTTTTTTTTGAATATCTGTACTGTTCTCAGTATCTAGAGTTACATTCTTGTCTGGCAAATCAACTTTAATTGGTTCTGAACTTTGATTCTGCATCAAAACCATAGTTACCACAATTACAATCCCAACTACAATTGGAATTACTATGATCGGACCTTTTTTCACACATCTGATTTTGAAAAAATCACTAAAAACCTTACTGATAATTAGAAAATTTAATAAAAATGGATTTTTTTAAATTTTCTCTACAAATCTGCCTCTTTGTTTTATAAATATTGATAAAAAACCATTATATTTTTAATTCATTAGATTAAGTATCACTTAACTTGATATTAGGATTTTTTATGTATCATTTAAAGGGAGAAAAAGATCTTGGCTAGAACATCATTACAGTGCAGGGAGTGCAAAAAAGAGTATGAAACTGGCTTCAAATATATCTGCGATGAGTGTTTTGGACCCCTTGATGTAAAATATGATTTTCCTTCAATCTCAAGAAACACCTTTTCAAATCGTGAGCATACTTACTG
>Ga0210139_1000048_pt1 | contig 19723 bp, 20 predicted proteins | sample Browns_TuleB_D2_FD_184855 | JGI IMG/M metagenome (GOLD analysis project Ga0210139, IMG submission 184855) | Wetland microbial communities from San Francisco Bay, California, USA, that impact long-term carbon sequestration - Browns_TuleB_D2 (SPAdes) | ecosystem: Environmental > Aquatic > Marine >... | reverse complement strand
GTCCGCGTGCCGGCCAGAGGCCGGCGCACGTTTATGCCGCCGGGACGGCGGCGCTCATCTAACCGCACAGTCGAAATGAGCGCCGGCTTCTAGCCGGCCTGGGCGCCATAAATGGCGCCCCTACAAGGTTGGAACGACATCCCGCCAACGGCAAATCATGTTAGAATGGGCGCGAGCAATTCGATGGCAGATCACTTCTATAAGAAAGAAGACGTACGAAAGATCAATGTTCTCGCTCAGCTTGTGCCGGAAACGATGCAAGCGCTGGTCGAAGTAAACGACAAAGTTTTTCAAGAAGGCGCGCTCAGCACAAGAACGAAAGAATTGATAGCCATCGCTGTAGCTCACGTGACTAGCTGCGCGTATTGCATCGACATCCACACAAAAAATGCTTTGCGCGCGGGCGCATCGGAAGAAGAAATCGCTGAAGCAATTATGGTAGGAGTAATCATGAAAGCGAGCTCAGCGCTTTCACACTCCGTCATCGCGGTAAACGCGATTGACGAATTTCACTCCCTGCACAACGCGGTCAAGAAATAGCGCTCGGGGCACTCCTTGCGCATTGCGGGCATACTGAAAAAATGAATCCGCTCTATTCTTCCTGGCTTCGGGATTTTCTCCCTGGCCCGTTACCGGACGAAAAACGCTCGACGTGCGACGATTGTGCGATGTGCGCTTCGGGTTCACACATTGCATTTGACTTAACAACCAAGTGTTGCCCGTACATTCCAACGATACCCAATTACCTGACAGGAAAAATCCTGCGCGAGGAGATCGAAGTTTTTGAAGCCTATCTCGTGCGCGCCGATGTTCGGCCACAGGGGGTGTTTCCGCATAACGATTTCATCGTGAACTACAATTCCGATTCACCGGTTTTTGGCCAAAATACGAAATGGCGGTGTCCCTATTTTCTTGAAAACGACGGAGGTAAATGCGGAATCTGGCCATTTCGAAATTCCGTTTGCGCAACGTGGTTCTGCAAGTATCTACGGGGTCACATTAGCCGAACGTTCTGGACGGGATTGAACGGACTCTTAACGGCAATCGAAAAAAGTTTATCGAACTGGTGCGTACGCAGGCTGGAAGCAGGCTCTGCCGAATTCCGCGAAGCGTTTCCTCCGGAGATTCAGGAACTGCCCTTTGGTCTCCGGCTCAGGCAGCATACATTCTCGATGCAGAGTTCGCCACAAACAGTGTGGGGAAAATGGTTGGGGAAGGAGCGGGAATTTTTCTACGAATGCGACTCTCTGGTCACTACTCTTTCCTGGACACAGATCCAGGACATTTGTGGGCCCGCGGTTGAAGCGCTCAAAGGAAAAGCGCTGGACGCTTATCATGCGATGCATTCAGAAAATTTCCCGGATGTGCTGCGCATCGCGGAGTTTCAAAACGAAGAAAAAAATGTTGAAGAATTTTTCGTTTGGACGGACACTCCGTTTGATCCCGTAAGCATTCTGAAAACGGACCTGCGTTTGTTGCATCGACTCAACGGTCTGAAGATGGAAGAAGTTCTTCGCCATATTCCAAAAGAATTGTTGCTGCGCCTTTTAGATGCGGGTGTAATCATTTAACCGTCAGGGCGGCAAAACGCCACGGCAGAAAACAAGCCCGCTTCGGTCTTTGCGTACCTGGGTGTCCGGCGGTTGAGTTAGTCGCCTTTGCGCTGCTTTTCTTCCTGGCGAGTCAACAAAGCGCTGAAGTAATCGCGATTCATCCGTGCAATGAATCGGATACTGATTTCTTTCGGACATGCGGCCTCGCATTCGCGATGATTTGTGCAGGTTCCGAATCCTTCTGAATCCATAGCGTTCACCATGCTCAGCACGCGGCGATGGCGTTCAGGCAGACCCTGAGGTAGCAGACCAAGATGAGAAACCTTTGCCGCGGTAAAAAGCATCGCCGACGCATTCGGACAGGCGGCAACGCATGCTCCACATCCGATGCAGGCAGCGGCATCCATCGCAAGCTCTGCATTCTGTTTGGGTACCGGAATCGCATTTCCATCAGGGGCACTACCGGTCGAAGCGGAAACAAATCCGCCTGCGCGGATGATGCGTTCGAACGCACTCCGGTCCACAACCAGATCCTTTAGAACGGGAAAGGCGGTGGCCCGCCACGGTTCAATATAGATGGTGTCTCCATCGTGAAACGTACGCATGTGCAACTGGCACGTTGTGGTCGCTTTTCGCGGCCCATGCGGCACGCCGTTGATAACCATTCCGCAGGTTCCGCAAATACCCTCGCGACAATCATGATCGAACGCGATCGGATCCTCACCTTTGGCGATCAGCTCCTCGTTCAAAACATCCAGCATTTCCAGAAATGACATGTGGGAATTGACGTTGTTGGCCTCGTAACGGACCATTTTGCCTTCTGCCTGGGAGTTCGGCTGCCGCCAGACAAACAAAGTGAGTTTCATTATTTGTAGCTCCGCTGTGTCAGGTGCACATAGTCAAATGCAAGAGGCTCTTTGTGCAATTTTGGTTTTGTACCCTGGCCTGTATATTCCCATGCCGCAACGTAACAGTAGTTTTCGTCGTCGCGAAGCGCTTCGCCATCCGGAGTCTGATACTCCTCCCGTAGATGGCCTCCGCAGGACTCATTCCGCTCCAGAGCATCAAGACACATAAGCTCGGCAAGCTCCATGAAATCCGCTACGCGACCGGCTTTCTCCAGAGATTGATTGATCTCTTCATTGCCGCCAAGCACTTTTACATTCGTCCAGTACGCATTGCGGATCTCGGGAATTCTGCGCAAGGCCTCTTCAAGTCCTTCCTTGTTGCGAGCCATTCCGCATTTCTCCCACATCAACAAACCCAGCTCACGATGAAAAGAATCCACAGAGCGTTTCCCGGAAACACTCAATAATTTGCGCATTCGATCCTGAGTTTCCTGTTCAACCTTTTTACATTCCGGATGATCGACTTCGACTTTTTCAATTTTATTGGATGCGAAGTAATCACTGATCGTATAAGGAATGATGAAGTATCCGTCCGCCAGACCCTGCATCAATGCGCTGGCGCCGAGCCGGTTCGCTCCGTGATCGGAAAAATTTGCTTCACCAAGAACAAACATTCCGGGAATTGTGCTCATCAAATTGTAATCAACCCACAATCCGCCCATGGTGTAATGAACCGCGGGATAAATGCGCATGGGAACTTTGTAGGGATCTTCATCGGTTATGCGCTGATACATTTCAAAAAGATTACCGTAACGTTCTTCAATAACGCCCGCACCAAGACGCTGGATGGCATCGGCAAAATCCAGATAAACGCCGCGTCGAGTTTCACCAACACCGCGGCCTTCATCGCAAACTTCTTTCGCTGCGCGCGAAGCGATATCCCGGGGAGCAAGATTGCCGAAGCTCGGATATTTTCGTTCCAGGAAATAGTCGCGATCCTCTTCCGGAATACGGTCCGGAGTCCGTTCGTCGTCCTTCTTTTTCGGCACCCAGATCCTGCCGTCATTGCGAAGCGATTCGCTCATCAACGTCAGTTTCGATTGATAATCGCCGGTAACGGGAATGCAGGTTGGATGGATCTGCGTGAAACAGGGATTCGCAAACGCGGCTCCGCGTTTGTGCGCGCGCCAGATCGCAGTGGTATTGCACCCTTTTGCGTTCGTAGACAGATAGAAAACGTTTCCATATCCGCCGGTGGATAGTACAACAGCATCTGCAATATGGATTTCAATTTTGCCCGTCACCATATCGCGCGTTACGATTCCGCGCGCCACGCCGTCAATCACGATCAAATCCAGCATTTCCGTACGGGAAAATACCTGGACTTTTCCGGCTTCAACCTGGCGCATCATTGCTTGATAAGCACCCAGTAATAATTGTTGGCCCGTTTGACCCCGCGCATAAAAAGTCCGTGAAACCTGAGTGCCGCCAAAGGAACGGTTTGCCAGATATCCGCTGTACTCACGCGCAAAGGGAACGCCCTGTGCCACACACTGATCGATGATGTTTACGCTGATTTCCGCAAGACGGTATACGTTCGCTTCTCGCGAACGGAAATCTCCGCCTTTTACGGTGTCATAAAAGAGTCGTTGAATGCTGTCTCCATCGTTCTGATAATTCTTTGCGGCATTGATGCCGCCCTGGGCAGCGATGCTGTGAGCACGTCTCGGACTGTCCTGATAGCAAAACGCTTTCACGTTGTATCCCAGCTCCCCAAGAGTTGCCGCTGCAGAAGCGCCCGCCAAACCTGTTCCCACCATGATGATTTCGTATTTTCGCTTGTTGGCAGGATTTACCAGCTTCATATTGAAGCGGTGCTTCTCCCACCTCCGTTCAATCGCACCCGAGGGTATTCGCGAATTCAATTCCATGGTTTACCTCACGAATCCTGCAAATACCGCAAGCGGCATGACAATGTTGCCAATCACAACCACACCGGTGATCACTACAGCCAGGGCGCGCCATGTGGCATCCCATTTGGTGTCGTTCATGCCGAGCGACTGAAACATGCTCCAAAATCCATGGTATATGTGGAAGCCGAGGCAAAACATGGAAATCACATAAAAAGCCGTTATGTACCAGACGCTAAAGCTTGCAACAAGGTTGTGATAAACATCCCCCTGCACATAAGAAGGATTGACGTTTCCAAACGTAAAATCGAGCAGGTGATAAATAATGAAGAGCAGCAGGATGGGTCCGGTCCAACGCATGGTTCTGGACGCATAATCAGACCCGACGGGTTTCCACTTCTTGTAGCCGAACTCCCTTCCGGACCAGCTCATCCGTGTCAATTGATAGGCAGCGATCACGTGAAGAATTACGGCCGAAAGAAGGATCAAACGCACCAGGGAAAGAAGTGGACCAAAATGGCGGAGGGTCACCGCATAAGCATTGAGTTTTTCCGGCCCTTGAAAGACCTGCAAATTGCCGATCATGTGGCCGATGAGAAAGCCTATTCCAATCAGGCCGGTAACCGCCATGATCGCTTTTTTCCCAATCGAAGATTGATAAATTTCAATCGCGCGATTCATCGATGATTTCCCAAATTCGGTAGTGTATCACCAAATGTATACGATCTAAAGATATGTCCCATGATGCCTCTTTTCCAAATTTATCGATCATCTGTAGGGGCGCGATTCATCGCGCCCTGCTTGACTGTTACCCGGCAGTCAAGGGCTCGATAAATCGAGCCCCTCTGAATGCCTGGCGGTTATTTCATTCCGGACTCAGCAATTTTTCCCGGACGTCATCGGGAACGCGCAGCGATTTTTCCTTTTGATAGTCATAGTAAACCTGGATCGTTTTCCCGAAGGCAAACGCAACCCCATTCTTGGCATTCAAGATTTCATACTCCCACACAAAACTCGAATCGCCGATCGAGGTAGTACGGATTGTCACTTCAACTTCATCACCGAAACGGGCGGCAATTTTGAAATCGCATTCAGCACGGGCAACTATGAATCGCAGTTCACGAAGATCTCCCGTGCCGAACAAATGGATCCAGTATTCTGTGCGGGCGCTCTCCATATACGTGAAGTAGACAGCGTTATTCACGTGGCCGAGCGCGTCGATGTCTCGGAAGCGAACGGTAAAACGAATACTGAAAGGTGCGCTCATTTGAGTGCGTTGCGCAATTGCTGCATCATTTCAGCGCGTCGCTCATACAAGCGTTTGAGTTTTCGGGGTTCTTTTTTTGCCAGTGCGTATGCGGTCAGCAACGGCAACGCAATCGTACTGTCCGTATAGCAAACGACCGTACTGGGGAGCTTATCCGGATCAACTTTGCCCCAGGACACGGCCTCGCCGGGAGTAGCGCCGGACAGACCGCCCGTATCAGGACGCGCATCGGTAAACTGCAAATAATAATCGTGTCCTTTCTCCTGTATACCAAGGACTTCCTGCAATTGCGGCTCCGTTTGCAGCACAAAATTCTTTGGAGAACCACCACCCAGCATCAGCACTCCGCTTTGTCCAACGTCTCTCTTTGCGTTCAAAACAATGGAAGCTGTTTCGTTCACATCGACATTGGGATCGATTACAAGTTTGTTCCCTTGAAGGGCCAGTGCTGCGATATTCATACCGATGGAACTGTCGCCGGGCGAAGAAGTGTAGATCGGAATTCCGCATAGGTACGCCGTGGTCAACACGGATTTTTGCTGCTTCAAAGCCTTTTCGCGCTCGGCTATATATTTTCCAGCGAGATTATGGAATTCCGCTGTTCCCATCGAACGCTGGAACTCAGGACCGCTGATCAGCTTTCGATAAAACTGGTCTGTTGACAGCAAGACTTCGTAGTCAAACAAAATGTCGTAAATGCGAACGATGCCTTCTTTCCGCAGCTTTACGTCATCCACAAACGGTGTTCCCTGATGCATGCTCAAGCCGAGAGCAAAATGCGTGTCGTGGTATAGATTCGCTCCTGTGCTCACCATCCAGTCGATAAAACCGGCTTCCATCAAAGGTATGAGGCAGGACATTCCAAGACCGGCGGGAGTCAGCGCTCCAGTCAGGCTAACTCCAACGGTAACGTCCTCCCGAAGCATCCGCTCCGCATACAGTTGGCATCCTTCTCTCAAGCGGCCCGCGTTATAGGATAGAAACGCCTGATCGATGAGTTCGATTAGAGATACATTGCCATCGATCTTCTTAGGGGCTATCTTGCGACCGGGTATGTTTGCCATATCCTAGTTCTTGCATCCGCAATTACCGGGATTGCAGCATCCGCCGCTCGATTTGTATTGAGGAAGCGACGGGTAAGCAGAAGCTGTTGTGGCCCCCATTCCAAATCGAGAAAACTGTTTTTCCAGATGCTCGCCTTCACACGATGGACACCTTACGGATTCATTCCGCTCTACCAGTTTTTCGAAAGATTTCTGACAATCCGCGCAGACGTATTCAAAGATGGGCATAATTCCTCCAAACAGGGAAGATTATACGGAGTTTGCAATGAAGCCTCAAGTTTGTGAGAGTTTGGGTTGTGTCCATTTTTCTCGACCGAGCATGCCTCCCCCCTTCATAAGTGTTTGTTCTGGACACGAAGCCACACCCGGTCCATTGCAATCAGATTTGTTCATGTAGTAGTAAAATAGCACGTGTTCTGTCAAAACAATGTCCTCTATTGAGTACATTTTGACGCCATGGACTAATGCTAAGCCGCTTAAATACTGCCACTTATCCTTTTGGCATATTGATTGCTGTACATAGTGGCGTCAGGAGGTTCAAATGTTACGAAGAATGACAATTTTCATTTTTGGAATCTTGCTGTTGGGACTGACTGGGCAAGCTTCGGCTGATGTTGGCTTTTCCATATCGATGGGGAATGATGATTTTTACCTGTCGGTAGGCAACTACGATTACTACCAGTACTCGCTACCGTATTACCAGCGCCCGGCACGTATCAATTTTTATGACGTCATGGGCGATTATGGAACCTGGGTGTGGGTGCAACCTTTCGGACAGGTGTGGCATCCGTATGTGAATGCCGAATGGCGTCCGTATGTCTATGGTCACTGGACCTACACTCGCTACGGTCCAACCTGGGTTGGCTATGAACCGTGGGCATGGGCCGGTTACCATTACGGTGACTGGATCTGGAACTCCCGCTACGGTTGGGTTTGGATCCCCGGATACGATTGGCATCCCGGCCGCGTGATCTGGAGCCATGGCTACGATGCGATCGGGTGGATGCCCGCGCCTCCTGCCGGTTATGACTACTCACATGGTTATCTGGACTATCGCGGATCAAGAAATCAATTCGATTATTACGATAACGATTTTGAGGACTACAACGGTTACTACGGCGATCCGTATGCGGATTACGCATACCGCGATCTTTACTATGGCCCGGAATACAGAAGCATCGTAGTCAACCTGTGGGTTTTTATCGACACCAATCACTACGGCTATGCGAACTACGGTGACTACTACCTGGATTCGGACTACACACGTACATTGTTCGATCGGAGACTCGTTCGAATTTCTTCACGCCCGCTCGAAAGGCCTGTGATGGAACGGATTCTGAAACAAAAAGTCCGTGAAGTCGAAGTGAACATTCGGGAAATTGATGCGAACAATCACAAAGTCAGAGTTGTGACCCCGGTTGGAGAAGAAGAAAACGTCCGCAAGAACGCAACCCGTGTCGTCAACAGCGTCATTGCTCCGGCATTTGCCGAGAAACAACGCGACTTCAAAGGTTTGCATTCACAAAATACGAATGTAGTGAACAAAGTATTCAAACAGGAAAACAAGGAACCGCGGATCAAGAAGCTGAGTGCCGATGAGGTAATTCGTGAATCGAAGGTCCAGCGGGAACAAGTGGATGTTCAGCGCAAGAACAGGGTCCGTGAAAAAACGGAAACCGTAATCCGCGTTGATAAGGACGCTGAAAAACGCAAGAACAATACTGAGGACCGTGCACCGAAAAAAGAAATCAATCAGAGTCCGCAGGACAAGAAAGAAATCGATCGCGATCAGGCGCCGTTAAACGAGAAAAACAAGAAGAATCGCAACGCAGAGTTTGAAACGAAAACGAAGGGGCCGGATAAGGATTCAAAGCCCTTAAAGGAACAGGAGAAACAATACAAACCGAAGCAGAATCCGAACCAGAATCAGAACGATCAGCTTGAAAAGCCACGCAAACCTGCCGATCAGCCTGAACCCGATCAGAACAAGGTTGCGCCGCCCGATGATCGTAAGAATCACCCGAATGAACCGCGATCGGAATGGAATCGCGATCAGAATCGGGATGTGGATCTCGCTCCCAAGTCCAAAAAGACGGACGATGAAGAAGAGGTAAGCAGCGATAAAACTTCGGATCAGGATCAGACACAGGCTGAAGACGATAGCCCGAAAAAGAAAAACAAGGATAGCGATTCGAAAAAGAAGAGCGATTCGAAAAAGAAAAGTGACGATTCCAAAAAGAAGAAAAAGAATAACGACGAACAGGACAAAGAACCAAACCGATAATGTCGCTTGAAGTTGAAACGAGGGCCCCGGGAATCGGGGCCTTTTTTTTAGTTCTGCCCCTTTTCACTCATTGCTCATTATTCATTGCTCCGGCACTCTTTTTCATCAAAGTCGTCCGGAATAGACGAGCGTTTGATACTGCATCCGAACAACTCCGTTCTGATGATATCTTTCAAAGAGCCTGTCCAATTCTACCGTCATTTTCTCGTATCGCGGGTGGTCCGGCATCGGCATGTAGGAACAGGACAGCACTCGCCCTTTCAGTCCATCCCGATTATGTACTTGCACATGATCAAAGGTTCTCAAATCAAAATCAGCGTTTCCAAAAAATTCCTTCAACACATCCTTAGTGATCAATCGATGGTCGATTTTTTCGTAATCAATGGCATAGGTCTTCAGCAACTCCTCGTAAGCATGGGAAAACGAAGTTTCCTGCCTGCGGTCATTCCAGAGCAAGACCACGTACCCGCCAGGTTTTAGAATGCGTGAGAATTCCTTCCTGCATTCCTGACGATCAAACCAGTGAAATGATTGGCCTGCGACGATGAAGTCAACTGAACGAGGAGCAAGCGTCGTGGCTTCCGCCTTGCCGTTGACGCACATGAAGTTCTGGAACGACGCCAGATTCTCTTCCGCGGCTTTTCTCATTTCGTCATTCGGCTCCACGCCAAACACCTTGTTTCCTGAAGCCAGAAACAGCTCAGAGGATATGCCGGTCCCCGAACCGATGTCCGCAATTACCGACGCGGGATTCAATTGATAGTCCTGGCGCAAATAATCCAGAACCGCTGTGGGATATCCGGGCCTGAACTTAGTATAGTTTTCTACTCGCGCGCTAAATCTTTTCGTCGGATCTTTTTCCATGTTCGCACGTCCATTACCACCTTGTAGGATATCGGGCAGGGCGCCATAAATGGCGCACCTGCAAATTTAGAATCTGTACCTCGCGCCCCTTCAAAACTCAAATCATTATGATATGATTTTCCACGCTCACACCACTATGTTTTCAAGATCGATCGAGAAGGAATTTCAGGAACTGATTCAGAAGTATCCGTCCAAAAGGAGCGCCCTGATACCTGCACTGTACATTGTGCAGCGCGAGTTGGGATATGTAACCTCCGAAGGGATCGAATACGTGGGTAACCTGATTGGAATGACCCCGGCCCAGGTTATGGAAGTGGCAACCTTTTATACCATGCTCTACTTGAAACCGGTCGGCAAGAATGTGCTGTGGGTTTGCCACAATCTGAGCTGTAATCTGTGCGGGTCGGAAGAAATCATTGATCACCTTCAGAAGAAACTTGGTATCACCGCCGGCGAAACGACCCCCGATGGAACCTTCACGCTGTTTCGGCAAGAGTGTTTGGCCTCCTGCGATACAGCGCCCGTAATGCAGGTCAATGACGATTACGAAGAGAATCTGACGTTGAAGCGGGTTGACGAAATTATCGACAAGCTGCGCGCGAGCAAAGAAGGTTCATGATGGAGATTGCGTTTTTCATCCTGTTTGCGATCGCCTCAGTGATCTCCGCTCTCAGTTTGATTTTACAAAGGAACCCGATCTACAGCGCGCTTTCCCTGGTTGTAGTGATTGCAAGCATGGGAGGGCTCTTCCTTTTATTAAATGCGCACTTCATAGCCATTCTGCAAATCGTGATTTATGCGGGAGCAGTCATGACGTTGTTCCTGTTCGTCATCATGATGGTGGAACCAGTCGAAGACGTCCAGCCGATCTGGAAAAAGCAGAGTAAGTTCGCCCTGGGGATTCTTCTTCTCATTGCAGGAATAACGATCTGGGCGGTTTCCTCTTTCGATTCACAAATTACCTCACCGGCGATCGATTTCAGTGTAAAGGCGCTGGCCACTCAGTTGTTTACATCGTATGTCTTTCCTTTTGAAGCCATCACGATTTTGATTATTTCTTCAGTAATCGGCGCTCTGTATATCGCCAGAAAGGAGGATGCATGATTCCTCCTTCGATGTATCTCATTTTGAGCCTGGTACTCTTTTTGATTGGGGTACTGGGAGTTTTTGTTCGCCGAAACCTGCTCGTACTTTTCATGTGTATTGAGCTGATGTTAAATTCCGTGAACCTTGCTCTGATTACTTTTTCAAGGGTGCTCCAGAATTTGGACGGTCAGTTGCTGGTATTTTTTGTGATTACGGTTGCTGCCGCCGAAGCGACAGTCGGCTTGGCCATCATTCTGATGGTCTACCGCACACGCAAAGCTCTGGATATTGACGACCTGGACAGCATGAGAGGATGACGGTGATTGAACTGCTGCTCCTTCTTGTAATCCTCACGCCCGCGATCGGTGTGCTCGTGATCACATTTGGAACAAACCGCGATAAACATCTGTCCTCTCTTATTTCCTGCAGCGCAATAGCGGTTTCCTTTCTCCTGGCGCTTTACTGTGTTTATTCCTTGCTGCAATTAGCGCCCGAGCATCGTGTTATTGACATTGATTATTTCTCATGGATTCAATCGGGTGGTTTCTCTGCGCCATTCGGCCTTCATCTGGATCCGCTTTCGGCCGTGATGATCCTTGTCGTGACCGGAGTCGGTCTGCTCATTCACGTTTATTCGATTGGTTACATGCACGATGATCCTTACTACAGCCGCTATTTTGCATATCTGAACCTTTTTATTTTTTCTATGTTGATTCTCGTTCTGGCAAACAATTACGTGTTGTTGTTTGTCGGATGGGAGCTCGTGGGCCTCTGTTCGTACCTCCTCATCGGTTTCTGGTTCGAAAAGAAAAGCGCGGCTGACGCCGGAAAAAAGGCATTTATTGTCAACAGGATCGGTGATTTCGGTTTCTTAATCGGGATTTTTACAGTATTCACTGCGTTTGGCGCAGTTACTTTCCGCGATGTCTTTGTAAAAACCGCCGCGATCCATCCCGCGATCGTTACGGCCGCATGCCTCTGGCTTTTCTGCGGCGCCATCGGCAAATCGGCGCAGTTTCCGCTCTACGTGTGGCTGCCGGATGCGATGGAAGGTCCGACTCCTGTGAGCGCATTGATCCATGCTGCAACCATGGTTACGGCGGGCGTTTATATGGTAGCGAGATCTGCACCGCTGTTCTCGCAATCCGATCTTGCAATGGTGGTTGTTTTGACCGTGGGCACGTTCACAGCAATTTTTGCGGCCTCCATGGGCCTTGTGCAGTACGACATCAAACGCGTGATGGCCTATTCCACGGTTTCTCAGCTTGGTTACATGTTCATGGCCCTTGGAGCCGGAGCATTCAGTGCGGGCGTGTTTCATTTGATGACGCATGCCTTTTTCAAAGCTTTGCTTTTCCTCTCCTGTGGAAGCGTTATGCATGCCATGGGAGGCGAAACCGATTTTCGAAAAATGGGCGGGCTCTGGAAACCTCTGGGAAAAACCGGAATGCGCTTCTGGATGGGCGGACTGGCGCTCGCAGGAATCTTCCCATTTGCCGGTTTCTGGAGCAAGGATTCAATTCTGCTGGGAACATTTGAATTGGAACACGGCGGAAAAATTGTTTGGGCGATCGGCTTAATTACCGCATTTATGACCGCGTATTACACGTTTCGCGTGATCTTTCGCATTTTCCATGTCCCGGCCACGGACAAAAAAGCCGCGAAACACGCGCACGAATCCCCGAGCGTAATGATTTTCCCTCTGACCGTTCTGGCGCTGCTTTCGGTAGCAGGAGGCTGGATCGGCACTCCATGGCTCGATAAGTTCGGACATTTCCTGGAACCGATTTTCCCGATGAAACCGGCTCACCATGAGATTTCCACGGGATTGGAATACGGGCTCATGTTTCTCGCCCTTTTGATTGCAGCAGCCGGCATTTATCTTGCCTACCAGCTTCATTTCAAAAAACCAGAGGTTCCAGGAAATCTCCTGGAACAGAAACCGGCTCTGGCCCGTGTTCATCAAATCCTTTTTCGAAAATACTATGTGGATGAAATTTATCACTTCATTTTTGTACGTCCTGTGCTCTTCGTTTCCGAAAAGATTCTTTTCCGTATTGTAGACGTCAAGATCATTGATTCTTTGGTCGATGACATCGCTATGGTTTTGAGAAATGCCGGCGGATTTTTCCGGAAATTTCAAACTGGAGATGCGCGCTCCTACGCCGCTGCGATCCTTGTGGGGACGCTGGGATTGTTGGTGTATTTCCTTTGGATGGTGCGATGAACGGATTTCCGCTTCTATCAACCATCGTGTTTCTGCCTTTACTCGGCGGAATCTTTTTGTTGCTATGGAAGAATGCTTCGGAAGAGAGAATTCGAAATACGGCACTGGCGATTTCGCTGATTGATTTCCTTCTTTCCGTTCCGCTCTACGTTTTCTTCAATGCCTCTTCCGCAGCGCCTCAATTTGCAGAGAGATGTTCCTGGATTCCTGCGATCGGAGTTGAGTATTCCATCGGCATTGATGGCCTCAGTCTGTTTCTTGTTTTACTCACGACGTTCCTGACGCCGCTATGCGTGTTGATTTCCTGGAACGATATCCGCTCAAAGATGAAGCAATTCTTCGCTCTCCTGCTGATGCTGGAGACCGGAATCCTGGGAGTGTTTGTCTCGTTCGATTTGTTTCTGTTCTACCTATTCTGGGAAGCAATGTTGATTCCGATGTATTTCCTGATTGGAATCTGGGGCGGTCCGAACCGCATTTACGCAGCAGTGAAGTTTTTCCTGTACACAATCGCGGGCAGCCTATTGATGCTTGTAGCCATCGTTTTTCTGTACAACCTCCACGAAGCGCAAACCGGAAAGGCAACGTTCGATATCTTTCAACTATATGGAACGAATCTTCCGGCGCATCAAAAATACTGGCTCTTTCTCGCTTTCTTCGTAGCTTTTGCAATCAAAGTGCCGATCTTCCCACTGCACACCTGGTTGCCGGATGCGCACACTGAAGCGCCGACGGCCGGCTCCGTGATTCTTGCGGGTGTCCTCCTGAAAATGGGGACATATGCGATGCTGCGATTTGCGATTCCATTATTTCCAGACATGGCCCACCAGCTTGCGCCCTACATCATTGTTCTCGGTCTGATCGGCATCGTTTACGGAGCCCTCGTTGCGATGGTCCAACCTGACATCAAGAAACTGGTCGCCTATTCCAGCGTTAGCCACCTCGGTTTCGTAATCGTTGGAATGTTTGTATTTAACGAACAGGGCCTGCATGGCGCAATTCTGCAAATGGTCAACCACGGATTGAGCACGGGGGCGCTTTTCTTGCTTGTAGGAATGATTTATGAACGCCGGCATACGCGAATGATTTCGGAATTCGGCGGACTCGCAAAACAAATGCCCCTTTATTTTTTCTTGTTCTTGATAGTCCTTCTTTCCTCTATCGGGCTTCCATTATTGAACGGCTTCGTCGGTGAATTCCTGATTCTACTCGGCGCGTTTCGCGCGAAAGCATGGATCGCTATTGTCGGAGCCACAGGCGTGGTCTGGGGCGCCGTTTACATGCTCTGGATGTTCCAGAGATTCATGTTCGGACCACTGGAGAAAGAGGAAAATAGGAAATTGAAAGACCTGGACCGCCGCGAAATTGCGATTCTGGTTCCGATTATTCTTGCGATGTTCTGGATCGGAATTTATTCAAGCAGTTTTCTGCGAAAAATGGATGCTTCGGTCCAGCAATCGTTGCGATTTACAGAAAGCCGTGAGGGTGTGGTGCGGACATCCCGTCCGTCGGGCTCTACTCAGGGACTTGCGGAATCTGCCGGTGAGACATCGGCACTACAGAAATAATGAATACCCTATACATCATCTTTTTGCCTCTGATCCTCTTTGCTGGAACCGTGGTCGTTATTCTTTTGGATTCATTTGTCAAAGATTCCGCGCGAATCACCTATCGATTCTCGATGCTGGTCTTGATCGTGGCAATGCTTAGTTTCCCCTTTCTCTGGTCGCATCAGGGAACCGCTTTCGGAGGAATGATCGCATCGGATTCCTTCGGACTGCTTGCAACCTTCTTGTTCTGTCTGGCAGGACTTATAACTCTGTTGCTGCTGGATGAAAATCCGCTCTCCACATCGCAATTTCATAGCCTGCTGCTCCTCTCCTTAATCGGAATGGCTCTGCTTGTAAGCGGCACTCATTTTCTGATTCTTTTTATCGGCCTGGAAATTTTATCTTTGTCTGTTTACGTCCTTGCGGCATTTGCCAGGCGCGATCCGCTATCTGCCGAAAGTGGAATCAAATATTTCTTGCTGGGATCCTTTGCCTCAGCGTTCTTCCTTTACGGCGTGGCCTTTATTTACGGCGCCACCGGAAGCATGCAGTTGAATCAGATTGCAGCGTCCCCGGCAAACGCAAACCATTCATTCCTGTTCCTGGGTTTGATCTTTTTGATCGTTGGCTACGCATTCAAAATTTCACTGGCGCCTTTTCACATGTGGACACCGGATGTGTATGAAGGGGCCCCGACTCCGGTCACTGCATTCATGGCCGCCACCGTAAAAGCTGCTGCACTTGCAAGTTTGATTCGAGTATTGCTCGTGGCGTTTCCGTCCGCAGCCGTCTCACAATTCTGGATGCCTTTGATCTGGATTCTTTCGGTAATCACGATGACCATCGGCAACCTGTCCGCGATATGGCAAAACAATCTGAAACGGTTGCTGGCCTACTCCAGCATCGCGCATGCCGGATATATGTTGCTTGGTTTGCTTGCATCACCAGAGCAAGCCCAACAAACAATCCTGTATTATTTTGCTGCATACATTTTCATGAACCTTGGAGCTTTTGCGGTTGTCTCTTACCTGGAAAGAACGGATGGGATCATTACGATCGATCAATACCAGAGTCTGGGTTACAAACGTCCCGCTGTGGCAACATGCATGATGTTGTTTCTCTTATCGCTTGGCGGCATGCCTCCAACCGCCGGCTTCTTTGGAAAGTTTTATCTTTTTCGGGCCGTTCTTCAATCGGGCCAAATCTGGGCTGTTGTGATTGCGGTATTAAACAGCGCAATCTCCTTTTATTACTACCTGCGCATCGTAATTTCCATGTTCACTCCGGAAAAAGAAGCGGCAATGGTCCCGTCAACCGGGCTTGCTCTGTCGATCATCGTTACCCTGGTTTTAACCGTTTGGGGAACTCTTTCTCTTGGCCTCTTTCCCGGATTTTTCCTGGAACTGGCGCGCGCTGTTTCTCTGATTTCGTGAACTTCTAAAACATGAGAATTTCAAAAGCTATCGCTTCTTTTTTCTATGTCGGTTTTGTTCCCGTTATCCCTGGCACCTTTGGATCGATGGCAGGCGTTGCGTTATACCTGCTGCTGCTCACAATCCCGTCCTGGGAGATTTATGTGGGAGTTTTCGCCTTTATTACAATCATCGGCATCTGGGCTGCGGGAAGAGCGGAACGCAGCTCCGGAATTGTGGATCCTTCCTTTGTCGTCATTGATGAAGTTGCCGGACAACTGGCTACTCTTTTCCTGATTCCTTTTTCCTGGATTTTTGTGATCGCCGGGTTTGTGCTTTTTCGTTTTCTGGATATCGTTAAGCCGCCTCCGGCGCGCCAGGCAGAACGCCTTCCGGGCGGCTGGGGCATCATGCTGGACGATGTGATCGTCGGCATCTACGGCAATATCCTCATGCATATCGGTGTCTACGCCTGGCACCGCATTTTTTCTTAACGCAGAGTTTTTTGTAGGGGCGCCATTTATGGCGCCCTGCGCGCCCTGTTGTCCGGACATGCAGGGCGCGATGAATCGTGCCCCTACAAATCGGTAAATCAAATGATTACAGCGGAAATCATTGCCATCGGATCCGAACTACTCACGCCCTTTCGCAGTGATACCAATTCTCTGTATCTCACGCGATCGCTGGAAGAGCACGGTGTAAAGTTGATCGCCAAGGGGATCGTAGGTGATGATATCGATCAAATCGTTTTCACATTCCGTAAAGCCTTCGAGCGTGCCGATATCATTCTGTGCTCCGGCGGACTTGGTCCAACGATTGACGATGTGACTCGCGAAAGTCTCTGCAAATTTCTGGCGATTCCTATGAGGCTTCATCAAGAAATCCTTGATGCAATTGTTGAACGTTTTCGTAAATTTGGCCGAAAGATGCCCGACATCAACCGGAAACAAGCCATGGTTCCTGAAGGCGCTACGGTGCTACCGAACCATAACGGAACTGCACCTGGCATCTTCTTAGAACATCCCGGCAAGCAGGTTTTCTTGCTTCCAGGGCCTCCTTTCGAACTGGAGCCGATGTGGGAGAAATATGCATTGCCACTTCTTCGAACGGGCTTGCCCTACCAGCGCCTGTCTTTCCGGATCGCGATGCTTCCGGAATCGCAAGTCGATGAAATGCTCAAGCCCGTGACGGATCGGCTACACGATGTGCAATATACGATTCTTGCCGCGCCATCCGAAATTGAAGTCCACCTTTTCGCTTCCGACTCTGCGGCCGATGAGCTGATTAGCGCGGCGGCGGAAGTGCGAGCAATTATGGGCAAGCACATATACGCGGATGAGTTGGAGCCGATAGAAGCAGTAGTCGCGCGCCTGCTGAAAGGAAAAAATCGTAAAGTCGCAGTTTCAGAATCGTGCACCGGTGGTTTCGTCAGCCAGCGTCTTACCAATATTCCCGGAAGCTCAGCCTATTTTGACTATGGGCTCATTACCTACAGCAATGAAGCAAAGACTACTCTGCTGGGGATCTCTGCCGAGTTGATTGCTACGCATGGTGCAGTTAGCGAACCTGTTGCTCGCGCAATGGCAGAACAGACGCGCAAACTGGCGACAGCAGATTACGGGATCTCCGTCACCGGAATTGCGGGACCGGATGGTGGATCACCAGAAAAACCGGTTGGAACGGTTTTCATAGGTCTCGCGGATCCGGAACAAACAACTGTGAAAGAATACCGTTTCATAGGAAATCGTGCGCGGATCCGGTTTGCCTCCACGCAGGCGGCGCTGAATTTACTCAGGTTGAAGCTGCTTGAGTAAAAAAAGACTGTTCATTGCAATCCCGTTACCCGATACAATTCTTGCCGGGCTCAATCAGTTGCAGACAAACTTGAAGCCCTTTGCCCGGGATGCGAAATGGGTGAAGCCTGCAGGCATGCATTTGACGCTAAAATTCCTTGGATATGTGGATACGGAACAGGTTTCCTCTATTACGGCAGCTTTAAAATCTACAGCAAAATGTCATGCCGAAACCATGGTTCGCGCACACGGCTGTGGATTTTTTCCGAACCCGCGGCACCCCAGCGTACTCTGGATCGGAGTGGAGGCAAATCTGCAGTCGCTTCAACAAATGATCGAAGAAGAAATGTCGAAGCTCGGTTTCGAAAAAGAAAAGCGGCCGTTCAGTCCGCATCTGACTTTGGCTCGCTTTAGAGATGCGAGAGGCTTAATGCACCTTGCTCAGGAAACACAAAAATTTGCGAATCAGACCTTTGGTGAATTCACGGCAACGAACATCATTCTGTATGAAAGCATCCTACGCCCGCAAGGCGCCGAATACCATTGCCTGGAAGCTTTTCATCTTAAAGAGCAACACCATGTGTCGTAGGGGCGCCGGCTGCGCTGTGTTTATCTATGGTTAACGAATTCCTGGTCTTAACGGGGGCTTATTTACTTGGTTCCGTTCCCTTCCCATATTTACTAACAAAGCTGAAGACAGGAGGCGACCTCCGCAAAATGGGAAGCGGAAATGTCGGCGCTACCAATGTGCTGCGAACTGCCGGGAAGACGCTTGGACTCTTCACGCTGATTCTGGATGTGGCCAAAGGCGCAATTGCCGTTCTGTGTGGTCCATACTTATTACACCAGAATGTATACGGCGCTGCGTGCGGCTTTTTCGCGATGGTGGGGCACGCATATCCCATCTTTCTGGGATTTCGTGGCGGTAAAAGCGTAGCTACCGGGGCGGGCGCCTTTCTGGTACTCTCCCCTCTGGGAATTCTTTCTTCCATCGGTGTTTTCTTGATGTCGGTGCGTATATGTAAAATTGTTTCACTCAGCTCGATTCTTGCGTCGGCGATGTTCCCGGTTTTTGCGTGGATGTTTGGAGTGGAAAGACAGATCGTTTTATGGGGCGTGATTTGCGCGGCCTTGATTATTTTTCGCCATAAGCCAAATATTGAAAGATTGCTAAACGGTACGGAGAAAACAATTAGAACCACAGATGAACGCAGATAAACACAGAATAGTTTGTGGGGGCGCCATTGGCGCCCTGCGTGCCCCTTTGTCCGGCTGTGCAGGGCGCGATGAATCGCGCCCCTACAAAGAATTGAGACATGTCTAAGATTGTTTCGGTCATCGGAGCGGGAAGCTGGGGCACTGCCCTTGCGATTCACTCGCATCAGTGCGGGCATCAGGTGCGCCTCTGGGTTCACAGCGAAGATACGTTCCGGATACTGAGCGAGCGCCGCGTAAACGAACTTTACTTGCCGGAATTTCCTCTTTCGCAAGAAATCGCGATTACTCAAGATCCACAATGTGTTCAGGACGCAGACTACTCTTTGCTTGTCGTTCCGTCGACTCACTTCCGGTCGACTTTCACGCAATTTTTGCCGCAGTGGAGGCAAGGCTCCGTTCTCATCAGTTGCATCAAAGGAATGGAACGGGAAACCAGCAAAAGAATTTCAGAAATTGTTGCGGAACTGAGCGGAGACCGTTTTGTATTTTCAGTTTTGAGCGGCCCAAGTTTTGCCAAAGAAGTGGCAGAGCATCACCCTACTGCTGTTGTCATCGGTTCGGAAAATCGTGAAATCGGGAGAGAGATCCAGGAGGATTTTCGCTCTCAATATTTTCGACTTTACTACAACCCGGATGTCCTGGGAATT
>Ga0210139_1000045_pt1 | contig 20217 bp, 17 predicted proteins | sample Browns_TuleB_D2_FD_184855 | JGI IMG/M metagenome (GOLD analysis project Ga0210139, IMG submission 184855) | Wetland microbial communities from San Francisco Bay, California, USA, that impact long-term carbon sequestration - Browns_TuleB_D2 (SPAdes) | ecosystem: Environmental > Aquatic > Marine >... | reverse complement strand
AGCCGATCGAGATCCTGGACTGTGGAAAACAGATCCTCTTCCTGCCCTGCTAAAAGATTAGCGGTTCCTATGGCAAAACGAAAAACGCGAGAATCGATCCGCTTTTTCAGTGCGTACATCTCTTCCGCTTCGATTTCCATCAGCCCGCTGTCATCGAACTTGTCGATCCCGGGAATCACGCGAACCAGCCGCCGGCTTTCCGCAATCCAGGAATGAAGTGCTTTGCCGCCGGCGCTTAGAATTCCATTTTGGAAATCCAGCGTGACGGTTGAAGGCGGATTCAAAATCCTTTTTGTTCGCGCTAAGACAAAAACCGGATCAATCGCCTGATAGGGCTGAAAATTGAAGACAACATCCCCCGGATCCAGTTTTGCTTCAGCCATCCACTTCGAACCGTCGGATGCAAGAGGATCTCTTAGACCGTTCAGGAAATACTTGCCGCCATGCTTGTGCACGGAGGTAACAGCAATCCCCGGCTCATGATTGAGACGGTCTACAAATCGTTGAAACCGATAGCGGTTGAGCAAAAAAAGTGAAAGCCACAAAACAAGGCCTGCGCAAACGAGGCCCATGACAATCGCGGCAAAATGAGACTGTTTCTTTTTTGCTTTTTGATACTGACTCAGCAAACAGTCTTCAAGATCCGAACGGATTGATTCAAAAGGAGACGGATCGCCCTGAAATTCCTGCAAAGCACGGCCTTTCTCGACATGGATCATTTCCAGCGTAGTTTGGAAAGTGGAGCGCAATTCCTGAGGCGCATTTCCGCGGATCACGGCAGCGAGAGTTGCGTACGACCCCTGCTCAATCCATACATTCAGATCTCCCACCTGCATAGATTCGAGTGTCTCCGCATCTTGCACATGAAAAGAATCGCGAACAAAATCCTGAATTGCGGTCAGCATCCCGGAGATCAGATCCGCCGCTTGAGAAGGGACCGAGCTGACATGCTGCAGCAACAATCCGCTTTCGCGATGAATCAGGAAAACCTGCTCCACGCGATAGAGAAGGCTGTGAAGGAGAACAACTTCCGCAAAAGGCTTTCCAGTCCGGATTGCTTCCCATCTCCATTTCAATCCACGGATCGAAAGGCTATATTCAAGAGTCTGATTGAGAGATTGAATGAGTCCCGTTATGGAAGCAGAAATCGCTCTGCGGATTGCGGGCCCGATAACCGGAAAAATGGCGTCCACCAGCGGACGAGGATTCTTGCGAACCGAGATGCCGATTGCCTGTTCGACCGTAGAAGACATCGCCTGCGTCAGATCATCATCACGCGACGCGCGGATTCGAACAGCATTCGGGAGTACCCGGCTGACGTTTTCTGCCAGTAGTTCCGGATTTTCGAACTGTTCCTGTAATGAACCCAGTTGTTCGCGTTCGGGAAAAAGGATGTTTCGAAGTTCATTCAGCTTGGTGTCGGATCCATTGGATGACTTTGGCTGATTTCGTTCTCCTTCACCCGAGGCAGGAGAATCACTCATCTCCGTCTTCCCCAACGTTTTCGATGTGGAACTGGTTGTTCAATCTCAGCGCCATCTCCGTAAAGATGTCGGCCAGCCCGCTGCGCTCCATTTTATCCACTGTGAGTTCCTGAACTGCTCTTTCGAGTGACTGTGAAAGAGCGTTATGCCTGGAATGAATTTCTTCCAATAGCTGTTTGGTCTGATCAAGCGCATTCTGACGAAGATCTCTATGATTTCTGCTTAACTGATCGTCCATCTGAGTGGTTTTCTTTTCAAGCGACGAAGTGATTTCTTTGAATTCCCGCGCAATTTCCTTCACGGAATCTCCGCGTTCTGCTTGCTCGATTTTCAAACGATCGCTCAACGCATCGACTTCATTGCGTATATAGGTTTCCAGAGAATCCAGCCTTTTGCGAATCTCATCTTTCATTTCCGACTGTTCTCGCTGAATCCTTTCTTCCAGACGTGAAAAGCGCCGGTCATAATCGCGCATCTGATTGCCAAAAAGAATGTCGCGAATTTTGTCGATGTTTCCGCTAGGCGTGGATGAAGAAATCTTGTTCAAATCCTTCACGGAACCGTCCGGGGGTTGATTCTTTGCATCCATAATATTCCTCCTGGGTTTCAACCGGATACGCTTAGTATATAAGAGTTGGCGTTTTCAGGGCGTACCGGCGTCTCGCCGGGCGCGCTACACTCACTGAAAGTATTCGCCCGCGTCATCCTGCACAAATTCCGGAAGGCCGTTCTCCGTGGGCAGAGAATCGTCTACCTGCCACAAATCGAAATGTTCACGGTTCAACTCCTTCAAGAATGTAGAAGGACGATGGAAGTACGGCCCCTGGTAATAACTTTCCGAAAAAAGCACATACGTGAGATAAAGCTGATCTTTTGCGCGGGTGGTTGCTACGTAAAAGAGGCGTCGTTCCTCTTCGAGATCCTCCGGAAGCTTCATCGAGCGGCTGGATGGAAAGCGCCCGTCGACCAGGTAAATCGTAAATACAACCTGCCACTCCAATCCTTTGGCCTGATGAATCGTGGATAGACGGACCCGATCTTTGGGTTCTTCGCCATCAGTCTCTTCGCTCTCAATCTGCCCGAGCAGTGAAAGCTCCGACAGGAACGCCTCGAGTGTATTAAATTGCATTGCAAAGTTGCTCATCTGGTGGATGTCTTCTTCGCGATTTTTGTAATCTGTAAATTTTGATTCCAGATACTGTTCATATCCGCTTTTCAAAACGTGATCAATTGCGGATGCGGGAAGCTCCAAAAATCCCTCGTGCGCAAGTTCCTTCATCAACTGAACGAAATGGCCCCAAGCCGCCTTGGAAGCACGCGGCAAGAGATGCGAATGCTCATTCAGGCGAGAAACCGCATTTTCCTGCGCGCGGACTTGCGACCAGATTTTATCTGCTGTTTTTGCTCCAATCCCCGGGATCAGCATCAGAATCCGTTTCCAGGAGAGTTCATCAAATGGATTTATCAGAATCTTCAAATACGCAATGACATCTTTGATGTGACGCTGTTCAAAGAAACGTACGCCGGAGTGAATTACAAACGGAATTCCACGACGCGTGAGCTCCAATTGCAATTCCATCGAGTGGTAGTGAGCCCTGTAAAGAATGGCGATTTCGTTCAAAGAAATGCCTTCTTCCTGTAGCTCAAGAATTCTTTGCGCGACAAAATCCGATTGCTGCGCGGCATCTCGAAGCGGCACAACGGCAGGCTTCCATTGCATGCTCGGACGAGTAGCCGTCAAAGTTTTTTTGAATTGCTGCTCGTTCTTTAGAATGATGTCATTTGCTAAATGCAACACTTCCGGAGTGCTGCGATAGTTCAATTCCAACCGATACAAACGTGAATCCGGATAGCGTTTGGGAAATTCCATGATGTTGGCAAAATTTGCGCCGCGGAATGAATAAATGCTCTGGCTGTCATCGCCAACAACCATGATGTTCCTGTGTTCCGACGCCAACAGATCCACCAGATCCGCCTGGAGCTTGTTGGTGTCCTGGTATTCATCGACCAGGACGTACTGGAACTTCGAACAGTAATACTTCCGGATTTCGGGGTGATTCTCCAGCAAATATTTGCACCCAAGAAGGAGATCGTCAAAATCTACCGCGTTCATTTCCTTTTTCTTTTCATTGTAACGGCGGGCAATGTTGAGGATCGGCACGATCACAGGCTGAAGATGAGGATAGCGTAAACGGACTACTGCTTCTAATTCATTCGCAGTGTTCACGGTGTAGCTGATGAGGTCTTGCAGGATATCAACGGAAGGGAATTGTTTGCTTTTCTTTTCACCATGCAGTTCGGCAACACAGGACATCAACAAATCCCTGGAATCTCCCTGATCAAGAATGGTGAAGTTGCCATTCAGCCCGATCTGTTTCGCGTAGGGACGTAGCAGCCGGTTTCCGACGTGATGAAAGGTCCCTCCCCAGAGCTGTTTCACATCGATTTGCGTGAGCAGACCAACCCGGTGAAGCATTTCTCTTGCCGCCTTGTTTGTGAATGTCAGAAGGAGAATCTCGTTTGGATTGACGCCGGATTCGATCAGCCAGGACACGCGGTACGTGATGGTACGCGTTTTGCCGCTGCCCGCGCCGGCGATCACCAGTAACGGCCCGTCACCGGCAACTACGACTTCGAGTTGTTGCGGATTCAATTCCGCTTCGTAATTGACGCGTCGCGTCAGCGAACGCTTCTCTTTTTGTAAGTGATAATGTTTTACGGAAGGTTCCATCCTTTTTATTCTAACCGCCAAAACGCCAAGAACGCCAAGGGTTGACCAGTTAAAACTAAAGCTCGTCTGGTGCGTGTCTAATGATCAGTAGTCTTGCAAAAAACAGGAAATCACCTAATTTTGAAGAGACGACTCGTTGACTCGCAGCATATCCTCTGTTAGATTTCCACAGGGGGAACGCGAGTGCGGGAGGATTCTATTTGCGTATCCTTTTGACGGCATTTCTGGTACAAATTGCGACAGCAACCGAAGGAGTAGATACTTCGGTTCTCTACATCATCCAACGATCCGGGCTTGTAGCAAAAGGAGTTCTCGTCCTTCTCCTTTTCTTTTCAATCGTATCGTGGGCGATTATTGCGGATAAGTATTTTTCCTTCCGCCGCGCGAGGCGTCAGAACGGAAATTTTTACAGGACGTTTCGCAAATCGCCTTCGCTCACGGAACTTGCGCATGCGGCATCTCGGAACCGCCACAGTCCGTTCGCAAAGATGTTCCTTATCGTCTACAACGAGGTGACGCAACATTTGCCTGAAGTAGACGGTAGCGCAGCAACCATGAAAGGCATGCCGCCGCCGATCACTTACCAGAGAATCGATCGGGCGGTGAGCAAAGCAGGACTCAGCGAAGCCTCGGCATTGGAAAAGAATTTGTCCTTTCTTGCGACTACCGCCAGCTCGTGTCCGTTTATCGGATTGTTCGGAACGGTATGGGGCATCATCAATGCTTTTGAATCCATCGGTTCCGCCCGAAGCACGGATCTTTCCGTTGTGGCGCCCGGTATTGCAGAAGCACTCATAGCAACCGCAATGGGCCTTGCGGCGGCCATTCCCGCAGTCATCGGCTACAATTATTTCACGCATCAGATTCGCAATCTCACCTCCGAAATGGAAGAATTTTCCATTGAGTTGCAAAATTACGTAGAAAGCCAGCATCTGGTTGCCAAATAGACCATGGCTTTTTCCACCGGCAAAAAATTTGGGGCAGCGATGGCGGAAATCAACGTAACTCCGCTTGTGGATGTTGTCCTCGTTTTGTTAATCATTTTCATGGTCACAGCGCCTCTCATGCAGCGAGGTATTGATGTCGATCTTCCCCGTACTGTTTCGCAAACAGCAGAACAGGAAGAACGCGTGGTTGTTTCCGTAGGCAAAGACGGCAAAGTCTCGATAGGAGATGTGATCATTCCGATGGAAGACCTTAGCGATCAAATCAAAAAGAGGATTGCTGCGCATGAAAACCAGAAAGCCGTATTCTTAAGGGCAGACAAGAGTCTTCGCTACGAAGTGATCATGCAGGTCATGGATGAAATGAAACGCTCGGGTGTTCCGACAATCGGTCTTGTGACCGAACCTGTTGCGGAGAAAAAGAAGAAATGAACCAGAACATGCAACCGGGAAAGCCGAAACAGGCTGGTTTGCCGATCATGATCTTTGTTTCTATGTTTGGTCACGCGCTGGCGATTCTGATCTTCCTGATTGTTCCCGGTCTTTTGTCCAGCGGAAATCCTGAACCGTTCGGCGGATCCGGAGCTGGCGGCAATGTGGTTTGGGTTTCCACGTCAGCAATTGGACAGGAAGGAAAACCTTCACAAAAGGAATTGACCCAGGAAGAACCTGCTCCGGCAAAATTCATCAAAAAGGCCACGGCCGAAGATGAAGTTCCTCTTGAATCGAAAACTGAATTTCCCCAAGCACAAAAGAAAAAGCCTAAGGATGAACCTACAGCAAAAGAAACATTGAATCAGCCGGACCGCAAAAAGACGGGCGAATACGGCAAAGGCCATGATGTGAGTGAAAATTCGGGAAAATCAGGGTCGCAAGGAAAAGGCAAAACCGGTGTGGGAATCGGCATTGGAGGAACTGGAGACGGCAGCACAGGAACGGGAACCGGAATTCCATTCCCTTACCCCTGGTATGTCGAAATCGTAAAAACAAAGATAGAATTAAACTGGCGTAAACCTTTTGTACAACAGGCAACGCCGCAGGAATTCATAACCACGGTGTATTTCGTGATTCAAAGAAACGGAGTTGTAAGCCAGGTCAAAACGGAGGAAACCAGCGGAATTACCTCCATAGATCGATCCTGTGAAAGCGCAATTCTGGGCGCTGCGCCGTTTCCTCCGTTGCCGACACAGTGGACCGAACCGAATCTTGCGTTCCGGCTAACGTTCCGATACACACCGTAGCATTTTGTAACGCCTGCCTCCGGCGGGCTCGTGGGGCGCGCTGTCCTGCGCCAATGAATGGCGCCCCTACAGTTCCGGATGCGGGCGGTATAAATTTTGTGAAACGGGAGAACTGAATGAAGCCAGTGATTCGCCTCTTCTTCATTGCCGTATTGCTATTTCCTTTAATGACGCAATCACAACAAACGAGCGTCGACATCGGAGATATCATCGGTGGAAATTTTGTTCCGCACCCGATCCTGATCGCGAAACCTTACCTGGAGTCATCGGATGCAGGAGCTGCAGCTAATGAACTGGTAAGCACTCTTGGTGCGGATCTCGACTATTCAGGTTTATTCGAGATTGTGGATAGCGGTCCATATCCTGCTTTCCAGGGCTCCGTGAATCTTGCGCCCTATAAATCTTCACGCGCGAAGTATGTTGTTTTGCTCAAGGTTGGAGCAACGGAAACTCAAGTCAGCGTAGAGGCCAGGTTTTACGATTTGCAATCGGAGAGCCTGATTGTAGGCAAAGTCTACAAATGGGACCGCAAGTTTACTCGTCAGATTGCGCATCGTTTCGGCGATGAAATCCTGTACCGTCTCTGGGGAGTCAAGGGTATTTTCACATCGAAAATCGCGTTTTCTTCGGACCGCACAGGGTCGCGGGAAATCTGGTTGATGGATTACGATGGTTACAACCAGAAGCAGATTACGGTCAGCAAGGCTTTGAATTTGTCACCCGATCTTTCTCCGGATGGGAAAAAAGTCGTTTACACGACTTTCCGGTTTTCCAGCGAAGGAAGCGGTCAAATTCTTGTTGTTTACTCCATTTATGACGGAAGGAAATACACTTTCTTTTCAAAGGGAACGCTGAATTCCGCTCCGGCCTGGTCACCCGACGGCAGCCGCATCGCGTTTACATCGAACATGAATGGAAATCCGGAAATTTACGTGGCAAATGCCGACGGCACGGGAGCGAAGCAGCTCACATTCGGACGAAGTATCGATACTTCACCCGCATGGAATCCGGCAAGCGGTCAGATTGCTTTTACGTCGGATAAAAGCGGAAATCCTATGATCTACATCATGAACGGCGACGGAACAAATGAGCGCCGACTCACCTTCGTCGGTGAGTACAATGAATCCGCTGCGTGGTCGCCGAGCGGTTCCCGACTTGCCTATGTATCGCGTTCGGGAGCAAATTTTGATATATTTTCAATAGAAATGGATACCGGTGTGGTGAAAAGACTGTCTCAAAACGAGAGAAGCAACGAAAACCCATACTGGTCACCGGACAGCAGGCATATTACGTTTGCATCAAACCGTACCGGAAAGTATCAGATCTGGTCGATGTTGTATGACGCAACGAAACTTCGTCAGCTTACACAGGACGGCAACAATACCAGTCCATCGTGGGCTGCAGGAGAATAGAATCAGCAGAAATAGGAGGAGGAATTGAAAGCAAGAGGCTTACTAATTTTTTTGATGATCTTTACCCTAGCTTTTGTTTTTGCAGGATGCAAAAAGAAAGAGCCTATACCTGAACCGATGCCTTCGCAAAATCCGCCAGTGACGATGCCACCGGAGCCGGCCCCGATGAACGAACAACCGACAGGTGGGGAACCGAATACGGCTGATATTTTTGAGGAATGCACAAGACAATTGCAGCCCGTGTTTTTTGATTACAACAAGTCAGATGTCCGGGAGGATCAGGCTGCGGCGCTTCAGAATAACGCGCGCGTGCTAAAGGCTTCGCAATGTGGAACCGTCACGGTTTTGATTGAAGGACACTGCGATGAACGCGGCACGGATGAGTATAATCTGGCACTTGGCGAACGTAGAGCGGATACAGCCAAGGATTACCTGGTGAATCTAGGTATTCCTGAAAACCGGCTCAGCACATTGAGTTACGGTGAAAGCCGTCCGTTTGCGCAAGGACACGATGAGACTGCCTGGCAGCAGAACCGCAGAGCGCACTTTGTTGCGGTACGGAAGTAATTGAAAGCTTTGGAAAAGGCGGGGCGTTACAATAACGTCTCGCCTTTTTTCTTTTCACCGCAGAGGACGCGGAGAGCGCAGAGCTGAAGAAGAATCTATTATTCCCTGTGTACTTTGCGAACTCTGCAGTAAAACAGAAGATATGAAACAGATATTCATACTGGTTTTGTTTTTGGCCTTTGCCTCGGCAGCAACCGCCGGAACGAAAGAGGATCTGGCTCAGATTCAGCGGAATTTGCTGGATTTGCAGCAACAATTCTGGGATCTTGAGAAACAGTTGAAGGACGGCAATGCTTCTGTTGAAGCCACCGTGAAGAGCGTTCAGGATTCCGCGGAAAACATGCGTCAGTCGCAAGCGGCTTTGAATGCGAAACTGGAAAGGATTCTCGATCAGCTTCAGGCTCTCGATCAAAAGTTGAATGAGACCAACCAGCGGATCCGTGACATGTCCGCGCCGGCTATTCGGCCGGTTCCGCCTGCGAATACGGTAGAAGATCAACCGGATACCGGCACGGCGCCGCCGACATTGCCGTCTCAGGGATCGGTCGATGAGCAGCAAATTTATAAGGACGCGATGGGGCAATACACCCAAGGAAAATTTGAACAGGCTTTAAGATCTTTTCAGGATCTGCTGGACCAATTCCCGAATTCCAGACTTGCCGACGATGCGCAATTCATGATCGGGGAATCCTTTTATGGCATGAAGGAGTACGTAGATGCAGTGTCGGAATACGATAAGGTGATTAAGGGCTATCCCGATTCCGAGCGGGTTCCCGGCGCAAAATTAAAGAAGGCATTTTCATTGTTTTCGCTGGGCAAGAAAGGACAGGGTGTTTTAGAACTTCAACAAATTGTTCAACGATATCCAACAACGAAAGAAGCAGACATCGCCAGACAGAGACTATCCGAGCTGGGACTGGAATAAAGGGGAAACAAAATGAAATCCATCAATAAAGTCATGCTAATCGGTCATACGGGTCGGCAACCCGAGGTTCGTTACACGCAGAGCGGCGCGCCCGTAGCAAACTTCAGTCTCGCCACCTCCGAAAGATACACGTCGAAAACAGGGGAGAGAGTGGATCAAACGGAATGGCATAAGATTGTCGCGTGGGGAAAACTGGCTGAAATATGTCAGGAATATGTGCAAAAAGGGACTTATCTTTATGTTGAGGGAAAATTGCAGACTCGAAGTTACGATGATCGCGACGGCGTAAAGCGCTACGTAACGGAGATCCGCGCAATGGAAATCGGCCTTCTTGAACGCAAACCGGGCCTCGAGTCCGCAGGCGGCGAGCCCCCGATCGACAGTTTACCCCCGGAAACAGGCGGCGGTGGAGATGATGAAGTTCCCTTCTAGCCCCGCAAATCTATGATGATAAAACTATCAATCCCCCAGCAATATTTCGAATTGCTGATCGGTCGATTGGATGAGAATCTAAAGGCTGTCGAGAAGTATCTCAACGTTCGTGTCTCAGCCCGGGGAAGTGAGGTTTTTATCGACGGCGAGGAACGGATTGTTCAGCAAGCGGAATTGCTGATCCAAAAACTCTTGGCTCTATTACAGAGCGGCTATACCATAACCACGGGAGACATCAAAACTTCTGTCGCGCTGCTTCAGCAGAATCCTGATCTGGATCTCACGCAGTTTTTCCTAAGCAATCGGATCATCCCATCGACGAAGAAGAATGTGATGCCGAAGAGCTTCAATCAGAAAAAATATATCGATGCCATGCAAGCCCATGATCTGGTTTTTGCCGTCGGGCCCGCGGGAACCGGCAAAACCTATTTGGCTATGGCTATGGCGCTATCTGCCTTGACCAATCGCACAATCAGCCGAATTATTCTTACCAGACCTGCCGTTGAAGCCGGCGAAAAACTTGGATTTCTTCCGGGCGACCTCCTCGAGAAGGTCAACCCGTATTTGCGTCCGCTGTACGATGCCCTGTATGATTTAGTTGAGTTGGATAAAGCATCGAAATTTATGGAAAAGGGGCTTATTGAAATTGCCCCGATCGCATTTATGCGAGGCCGAACACTGAATGACAGTTTTGTTATTCTCGATGAAGCTCAGAATACGACCTCCGAACAGATGAAAATGTTCCTGACTCGTCTCGGCTTTAATTCCAAAGCGGTAGTTACCGGTGATGTTACGCAAATCGACCTGCCGACAGGAAGAACTTCCGGATTAAAAGAAGCTGTGGACGTTCTCAGTCATATCGATGACATTGCATTCCTTTATTTCAATGAACACGACGTTGTCCGGCATCCTCTTGTAAAAAAGATCATCCGTGCTTACGAAGAATTTCCAGGAAATCAGCGTAAGAAAACTCCTGTTGATCTGGATGCTGTAGAAAGCATTTAATCACTTTGTAGCGCCGGCGTCTCGCCGGCTCCCATTATGAAATCGAAACTTAGGTTATTCAATCCGCCGGAAAAAGAAAGTGGATTTGTAAGACTCGGGCGGGAGCTTGTTCGCGTTGCGCGCGAAAAGGACTTCTGGCTGGGTCTGCTTTTCTTGACTCTCCTTTTGCTGCTGTTCAGCACGCGGACAGAGACGAAGATCCCTACCTACAATCTCGGCGATATTGCACACACGACGGTGCGTTCTCCCCGTGATATTCAGGTCCCGGACCTGATCACCAGCGAAAAGAAACGAAAGGAAGAACAACAGAAAGTACTTCCGGTTTACGATTTCGAAGCGAGCCTGGAAAATTCATCTGTTTCGCGACTTCATGAAATTTTTCTTTATCTACAGAGCGAGCAAGGATCAGGAAAAAGCAATCCGCAAAAAATTGCACAAGAAATCCAGGCGCGCTGGAAAATCAATGTTCATCCTGCGTTTGTTACGGCACTCAACAGGGATGAGGAGCGAGACCGTCTCGAGCAGTATCTAACGGAGCAGCTCCGAAAGATCATGTCGCAATACATTGTAACCAGCCGGGAGGCGCTGTACGAATTTGCACCGAAGGGACTGACTGTTCGCAACCGTCTAACCGGCAAAGAGGAAGCGCTTCCGGTCACTTCCATTCAGGATCTTCGCAGCATCCAGGAGTCCGTAAAAACGGAACTGCAAGACAATCCGGCCGGTGGAAATGCAAAATACTTTTCCGAACTCTTGAATTCGCTGATTGTCCCGACCGTTTATTTCAACAGCGCCGAGACAGATTCGCGAAGGCAGTCGGCGGCCGTGAATGCCGAACCCGTGTTCTATCAGATTAAAAAAGGAAAAGTGATCGTGCGGGACGGCGAAGAGGTGACGGAGGCGATCAAGGCTCAATTGCAGGCGATTCGCCAGTCCACTCAATCAGGACCGCCAATACGCTACTCCATCGGAATTTTTATTCTGCTCGCGATCTACTTTATTTCCATCAAGAAGTATTTGAACGCGCATCAATACTCGGAGCTCAAGCTCCGTAACAAATCGCTTTTCCAACTGGTCGGAGTCATATTGCTGGTGCACATGGGGCTGGTGAAACTTGGATTTCTCGTAGCATCCTCCCTGTCTGTCGTATTTTCCTTTGGGCCGCTCAGTCAACTCCTGCCCTACCAGGTGGCCATTCCTTTCGCAATGGGAGCCCTGCTGCTTTCCATTCTCACCGATAAACAGATTGCCACCCTGTATTCGCTTGTGTTCACGGTGATGGTAGGCGTTCTGTCCCGCGGTGACTTTTATCTGGCGTTTTATTGTCTGGTAAGCGGTATTGCAGCAGCGTTCACAATCAAACGCTATTACCTGCGATCGGCATTGCTTCGAAGTTGTTTGTGGATCTGGCTGGCGAATCTGCTGACGGTTTTTACGATTCATCTACTCCAGGAAACACCCTTGGAATGGAATGAAATCCTTTTTCATGCGATGTGCACTTTCATTTCGGCCATGTTATCCGCGGCCCTCGCATCGGTGCTTTCGCCTTTTCTGGAATGGTGGTTTAACATCACGACGGATATCAAACTTCTGGAGCTCAACAATCTCGATCTGCCGGTTTTGAGACAGCTCGCACTCGAAGCGCCGGGCACATATCACCACAGCATTGTGATGGGAACAATCGCAGAAGCCGCGGCGGAGAAAGTCGGTGCTAATCCGGTTTTCCTTCGAGTGGCCGCCCTGTACCACGATATCGGTAAGATCCGCAAATCGGAGTATTACGTTGAGAATCAGCGGGAATTGAACAAGCACGATACGCTCAATCCGCGCATGAGCGCTCTGGTCATCATCAATCACGTAAAAGAAGGGCTCGAAGTTGCGAAGATGCTTCGGTTGCCTTCAGAAATTACGGACATGATCCCGCAACATCACGGCACGCGCCTGATTACATATTTCTACAAAAAAGCCAAGGACATGGAAAACCCCGAAATGGAAGTAGTGAAAGAAGAAGATTATCGCTATCCGGGGCCGAAGCCTCAAACCAAAGAAGGAGCAATTCTAATGCTGGCGGATGCTACGGAAGCCGCGTCGCGCACGCTCACGGATCCGAGTCCCATGCGGGTTCGGAACATGGTAAACACGCTTTTTCGAGCAATATTTGAGGATGGTCAGCTTGATGAATCAAATCTCACGATGAAGGATCTGAACTTGATCGCTGACGCTTTTGTTCGAAAGCTGGAAAGCGTCTTCCATCACCGCATCGCCTATCCCGGCTACGAATTCAATAAAGATGACACAAGCAAGCCTTCAGGTGATTCTTCGGAATCTTCAGCGAAAATGGCCAATTGATCGGGCATTGGTGCGCTCCTATCTCGGCAGAGTATGGAATCGCATTCCGCCTCGAAATAGGACGGAAAGCACGGAAGTCACGGTTGTGTTTTTGAATGATAAACAGATCCGCTGGTATAATAACCAATTCCGGAAGAAGGACTACCCCACAGACGTACTGTCTTTTCCGGTGAATGAAACGGTACAAAACGAGCATTATTTAGGCGATATCTTGATATCCATGGAGCGAACTGCATCCCAGGCGCAAGAAAAGAATCATCCGGTTGAAAAAGAGCTGAAGATCCTACTTTTGCATGGAGTTTTGCATTTGCTGGGTTACGATCACGAAACAGACAATGGACAGATGAACCGATTGGAGCGCCGGCTCCGCAAGGTCGTTCTGTAATCGCCATGGATTTTCTCCGCACCTTCTGGTACTTTTTTCTCTTTCTTCTTTCGTTTCTGATTTATTTAAGCTTTTCTGTGATCTCTCAAGATGTTCTCGCTTCGATCACTCTTCCGTTTGAGCGCAAGAAAGAAGAAGGCTACAAACTCAATCCGTTGACTGTCTTATTTGATAGTGAAGAAAAACTGCTGGTTGTTCTTCAGTTCTGCAGACTCCTGTTCGCAGTTCCGGTTATTGTTCTTGCATTCTACTGGGGGACACTGGTCCATTTCGCCCTTGCGGTCGGTCTTCTTGTGCTGATCATCCCTCTGCTCCACATATTGCCGGGTTGGCTTGGGCTTCGCTCGCCACACGGCTTTTACCGGACCATTGTTCAGACCGTCAGCTATCTTCTTTATCCTGCATTGTGGATACTTATGAAGCTTTCTCCGGCGACGGACATTTCCGAAACAAAAAGTGAAGAAGTGAAAACGAACGGAGGAATTGCCGAAGCAGAATCACAGGAATTCAAAGGAGACATCATCAAAGCCGTCAGTACGATTGAAGACACGACTGTTCGAGAAGTCATGACGCCGCGTGTAGATATGGTTAGAATTTCGGCGTCCACCAATATGGAGGATCTGGGACAGTTTTTCCGGGAGCATAAATTCAGCCGCGTTCCTGTTTACAGGGAGCGCGTCGACAACATCGTCGGCATTGTTGGAGTCATGGATTTTGTAAGCCGCGATCCCAGTGTCGACAATACATCCAGAGTGGAAACGCTGATGCGTCCAGCCTTATTTGTGCCGGAAACTAAAAAAGTTTTTACTCTGCTGCGGGAATTCAGGGAATCGCATGCGCAAATGGCAATCGTCATCGACGAATACGGCGGAACATCCGGGCTCGTGACTCTCGAGGATCTGCTGGAAGAAATTGTTGGTGAGATTGAAGATGAATTCGATGAAGCTCCTGATGAAGGATACAAGGAAAGAGACGGCTCTTATGTTGTTACCGGCAAATTCCCCATTGAGCGCCTGGAAGAAGTTTTTAGGATCCATGTTTTGGATGAGGATTTCGAAACCATCAGCGGTTTAATCTTTTCGATCGTAGGAAGAATTCCACAGGTTGGCGAGATTGTGAAGTATCAAAATCTCAACCTGGAAATTCTGGAAGCGGATAAGCGGCGCATTCATCGAGTTAGAATCCGCCATTTGAAAGAACAGGAAACGTTGTAACGCCGGCGTCTCGCCGGCATGCCGCCGGGACGGCGGCGCTACCTATGAAATTTGGATTTGTAAGTTTACTCGGACGACCAAACGTTGGAAAGTCTACTTTATTCAATGCGTTGCTTGGCACAAAGCTCGCGATTATTTCATCAAAACCGCAAACCACGAGGAACAGAATCAGCGGAATTCTGACCACCGAAGAAGGACAAATCGTGTTTTGGGATCTCCCGGGCATTCACAAAGCACTCGGAATCATGAACAAGCGGATGGTCAGCATCGCCCTGAATGCCATCGATAGCGTCAACCTGGCGCTATGGATCATCGATGCCCAAAAGGACACTCAAGTCGATGAATTCATCATGGGTCACATCAAGACAAAAAAGCCACGGCTCATTCTTGTAATCAATAAAATTGATGCCGTCCAAAAAGATCTTCTTTATCCCATGGTGGACAGATACAGCAAAGCCTACGGATTCCTGGAAATTGTTCCTGTATCAGCCTTGAAAGAAGACAATATCGATGTTCTACGGAAATCCATTTTGAAACATGTTCCGGAAGGAGAGCCGATGTTTTCAGAAGATGACCTGACCGACATTCCGGAGCGGGTGCTCGTTGCTGAAATGGTGCGCGAAAAAGTTTTTAGGCTCACGCACCAGGAAATTCCATATTCCACCGCTGTTCAGGTTCTGAAATTTGAAGAGAAACCGAAACTGATTTCCATCTATGCCGAAATCTGGGTTGAAAAAAACAATCAGAAGGGAATTTTGATTGGCGCCGGGGGTGAAATGATTAAAAGAATCGGAAGCCTGGCCCGTAAAGACATCGAAGAACTCCTGGGAAACAAATGCTATCTGGAACTGAACGTAAAGGTAAAAGAAAACTGGCGCGAAAAGCCTGCCGTTCTGGACACTCTCGGAATAAGATCATAAGCTTAGAGGAAGTGCTGAGTGCTGAGCGCTGAGCGCTGAGCGCTGAGTTCCCGGCACTTAGAACTCAACACTCATGAAAAAAGCCTCTCTACTGAGCTACACAATCCTCAAATGGATTCCACGCATCCTCATGCTCGGATTAGTCGGGTTCAGTGTCTACGTTTACTTGAACTACGGGACAAAGCAGAGCGTAAGTAAGCCTGCGAAAACAGACAGGGGAGGCAAAGGCGGGCGGACCGTCATCCAGAAAGTCAGCGGCATTGATTACAGCCATTTCGATAAAGGTCAAAAAGTATACGAGGTTCATGCCCAAAAAAATGAAAAGCTCAAGAATCAGATGCAAAAGCTGGAAAAACCGCTTTTCATTTTCTTTGATGACAAGCAGCAGGAAAATATCCGCGTTACCGGTAAACAATGCAACATCTCCCGCGATTTTAATACCATAACAGTCATCGACGATGTGTTGGTTAAGTCACCCAACGGCATGACCATCACAGCCCATTTGCTGAAATATGACAGCCGCCTGAGACAATTCTTCACTCCGAGCCCCTCGCGCTTTCGTTGGAAAACCCTGACGGGAAAAGCGGTTGGGTTTGTTTACAAGATCGATGAGGAGATGCTCATCCTTCCGGAAGAACCGGAAATTCAGTACATCAACCGCGCCAGTGATAACAGAAAACCGATCGTAGTGACAGGAATGCGCGGGGCAATCGACCGGAAGAATGGCTTTGCTTATTTCGATGAAAACGTTGAAGTTACCCAGGGCAGAGACCGGATCAACGCAGATCGCATTGAAGTTACTTTCACACCAGAAGGAAACGATGTTGAAAAGATTGTCGGCCGCAACAATGTACATATCAAGTTTGCAAGGCCCGGACAGCCGGATGAGGATAAGAACTCAGAGGAAATAAAGGCGCCCGTTTCTTTAACCGCTGAAGAAACCACGCCACAAACTTCCAAAGGCACGCCGCCGAGTATGTCTAATGTGTTTGCCGCTGATGAACAATCCGGAAAGGACCTGGACGCCGATACCGTGGAACTGTATTTCTATGAAGATGGAAGTACCATCCGCTCCTTTCATTCAAACGGCAACTGTACCTTTGTTCTACATACTTTCGACAACCGGAATAAGCCATTCGAAAATCGAATCATCAAGGGCCAGCGCTTCGATGCAAAATTCAACAGCGCCGGCGATATGGAACAGTTCCACGCCATAGAAGATGTATCCGTAACTGTTCAAGGAGCCGGCCCCAACCGGAAAGCAAATCCTCCACAAACTATTTACTGCCAGGAACTGAATTCGCTCCTTGTTCCTTCCACGGGAGATGTTCGTGAAATCCATTTCGATGGAGGGTTTAAACACGTTCAGAGCACCCGGACCGTTTCGAGTGAACGCGCCGTGTACTACGGAACTGAAAAAAAGACCGACCTGATCGGATCCCCTCGAATCAAAGACGCGACCTTCAACATTACTTCGGAAAAAATGTATCTGTTTGAAGAGAATTCTGCTATCCATTCGGAGGGTAACGTAAAAAGTGAATTCATCAAAGGGGAAGGAAAAAACCCAACTACGTTCCCGTTTTCTTCCCCTTCCAACCAACCGGTTTACATCAGCGCTGAGAAAATGGATTGGGATTCCGAAAAATCAGAAGCGACGTACACAGGCAAGGCGAAACTCTGGCAGGACAAGAGCGTCATTACCGCCGCAAGAATGATTATCAACGATAAAGATAAAACCATGTCGGCTTACGATAAGGTTCACACGATTTTCTACAATCAGAAACAAAGCGCAGCGGCGCCTCCAAAAGGGAAGAAAGAAAAGAAATCCACGCAGACCGCGCCACAAACGGCTCCCGCCGAAGAAGGTAAATCCACGCAGACCGCGCCACAAACGGCTCCCGTCGAAGAAAACAAATTGCTGACTCCGGGGGAAGAGGAAGATGGGCCAATTGTTGTTGATGCCGCGATCATGAACTACGTGGAAAAAGATCGCATCATTCACTTTGAAAAAGATTGCAAAGTGACAACGCCTTCTACGCGAATCAATTCCGACAAAGCAGACTTTTATCTGAAACAAGAATCTTCTGAATTTGAACGCCTGTATGCGCAGGGAAAGGTTACGATCCAAAGCGAGCAAAAGCGGGGCAGTGGAAAACGGGCAACTTTTTACGCAGAAGACAGAAAATTGGTTCTCGAAGGAGATCCGAAGCTACAGGAAACCGGCAAAGCGGACATCCTGGGACACATGTTGACCCTCTTTTTAGCGGATGGTAGAATCCTCATCGACGGTCAGGAGGATGGCCGCGCGACGAGCACGCTGGAAATGCTGGAAGGAAGCACCATAGCACCCAAAAGTCCCCCAAAGAAAGTTCCGGATGCAGGTTCTAAAGACACAAAACCTAACAAAGAGCTATAGAGGCCGGGTCGTTGTCCGGGACGTAGCGCTTCATGTTTACCAGGGAGAGGTTGTTGGTCTCCTTGGCCCCAATGGCGCAGGAAAAACTACCACCTTTTACATGGTAGTCGGGCTCACGCCACCCGATCAGGGACTGGTCCTATTGAATGATCTGGACATTACGGATCTACCGATGTATTTACGCGCACGACAGGGTATCAGCTATTTGCCTCAGGAACCTTCTGTTTTTCGCAAGCTCTCCGTTTACGACAACATCATGGCAATTCTGGAAACAATGAACTACACAAGACAGGAACGCCGGGCGCGAACCAACGCGCTGCTTGGCGAGCTTGGAATTGAACATGTTGCGCAAAGCAAAGCCTATACACTTTCCGGAGGTGAAAGAAGACGCGTTGAAATTGCGCGAGCCCTTGCAACATCGCCCAGTTTCATGCTGCTGGATGAGCCATTTGCCGGCATTGATCCCATTGCAGTAACGGACATTCAAGGAATCATCGCCAAATTGCGAGATGCAGGAATTGGGATTCTGATCACAGATCACAACGTCCGCGAAACCTTGAAAATAACGGATAGAGCCTATATCATAAATAATGGTGAAATCTTCCGAAGCGGCTCACCGCTCGATCTATCGAACGATCCCGAGGTGAAGAAGGTCTACCTGGGAGAGTCTTTTAAACTGGATTAGGTGGTTATGTCGATTCAGCAAAAGCTTAGTTTAAGGATCGGGCCACGGTTGCACATGACGCCCTCTTTGCAACAGGCCATTAAGCTGCTTCCGCTAGCCCGGCTCGAGCTACAAAACTACCTGGCACAGGAAATGCAAGTGAATCCGATTCTGGAAGAGCAAACGGCAACCATCGAAGATGAAGAATATGATGCCGAAAAAGAGATGGAGATTGCCGAAGAAAATACCAATCTGGAAAACGACCGAAAATCAGAGGATTCTTTCGACTACGAAGCATTTTTCAAGGATTATTTTGATCTCAGCTACAATCCCAATGTTCCAAAAGAAATAACCGAATATCCTTCTTTCGAAAATACCCTGGCGACAACGACTTCACTGACGGACCATCTGGAATGGCAACTCGGGCACAATAATCCCCCTGAACCTGATTTTTCAATCGCGCATGAAATTGTAGGAAACCTGGATGACAAGGGATATCTTACGACTTCGCTGGAAGATATTGCTCTAGCGGGCCCATATGATCCACTGGATGTGGAACGAACATTGAAACTTGTTCAGCATCTGGATCCCATCGGAGTCGGCGCTCGCGATTTGCAGGAATGTTTACTGATTCAAGCACACCATTATGGATTCGGCGGAACTCCAGTAGAAACCATGGTTCGCGAAATGCTGGATCTCCTCCGAAACCATAACTATCAGGAAATTTCGAGACGCTTGAAATGCTCCCTGGATGAAGTCCAAAAATGGATGGAGATTATCAAACATTTTGATCCCGTTCCCGGGATCAAATACAGCTCCTCTTCCCCGCAATACGTCACTCCGGACGTTTATGTTATGAAAATGGATGGGGAATACAAAATCATTCTGGACGACGACGGCATTCCGCGTCTGCGCATCAATCCGCTGTACCGGAAAATGCTGGAAGAAAAAGGAACTCCTGATGAAACCGTAAGTTACATTAAGGATAAAATCAAATCAGCGCTCTGGTTGATCAAAAGCATTGATCAAAGACAAAAAACCATTTATAAAGTCGCTGAAAGTATCGTTCGTCATCAACGGGCTTTTCTCGATTACGGAATCAATTTTCTGAAACCGTTGATTCTCAAAACCGTAGCGGATGATATTGGAATGCATGAATCGACGGTTTCACGCGCCGTCACGAACAAGTACATGCATACTCCACAGGGCGTATATGAAATGAAGTTTTTCTTTCACAGCTCCCTGTCGAATTCCCGCGGTGTGGATATCAGCTCGCTTTCCATTAAAGACAAAATTCGAAAAATGATCGAAGCCGAAGACCCTATGAAACCAATGAGCGATTCGGAAATCACATCGGAATTCCAGAAAGAGGGCCTGAAAATTTCCCGACGAACGGTAGCAAAATATAGAGAGGACATGAAGATACCTGCGTCCCACCAGAGGCGGTCCGTAATATCACAATAAGTACGAGTTTGTAGCGCCGGCGTCCCGCCGGCACTTAAGCCACGTTTGTTCGGAGCCGGCGGGA
>Ga0210139_1000041_pt1 | contig 20741 bp, 16 predicted proteins | sample Browns_TuleB_D2_FD_184855 | JGI IMG/M metagenome (GOLD analysis project Ga0210139, IMG submission 184855) | Wetland microbial communities from San Francisco Bay, California, USA, that impact long-term carbon sequestration - Browns_TuleB_D2 (SPAdes) | ecosystem: Environmental > Aquatic > Marine >... | reverse complement strand
ACCGAAGGGTTGATTGCGAAGCCGATTCTTCGCGAAGTTTGTGAAAAATTGGGTTTTCTCAAGCAGGTCGGTCTGGAATATGTGACGCTGGACCGAAAGATCGGCACGCTTTCGAGCGGCGAAGCTCAACGCGTGCGTCTGGCCAGTCAGATCGGCGCCAAACTGCGAGGTATTCTTTATGTGCTGGATGAGCCGACGATCGGACTTCATCCGCGCGATAATCAACGACTGATCGATGCCCTCAGAACCATGAAGGGTATCGGCAATACTGTCATCGTCGTAGAACATGACGAACAGACCATGCGCTCGGCTGACTACATGGTCGACCTCGGACCGGGCGCCGGTAAAGCCGGGGGGAATGTAGTTGCCGCAGGAACTCTCGACCGGATTCTAGAGAATCCAGCATCTTTAACCGGCGCTTACCTGAGCGGCGCCAAAAGCATTCCGGTCCCGCCAAAAAGAAACACTCCCAAACGAGGTTACCTGGAAATCATTGGCGCTTCCGAACACAATCTTAAGAATGTAAATGTGAAGTTCCCGATCGGACTTTTTACAGTTGTAACCGGGGTTTCTGGTTCAGGAAAATCGACTCTCGTTATCGACATCCTTTACAAAGCAATCGCCAAGGAACTGTACCGGTCTCGCGAGGTTCCGGGAGCCTACAAGAAAATTGAAGGCATGGATCAAATCGATAAAGTCATCAACATTGATCAGGCACCGATTGGCCGAACTCCGCGTTCAAACCCGGCAACCTACGTGGGGATGTTCAATCACATTCGCGAATTCTTTGCGCAATTGCCGGAGTCGAAAATACGCGCGTATTCACCCGGACGTTTCTCCTTCAATGTCGCATCCGGTCGATGCGCCGAGTGCCGCGGATACGGTGAGATCCGGATCTTCATGCACTTCATGCCCGACGTTTTCGTGAAATGCGAGATCTGTGGCGCCCGAAGATACAATCAGCAGACGCTCGAAGTCTCATACGAAGGAAAAAACATTTCCGATGTGCTCGACATGACAATCTCCGAAGCTCTGGATTTTTTCGACTTTCATCCGCAAATCAAGCCCAAGCTTCAAGTCCTCGATCAGGTGGGGATGGGTTACATTCACCTGGGCCAGGCAGCAACCACACTTTCGGGAGGAGAAGCGCAGCGGATCAAGCTTGCCAAGGAACTCTGCAAGCGAAGCACAGGAAAAACGCTTTACATCCTGGATGAGCCAACCACTGGACTACACTTCGAGGACGTGCGGCACTTATTGCACATTCTTATGAACCTGGTTGAACTTGGAAACACTGTCGTGGTAATAGAACATAACCTGGAAATCATCAAGTCTGCCGACTATTTAATCGATTTAGGACCGGACGGAGGGGCGTATGGGGGCAAAGTTATTGCAAAAGGAACCCCAGAAAAGATAGCTCATGTTAAGAAATCACTTACCGGAGCATATCTCGAAGCTCATCTTAAGAACTTCAATTGAGATTCCGGAAGGAAGACAGAGAAAAATTCAAGGAGGGAACCCTTGCGAAACTCAAACTCTAGAAACGAGGTTACCATCCGACATTTGGAGAATTGCGTTAGTAGTATCCATATGCATTTATCAAGTACTTTTCCAGTTTAGCAAATAAGAAAGCCGCAAATTTCCAGAATCCCACTTTAAAAATTCAATATACAATCTGAAGCTAGAATAGGTATAAACAGCGTCGTATTACCTTACGTTTAAATTCAATGCTCATACTTACGTGTATATAGTTATTCAAATACTGGATCTATAGCAACGCTCAATCAGACTCACAGTACAAGCAATTTGAATCTATCGAAGTTTTTTAATTGCCTCATTACTTGTATCTTTTCTGGATCTTCTTTGTCTCGGAGTATATTCAAAGTCCCCCATTCGTTCCACGAGTTCCTCGGCATGTCTAAAAACATAGTCTCGAATTGCCAGCTGGCAGAGATCTGCCACAGTTAATCGGCTGCCTTTGGTCTTACTAACAAAGGCAGCATACTTAGAAAGTAGCTCCAGATCGTTTCTCAGTATGTTGACTTGTATACGTGTGAGCTGACCCTTACGTTCAAGAAATTCCTCGAAAGCATTTAATTCCATCGTGATTTACTCCTGCGCGTGATTAAATTTGAGTATAACACGGACAGACGAATAGCATCAGGATCAATCCACTGGAACTTTAAGAAGAGGAGGCCTAGTAATTGGATCTCGGTCCACGCCTGTCATTGCGTGGACGATCACCTCGGAATCCTCGATCATCTCTCCGGGGTCTGTGTTCGTCTTCAGACCGTTGAGGCTGTTGTTCTCTTCGTCCTTCGGCATACCCTGGAGGCGGAGTTGCCTGCGCAAATTCCTTGTGGCTGAGGCGGATCTTACCGTCGTCACCAATCTCAATTACACGAACCATTAGCTCCTGACCTTCCGTAACGAGATCTCGAACTTCATGCACGCGGTATGGCGCTATTTCTGAGACATGCAACAACCCGACGGTCCCGGGAAAAATCTCGACAAATGCGCCGTATTCGGCAATTCTCTGAACCTTACCAAGATAGGTGCGCCCTTTTTCTGCCTGTGCGGTGATTCCTTCAATGATCTGCTGGGCTTTGGCAGCTGCAGATTCATCTGCGCTTGCGATCGTTACTGTTCCATCGTCCTGCACGTCGATCTTGACGCCGGTTTGTTCAATGATGCCACGTATGACTTTGCCTCCCGGTCCTATGACTTCACGAATCTTGTCGACCGGAATCTTGAGCGTAATCAGTCGAGGCGCATAGTTGGAGATCTCTGGCCGATGCTCCGGGAGAATCTGGATCATTTTATCCAGAATGAAGAGTCTTGCTTCCTTCGCCTGTTCCAGAGCTTCCTTCATCACTTGCGCCGAGAGTCCTTCCAGTTTTACATCCATCTGAAGGGCTGTGATCCCCTGACGCGTACCAGCCACCTTGAAATCCATATCTCCGGTATGATCTTCCTCGCCCGCGATATCGGTAAGAACCGTGTAGCGTTCACCTTCCATGATCAAACCCATTGCTACACCGGCCGCAGGAGCCTTTAGCGGAACGCCAGCGTCCAATAGTGCGAGAATACCGCCGCAAACGGTTGCCATGGAGGACGAACCATTCGACTCGAGGATGTCTGACACAAGACGAATCGTGTACGGGAATGTGGCTTCATCCGGCAACAGGGTCCGAATGGCCTTATCTGCCAGCGCGCCGTGACCAATTTCCCGGCGGCCCGGTCCCCGTAAAAAGGCAACTTCGCCAACCGAAAATGGTGGGAAATTATAGTGGAGCATGAAACGCCGTTTGCTCTCACCCTCAAGTTCATCGATGATCTGTGCATCTTCGGATGTTCCAAGAGTCACCGTTGCCAGGGCCTGGGTTTCTCCGCGCGTGAAAAGCGCGGATCCATGGGTGCGTGGCAACAAACCTACTTGAATGTCGATTGCACGAATTTCTTTTGGAGATCGCCCATCGGATCTCTTGCCTTCGAGAATCTGGCTCCGTACCAATTCTTCTTTCACTTTGCTAAAGCACTTTTTATATAAAGCCCGCTTCTCTTCTTCTTCCTCCGGAATTTCAGAAAGAATATGCTCCTTGAGTTCTTTCAATGCTTTCTGCGATGTCAGCTTACCCGTAACATTCAATCCGGATAGAATTTCTGAGCCATGCCGAAAACGGATGTCATCCAATACTTCAATTGGGTAATCCGGCGGTGTAACCTCGACTTTTTGGTATGGCTGCTTGTTGAAGAGCTCTCTAATTGCGCTAATGATTTTTTTGATCGCCTCATGTCCGAAAAGGATCGCTTCAACCATTTTCTCTTCGGGCTGTTCATGCGCCAAAGCTTCCACCATAACAATTGCGGTCTCCGTGCCGGCTACCACGATTTCGATCGAGCTTTGCGTCTGCTGCTGATTGGTTGGATTCAACACGAATTGACCATCGATCAAGCCAACGCGAACTCCGGCAATCGGATTGTTAAAAGGGCTCCTCGATAGAAAAAGGGCAGCGGATGCGCCTACGAGTCCGCATACGTCGGGGTCATTTTCCTGATCCGCAGATAGCACGGATGCTATGACCTGCGTTTCACTCTGGTAACCATCCGGAAAAAGAGGACGGATCGATCGATCGATCATGCGGGAAGTCAGAACTTCCTTCTCGGTAGGTTTTCCTTCGCGTTTGAAAAAGCCGCCGGGAATTTTTCCAGCAGCGTATGTGTATTCTCTGTAGTCAACGGTAAGTGGAAAAAAATCACGTTGATCTGCTTCGTCTTCGTCAAAACATGCGGTTACCAGCACGACCGTATCGCCGTACTGAACGAGTACCGAACCGTTCGCCTGTTTGGCGATACGTCCGGTCTCGATTTTCATCATTCGGTCGCCTACCTGTACTTCTACACGGCGTTCCATTTGCATTTGTCCTCCGTAAGGAAGCCACAAATAAGCTCGAGGGAAAGCGAATAGTGATTAGAGAGTAGTGAAAAGCGGATACACCACCTGTCACTCATCACTATTCACTAGTCACTTCCGAGATGCTCATCTGTAGCGGGTTGAATTTTTTTTCTCAACGCAGAGTACGCGGAGGGCGCAGAGAAAACACTGAAATTTGCTTCGAGGCCTCTGCGCTCTGCGTTGAAATCAAACATTGATGGAGCGGTTTAGCGTTAAATAAAAAGGGAAGTCTACTTACGAATGTTCAGTTTTTTGAGGATAGCTTTATACCGCTTGGCATCTTCATCTTTCAGAAAATCCAGCAGACGCCGACGCTTGCTGACCATCTTCAGAAGTCCGCGGCGGGAATGATGGTCCTTTGCGTGACCCTTAAAATGCTCTGTGAGCGAATTGATCCGCTCCGTCAGGATGGCTATCTGAACTTCCGGGGAGCCCGTATCAGACGGGTGGGTTTGGTACGAGCCGATAATCTCAGACTTACGCTCTTTCGTCAACACGAGACGTTATTCTCCTTCATTCTTTTTTTGGAAACACGTATTATATAGAAGCCGTTTCTTTTTAGCAACATGCCAGCCCTTTTTATTAAACTCCCCAATTGGATGGGGGATATTTTATTCTCCTATGACCTTCTCTTCAGTTTATCCCAGCACTTTGACAGACTGGGACTTTGCGTATCCACTGAGCACGAGGAACTCTTCTCCATCTTTCCGATACCAAAAGCCCAGGTGATCGCGTATCCGCCCGAGAGCTGGCCCCATTGGGATCCGGAGACCATCAGGAAGATAGAGGATTTCCGGGCAGATCTGGGACTCGTGCTTCCAAATTCGATCGGATCCGCGATGGTGTTGAGGTGGGCAGGAATTTCGCCGCTCTACGGCTATGATCATGAGCACCGGCGTTTTTTGCTGGCAAGGTCGTTGAAGGCTCCGGTTTTCCGGACACACCAGACCGACTACTATCTGGAATTGCTGAAACTGTTTGGAGTTCCAGCGCAAAGATATCCCGTCGAAGGAGCGGCAAAGCGCGAGCCTCTGGCGATAATCCATCCAGGTGCTTCCAAAATCGAGCGAGCATGGCACCTGAACCGATTCGTGGAAATTGCAAAAAATTTAAGAGAATCCGGCCTGGATGTGGCTTTTGTGTCTGGGGAGAAAATCGTTGACTTCGGATTCCCTGTGCTGGTGAAACCAGGCCTGACGGAGTTTGCGAATCTTTTGAAACGGTGCACAGTATTTATCGGGAATGATTCAGGGCCTCTTCACCTGGCCCAGCAATGCGGCGCAAAAGTAATCGGCATTTATGGACCGGGCGATCCGAAAATAACCGGGCTGAGGGGCGTTTCACAAGGTGAAACGATATTTCACTTTTTCCCATGCTCTCCATGCCGCCAGAAATTTTTTACAGAGTGCGCACCTTCTCCAAACGGAAAACCCTTTTGCATCGAAACAATTACAGCAGGAGAGGTCTGGAAAGCAGTTGAAAAAATTCTGAAGGACGGCGTTGATACGCCGCCCTTCAGAAATGGAAGTTAAGACTTGATGGAAATCTTTCGGGCTTTCGCGGACTCAACTTTCGGAAGAACGAGCTCAAGGACACCGTCCTTGAAAGTGGCCGTGATTTTATCTGCTTCAACATTGGTCGGCAGGACGAAGCTGCGAGTGAAATTGCCGTAAAAGCGTTCCACACGATGGTACTTCGCTTTATCGACTTCCTCGAATTTTCTTTCACCTTGAATGGTGAGCGTGTTGTTGCCGGTCAATTGAATATCCAGATTCTCGCGATTCATGCCCGGGAGATCCAGATGAATTTTAATATGATCATCGGTCTCGTAAATATCTGACGACGGAGTCCAGGTCTGTGCCACCGGAGCGCTCTGCTCGTCAAATAACCTGGAAACCAGGTCATCAAACTCAGGGAATAATTGGCGATTCACGCCTCTAATTGGTCGATATCTTTCCATTCCGAACATTGTATTTTCCTCCTTCGGTTCATTAGTTCAAATATGCTACTCAACAATATAGTAACTATATTATTGCATGTCAAGCATAAAATATGAGTGCTATACACTCATATTCTAAGTCATTGTAAATTCTGGGAATTCAGGCTAAAGTATGAGAGTATGGGTAAGCGAGTCCTCGTCGTAACCGGCGGAGCAAGAGGGATTGGGGCTGCGGTCTGCCGCCTTCTTGCGAAAAGACAGTATGATATCCTCTTTACATACAACAGTTCAAAGGCTTCCGCCGAGAAGCTCGTCGAGGAATTGTCGAACGACTGCACCGCTCTCGCACGGCAACTTGATGTGAGCTCCGAGCAAGATGTACTCGAGACTTTCCGTTTTTGTGAGAGTACTTTTGGGCGCCTCGATGTTCTCGTAAACTGCGCTTCTCATTCCTCAAAGAGCGGTTGGGATGTTGCCCTCGACAAGATTGATTGGACCGAATGGCAACGCACGATCGACGTCGATCTAAAAGGAACGATGCTCTGCAGTCACGCAGCTTTCGAAATGATGAAGGAAAAGGGCGGAAAAATTATCAACTTCTCCTCAAGCGCTGCGCTTTACGGTGACAAGCCCACCTACTTTTATACGGCCGCCAAGAGTGGGATTATGGGTGTGACAAGAGCCATGGCAAGGCTGTTCGCGCCTACCGTACAGGTGAATTGCGTCGCTCCCGGCTCAATTGCCACGGATTGGATTACAAACTGGAAACTGACTTCAGAAGACCTTCAAGCGATATCACAAGAAAGCCCATCCGGCCGAATTGGAAGACCGGAAGAAGTTGCTGAGCTGGTTGCATTCCTCGGATCGCCTCAATGCAACTACATGACGGGCCAAACTTTGACCATAGATGGCGGAATTCTGATGCTATGAAATGCGCTCTTGTACTTCTTTCCGGTGGGCTTGATTCTGCTGCGGCACTCGCCTGGGGCCATCAAAACTTTTCTGAAGTGAGAGCAATTACGTTTCAATATCACCTTCGGCCTTTTCGGGAGCGCCTTGCGGTATTTCGTCTTTTGCAGCATTTCCCCTCCAGCTTACTGGAAATACCTCTTTCTTTTTTGAAAGAGACAGTCGATTTCGATCGGAGTTTCGCGGAAAAAGTACCGCAAGGATATCTCTCGAATCGCAACATGATCTTCTATTCGATCGCGGCTCATTTTGCCGAGATGCAGCACTGCGATGTTTTGATTGGCGGACATACTGCTGAGGATCGGGATGCTTTTCCTGATGCTGGTCCTGCCTTTTTGAAACGGCTTGAGAATCTCATAAACGAAGCCATGCAAATGAAAAACATATGCATCGAATTGCCTTTGTCGCAGTATTCAAAACTTCAAGTACTTGAGAAAGCACAAGAATGGAAAGTCCCCCTGGATTGCACCTGGAGTTGTTACTGGGACAAGAGTCTGCCCTGTGGCGAATGCGTGAGTTGCCTTGAACGAGCGGATGCTTTCAGACAACTTGGGATCGAAGACCCGCTGTGTACGACCTGATCATTGTCGGCGGCGGGATGTCCGGAATCTCTGTCGCATATCACTTCCGCAATCAGAATATCTTGCTTTTGGAGAAAGATTACCTCCTCTCCGGAGCTTCCGGAAGCAATGCCGGATTTCTGATCACAGGTTTTGGAGAACATTTCCATAGAACCACGAAAAGATGGGGGAGCGCTCGTGCGCGCGAAATTCAAGAAATTCACGAAGCTTCTCACCGAAAAATTCGTGAGCGGATTCAATCGGGCGAAGTCATGGCGCAAGATGGCAGTTTCAGCATCGCTTTTACGGACAAAGAAGCACAGGACTTGCGAGCAAGCTATGAATCGATGCTTGCGGAAGGTTTTCCCGTAGAATGGATTTCGTCGGCAAATGTCGGACTTTCAAGCCCACTGCCGGCACTTCGCAATCCTGTGGATGCGCTTCTGGATTCCAGAATATTTTGGAATTCGCTCGCCGCATCGGTGCCTCACAAAACACATTCAGCCGTAATCAAAGTAGTCGATGCTGGAGATTCTTTGATTGTCATCACATCGAAGGAAGAACTTCGAGCAAAGAATGTCGTGTATTGCTTGAATGCGTATTCAGAAAAACTCATTCCGGAGCTAGAAGGAAAATTCATTCCATTGCGCGGGCAAATGGTCGAATTGCCATTACTGAAAGATCCGCCGTGTAGAAATCCAGTGATCGCAAATTATGGTGAAATCTACTGGAATTTCACGCCGACAACGCTGCGTTTTGGCGGACTGGAATATGTTGTTCCGCAGGACGAAGTTGGAATCGCCAATGCACTTTCGCAAAACATCCTGCGCGCGCAAATCGAGTGGATCGAGGAACACTTCGAACCCGGGCTTGTTACTCCACTGGCCATGAAAGCCTGGTACGGTACGATGGCCTTCACGGTTGACGGTTTCCCATTTGTGGGAAGACTCCCCGGCAGGCGGAATCAATACGTCTTGTGCGGAATGTGCGGATTGGGCCACAGTTATGCAATGGAGTGCGCATCCTGGATCTGCGATTTGATAACGCGTGACACAAACATCATACCGGCATATTTTTCGAGTGATAGAATTGTGGGATTACCGGAATACAGGGGAGGAGATTGGAGGTCCCTTTATGAAGCTTGGAATCACTGAATACATTGACTGCGCGCATCATTTGCCCGGCCACAGTCGATGCGGGCGCCTGCACGGTCATACTTATCGAATCGATGTGATCATCGAAGGTGAAAAGAAGGGCGGAATGATTCTGGATTTCGCCGACCTGAAATCAACGATACGTAGCGTACTTGCGGAATACGACCACAGGGACTTCAATGATTTTCTGGAATACCCATCCGTTGAAAATATCTGCGAGCTTATCGCTGAAAAAATCCGTTTCGGATTGCCGTATCGATTCACCATTCGAGTGTGGGAAGGACACGGAAAATATGCGGAACTGTCTATTTAAGCTAGTCAATTCAGAAGCAATTGCAGATTGTTGATAGCAAATTGCAGATTTCATAGTAGTAACGGAGACGCTATTACAACAAAATAGCTAATTTGCGATTTGCTAGCGTACAATGTGCAATTCATCCTAATTCTCTCCTGGAGCTAGAACAATGGGTACGAAATGGCGGAAGCGGATCATCATACTGGTAGTCATTATTGCAGCGATTTCCCTTCTTCGATTCACCTTATTCCGACCGAAGCCTGTTGAGATTTCTGCATACAAGACGGAACGCGGTAAGGTAGAAGAAACCGTCACCAACAGCAAAGCAGGCACCGTAAAGGTACGGCAGCGCTCCAAATTAAGTCCCGAGATCGGTGGACGCGTGAAGTATCTGGGTGCGCGCGAAGGCGAACGCGTTCAGGCCGGACAATTGCTGCTGCAGCTGGATGATTCCGAGTTGAAAGCTGCTCTGGAGCTTGCAGAACGAGGGCAGCAGTCCGCGCGGGCAAGCATGAAAGAAGCGTGCGTTGCAGCAGATTGGGCAGCGCGCGATCTGGAGCGAAATCGCGAATTGCATCAACAGGGTGTCGTTTCCGACGCGATCCTGGATCAAATGAAACACAATCTTGAAGCAGCCTCCGCGCGGTGCGATTCCGGTAAATCCGAAGTCAAACGGGCAGAAGCATCCGTGGAAGTATCGCGAGCCAACCTGAGGAAGTGCGAGCTTCGTGCCCCATTTGACGGGGTTATCGCGCAGTTATCCACGGAAGTGGGTGAATGGATCACGCCGTCTCCTCCGGGTGTGCCGATCCCGCCTGTAATCGATCTTCTGGATAATACCGGCGTGTACATCGAAGCGCCCATTGATGAAACAGACGCGGGTCGACTGACCAACGGGCTTCCTGTGAGAATCAGTCTTGATCCTTATCCAAACAGGACATTTGCCGGGCGGCTTACCAGGATTGCGCCGTTTGTGCAGGACATTGAGGGCCAGAATCGAACGGTTGACGTGGAAGCGGAATTCATTGATAAGGATTTTGCGAACACACTGCTGCCCGGAACATCAGCAGACATCGAAATCATCCTGAGCTCACGAGAAAATGTCTTGCGCATCCCCACTTACGCTTTGATGGAAGGAAACCGAATTCTGATTGTGGAAAAGGATCGACTTGTGTCTCGTACTTTGAAGACCGGACTCCGGAACTGGGAATATGCAGAAGTGATAGAGGGACTTAACGAAGGTGAACTTGTGGCGCTTTCCCTGGATCTGGCGCAGGTCACCGAAGGCGCTAAGGTCAAGGTGGCCCATGAGGTCAAGAAGTGATTGTTCTCAATCATATCTCCCGTGAGTTTCAGGTTGGCGACGAAACGGTACACGCTTTGCAGAATGTGAATCTCGAAATAGCGCCTGGCGACTATTTCGCCTTGATGGGGCCTTCGGGATCCGGAAAGTCCACATTGCTGAACATACTGGGATGTTTGGACCGCCCAACAAACGGTACCTATATGTTGGAAGGAAAAGATGTGACAGCGATGTCGGAAACCGAACTGTCGTTAGTCCGCCGGCACCGGATCGGATTTGTGTTTCAATTTTTTCACCTTGTTCCCCGTCTGGACGCAGCGGGCAACGTTGAGCTTCCGATGATTTTTGCCGGAATTGAGAGCGACGAACGCAAAGCACGTGTAGCGAGAGCCCTGGACAGCGTGGGACTGACTCATCGCGCCAGACACAGGCCGAATCAATTATCAGGTGGTGAAAGACAAAGAACAGCTATTGCACGGGCGGTTGTAATGGGGCCCGCAATCCTCCTTGCAGACGAGCCAACCGGAAACCTCGATACACATTCAGGAAAGGAAATCGTCGAACTCATTGAACGGATGAATGCACAGGGACTTACGCTTGTGGTCGTTACCCACGATCCAGCGATCGGTGAACGAGCGAAACACGTGATTCGCCTTCGCGACGGTGAAATTGTTGGAACCACAGATGAGCACTGAGATTCAAAACTGTAAATCTGCATTTATCCGTTGTTTTATTAGCATGATTCGGGCTGCAGGGACGCCATTTATGGCGCGTGCAAGGCCTTGGTTCCGGTCGTGAAGGGCGCGATGAATCGCGCCCCTACAAAATCTGTTGGTGTCTATTTGTGGATTCAAGCATGAATCTTTTCGATCTGTTCAAATTCGCGTGGATGGCCCTTAAAGGGCACCGTTTGCGAACCGTGCTTTGCACGCTGGGTGTCGCAATCGGTGTTGCATCTGTCGTATTACTCACCGCTCTTGGCGAAGGCGGCCGCCTCTACGTCACAGGAGAGCTTGCTACGCTCGGAAGCAGTTTGATCATCGTTTTGCCCGGAAAGATTGAAACCAAGGGAATGGTGCCGGCGGTAGGCGGTGTACCTCATGATTTAACGTTACAGGATGCAGAAGCAATCCGCAGAAGAATTCCCAGTGTGAGCAAAATGTCTCCGCTCACAATTGGACAAAGCGCCGTGTCGTTCGGACCGCTCAGCAGGAACGTTCCAGTGATCGGCACGACCTACGAGTTCTTCCACATTCGCAGGCTCACGATCGCGCGAGGAAGTTTCCTGCCTCCCGCAGAAATCGATCGGGGATCACCCATATGTGTAATCGGGACGAAAATCGAACAGGAGCTTTTTCGCAACACAAATCCGCTCGGTAAAATTTTGCGCATCGGAGATTGGCGATTTCGTGTGATCGGAGTGCTTTTGCCAAAAGGTACAAGCCTGGGATTTAATATTGATGATGTTGTGATGATCCCTGTTGCAACCGCTATGAAGGTTTACGACCAGACAACATTGTTCCGCGTTTTTGTTGAAAGCACTTCCTACAACGATCTCGATAAAACCAAAACTGAAATCATCCGTGTTATCAAAGAACGCCACGAAAATGAGGAAGATATCACTCTACTGACACAGGATTCTGTTCTCGCTTCGTTGAACGAAATCTTTACTGCGCTTACGCTGGCCCTTGCAGGCATCGCCGCGATTTCACTTTCCGTTGCGGGAATCGGGATTATGAATGTGATGCTCGTTTCCGTTTCGGAACGAACCACCGAGATCGGTTTGTTGAAAGCGTTAGGAGTCAAGCCCTCACAGGTCGTATCGGTGTTCCTCGCTGAAGCATCCTTACTGTCTGTGCTCGGTGGTTTGCTCGGCTTAGCTACGTCGCTATTTCTTGTGGATTTGATGCGACACGTTTTCCCTGCATTCCCCGTCTCCGTACCACGATGGGCCATCGTCTCCTCCCTCGGCGTCGCAGTACTGGTCGGGATCCTTTTTGGCGTGTGGCCCGCAAAGCGCGCCTCTAAACTTGACCCCATTCAGGCTTTGGCACGAAGGTAGCATGGAATTTCAGGACGCCTTCAAACTAACAACCGGCACGATCCGCGCTCACCGGTTGCGCACGGCTTTGACGATGCTTGGCATTGCCATTGGGACGGCATCCGTAATTTTACTTACGTCCATCGGGGAGGGGCTACGCTATTTCATTTTGCATTCGTTTACGCAATTTGGCACGAACCTCATTCTGATCACTCCGGGAAAAACAGAAACCTTCGGCATGCAGGGCGTGGCCAACACCACGCGTAAGCTTACGATCGATGACGCGATGCAACTACGCAAAGTTCCGGGAGTTGAAAAAGTGGTTCCAATTTCGTACGGGAGCGCGCGAGTCGATACCGGCAAACGCTCCCGATCCGTTTTCGTCGTAGGCGCCACTGCCGACGTCCCGGCTGTCTGGCGTTTTCGCGTGCGCCAGGGATCGTTCCTGCCACAGATTGATCCACGCCGGGGCGCTCCTCTGGTAGTGCTCGGTTCGAAATTGAAAACCGAGTTGTTTAGAAACGAGAACGCACTGGGTCAATACGTTCACATTAGTGGATCGCGATTCCTGGTCATCGGAGTAATGGAATCCAAGGGACAACTTCTCGGGCTTGATATCGATGACCGGGCATATATTCCAATCGCTTCTGCATTGCAATTGTTTAACAAAGAGGGTTTGCAGGAAATTCATACTCTCTTTTCTCAGGGACATCAGGTGACCTCCGTCGCCGATGGGATTAAAAAAGCTTTGATGGAAAGGCACGATCACCAGGAAGATTTTACGATCATCACTCAGACGGAAATGCTGGACACGCTGAACAACATTTTGAAGTACCTGACCATGGGAGTTGGTGGAGTTGCCGCAATTTCGCTTCTGGTTGGCGCTGTCGGAATTCTTACCATGATGTGGATCTCCGTTAACGAAAGGATCAGCGAAATCGGATTGCAAAAGGCTATCGGTGCGGAACCACAGCAGATCCTGACGCTATTTTTGATGGAAGCTGCAATGCTTTCAACAGCCGGAGGATTGACTGGCGTCATTGCAGGATTGTCCATTGCGCAATTACTCGGAGCCGCTATTCCTGCGCTTCCTGTTCGCGTTCCCACTACATATGTTCTTCTCGCTATTGCCGTCAGCGTCGTCGTCGGCCTGATTAGCGGAGTTGCGCCGGCGCGCCGGGCGTCCAGATTAGATCCCCTGGAAGCTCTTCGAACAGAATAATCGTACAAGCCAACCTTTTCTCATTGTATTGAGTCTATTAGTGGTTAGGAGGATCTTATTCCATGAAAACCATTGCCATTCTATTCAACCTGCTTCTATTTGCCGGACTCGCGCTTGGATCGGAAATCCATCAAGAGTTTCAAGTCGAACCTGGTAAGACTCTGGATATCAACCTGAGAACAGGTGGGGATATTCGAATTGAAGGCTGGGACAAACCGGTGGTTGCCGTGAATGGGTCTGTAAAAGGTCGCGATCGAGACGACTGCGAAGTGCGTGTGGAACAAACAGACAGCGGAGTCTTTGTAAAAAGTCGATATGTGGGAGACAGAGAAAACTACCGTAGCAAAGGAGATTTTGAAATTCGCGTTCCCAGCAGATTCAATGTTCAGATTGAAAGCATGGGCGGAGACGTTACGATCCATAACGTGGAAGGTGAGTTTGACGGCAGAACCATGGGCGGCGCTCTCGATCTCATGGGCTTGAAGGGCAACATCTCGTTGAGCACAATGGGTGGAAACATCAACTTGACGAAATCTCATCTCGACGGTGAAGTCAGCACCATGGGCGGTGAAGTCCTGATCGAGGATGTAACAGGCAATGTGGACGGCTCCACGATGGGCGGAAAAGTCATTCACAAGAATGCACAGGGAACCGGCGGCAACAGTACCGGTGAAATCGAAATTTCTTCCATGGGAGGAGCATTGCAAGTGCAAGATGCGCCTGCGGGAGCGGACCTGAATACGATGGGCGGCAATATTTTTGTGGGATCCGCAAAGGACCACGTGCGCGCAAAAACCATGGGCGGTGATATTCGCATCGATGAAATTGACGGATGGGTTCACGCAGAAACCATGGGCGGCGATGTTAACGTCAAAATGACCGGCGATCCCTCGCACGGAAACCGGGAAGTGGAATTGATCTCCTACGGTGGTGATGTTGAGATTTCAGTGCCGGCAAACCTTGCTATGACCCTGGATCTCGAACTCGGATACACCAAAGGTAAAAGCGGACAGTACTCGATTAAGAGCGATTTCCCCGTACAGACAAAAGAATCATCCGCCTGGGATTATGATCAAGGCACACCGCGAAAATTCATTCACGGATCCGGTAAAGTGGGCGCCGGAACAAATCGCGTGCGCATCCGCACCATTAACGGCAATATTATTTTAAGGAAGTCGTAGCCTTGTACCGCCTTGTCGCTGTTTGTAGCGTCCACTTCCCGTGGGCTGAGCTTGAGCTCAAAAGCCCGCCGGGGGGCGTTACAAAGTATCTACGGTGACCGAGGTCCCGTCCAGAAATTTTGGAATGACGCGTTTTACCTGATCCAGAGTCAGGGAGTAGAGCGTTTTTCTAAATTCCTCCTGTCCCATCAGCGAACCGTGCTCGATCCATTCACGAGTATAAAACGCGGTTAGCTCCTCATTGCTTTGATAAGCAGTAATTCTCCGACCACTGAGATGTTCTTTCGCTTCCGCAAGCTCCTTTTCGGATGGTGGATTTTCCTGAAGCTTCTGCATGAGCTTTTTAAACTCTAATTTCGTTTCCTCCAACTTGTCGGGATCGACTCCGAAGCGTATCGAAATCCAGGATGCCTGACCATCCGAATGGTAATTGCTGCTAATATAGTAGATCAATCCCCGGTGAGTGATGAGTTCTTTCCCCAATCTTCCGCCATACCCGTGGGTCATCATGTAAAGCAACGCGCGGTAGGCATTTGATTCGGCAGAGGAGGGTGGCGGGGCAAGCACAGCATAACCAAATTGGGATTGCGCTTTCCCGGGAATCCGCACAACCTGGTCCTTTTCCGCGAGCTTTAGCTGCACATTTTCCGCCTTTGGCGCCTTATCGTGAAAAGCTTCCTTGAGAAGTTCTAGCGTTTTTGTCACATCGATATCGCCAACAACAGAAATCACTGTAGGCTTAAAGCTTCCGGGGTAAGGCTTTGCGCCGACAAGTGATTCCAGAGCCTGATCGAGTCGGGTCTCCGGATCTTGGATTGAAACTGGTTCCGGAGGTTCTGCCTGCTTCAATGTATCAAGCGTCGACCGGGCTTTCATCAGGTTTTCCTGCAGGTCTTCTTTCAAGAACCGCCACTGAAGAGAGGTATACCTCCAGACAGGCTGATTCGGCGTCCAATTCTCTACATTATTAGAAGGCACAAGGATACGCAGAAAGGCGGCTGGAGTGCGGGGCATTTCCTGGACGATCAAAGTCATGCCATTTCTTGTTTTATCCACAACGGCTTTACGGGCGACGTGCGTAGACAGAACAATCGAACCCGTGTCCTCTTTTCGCGCGGCAAGCGAACCGTGCCCCGATTGCGTGATTGGGGCTCCGTCACCCATATACCATCCGATTGTGCGTTGTTCCGGGCGCAAATACTTCCGGGCTAAGGTTCTGATCTCTTCGGGAGTAACTGCTTTCACGAGCTCCGGGAGTTTTTGGAGAACGGGGAATGCGCCAATGCCCTCGAAATAGGCCATCTGGTGCGCGGCATCTTCTGTCGTTTCGATGTCGAAAACAAGTTCCGCCAGGAAATCTTTCCTTACTTGATCCAGTTCTTGTTGCGGAACAGGCTGGTCTCGAACGATCGAAATCCGTTTTTCGATTTCTGTTTCAATATCATCCGCTTTACCGTCCGTAACTCCGGCAAAATTCAGGACGTAGGGCTGCGCCGTGGGAGCAAAAAACGTGGTGATCCTCTTTCCAATACCGGCAAGCCTGGCACCCGCGGGAATATCCACTGCAAATCCGGATTGTCGGAAGCTGACTCCGTTGCTTCCACCAAGCACGGCCTGCAATAAAAGGAACGCCGGATAATCCGCATCCGTCGCGCCTGGAGCCCGATATGTGATCTGGTAATAGTCGAGCTTGCCCGTTCCGCGCAGGTAGATTCGCCGTTCGCCCTTTTGAGCCGGTTCAACGGTGCGTGGTAGCGTATCGGCGCTTTTGGAAACAATTCCGCTGAAGTATTTTTCAATCTTTCCCAACATCTGCGTTGTATTCACATCGCCCGCAACGGCAAGTACTGCGTTTGATGGCGCGTAAAATCGCCGATAGAAATCTACCAGATCATCATGCGTAATTTTCTCCACATCGCTGGTCCAACCGATTACGTTGTAGCGATACGGATGTTCCAGGAAGGAAACGGCAAGCACCTGATCATACAGGATAGTGCCTGGATCGTTTTCGTAGCTGTGGAGCTCGGTTAGTACGGCGCCCCTTTCCGCTTCAACATCTTCCGCGCGATTCAGCACATTGCTCATCCGGTCGGCCTGAAGACGCAGAACGGTATCAAGATGCTCGATCGGTACTGTTTCAAAATAAGTGGTTTCATCGATCCAGGTGTAGCCATGCCATTCACCCCCCACGGTGTATATGGCATCCTGTGTATCCGGAAAATTCCTGGTCGCACGAAACGACATATGCTCCATAAAATGCGCGAGTCCTGTTTTGCCTACGCACTCATTTCGTCCGCCGACTTTGTACAACACCTGCGTGCTCACAAGCGGCTGCTCGTGATCTTCCAGAATCATGACCGTTAAACCGTTTTCCAGGTGTTGGACTGTAACCTGTGACAGATCGTATGCATGCAGAATGGAAACAAACCACAGCGATACCGCCAAGCAGAAAGCAGCAACGCCTCTTGTAGGGGCGCAATTCATTGCGCCCTGTACCCCGGGCGCGATAAATCGCGCCCCTACAGTACGTACCATCATTTATATGTAAAGGTGGTTCGGATCGAGTTCTTCGCGGATAATGCGCAACTCTTCGGGATGGGGTGGTTCGGTTGTTTTTAGCTCCGGATGGACTTTCACATTCCATCCAAGGTTTTCCTGCACCTGTTCCACCGTGCAACCGGGATGCAAGGAAGTCAAAATCATCTCGCCATCCTGAAAGTCATAGCATCCCAGATTTGTAATCACCATAACCGGACCGGCACCGGGCATTCTCAGTTCTTTCCTGGCCTCGGCATGATCGACATAGCCGGGTGATGTAATGAAATCAACTTCAGATGGAAATGTGCGTTTGCTCTGCGGTGCGATCACAAATACTTTTTTTGCAAGAACGGCGATTTCACACGCGCCACCGCTGCCGGGCAAACGCACAGACGGGGTTGAGTAATCACCGATAACCGTTGTATTCAGATTGCCAAAGCGATCAATTTGTGCCCCCTGCAAGAATCCGACATCGATGAGTCCTCCCTGAAGATAGAAATTAAAGATGTCGAACATGGAACAAACACTCAAAGAATTTGTAACAAGCGCAGGATCGCCGATGGAAACGGGCAGACGTTCCGGCGTTGCGCCAACCGCGCCACTTTCATATAACAACACCAGATCCGGCGCGTGCCTTTTGCGTGCGAGATTACACGCCATGTTCGGTAGTCCGATGCCGACAAAAACGACATCGCCATCTGACAACTGACGCGCTGCCTGACAGACCATGAGTTCGTTCGCGTTGTAGTCCATTGAAATCATTGTAACGAATTTCTAAAAAAACAAAAGAGTTCAACACAATGACGGAAAGACAAAACCGTTTCTACAAGTGTCTTTTACGGCTCCTTTCACTTAGGCAGAAGGTTCCAATCAAATTCAATGAGTTGAATTTTTCCGTAATATCCGCCGTCGAACTCCGCTCGGGTTCTGGCATATTTGCGCAGAATTGCGTTCAGTTCGGTCGCAGATAAACTCAGTTGGCCAATGTAAGAATCCGGAGAGGCATTTTGCCTAATGAAGAAAGATAACTGAGCGTCGACAATCAATATCCGTGGACGAAACTCCAGAAAAGCATCTTCAAGCGTAGCCCCCTTCCTCCACTGTCGGAAATAATAAAGCTCTTCCCACGAATGCCAGGAGGAATCCGGTAATGCAAACCACCATAATTGATTCCCCATTACCGATTCTCCCGGCTTAATAAATCTGGACAACTCGGCGTTCACGAGGTTGTAGTTTCTTGTTTGGTCGTTCGCGAGCGACCGCAATCCATAGACCACGGAACCGATCATCAACATGGCCAGCAGGACCCGAAATAGTACATGCTTGATCCGGAAGAAAAGATATGCGGTGAATACTTCTACTACCGGCACAAACAGAATAGCGTAGTAAATGAACTTGTTCTTCAAAATCAGCGCGGGAAGGAGTGCAAACGACAGCAGCAAGGTCAGCAGCAGCCGTTCTTTTAGTCTTCTTCGGAAAACAAGGTAAATGAGAGCGGCCGCAGCAATTGGAACAAGGAAAGGTGAGAGATAGAAGGCCAAACGAACGATCCCCTGCAGCGATTCATATAAAACCACAATTGACCAGCTAAGGAGCGGTGGCCTGTGCGTCTGCGATCCTGCAATTTTGCTGATACTCAACCATGTCTGCGGATATCGAGCAATGTGCAGTAAAACGAAAACAGCAATGCCGGTCAACAGGCCCAGGGTGAACATCCAGAAAGGCCAACCTTTAAGCGCTTTCCCGCGGTCACGAACCAAGTACAGGACGATCGGGATAGGTCCGTAGAGACAACCGTACGGATGCACCTCAAATGCTGCCCCCACCGCCAGGCCTGCGACAAAGTGAGGCCAGAGTCTGCTCGCAGTCGTAGAGAGAGCGAGGGCGATCGCGCTGAATCCCAGTGCCGCAACGATAATGTCGTGTCTTGCTAGATGAGCGGAATAGAGGAATGATCGTGAAAAAGAAATCAGAAAGACCGCGAGCAATGCCGATTTTGCACCAGCCAAACGCTTAGCGATAAAAAATAGTGCGGCTAGCAGGATCAATCCGAATAGGACAGACAAGACACGAAGCGGAAGAAGCCCGGGCTGATCTCTACCGACATACGTCAAAGATTGAATGAAAGTTGGAATCCAGGGGAAGTATGTCCAATATCCCGGAAAGCGATCAAACACTCCACGGTCCAGAGGCCCGAATGCTTGATGTGTAGAACGAAAAGCCCACGCACGACTGCCGAACCAGCCTTCATCGACAAATGGAGGAGGATAGCGTTCCAAAGTCGCAAAATGGAAAAGGGCCACAAAAGCAAGCATCAACACCAGCGGAACCTTGCTATCTTTGTGAAGGCTTCCGAATAATCCAATCATTTGCCGGAAATTGGACCAGATTGTTCGCAGGTTGCTGACTTTAGAAGCACCGCTTTGACGCGGCCGAATTTCTGTAGGTACGCTAAGAACGCGATAGCCTGCATCCCTGACACGAAGAATCAGTTCCATCAGAATCGCCCATCCACGTCCACGTGAAACAAGATTCATGTCCTGTAGAAGCTGTCTTCGGATCATGAAAATCCCCTGAAATCGTGGAAATGTACGAAACAATAGTCGATACAACAGGCGCTCGCCACCGGATAAGAAACGTTTCACAAACGATTCTTTACGGTTTGGAAGATAACCGAGAACTAAATCATTCTCCTTCAAGAGAGGAAGGAACCGGGAAATGATTGAAGCCGGAAATTGGCTATCGGCCGGGAAAAATGTCACGAAATCCAGTTTGGCTTCTGAAAAACCGGTTCGATAAACGCCGCCGAGTCCCAGGTTTTGAGTATGATGAATTACGCGAACGGCCGGATCTTCCTTTGCGAGCCGATCGCCAAGAGCGCCGGAGCCATCAGTACTGCCGTCATCCACAATCAGAATTTCGAATTTGTGCTGGAGCGATTGAAGTTCGGCGGTGATTTCACGGACTGTTTTCTCAAGAGTTTCTGCTTCATCATAGGTCATGATGACAACAGAAATTCCGCTTTCGTCGAAACTCATCGTTTGGAGGTGTCTCCCCAGAGTTCGGCCAGCTTTGACACAACA
>Ga0210139_1000038_pt1 | contig 21316 bp, 23 predicted proteins | sample Browns_TuleB_D2_FD_184855 | JGI IMG/M metagenome (GOLD analysis project Ga0210139, IMG submission 184855) | Wetland microbial communities from San Francisco Bay, California, USA, that impact long-term carbon sequestration - Browns_TuleB_D2 (SPAdes) | ecosystem: Environmental > Aquatic > Marine >... | reverse complement strand
GGGAGAGCGGTGAGTCGGGGTGCTCGTGCGCCAGGGCGATCGCGTCCGTCAGGCGATCCTCCTGCAGGGCACGAGCAAAGCCCGGCGCCAACTCCCGGGAGCTTCGCCGCAGGGCGCGAAGCTGGCGCCACTTGAGGAAGCCGACCGTCAATGTGAGCACATTCATGGCGGCAAGCAGCAGGATCACCAGCCAGGGAAGCAGGCCCATCCGGGTGACCAGATCGAGAATCGACACGCGGTTCCTCCTTACTTCTGTAAAGACCAGCGTAGCGGCACCCGCACCAGTACGGGAACCGTCTCCATGGCTCCATCAACCGTCGTCTTGCCCGGAGAGAACCGGGCCCGCTTCACCAGCTCGAGGGCAGCGCCCGCGAACAACGTGTGGCTGGAGGACACGATGCTGGCCGACTCCGGATCCACCAGGCCGGTGGTGTCCACCACGAACTCGACCACCACCGTGCCCTCCACCCCGAGGTCCCGCAACGAGGCCGGGTAGCGGGAGAGCAGCAGGTCGAGAATCTCGCGCCGGTTGAGCAGCTGGGGCTTGACCAGGACGTCCTGGATTTCGATCGGCCGGACGACGGGTCGAGACGAAGCGGTGAGCACGTCCGAGGTCCGACCCTCCAGTGCCAGGGAGGCGGCCAGCTCGGGCGGCAGCGCCAGCGGGGGCTTGCCTCCCGCGACTCCGCCAGCGATGCCGCGCCCGGTATAGTCCCCCTCATTGGCGACTACGTCCGATGCATCCGGCACGGGCAGGCCGGCGATCTCCTTGGGGGCCAGCAGCTCCTGGAAGCCGGCGACCTTGTCCGGATGCTCCACGGCGGTCTTCACCGCTGGAATCTCCACTCCCTGGCTCACCACCAGGGGACGGGCGCGCTGTACCGTTGCCCGTGGGGATTTCGGCTCGGTGGGGGGAGGAACGTCGAGATACGTGACCGCCTCGGAGTCCAGCTCGGGCGTGGCCGGCATCGGCGAGCCGTGACGGAGGGAAAGAATCGCGAGCAGATGGACCGTCGATAGCAACGTCGCCGGACCCATCTCCTTCCGCCAGAGATCGCGGTGCCATCCGGTGCTGACCAGCGAGCCAAGGAGCACGAAGCGAACGCGCGGCTGGGGCCTCTCCTTACACGAGGCTGCCCCCGGCGGTTGGCTGGATTCTGCCTGGCTCGGCATCGTGGCCTCCGATGCCGCGATTCCGGCGGACCGGAAGCGCGTAGCTGTTCTTTTCCGTTTCGAGACCAACCTACGCGACGGGCAATGAAGGAGGCTTTAACCGAGGATGAAACGGGGCTCAGGTCGGGGCGGACAGGATGGACAAGGCGGACCGGGCGGTCAAGGCGGGCGAAGAAGGGCGGACAAGGCGGTAAGGGCGGACAAGAGGGACAGGAAAGCCAGAACTCAGAACCCAGAACTCAGAACTCCGAACCCCGAACTCCATCCCTCAGTCCTTCAGCGGTTTGGCCTACCTCTTGCCTGTCACCTGATAGCCCCATTTTAGGTGAGACAAGATGGCTCTCAACACTCTGCGCCTAACGCACGCCGCCCTCGCTACTTGCGCTATCCTGGCCGGGTCGGCCTGCTCTTCGCACTACCTCGAAGTGCCCCCTCGCGTGGACCTGGCACCGTACGGGAAGCTGGCGCTGGTCGCCTTTCGCAATGAACAGGGGGACTCCGGCCTGAGCGCCGTCGCCACTCAGCGCTTCTCCGAGGCGTTGCTGCAGAGTCAGTCCGGCATCGAGCTGCTGGAGATCAGCGCCTCGGATTCGCTGGTCAAGCACCTCGGCAAGAACGTCGATGGCGTGACCCTGGCCCAGGCGCTGGGCAAGGCGCGCAACGTCCCCGCCGTCTTTCTGGGCGAGATCAACCTTTCACACGTGAAGCCGAGCGGCCGAATCAGCGCCTCGGGCTATGCCAACGTCAAGGCAACGGTGTCGGCCGAGATGTCGGTACGCCTGATTGCGACCTCGACCGGAGGCACGGTCTGGCGCTCGAGCGCTACCTCCAGCGAGCAGGTGGGCAAGGTCAGCGTTTCGGATGGGCTGCCGACGGTCTCGGTACGGAACCCGGACGATGCCTACGGCGAGATGCTTGGTGCGCTGGCGACCCGAGTGACAAGAGACTTCCGGTCGACGTGGGTTAAGCAGTAGGGCGGTCAGGCGGGCAGGGGGCGAGTCACAAGGACATGTCGCAAGCCTCTCCGACGTGCGACCTGTGACTTGCGACTCACTCAGTCCTCAGTCCTCAGTCCTCAGTCCTAAGTCCTCAGTCCTCAGTCCTTCTTCTCCAACCTCTCCAGCGCCGTTCGCGCGCGGCTCTCCAACCGGCTCCGGGTCGGAGCATCCAGATCGACATCTCCAGGCAGGAGTGAAAGAGCCTGATTGAAGTGGTCGCGCGCCGCGGCCGAGTCGTTGGCGCGGAGCGAGGCCGCCGCGTAGTAGTAGTGCGCCCGAGCGGAAGTCGGGTAATCCTCGGTTTGGAGCCGAAACCACTGCTGCGCATCGGCCGCGCGATCGTTATCCAGGAGCCAGACCCCCAGCAGCCGGAAAGCTTCCTGGCTGATCGGCTGAGGATCGGCGCGGTGAAGTCCATCGTAGAGACGAAGAAGACTGTCGAACCCCTGCCGCAGGACCAGTCGCTTCATCTGTTCCGGATACGGCGCGGCCGGGAGCGCGGCCTGGCGTTCCACGACCAGCTGGAACCGAGTCCCGAGCTCCTGATCCGAGCGTCCGAGCACTTCCATACTCTTCGCGTCGCCCCTGAGAAAAGCCTGGAGGAAGTGCCTGACATACCAAAAGGCCCAGGCGGTCGTGCTCGGAATATCGGCCGGTCCCGGTCCCAGAATGTTGGGCGTCTGGGAAGTCAGAATCCCGTAGCCCGCGAAATCGCCGTGGCGCATGCCTGAGAACCCGACCAGCCAGCGTTCGGAGTACTTGAGGCTCCGAAGAAAAGTGAGGTCGGTGCCCGGGACGTCGATTCCGTAGACGTGCAGCAACGGAGCGCGAGCGCGCTCGAGGGCATAGAAGTCGCTTTGCTGGAGCATATAGGGATCGGTGGCGGACCCGACGCCGCCGTCCAGACTCACCACCGCGTCCACGCCGGGATGGCGCATGGCAAGCCCAAGGGCGCTGAGCGCTCCAAAGCTCATCCCGACGACCGCAATCCGCCGGGGGTCGACCCGCGGGTCACTGGACGGTCGGTCGAGGAGGGTCTCCAGATCGCGGATCTCGGTCTCCAGGCCGGTGACCCCGACGTCCAGATCCCGCTCGTAAGTTCCCAGCACGGGCAGCGATGCCACCACGAAACCGTGGCTCGCCAGGTATTCGGCGAGCACGCTCTTCTCGAACGTCTCGTTGTGCGCGTAGATGACCAGCGGGAAGCGTCCCGAGCGACGCGGCGCGTCCTTCCAGGCGCGGGTGGGCGAGGCCAGCAACCGATTCAGGTCGCTCTCGACGGCTCCAAGGGCGAGTGGCCGTTTGCGAAACCAGGCCAGGGTTTCGGTGCGTTGCGCCTGGCTCGAGGTCCCCGAGAATTCCTCCAGGGCCCGCGCCAGGACGTACTCCTCGAACCTCATCGCCGGCTTCCCTGCCGGTCGCTGGGCGGGATACCAGACTGCAATCTGCTGGGGCCGGGAGCCGTAGCCGGCAGCATCACCCGGGCCCAGATACTCCCGCGAGTGGTCGGGCCGGGATTCGATTCGGAACCCCACCGCGTAAGGCCCGTAGTCGAGCCCGCGGAATGCGGAATCCTGCGCGGCGGTTTCTCTGGTCGCGGCCAGAGCAATGAACAGGAGAGAGCCCACCATGACGAGTGTCACGCAGCGGTGTCGAGCCTTGCGTTTGACCATCGAGCCTGCCGGTGGGAGGATTCCGCCGCTACGGGGGGCTTGAAGGAGAAGTTTCGAGGGCGGACAGGACGGACAGCCGGGCAGGGCGGTCAAGGCGGACAGGGCGGTCGAGGCGGTAAGGGAATACCCAGAACCCAGAACCCAGAACTCAGAACCCATACTGAGTCCTCAGTCCTCAGTCCTGAGTCCTACTCCAGCTCACTTCCAAACGTATCACAACTCTTGATCTCCCCACTCTGCATTCCCCGCTTGAACCACTGCACCCGCTGAGCCGAGGAGCCGTGGGTAAAGGCGTCGGGATTCACTCGGCCGCCTGACATGCGCTGGATCCGGTCGTCTCCCACCGCGGCCGCCGCGTTGAGCCCCTCCTCCACGTCTCCCGGCTCCAGGATCTTCTCCAGCGAGGCTTCGTGCCCCCAGATCCCCGCGAAGCAGTCGGCCTGGAGCTCGAGGGCGACCGAGAGCTGGTTGGCTTCCCGGGGATGCTGCTCCTGGAGTTGGCGCATCTTCCCTTCGATTCCCAACAGCTTCTGGACGTGGTGGCCGATCTCATGGGCCAGGACGTAGGCCTGGGCGAAATCGCCCGGCGCCCCGAAGCGCTGCTTCAGCTCGTCGTAGAACCCCAGGTCGATATAGACCTTCTCGTCTCCCGGGCAGTAGAAGGGACCGGAGGCCTCCTGGGCGTAGCCGCAGGCCGACTGAATGGCGTCCCGGAAGAGGACCAACTTGGCGTCGTGGTAGCGGTTGCCCAACGTGTGGTGCCAGCTGGCCTGAGTGGTATCCAGCACGAAGGAGACGAAGGAAACCAGCGTGTCCTGCCTCGCCTTTTCCGCCGGGGACAGCTCCGCGGCCGGGGCCCCTCCGCCGAGGCCACCACCGCCGAGCAGGGCGAAGAAGTTCTGCTTGAAGACCAGGCTCAGGATGAGGAGGATGACGATGCCGCCCAGCCCGAGCCGCATGCGGCCGCCTCCGCCGCCGGTCTGACCCCGCAGATCCTCGACGTTGTCGCTCCGGCCTCCAGGAGTCCACCGCATACACCCGCTCGCTTGCTGGAGATGGGCCCGCCGACTTCAACTTACGCGTCGACGATGGGCACGGGATAGGTCTCAACTGCCGCCAGTTGCCGGCGTTGCCACCGGATGATCCAGGCGAAGAGCACGGCCATCAGCAGAGGAGCGACGACGGCCAGCAGGGGCATCAGGCTGACTTTCCTGAGCAGGAACGCCTTCGAGGGATCGCGAGGGTTCACGTAGGCCGTGACCAGGTCCCCCGCTCGGAAGCGATTCCGGATGCTCTCCGCCCAGTCGCGGCTGGCGGAGATGTCGAGCGGCATGACGTGGTTGGATGAATAGGCCACCCCAGCCACGGAATACTGGTACTGCACCAGCGGCAAGTAACTCGAGCCCTTGTTTCCCCGCACGACCTGGAGGTCGGTGCTGATCACCCGTGCGCTCACCGGCTCCCAGGTTTCTACCCGCAGTACCTCCGCGCCGAAGAACCCCAGTCCCGCGGCCACGAACATCGAAAGGAAGGCGCCGACGCATCCCCAGTTGGTGGCGACCGGATGTCCACTCAGGCCGGCGAGCGGCAGGGGGCTGGGCGCTGGCGTGGTTTCGTGGCCGGTCCAGCCGCAGAACCGGCGCACCGCGGAGGCGCAGGCGGAGAGATTGCCTTCGTCGTTGGTGCTGAATGGGGTCCAGGGAATCCGGCTCCCGGCCCTGGTGAGAAAGACGATTCGGTAGTAGCTGCCCTGGTTGGAGCCGCCCGGGGAACGCTCGAGTGCCACGTCCTGGAGATCGCCGAGGGGGTACTCGCTGGAGCGGCGGTGGAGGAGGCGCTGAACGACGATCCGCGCGGTGCCGGTGGCCCGATCGATGACATAACGGCGATCGGCCGTGAGGGCGAGGAGCCCGATCCCGACCAGGATGAAGACTCCGCCCACGAAATAGATCAGCCAGGGCCCGGCGTTGCCGCTCCACCCGCTGGGATCTGCGATCCAGAGGGCGATGGCTCCGCCCCCGACCGCCATGAAGATCGCCCCCAGGGAAGCGGTGCCCAGGGCGCCGTCATGGAGCACCAGCTGGGAGGGGGTCTGGAGGGCGACTCTCATAGGGCGGACAGAGCGGTCAGGGCGGTCAAGACGGACAGGGCGGTCAAGACGGACAGGGCGACAGCTCGTCAGCCCCTCATCCCGAGCGCAGCGAGGGATCTAGCCCAGTACACACTAGATCCCTCGGTCCCTCCCTTCAGTCGGGTCCCTCGGGATGAGGGCACTCAGTTTACAGTACTGACCTAGGACCCAGGACTCAGGACTTGCCCTCCCGACTCCCGACCCCCGACTAGCCTAACGGAATCTTCGACGCGTTCTTCACCAGCCACTGATCGAAGGTCTGCAGCTCCGGGTTCAGCTCGCGGGAGCGCTTGAGATCGCGGATCGCCAGGTAGTCCTTCTGAAAGTCGCGCTTGAACTGGAACATGTTGCCCAGGTCATCGGCGCCGGGGAAGGGAAAGCTCCGGTAGACCTCGGGGGTCACCGCGTTGTACCGCACTTCCTTCCCCAGTGCCTTGGTGAGCGAGGCGGCCATCTGGGTTCCGGTCAGGAACTCGCCGGCCACGCCGATGGTCTTCCCGATGAATTCCTTTCCCCGCTCGAAGATCCCCAGCGCGCATTTCCCGATGTCCTCGGCGGCCATCGCAGGCAGCTTCTTGTCGTCCATGGGGAAGGTGATCGCCAGGACGCCGTCGGGCCCCTTCACCGGCCCCGCGCCGAAGAAGATCATGTTGTCCCAGTAGAACGACGTATAGAGGAACGTGGTGGGGACACCCAGCTCGGTGAAGTAGGCGTCGGCCTCCGCCTTTCCATCGAAGTGGGGGACCTTGTACTTGCCCTTGAGCGTCGGCATCCGGTTGTCGTTGAGGGGAACCCATTTGCGGGTGTCCTCGAAGGTCGACCAGATGACATGCTGGACGCCGGCGGCCTTGGCCGCCTGGGCCATTTTCCTGGCCTCCTCCTGTTCCTTCTCGGCCGACATGTGATCCCAGAAGAAGGTCACGCAGAAGACGCCGTAAGAGCCGGCGAAGGCCTTCTTGAGGCTTTCCAGGTCGTCCACGTTGGCGGCCATCACTTCGGCGCCCTGCGCGGCGAGCGCCTTGGCCTTCTCGGATTTGGGGTCGCGGGTGAGGGCCCGGACCCGGAAGGGGCTGTTCTTGTCGTTGAGAATGGCGCGGACCAAACCGCCGCCCTGGGCGCCGGTCCCACCGACGACGGTGATGAGTTTCTTGTCAGGCACGTGCAGTTTCCTTGGTCAGGAGTCAGGAGTCAGGAGTCAGGGGTCAGGAGCTGGAAGATGACGTCTGTGAATTAAGTGAACCTGAGTATTCTTCCGCTAAATACTAATGGGTTCGGAGGGTGCGGCGCGGGAGTTGGGGTGGGGCCACCCCGCCTTCCTCAGGACTTCTTTTCCATCTCCGTCAGCCTTGCCTTCACCAGCTTCCTGATCAGCGTGGCCGGTGGCGGCTTGTCGTGCGGAAAGCGGATGGTTCCGCGGGAGGTCGAGTAGCCCTTGAGCTCGGCAGCCAGCTGGGTGACGATCCGGCCGCTCATGGGAAAGAAACTCGAGTGTTCCTTGAACGCCTCGTAGCACACCAATGATCGCCCGCTGAACTTGAAGGCGGGCATCCCGTAGCTGAACCCTTCCATGGCGCCCGGGGCGGCGGCCTTGATTGCTCGGCGGAGTTTCTGGAGTCCCATCTTGGCCTTCGGTGGAAGTGACCGGAGGTGTCGCTCCACCGCTTTCTTACCCTGACGCACGGACTTGGCCCGTGTGGTCTTCATCGCGGATGCCCTCTCTTCCCGGCGCTATCGGTCGTACTCATCGCGGCGCCGCACCCAGAACGGCCCGCGCCCGCCCTCGTCTCGCCCCTTGGGAACCAGGTCGAGATAGTGGTAGTGCAGATTGAGCTTGTCGTTCCCGCGGTCGTAGCAGGAATAGGTGTGATACACCGTCCCGCTCTCATCCTTGTAGAAGAAGCTGTGGCCTTCCCGCTCCCGGGCCTTGGGGTCGCGGATGGTGTAGTTGTACACTGCCCGGTGGCTGGCCATCTCCTCAGGCGTGAATGAGACCTGGTAGTCGTAATTGAAGTCGGACCCGCCGGAAGAGACCCACTTGAAGGGCCAGCCCATCCGCTCCTGATACTCCGCCAGCTTGGTATAGGGAGCCCGGGACACGACGACAAAGGTGACGTCGCGGTGATTGAGATGCGGACCCAGGCCCGCGAATCCGTCGGCCCGGAGCGAGCAGTGTGGGCAGCCGACCTTGTCGTCGGGGTGAAACATGAAGTGGTAGACGATCAGCTGGCTCCGCCCCGCGAAGAGTTCACCCAGCGTTTCGATGCCGCCCGGGCCTTCGAAACGGTATTCCTTGGTGACTCTTTCCCAGGGCAGCTCACGCTGCAGACGACTCAGCTCGTCGCCCTGTCGGGTGAAGGCCTTCTCCTTCTCCAGGAGGGCCCGCCGTGCCGCCAGCCATTCCTCATGCGACACGACGGGGTGAGTCCGGAGTGAGCCAGGCGCTGCGGATTCCATGGCCGGACCTCCCGGGTTTACTGTGCCATCATCACTCGTTTCGCTTCCTTCTCCAGGTCGAGGTACTGCGCCTTCTCGACGGTGACCCCGACGAAGGAGATGGTCCCGCCCTTGAAGGTGCCGGGCGTCTGGTACTCCTGGCTCACCGCATCGCCGCTGTCGAAGCCGACGCAGAGGCCGTCACCCGACAGGGTGAATTTCCCGGGCTGGGTCTTCAACGGGCCGCTGGCCACGGGCTTATCGTCGACGTAGAGCGTGGCCTTGCCCAGGGACTCGCCGTGGTCGCCCGACTTGTCACGCACGAACTCCATGCCGACTGTGTGCTTCCCCGGCTTGAGCGGGCCGGAGACGAACTGCTGCTCCGGCTTGATGCCGAGGAAGTTGTAGACGTAGTGCAGCTTGTGGTCCTTGATGAAAAGGGTGTGGCCGCCGAAGCGGGACCCTTGCGCGAAGATCACGCCCGACGCGTTGGGCTCGGTGATCTCGATGTTGCCGAGAATCTTGTACGACCGCCCCCGGATGTTGACCGCGACCCCTTCGGGGACCGGGGCGGTGTGGGGATAGTAGATGTAGCGCTCCCGGGCCGGCTCGTCGGAGGGCCGCTCGACGCCGAGCTGCTCGATGGCCGTGCGGTCATCGAGGGGCAAGACCTGGTTCTTGTCCGCTTCCTCGAACCAGGCCTTGATCAAGGCTTTGAGTTTGTCGGGATGTTCCTTGGCCAGGTCCTTGGACTCGGAACGGTCCACGTCCACATGGTAGAGCTGCCAGGCATCCTGGTCGAAGTGGCCCTTGCCGGTGATCGGGGCGTGGACCGCCGCCGCGAGCCAGCCATCCTCCCAGATTCCCCGGGTGCCCAGCATCGCGTAGTACTGGCGATGCTTTCGGGTCGGATCGTCGGGCTTGGCATCGAAGGTGTAGCGCATGGAAACTCCGGAGAGCGGGTACTGCTCGACGCCGTGGTAGACCTTGGGCATCTCCAGGCCCGCGATATCCAGCATCGTGGGGACGATGTCCGTGGAGTGGTGATACTGGTTACGGATTTCCCCGCGGGCCTTGATCCCCTTGGGCCATGAGATGACGAGCGGGTCGGAGGTGCCGCCCGAATACTCCGCATAGCGCTTGAACATCTGGAATGGGGTCGAAAACGCGACGGCCCATCCGGTGGGGAAATGCTCGTAGGTGTCGGGTCCGCCCAGCTTGTCCAGGTACTTCATGTTCTCGGACAGCTCGTCCGGATACCCGTTGAAGAACTTGTTCTCGTTGACCGAGCCGTTGGGGCTCCCTTCGCCCGACGCGCCGTTGTCGGCGGCATAGAACACGACGGTGTTCTCCAGCTGGCCGGTCTGCTCCAGGTAGTCGATCAGTCGCCCGACCTGCACGTCCGTGTATTCCGAAAAGCCGGCGTACACCTCGGCCAGGCGGGAGAACAGCTTCTTCTCGTCGGCGTTGAGCGTGTTCCAGGGACGCACATAGTCGGCCTTGTTGGCCACGTCCTCCGGCAGGGGGTTGAGCGGAGTGAGTTGAGTCCCCTTGGGGAGCACGCCCTTCTCGATCATCCGTTCCAGCACCCAGGTCCGGTAGGCTTCGTAGCCGTCGTCGAACTTGCCTTTGTACCTGGCGATGTAGTCCTCGGGCGCCTGATGCGGAGCGTGGTTGGCGCCCGGATTGTACCACAGGAACCAGGGCCGAGACGGGTTGGTGGCCTTCTGGTCGCGGATCATCTCGATGGCCTTATCGGCCAGGTCCTTCGAGAGATGGTAGCCCTGCGCCGGGCCGTAGGGTGCCTCGATGAAGCGGTTGTCTTCCACCAGGTCGGGGTACCACTGGTTGGTCTCGCCGCCCAGGAATCCGTAGAACCGGTCGAAGCCCTTCTGCAGCGGCCACTCCTTCCGGCTCGCGCCCGAGGCCACGTCCTGCTCGGCGACGTTGTGGTTCTTGCCCAGCCAGAAGGTGCTCCAGCCGTTGTCCTGCAGGATCTCTCCCACGGTGGCGGCCTGGTCGGGGATGCGACCACTGGCGCCGGGGAAGCCGTTGGCGGCCTCGGTGATGGCGGCCATGCCGTTGAGGTGGTGGTTGCGTCCCGTGAGGATGGTGGAGCGGGACGGCGAGCAGAGCGCGGTAGTGTGCCACTGGGTGTAGGTCAGCCCGTTGGCGGCCAGCTTGTCCAGGGTCGGCATGTTGATCCGACCACCGTAGGGCGACCAGGCGGCGAGTCCGGTGTCGTCGTAGAGAACGAACAGGAAGTTGGGTGCGCCCTCTGGGGCCCGCTTGGGCGTATACGGTGCCCAGTCGGCCTTCGAGTCCCTGACGTCGAGCTTGATGACTCCCTTGAACTGGGGCGCCGACGAGCTCGACTCTGCCTTCTTCTCGCAGCCGGTAACCCCCCACGCCAGGCTCGGCAGGAGGCCGATGGTAGCCAATGTTCTCCCTCGAATCACGGCGTATTCCCCCAGTGCGCAATCGGTAAACCTCCAGGCGCTTCGTCGAGGACGGCCCTCGGCGAGGCTGGTCCGCTGGATGGTACTCGTCTCCGACGATTTTGGAAGGTCCAATTACGATCGTTCCGGGAGCACAAACCCCCTGGTCGGACAGGAACGCCGGGAGAGGCTAGACAAGAGTTGGTCAGGCGTCGCCTGATGAGGCCGGCGGTCGGGTAGTGCAGCCGAGGCGTGAGTAAGCCCCCACCATCAGCACCAGCATTACCAGGAGGACCGCGATCGAAATCCAGAAAGCGTGGTCGGCGCCGGTTTGCCAGATCAATCCCGGACTCGACCCCGCCTGCCACTCCGCTCGACCGTGGCGCCAGAGGTCCACGTTCGAGAAGATGTTGCCACTCGTGTGCAGCACGATGGCGGGAAGAATCGACTGTGTTCTGTAAGTGATGGTACCGTAGATCGCGGCCACGGCCACGTAGTAGGGCCAGAGAATCGGCGTGAAATCCAGATGGGCCACGGCGAACATGGTTCCGGTGATCAGGATCGCGACCGGCAGTCCCTGCCGTCGCTCGAGGGGGCCCTGCATGTAGCCCCGGAACGCCGCCTCCTCGACGATCCCCGCGACCGGTGCTGCCGCGAGCAGGAGTGAGAGAACGGTGATCACGGGGACCTGCCCCAGATCCGGCAGCCTCTGCTCGGGCAACACGATCAGTCGATTGGCGACCCGGAGCGCCAGCACCAGGGCGACGATCCCCAGGCCACCGGCGAGGAGCGCCCAGGCCCAGACGCGTCCAGACAGATGATTGGCCCGAAGCAACGCCTTGCGCGCCGGCGCGGTCTCGGCAGGCGGGCCCCAGCCATCGAGATAGCGCCAGAAGAACCGGAGGTAGACCGCCACCAGCGGGATTGCCCAGGGCAGGGCAGGGTGGTGCTTGAGGTTGGCAGCGAAGAGCAGGTTCCGGGGGATGGTTCCGGCCAGCATGACCAGCGTACCGATCAGGACGGCTTGCAGGGCCTCGGCCACCGCCCCCACTACGGGTCCAAGGTCGGCAATGAGGGTCGGCCCGATTCGGTCCTCGCTCTACTCCGAGCGTCCGCGGCGTTGAAGGTGTGCCAGAGATTCCAAACCCACAGCAGGGCGCCCAACGCATAGAGACTGCCGCCGCCGGCCATCGCCCAGCGGCTCGGTTCGGGGCTGGTCGGCTGCAACAGGAAACCGACCACCAGGACAACCAAACCGATGTTGGCGAGATAAAGATGGGCGATGGCCAGGCGATGGCTGTACAGGGGATGGCCGAACAATCGCGGGAGCAATTGGTAGCCTACGCCGAAGACCAGCATGGTCAGGAACCCGACCACGTTCATGTGGGCGTGCGCGGGCCGGTAGACGATCCATTGCGGCTCGATCGCCATGCCGACGCCGAGCAGGATCCCGGCGGCGAACCAGAGGAGCGAGGCCCGGATGAAGGCTTTGATGAACCATTCCATGGGGGGCAAAGATGGTTCTGGAGAGGAGATGAAGCTAGGACTGAGGACTGAGGACTGAGGACTGAGGACTGACAGGTCGCGAGTCGCGAGTCACAAGTCGCGAGTCACAAGTCGCAGGGGTGTCATCCCGAGCGGAGCGAGGGATCTCGCTGGCTGGCCTTGGCGCCAGCAACGACAGAGCAGACTGGGGTCGAAGAAGGCGGACTAGATCCCTCGGGCCTGTGGCCCTCGGGATGAGGCTCGGGTGAAGACGGTCTGTTCTTGCCGATGCCCGATGCCTGCTTGCCCCCTGCTCTTGCCCCTTGCCTCTTGCCTCTTGCCTCTCCCTACACCCTCTTCCTGACTGCGGCGAAGACGGGGAGAGCCCTCTCCACCATCTCGTCGCTCGCCGTCACCGAGGCCCGGAAGTAGCCGTCCATGTGTACCACGCTTCCGGGCAGGACGTACACCCCTTCCTGGGCCAACTGCTCCGCGAAGGCGATGTCGTCTTCGATCGGGGCCTTGGGGGTAATGTAGAAGGCCCCCTCGGGCATCCGGACTTCGTACCCGCACTCCCGCAATCCTTTGACGAAGCGGTCGCGGCGGCGCTGCAGGGCCCCGATATCGAGCGACAGCTTCTCCAATTCCGGAAGCGAATGCTGCATCAGGGCGCTGGCCATGGCCCAGCCGCAGAGGATCTGGCTCGAGAGCAGCACCGTGCGCAGCTCCTCCAGGTGGTCCATCTTCGGCGACAAGGCGATGTAGCCCAGGCGCTGGCCCGGCGTCAGCAGCGTCTTGCCGTAGGTATAGACCATGATCGAGTTCTGGTAGAACGTGGTCGGACTCTGGAACCGGGTGCCGTCGTACACGATGGCCCGATAGGCCTCGTCCGAGACGAGGTAGATCGGCCGGCCGAGCTTCTTGCTCGCCCCTTCGAGCATGCGGCCGAGTCGAGTAAGGGTTTCGGCGGGATAGATGCGCCCGGTCGGATTGTTGGGCGAGTTGACGATCACGAACCGGGTCCGATCGGTGATCGCCCGCTCGATTGCCGCCACGTCCAGGTCGAAGGACTTGGGGTCCACCTTGACCGCTACCGGGGTCCCGCCGCTGTTGGTGATCATCCCCTCATAGAAGAACCAGGGCGGGCTGTTGTAGATCACTTCGTCCTCGGGCCCGATCAGCGCGTTCATCAGCACCAGCAGGGCTCCCGTCGCCCCGTTGGTCAGAAAGATGTTCTCGGCCGGGTACGCCGCGCCGGTGAGCTTCTGGAGTGAGCCCCGGATGATTTCCCGCGACTGCGCCTCGCTCATCTTGTAGGCGTACCAGGAAGGGTTCCTGGGCGTGGTCGCATCGCTCAGCGCGGTGACGAATCCCTCGAGCGGCATGGTCTGCGGGTTCCCCAGTGCGAAGTCGCAGGCCCCTTCATCCGCCGCCGCCATCCAGCGCTGGTACTGGGCCAGGAACTGGTAGATCGGAACGATGCGCTGGTGGGCCTTCTGGACGCGGACGGGGGTGCGAGGGGGGAACATGGCGGGGCTCCATTGTGGAATTAGAAGTCAATCTATAAGACGGACAAGATGGACAAGACGGACAAGATGGACAGGATGGGGGTTTGATAAGGCAGTTTCCTGTCCGCCCTGTCCGTCTTGTCAAACCTGTCCGCCCTTCTTTCACCCAACCTTCCTCAACACTGTTCCCTGCAACGCCGCCCGGATCTTGGCCGCGTGGTGATAGCTGTGCCGGACCGCGTGATCCTCCAGCATGAATTGGGTGGTGAGGGGCGCGTCGGCGTTGAGCGAGAGCGGCGCCGCCTGATCGAGCTCCTGATCGCTCAGGGCCCGGATCGCCGTCGCGGCCGCGGCGCTGTTCCGCCGAACGGCCTCCAGCGCCTCCGCCTTGGTCACGCCGTCCTGGTCCTTGGCGTGCTTGGCGTTGATATCGTCGATGGTGGCGGAGGTGATTCCGACCACCGGTTCTCCCTTGGCCATCACCTGGGCCAGCTGGATCTCCAGGGGATACATGAAGGCCACGTGGTGCACCACCACGCCGATTTTCCGGCCGTCCCGGGGGATCCGGATGTTCCATTCGCTCTCGGTCAGCCCGCTGGCCAGATCGATGAGGGCCTCGGCCCCCTGCTCCAGTCGTCGGGCGAGAGCATCAGTACGTTCGCTCATGATTCACGCTCCTCTCAAAGGTTGGTAGTTGATTTTCGATGGTTCGACTCACCTACACGGCCTCGTAGCTCCACGGCAGCGACCGGCGCGCGAGCTCCACTCTCCCCCTCGCCAGGTGGTAGACGATGGCCCCCAGGCACAGGCGGCCGAATACCACCGCGGCGACCGCGAGGAGCAGGAAGATCTCGATTCCCAAGGCTACGCCCGGCGCGGGTATCAGCAGGCTGATCGCGATACTGGCCGCCAGTGTCCCGGCTTCCGCCATGGCGGCGCGCCGCGGCGCGAGAGCCGCGGGTACCGGTGGAACCCCGGGGCGACGCGCCAACAGCCGGTGGTGCAGCGCATCGAACAGATTCCATCTGGGCATGATCGCGCCCCACCAGAGTACCAGGGCCAGTGATCCGAATACGGCCCAGGATTGCAGCGCAGCACCCGTCAGGACCCAGAGCCCCACCAGGCGCGGCTGGAACAGCAGCGTGTTGGCGAAGGCCGGAATCGAGTGCTTCTGGCCGGGGTCGAATCCCAGCTGGATGAGGAAGCGCCGGTCGGCGTGCCGGTACCATTGGTGCCACCGGGAGCGGGGCCCCGGCTCCCTGATCACTTCGGCCTGATGCGTCATGCTTCACCTCCTGCCCTGGTCTTCAGGTTGAACGACGTCTCACTCCACCACCACCTGGACGTCGAGATATTCGCTCGCCACCGTGGTGCGCCCGTTGTCCGCGATGTTGTACGCCGCGAACAACCGAGTCAGCTCGTCGCGGAGCCGGCTGGCGCCCTGGGGGTCGGCCGCCTGGAGGGTGGTGACCGTCGGGCCGTAGCAGGTCGCGAACAGCTCGGTGACCGCGGCCGGGCCGAAGGGAAAGCTCAGCTCCAGGGTCCGCCGGACGCAGACCACCGATCTCGCCTGGGCTCCGAACCGGGCCTCCACGACCGCCTCCTTCCCCCACTCCAGCGAGCTGGGCACGCCGGAGGGAGGCGGAACCACCGCCACGTGAGCCCGGAGCATGTGGCCGACGAACCCTTCAGGCGTCCAGTTGGCCATGGCGATCCGCCCGCCCGGCCGGGTCACCCGAAGCAGTTCTGCCGCGACCTTGACCGGCCGGTAGGCGAACATCGCACCGAACATGGTGACCGTGGTGTCGAACTGGCCGTCGAGGTAGGGAAGGGACTCGGCGTCGCCCACTTCGAAGTTGACGTGGACGCCCGCGGTCCGGGCCTCGAGCTGAGCCTCGGCGATCAGGTTCGGTGCAATGTCGACCCCGGTGACCCTGGCGCCCGCCCTGGCGGCGGGGATGGCCAGGTTGCCGGTTCCGCACGCCACGTCGAGTACTGTCTCACCCGGGCGGATCCCCAGTCGAGCGATGAACTCTTCGGCGCCGGGCGCGTAGCTCCGCGCGATCGAGAGAAAGTCGCCCGAGGTCCAGACCCGTCGGGCGCGGGCCGTGAGCGGGTCCTCCGACCAGGCCCGGATTTCTCTGGTACTGGGGTTACCCGCGGTGGAAGTGCTTTCGGATTCCATGGGACTCCTCCGTCAAGGGATTCGAGCGCGGTCAATCACGCGGGATCCATTGTGCGAAGGAGAGCCGGTATCACCAATGACCGAGCGTCCCGACTTCTTGTCCGGGAGTATCGGCGAGACGATTTCTTGTTCGAGAGTCCAGCGAGCCTGCCCGAGCGTCCACTATCGGGCGGCGGGGTGGGGTTACTTGCCCGCGGGGTGGCGGCCGTCACGCCAGGCGCCGGGAGCCATTCCCGTGGCCTTCTTGAAGGCACGACTGAAGGCGGCCTCGGAGTCGTAACCGACCTGAGCGGCGACGGCCGCGACCTTGGTGCCGCTCTGGGCCAGCCGGTTGGCCGCCACCTGCATTCGCCACTGGGTCAGATATTGCATCGGTGGCTGGCCCACCAGCTCGGTGAACCGCTTCGCCACATTGGAGCGGGAGGAAGCGACCTCCTTCGCCAACTCTTCGAGGCTCCAGTCCCGGCCCGGCTGGTTGTGCAACAGGGCCAGCACCCGCCCGACTACCTCGTCCCGGAGGCCGGCCAGCCAGCCGGCCTGTCCCGGTGGCAAGTCCTCCAGGTATCGGCGCAACACCTCGATGAACATCAGCTCGGCCAGGCGGGTGAGCACCGTGTCGGAGCCGGCGCGGCCCAGCTGGGACTCCTCGGTCACCTGGGCGGCGAAGCTGCTGATCCAGGCGCTCGACATTCCCCGCATGTGCATCCGTCCCGGCAGGGATGCCAGGAGGGGATTGAACGGTTGGCGATCGCAGCCGAGGAACCCGCAGACGAAGGTGGTATCGGGCGGCCCCGGCTTTCCGAGAGTGACGGTCTCGAGGTAGCGCGCGGGGGTCTTCAGGCGCAGCTCGGGACTGACCCGGGGGCCGCTCGACATCACGTGTGGATCTCCGTGAGGAAAGACGATTACGTCGCCTCCGACCAGCTCGACCTGCTCCTCGCCGACCCGGCCCCCGTAACAGCGCCCTGAAGTGACGATATGGTAGGAGATCAGATGGTCGGCCCCCGGCATGATCCTGGGGGACAACTCCTTGGCGCCCAGGGTCTCGATGCTCCACGGCTCTTTCGCCTCGACGGCGTAGAAGAAGGCCCCATCCAGGCGGACCACGCGGAGGAGATCGGAGAGGGGATCCATGGCGGGAATGTAGCGTTAGCTGGGAGCTGGGAGCTAGGAGCTGGGAGCTAGGAGCTGGAACCGAACTGCACACCACGGAGACACGGAGGTAACGGAGGGCCACGGAGGAGTTGATTGTTCGTTTCCCCACCCCTCACCGCTGAACGTACAGCTTTCGTGCTCGGCTGCGGTACGCCCTGGTGAGTTGTCAGCCGATCCGGATCATTGCTGGGTCCCCGCTGCCCAAGCTCCTCTACTAGATTTCCTCCGGCTGCCTAAGGATCGATCCCACCTTCGATCCAGAGCGGAAGCCCCCGGGGATCGGGAAGCTGGTGGAGGGGACGGCCTGGACTCGCCACTCCGGAGACATCACCGACCATGAGTGAACCCGTCTTTCTACTGGGTCTGGCGATCTTCGCCTCTTCGGCCGTACTGGTGGCGAAGTTCATCGCCGGGGCCATCGCCGGGCGCGGAGGCTCGCGATCCGAGCTGGCCCAGCTCAAGGAGCAGTTGCAGCAGCAGGCCGCCGTGCTGGAAGACGCGCAGGCCAGCCTGGCCGAGCAGTCGGCTCAACTCGTCGAGCTTCACGAACGTCTCGATTTCACCGAGCGCCTCTTGACCCAGGCCCGGGACCGCTCGGCGTTAGGGCCCGGGGAGCGCGGATGACGACGCGCCCACTCCAGGTCCTGGGAATCATCCTCGTCATCGTTGGTGTGGTGATTCTCTGGCGGCGCCCCACCTACCGGAGTCGCCAGGACATCGTCACCATCGGCGACGTGAAAGCCAGCGTGGAGCAACGAGAGGGCATCCCGCTCTGGATCGGAGCGGCGGCCGCGGGTGCCGGGGTGCTACTCGTGCTCGTCGGGAGTCGGCGACCGGGCTGACGCATGACCGTAGCGGCCCATCCACCAGCGGTCCGCGCTCCCCACCTGTCTCCAGAAACAATTCCATCCCTCGCCCGTTGTGCCTGACAGCGGCCACGGCCGCCTGCCCGCCTTGCCATGCCACCATGAGGTCCCCACGAACCTGCGACCCGTCGGAGGGCGTCCCCCATGATTCATTCGCTTCTACTGGCACTCCTCCTCGCGATGACGCGCGACGGAGCCTCCGCCCCAACGGCCAATCCCCTGAGCAGCGAGGTCGCCTCCGACTACCGGGCGGTCCGCGACTACTTCATCAAGGCCGCCGAGGAGATGCCCGAGTCCGAGTACGGCTTCAAGCCGTCACCGGCGGTGCGCACGTTCGCGCAGCAGGTGGCCCACGTGGCCGACGATCAATACAACCTCTGTGCTCCGGCCAGGGGTGAGACCCGGAAGGCGGCGTACACCGAGATCGAAAAGACCCTGTCGACCAAGGCCGAGCTGATTCCCGCGTTGAAGGCCGCGTTCGCGTACTGCGATGCCGCCTACGACGCGTTGACGGATAATGGAGGCACGGAGATGGTGGCGGCTCAGCGCCGGACGAAGTTCGGCATGTTGAACTGGAACATGTGGCACACCTGGGAGCATTACGGCAACATCGTGGTCTACTTGCGGATCAAGGGGCTGGTCCCGCCATCCAGTCAGGGGATGCCGGGGATGTAGCCGTGCCGGCGGGTCGCCCCGGCTCCGGGAACAGGGGTAGCCGATCATGACCTATGGCGGCATTTTCTTCTCCGCATCGGCAAAGATCGGAGCCGAGCACCTCCCAGACCCATGATCGCACCCGAGTTCGCGCTGCAGCTCCAGGTTGATTGGGGGACCCAGCGCGTGACCTACTTCGATCGCGCCGGCGAGGGCTCGGCCATTGTGTTCGTCCACGGGCTCGGGAACGCGGCCTCGAACTTCAAGGATCTGCTGGACCAACCCGCACTCGGGTCCAACCGACTCATCGCCCTGGATCTCCCGGGATCCGGCGGCTCTCCCTATCCGGCCGATCGTACCCTTGGCATCGACGACCTGGTCGACCTGCTGGATGCCTTCGTGAATGCGCTGGCCATTCCCTCATTTCTGCTGGTAGGCGCGAGTATGGGCGGGCTGATCGGCCTACTGTATGCCGAACGGCGCCCCGAGCGGCTGCTCGGATTCGTGAATGTGGAGGGGAACCTGGCGCCGGAAGACTGCATGTTCTCGCGGCTGGTAACGCCGCATCCCTACGAGCGCTTCGCCGAGGTGGTCTTTCCGGATATCAAGAGAGGGTTGCGCTCGCGGCCCGGTCGTGGCTTCCAGGAACACCTGCGTCTGCTGGAATCGGCCAGCCCACGCGCCTACTACGACTACAGTTTCCAGCTGGTAGCGGACTCGGATCATGGGAATCTGCTGACCCGCTTTCTCGCGCTTCCGGTCCCCCAGTACTTCGTGTACGGGTCGGCCAATCGTGCCCTCTCTTACTTGCCACGACTGCGCGCCTCGCGTTGTCGCATCAACGAGATCGCCGGTGCCGATCACTTCCTGTTCTACGACGATCCGGAGGCCTTCGCCCAGGCGATCGCGAAGGCGGCAGCAGGTACCCACGGGGGCGCCGAGGTCAACCAGAACGCGACCACCGATGGGTAGGTGGCTTCCGGTCTTCGGCCTGGCGGGCGTGGCCGATGCGGCGCTGCTGCTCCAATGACGCCGGAAACCTTCACGCGACCGCTCCCGTTCGTGTGGCCCTACTGGGTACTGTTCTGGGCGGTCTACCTCTGGGCCTTCACCCCCGAATTCCGGATCGTTCGGAAGGCCCGACAGCCCGCCAGTCGGCCCGATTCACCCGACGCGGGCTCCATCCGGGTGATCCTGGTCGGTGGGTCGATCGCCTCCGCCATCGCGTTTCTGCTCGCCTTCGTTTCGGCCCTGCAACTGCCCGTTGCCTGGCAGCCCGCCGCCTTGTTCCTCGGCATCGCCAGCGTGATCGCCGGTAGCCTTCTCCGCCGCCACTGCTGGCGGCAGCTGGGCGCCTCTTTTACCGGCGACGTCCGCGCCGAGGCCGACCAGCGGATTGTCACCACAGGGGCCTACGCGATCGTGCGCCATCCCTCGTACAGCGCCGCCCTCCTGATGAATACCGGAATCGGGCTGGCCCTGGGCAGCTGGGCCAGCGCGGCGCTGCTGCTGGTCGCCAGCCTGGGTATCTACGGCTACCGGATCGCCGTCGAGGAACGAGCCCTGCTGGCGGCCGTCGGCGAGCCGTATCGGGAGTTCATGCGAACCCGGGCCCGCCTCATTCCATTTATCTACTAGCACAGTGTCTACCCGGCGCAAACGCTCGACTCCTTCGGAGGCATTCGGAGTGTTCATGGAGAAACCGACCGGTCGAGGGGGACGTCATTCCTTGTGTGCCGTTCGATCAGCGATACGTTTCCCCATTCTCGCAGGATCACCCATTCGACTATCGGAGACATTATGACCCGTCGCATCGCAGCGGGCCTGGCCGCGCTGGTTCTCGTGTTGCCACTGTTCGCCTCGGCGCGAGCCAGCCAAGGCGATCTGCGTGCCCAGATCGCCAAGATGGACCAGGCTTGGCAGGCCGCCTACAACGCGGGAGACGCGGCGGCGCTCACCGCGCTCTACACCGACGACGCCAAGCTGATGGCCCCGGGAAGCGAGCCCGCATCCGGACATGCAGCCATCCAGGCTCTCTTCAAGGCTGACATTGCCAAGGGCGCCAAGAACACCCTGACTCTGGGAGACGTCACCGGGTTCGGTGACTACGCCCTCGAGACCGGCGGCTGGGTGGCCAACGCCTCCGATGGCAAACACCTGGACCACGGCACCTTCATGACGTTCTACAAGAAGGTGGGCGGGGGCTGGAAGATCTACCGGGACACCTGGAACAGCAGCATGAAATAGTTGGTGCCGGACGATCGGCGATGCACCACCACCTCTGGGGTTTTCTGCTCGCCGCCGGGATCGCCCTCGGGGCTCCCTACCTCGAGGTCACCAACGCGTGCCGGCTACCGCTTTCCGAGCAATGCGTCTGGGGGAAGGCGCTCATCTGGGTGAATGTCGCGGGCACGTTCTTCATTATCGGCGTGCCCGCGTGGGTCTTGCTGGTCTGGTTCTTGAGACGGAGGACGCCTTCGGGCAAGAGGGCCGCCAGCTGACGCGTGCCTCTCGCCCTGGCGGATGAGTGGATGGGCCTGGGCCGGACCCAGGGTCAGACGACGCTCAGCAGGGGACCCACCGCCCCGCGTAGTTCCTCCGCCGTGAACGGCTCCCC
>Ga0210139_1000037_pt1 | contig 21337 bp, 30 predicted proteins | sample Browns_TuleB_D2_FD_184855 | JGI IMG/M metagenome (GOLD analysis project Ga0210139, IMG submission 184855) | Wetland microbial communities from San Francisco Bay, California, USA, that impact long-term carbon sequestration - Browns_TuleB_D2 (SPAdes) | ecosystem: Environmental > Aquatic > Marine >... | reverse complement strand
AGGTAGGTTCAAAAGAATCAGAAGAGGTTGCAAGAACTGTAGCAAAAAAAATTTTAGCAAAAAAAATCAAAGTCTTTACAATTTCACCAATAGATGTAGAGGGTGCAATAAAGATTGAATCATTAGAGGAATTAAAGAAAGAAAAATTGGATCTTGTTGTTACCTTAGGTGGAGATGGAACAACCCTTAGAGTTTTCAGATATCTTGAAAATGAGACACCTATTCTAACAATTAATGTTGGGGGAAATAGAGGCATATTGTCAGAAATAACTATTGATGAAATAGATGATGCAATAAATAAAATTCAAAAAGATAAATTCTTTTTAGATAAAAGAACCAGGGTTGTGGCATCTTGCGGAGGTAAAGAATTTCCTCCAGCATTAAATGAAATTTATATTTGCAGAACAAACCTCACAAAAACAGCAGAAATTGAGATTAGATTCCAAAATGATACAGTAAAACAGAAAATGGATGGAGTTATTATTGCAACACCTAGCGGCTCAACGGGACACTCTTTTTCTTTAGGCGGTCCCATACTCCATGAAAGTCTTGATGTTTTGATAATCACACCTGTTGCTCCAGTTTACAGATTGGAGTCAATCGTTGTGCCAGATGAAAAAATTGAAATAATCTCATCTCATGATTGTAGCATAGTCATGGATGCACAAGTGGTAAAATCCGCCGGATACGGTGAACCAATAATTATAAAGAAATATCCAAAACCAGCAGTCTTTGTTAGATTAAAAAAACGAGGATTGAGACAGATGAGTAAGCTTGGATTTTAGAATATTAGATGCCAGTGCATTTTATTCAGGTGTTCCATTTGGATCATCTAATGATTGTTATACAACGTCCCTTGTTTATGAGGAAATAAAACATATCAAAAAAAATCACGATGCATTAGGAACATTGTTAGAAACTAATCGATTGAAAATAATGGATCCAGATAAGGAATCTATTGAAAAGGCGATAAGTTCGGCCAAAGAAACAGGTGATTTTCCACAGTTATCAAAGCAAGATATTTCCATAATTGCACTGTGCATTAATCTTAACGGAGAAATTATTTCTGATGATTTTGCAATTACAAATGTTTCAAAAAATCTTGGATTGAAGATTTCCCCAATCATGACCAACAGTTTTCAAGATGTAGGAAAATGGGTTCATTATTGTCCAGGTTGTCGCACAAATCATACAATTGGTAAAGAGTGTCCTATGTGTGGTACACCTCTTAAAAGAAAATTACTCAAAGGGGAATCTTCAACTATTCCAATCAATAAATGACCAACATACATCTTTTTAGCATAACATTCAATTACCATTTGTAAAAATGATATAAATTCAAGAATTATACATGCGATAGTAAGATGCTCATATCAACTCTGTTGAAACAAAAAATGAGAAGGTTTTGTTTATTTATTCAATAGGAATCATGCATCATGTAAGGTTTTTTGATTAGATTCTTTGAGGTGATTACTTTGAGATTCAAGAATTTTTTTTATTTTTTTAGCTCTGACGTTTCCAAGACCTTCAATTTTTGCAAGGTCGGCAGTTGTTGCATTAAATACCTTCAAAGGAGTTCCAAATTTCTCAAGTAATCTAACAGCAAATTTTTCTCCAACTCCAGGTAGACTGCAAAGGGAGGAAAGTTGTTGCTTTTCCAAATCATTTGATTTTTTTATTTTTTTTAGATATGGGCCTTTTGGGGATTCATTTCTAGAACACATTGAAACAAGTAATTTTGCAGTATGAGTTGCAGTAGGAGTAGGAATTATTGGAATCTTAAAATCAATAACAACGGTAGAAATTGCGCCATAGAAAATCAGAGGATTATCAACAATCTCCTCAATTTCATCAACATTGCCTTCCATTAGCAATATAGGAAATTGAAAATGTTCCTTTAGCCTAGAACATTGATCAAAAAGTCTTCCATCAAAAACGGAAGACATCAAATCGCGGATGCTTTTTCTTTCTACAACAGTTTCTGGTGCAACAATATAATCACCAACAGGCAATGTTTTCATTTCTATGTTTAATCCAATAGATTTTAGTAGATCAGGAATTCCACTTTTACGTTCTCGTTCATCTACAATAATTCGTAAATTTTCTAGTTTCATTAATTATAATTTATTTAATTTGTTAATATTTTATTTGGATTCAATTTCGATAAATCTTATTTTCTAGGATTATCATCAGGTGCGGGAGTACCTGCCATTTTCGCTCCTCCAGATACAGGACCCCTCATCATTTCAGTGATTTTTGCTTCTTGTTCTTTAAGTGATTCCTTCATTCGTGCCTCCTGTTTTAGAAGGACAGTTGAACGTGTCTTTGCCAATTCTCTACGTTCTTCTAATTCATCAATAAGTTGTTGTTTAGTAGATTTTATTAAAATTGATCCCGCCTGTTTGTATACATTATCAGTATCAGTAATTTTTTTTAATTCTTCTAGGGCTTTGTCAGTCTCGATTTGTTCCATTTCAAGATGTTGTTTTTGGCTAATTATCGATTGTAAATTTTGTTGAGATTGCTGTAATTTTATTAGTTGTTCTTGAAGCCATGGTGGCATTTGTCCAGATGACATGCTAGTTCAATGTTTTTGAATTCATTATATCTTTACCGATTCAATGGAATCATGGCTTGCTTGAATTAATCTCAATGTGGAATTAAGATTTGCGCGTAAATGTTGAATATGTTCTGAATCTATTGAAATTAGAATTTTATTATTAAGTGAAAGAGTGGTTTTGGTAGGATTTTCGGGATAAAATTGATTATCAATATGGATGGAGTCAAATATCGCTTTTGTATTTTCTTTTGCATCAACATTAATTTTAGCATTAAAGGTTAATGTCATATGCAGTACCAGCAATCTTGAAATTACATTTCTTACAAGACCAAATACCAACTGCATCTCTACTAAATTGTTTTGAACCGCATTCAGGACAAGATCGTTCTGCCTTTAGCTGAAAGTGAATTTTGGCATATTGTTTTCTAATTTTAATACCGTATCTTGCGCCCAAACCTTTTAATGATTTTTTTGCCATTTTATTTTCTTGCTCCCATTACTTGTTTTAACTTTTCTCTTATTTTTGCTCCAACTGTAACAGATGTTTTTCCACATTGCACCACCTCATCATAAGTAAAACCTCCATTTCCACCTTTTTGTAAAGCACAAATGTTTCCATTAGAATCAGTAGTGATTGTAATTCGGGCATCCATACTGTCCCACTCATCACCATTTGGATCAACAATTACGTGATTTCCAATTTTGCCCATAGTAACCGAAACAGGAATAGTAGTGATTGGAACATCTTCCTCAACACCATCAACTAAAGTTGGTATCTCATTCTTCATTTCCCATTTTGGAGTTTTTGAAGAGAGAATGGCTGCTGTTGCGGCATAAGCACATGCATCAAACAAGTTACCATCATAATCCACTACAACATTATCAGCAAAGACTCCAACAACAGACTTATTTTTTTCAATTACTAATTGAGATAAATCAATCATGTGACTTTCCCTAATACCTCTATCAACAACCCGGGCTAATTCAATAACATCAGGACCGGGTGGTCCTGTTTCAACACTTGGATGAGAAAATGGTAAAAGTTCAGCAGTGCATATAAAAATTCCCTTATCACCCATATCTGGGAAGGGTCTATCAGGTTGAATTTTAACACCACAAATTACCTCGCTATCACCTAATCTTACTCTAGCAGATCCATTTGATTTTGGAATTGCATTGGTCTCAATCGCTAATTTTCGTGGTTCATCAAACGTTCTTCCATCAATTCTTTTTCCTTGTTCTAACAATTCAAGAATTTGAGATTTTTTAAGATCATCAATTACAGAAATGGACGTCATTTACTATCTCCATTTGCAAAATATTTTTCAGTTAATGCTTTCTTTTGTAATTCATAAACAATTTTGCAGCCCTTAATCCCGGTTTCAACACATTTTTTGAATTCTTCAGGAGTCAATATACCATCTAATTGTAATAATGTAATTTTATCCATACTAGGCATATAGCCGATAGGCATATCAGCTTGACCTGCTTGATCTTCTTCATTATTAACATCAAGAATAATTGTATCAGCAGCTTTACCTGCGGCGCATGCTGCAACCATGTCTCGCATAGGGATTCCTGCATCAGCTAATGCAACAGATGCTGCAGAGAGAGCTGCACAACGAGTACCACCATCAGCTTGGAGAACTTCAATGAAAACATCAACCGCAGTTCTTGGAAATTTATCTAACATTACTGCTGGCTCTAAAGCTTCTTTGATAACTTTGGAAATTTCAATTTCTCTTCTTGATGGTGCAGGATTTTTTCGTTCAGTTACAGAAAAAGGTTCCATATGATATCTTACCCTTAAAATTCCAGTGTCTGTGTTTGACATGTGTTTTGGATGAACATCACGTGGGCCAAAAACTCCCACTAAAATTTTGTTGTCTCCGAATTCAATGTATGCAGAACCATCCGCATTTTTCAATCCACCGGCTTTTATCATGATTCGTCTTGGCTCATCAACTTTTCTGCCATCACAACGAATTCCATTTTCATCTAGTAACACTAGTTCTGTATCTCTTCCACCCATTATGATTCACCTTTTGATTCTAACATTTCTTTCACTTGGTCAGTTAAGTTAGCAACATGTGCTTTTTCATCAACCATTTGTATTGCTTTTTTAGCCTTTAATAATCCCTCGGGAGTTTCGCATGATACTACGACCCAGCCATTTTGGCCAATAGTTATGGCAGCATTAGTTGCCATTTCAATTGTTTGAATCATAGAACCCTTTTTTCCAATCAAGCGTGGAACCTTGCTTGGAGAAATTTTTATCAAGTCTCCAGAATCTATTTTACCAAGATCTCTATCTGCTATAGTGACCAGCGGATCTCGTGTTCTATCAAAATTTGCAATTCTCGCTGCTACAAGATCGCCTGATTTCAACTTAGATGAAAGTTCATCTGCGTGTGCTGAAAAATCTCTTCCAAAAACATCTTGTGCTGGTAGAAATCCCACATAACATGAATTGATATCTAATTCCCAGGATAAGGATGTATGAGATATAACTTTACCAATTACAAGATCGTTAATTTTTGGAATATACTTTCCAGTTAACGGAATAACTCTAACAGAATCATCGTAAATTTCTGAGATACCTATTGTAGTTGAGATAATCTTGTTGCCTTCTAGAATCACATTTTGTTCTGGTCTAAAGGGTCCAGTTGTGACTATATCGCCAGGTATAACATATTTTCTTTTGTTTTCCATTATTTCATAACCTCAACTGTAGCAGAACCTTTTGTTATAGAACCTAATCTATCAATCACGTTTGGCCTTGCTCCAGCGGGTATTTCAAGTATTGCTTTTAAGGAACCATTATTTTGCCATTCCTCTTTTTTTAGAGATCCAATTGATTTTAAAACAGCATAAGATTGAGAAGCATATTGTGCAGGGATAGTTATTTCAAGATCAAGATTTTCAGATTTCAAAGGAATTATTGAACGTAATTTTTCCACAATATCTTTTACTTGTTCATCAACACTTTTTTGAGGTTCTATTGTGATCCTTCCATCTTTTAATGCTTGTTCAATTCGTAATGGAGGATGCGGAAGATGAGTTCTAGGATCAACAAAGGTCTTTGCAATGTATGAGACGATTTGTTTTTTTTTCTCCTCAACCATTTTTCTTCGTTGATCTGTTGTAAGATTTAGATCACCTTTTCGAAGCATTATCTCAGCAATTTCTAAGACATCTTCGGTCTTGAAGGCCTTTAGTAGCTTTTCTGTTGAAGGTTTTGTTCCTTTCCCGGAATCTGTATAAACCTCATCAGAAACCAATATTGCGGAAATATCTTTTTTCTTTCCTAGTTTGTAATCTAGTGCTGGATCCGGCTTTACCAAGATTTCAAATTTTTCACCTTCGTGAGAATATCTCACTATTGTAACTTCGGTCATTTCTGAGATATCGTAGGATAATTTGGTATTTATCTATACGGAAAAATTATCTTAAAAATGAGTTCAGGGTACTACTTTCAGGATTCCTTTCATTGTATCAGGATGATATTTGCAATGATATTCAAATTCTCCAATTCGAGTTGGCTTGATTGCTATTTTGCCTGATGAACCAGGTACAATATCTTTACTAGCTAGGATTGTTTTTCCTTTTTGACCTATTACGAATGCATGATTCACATCAGTAGGATTTGTGAATTTAACGACATTTGTCTTATTTAAGATAAATGTTATTGTAGGATTAATTTCATTGGAATTGGACCATTGATAGACTTGATTTAATTCTTTTACTGAGATCTCAATTTGACTAGCAATTGCGGTTGTAGGGTTTGAAGTTTTTTCAGAAGATTCATTTTGTTCATTGGATTCTCCTTGTTCACCATTTTCATTTTGTTCAGAGTTGGATTTGTTTTGAAGGCTATTTAGAATTTCATTAGCTATTTGGCTTGGACTTTCATTTTCTTTTTGTTCAGCTCCGGATTCAATTTCAGATTTTTCTAATTCTGAAAGTCTGAAATGCACAATCAATGCAGTGCTAATGACTAGTATGGCTGCAATGCCAATAATAACTGCTAATTTAGAAGTCCGTTTCAATTAACAATCAATTCATTCAGATGATGTTATAAATTGAGGGGTAAATTCCAGAGATGGAAGATCATTCTATTTCAAGCACAAATAATTTTTCGATACTATGAAATTGTACTGTTCATTAAAATTCAAAAAAATCTTGCAAGTATTTTAAATAATTACAAAACCATGCCTAAAATTGCCTTTAATCTGTAATGAAATTACTCCATTATCACTACTTAAAACTAGCTAGATTTTTATGTGGATTTTTAAAATTTTCCATTGGGATTTGTCTTCTTTAGAGATTGTTAATAAGGATAATCAAAAAATTTCAATCAGGTTAAAAGGGATTTCTTTACAATATGCAAATGCTCTGAGACGTATATGCCTAAATGGGATTCCAGTATTTGCAATAGATACTGTGGATATTATAGAAAATTCTTCAGTATTACCTGATGAAGGTTTAGCACATAGACTAGGTTTAATTCCAATCAAGACCGATCTTTCTAGGTTTAATGAACCATCAAAATGTGATTGTAAAAGTGAAACAGGATGTTCAAATTGTAAAGTTATGTTGGTCTTAGATTCTGGAGACTCTGATGTTACAAGAACAATATTTTCAAATGAATTAACTTCTGAAGATGAAGCTGTAAAACCTACATCTGAAAAAATTCCAATTGTTCAACTGGCACCAGGACAGCGAATTAAGATTGAATGTTATGCAAGACTTGGGAGAGGAACAGAACATGCAAAATGGAATTCGTCAAACATTGCAACTCTTACAGAAACCAACAAAGAAGATGAGAGAATTCTAACGGTAGAATCAACAGGAGCATTAAAGCCAGAACAAATAATCCTTGCAGGTGTTGATGAACTAGGTAACAGACTAGAAGAATTTAAAGAAGTTATTGGTAAATTAGAAGAGTAAATTAAGCATAGACATTATATTTGGGTTTTAAGTCGGATTATTCACATGGTTAATCAAGTTGTCCTACGCATGGCAAAAGATCTTAAAAAAGCATCAGTCAAAAATGAGGCCCCTATTTGGGCAAAACTGGCCGAGTATGCATTAAAACCATCACGTGCAAGAAGACAAATAAACTTGAAAAGAATTGGTCAACTCACAAAGGATTCAGACACAATAGTGTTCCCTGGAAAAGTATTGGGAACAGGCGATATTAACCATAAAATTACACTTTGTTCATTCTCAATTTCAAATTCTGCCGCAACCAAAATTTTAGAAAAAGGAGGTAAATTAATCAGTTATGCAGATTTAATAGTAAAACATCCAACTGGAAAAGGAGTAATGATACTTGGATAATCAAGAGAACCTGGTATCAATAGACAAACCAATTGTTATAGATGCTACAGATCACATTGCAGGACGCCTTTGTTCTAACGTTGCTAAATTATTACTAGATGGAAATAGGGTTGCAGTTGTAAATTGCGAAAAAATCATGTTGAGTGGAACAAGATCAAATATAATTAGTCAAAAAAGATCATTTTTAGAGGTTAACAGTGTGATTCATCCAAGACATGGTCCAGTACACCCAAGACGACCAGATACAATTATGAAAACTATGATTCGTGGAATGTTACCAAGGAAAAAACCTTCAGGTCTTGCAGCTCATAAGAGATTAAGGACATATATTGGCTCACCCAAAGAATTAAGTTCGTTTAAAAAAATTCAATTTGAAAATGCAAAAATTAGAAAGTCTGCAGCTAATTATACTACCGTAGGAGAAATTGGCAAAATAATTGGGTGGATAAAATGACAACACCAAAAACAGAAATTTATTTTGCAACTAGAAAAACATCCAGTGCCCATGTTTACATTACAAAGGGACAAGGCAAAGTCAGGATAAACAATGTACCTGTTGAAATGATCCCACAAGAAACTGCTCGCGAAATTATGTTGATACCATTAGAAATTACGGGCGATTTAAGAGACAAAATAGATATTTCAGTTAGAGTGCGAGGAGGAGGATTCATGGGACAGGCAGGTGCAGTTGCAACTGGAATTTCCAGAGCACTTACAGGATGGACTAAATCCAAAAAGGAACCTAAAGATCATCCATTTACAAAATCAATAAGAGAAGACCTGAGACAGAGAATTACAGATTTTGACAAATATCTGATCAGTGGGGATGCCAGAAGAAAAGAACCAAAGAAGTTCGGTGGCCCTGGTGCTAGAAGAAGAAAGCAAAAATCATATCGTTAGACTGTGAAAGCCATAATTCTTGCTGGTGGCAAAGGGACTAGAGGAAAACCATATACGGAATATTTTCCAAAGGCAATGACACCAATTAACGATAAACCGTTGATTGATTACATTGTAGGATACCTAAATTCATTCCATTTTATTAACGAAATTATAATTATTTCAGATTTTGAAGGATTAGGGGGTCAAATTAGAAATTATTACAGTAGTTTTAAAAATAAAAAAAAGATAACTTTTGTTCAAGATACCCAAAGTGGAACTGGCGGAGATCTTTTACATATTGAAAATAGCCTCAAGAAAGATTCAGAATTTTTGTTATGGTTTGTAGATAATCTTTGTGCCATAGATTTGATAAAGATGAGAAAAATATTCAAAGAAAAAAATAGCATAGCATGTATTGCAACTAGAACAAAAAGAAATGAAGAAACAGGATTTGCAATAGTGGAAAACGGCATAATAAAGGAATTTAAAGAAAAACCAACCATGAAATTACAATTTTCAGAGTGCCTCGGTATTTACATTCTAGGAAAAGATATCATAAAAAGAATTAAAGCGAAAGAAAACCAAAAGGAAATCAATCTGTCTTTTGATATACTACAACAATTAGCAAAAGAAGGAAAAATCAGTGCTTATGATATTCAAAATACAGATTGGATAGATGTAGAGTCCCCAATGATTTTAGAAAGGCATAAAAAAATTGTAAAAAAAATTATAAAACAGATGGGATTTTAGATTCCTTTTCAAATTCAGAGATTTTTTTTTCATATTGTAAAGTTTGAGCAATATCATCCAATCCCTCCAAAAGAATTTTTTTCTTGTGTAATTCGATATCAAAAGTGATTTGTTCATTACTTGTTTTAATTATTTGATTTTCTAGATCTACTTCAATCAAGCCTGTTTCATGGTGTAATTTGGATATTTGGTTTTCATTCAAAACAATTGGCAAAAGACCATTTTTGAAACAATTACTATAAAAAATATCAGCAAATGAAGTAGCAATTATCACCGAAAAACCGTAATCTAATAAGGCCCAGACAGCATGTTCTCGGCTAGAGCCGCAACCAAAATTATCACCCGTAACAAGAATTTTAGAATTCTGATATTTTTCATTATTTAAAACAAAATCAGATTTTAAATTTCCTTTATCATCATATCTCCAATCATAGAAAAGAAATTTCCCAAATCCAGATTTTTGCACTAGTTTTAAGAATTGTTTTGGAACAATTTGATCGGTATCTACATTCACTTGATCTAGTGATGTAATTACAGATTTGACTTTTTTAAAGGATTGCATTTTGATTTACATCCATTTTCTCACATCAACAAAATGTCCTTCTATTGCAGCTGCCGCAGCCATCACAGGACTTACCAAATGAGTTCGTCCACCAGTCCCTTGTCTTCCTTCAAAATTTCTATTAGAAGTACTGGCACATCTTTCCCCAGGGGATAAAATATCAGGATTCATTCCTAGACACATGCTACAACCTGATTCTCTCCATTCAAAATTTGCATTTGTAAATATTTTATCAATCCCCAATTCCTCAGCTTGTTTTTTCACCATCTGTGAACCTGGAACAACCATTGCCCTAACATGAGGAGAAACCTTTCTGCCCTTAATGATTCTAGATGCTTCAATTAGATCTTCTAATCTAGCGTTTGTACAAGAGCCAATAAACACTCTATCTATTTTGATTTCTGTAATTGGAATTCCAGGTTTTAGATCCATGTATTCAAGTGCTTTTTCAGCTCCTTTCTTTTGATTATGATCACCTTTGGAGAAATCTTCTGGTGATGGTATGGACTCTGTTACATCGCAGGTCATGCCAGGATTTGTCCCCCAGCTTACCTGAGGTGCAATGTTATCAATATGTAAAATGAAGTTTTTTTCAAATTTTGCATCCTTGTCCGTTTTAAGATTTTCTTTCCAATAATCTACCAATGTTTCGTAATTTTTTGGAGTATACTTCCTACCTCGAAGATAATCAAATGTTTTTTCATCAGGAGCAATCAACCCCGCGCGTGCACCAGCTTCAATAGACATGTTACATATTGTCATTCTTTGCTCCATTGAAAGATCACTAATTCCATCTCCTCGATATTCAATGACCGTACCCATACCACCCGCTGTACCAATTTTTTTTATTATTGACAAGATTATATCTTTGGCAGTCACTGCATGTGTATCCTTCCTTTTGCCTTCAACTTTTATCTCAAAAGGTTTTGGTTTGTCTAACCAGAGAGTTTGGGATGCTAATACGTGTTCTACCTCACTAGTTCCTATTCCAAAAGCTAGCGTTCCAAACGCTCCATGAGTGGAAGTGTGACTATCTCCACAAACTATGGTAGTTCCAGGCAATGTTATTCCCAACTGAGGTCCAATCACATGTACAATTCCTTGGTTAGGACTTGAAATGTCAAATAATTGAATTCCGAAATCACTGCAATTTTTTTCAAGAGCTTGTATCTGAATTGCAGAAGTTTGATCTAAAATGGGAAGAGATCTATCGTTTGTCGGAACATTATGGTCCATGGTAGCAATTGTAAGATCAGGTCTTCTTACTCTCCTATTGTTGATACGAAGTCCATCAAAAGCTTGAGGAGATGTTACTTCATGAATTAGATGTCGGTCAATATAGATTAAAGATGGACCATCATTTTTTTCTACAACCAAATGAGTGTCCCAAATTTTTTCAAAAAGTGTTTTTCCCATTTTAATCCTAGTTTAACTTATACTTGAATAGACCACCAGATTTTATTATTTCCCCAATAATTTTTGAAAATGGTTTCATTTTGTATGTTTGGTTTTTAGAAAGATTTTTGATTGTGTTGTTACTAACATCAATATCAATTTCATCACCTTCGGAAATATTCGTATATGCATCCATTTCAATTTCGATAGGAAGTAAAAATGCTCCATCTACAGCATTTCTGTAAAATATTCTTGCAAAGGAAAGTGCAAGAACTGCCTTTATTCCAGAATGAGCTAGCGCAATAGGTGCATGTTCACGAGACGAACCACAACCAAAATTTCGCCCAGATAAAATAAAATCACCTTCTTTCACCTTTGAATGAAAATTTGGATCCAATCCTTCCATGGCATGTGAAGCAAGTTCAACATAATCATGAATTTTGAGGTATTGTCCAGGAATGATAACATCTGTATCAATATTGTCTCGTTCGTATTTTATGACGTTTCCTTTCATTGTAAATCTCTCGGATCGGTTATTTTCCCTGTTACCGCAGATGCCGCTGCTACAAGCGGTGACGAAAGATATGTTTGTGAATCAACATGTCCCATTCGTCCTGGAAAATTTCTATTTGTGGTACTAATACAAATTTCATCTTTTGCTAAAACCCCCATATGTGCTCCACAGCATGCTCCACATGTAGGGGGTCCAACTGTTACGCCAGCATCTAGGAATATTTTCAATAATCCATTTTCCATTGCACGTTTGTAAATAGAAATTGCAGCTGGTAAAATTTCAGTTCTAATTTTTACTTTTCTCCCTTTAAGAATTTTAGCAACTGCCTCCAAATCTTCGTACTTTGCACCAGTACAAGAACCAATGTATGATTTATCCAATTCAACTGATGGCGCTTCGCGTACGATTGAAATATTTTCTGGGGAAAATGGTTTTGCTACAATTGGTTCCATTTCAGAACATTCATACTCGTAAATCTTTTGATAGTCAGCATTTTCATCTCCTTTAATTAATGAAATATTTGTTGCACCTCTAGTTGTAAGATAATCAACCACCTTCTGATCAGGTTCTACTATTCCATTTTTAGCTCCTGCTTCAGTGGTCATATTACACAAGGTCAATCTACTTTCAACAGACATTTCTCTTATACCACTTCCACCAAATTGCATAGCTTTGTACGCTCCCCCTTCGGTTCCAATATCACCAATTATCTTTAGAATAAGATCTTTAGCCATTACATATTCAGGGAGTTTCCCATTAAGCTTAAAGTATAATGTTTCAGGTACTTTGAACCAAATTTTTCCATTTAACAAAACATAAGCGACATCAGTGTGACCCAAACCACAAGCAAATGAACCCAATGCACCAGTAGTATTTGTATGAGAATCACCACCGACATAGACCTCTCCAGGCTTTACCATCGCTTCTTCGTGCGATAACGTATGACAAATTCCATATTGACCCATTCCGTATTTGAAATGTTTTTCAACACCGTAGTTTTTTGTAAAATTTGATAATTTTACTATGTTTTCGGCCGAGATTTTATCAGCAGAAGGAACAAAATGATCTTCTGCAACCCAAACTTTTGATGGATCCCATATCTTGTCAACATTGATACCTTGTTTCTTTAATTTTTCAAAGACCTTGATCACGCCTGGACCAGATACGTCATGTATCATTACTTTATCCACATTTGCAAAAACCACATCATCTGGACACACTTTCTCCATACCTGAAGCACGTGCAAGTATCTTCTCAGTGATATTCATATTCAAAAAAGCGCCTTATACAGATTAAAAGCTTTTCAGAACAGTAAAAAAGAAAAGAATCTTTGAACATATTATGGTCCTAACAATATTACCTTTACTTTCAGAAAGAAAACTGGATAGATTCAACTTATTTGAAGCATTAAGAGATGCATTAGATAAAAATCATGAAAGATTAGAGGAGGGGGACGTCATTATAATTTCAACAAAATACGTTTCCAACTCCCAAGGAAGAATTATTGAATTAAACAATGTTAAGACATCTGTAGAAGGAGTCAATATTTCAAAAAAATTTCAGATAAAACCTGAGATTGCAGAAATAATTTTAAGAGAATCTGACAAAATTTTTGGAGGAATTTCAGGTTTTGTTATTACATCTGCAGATAATATAATGGCTCCAAATGCTGGGATTGATAAATCAAATATAAAAAAAGGAAAAATTGTATTATATCCAAAGGATCCATATCTTGTTGCAGAACAAATTAGAAGAAAAATATTTTTAAAATTTCTAATACATGTAGGAATTATTTTAGTTGATAGCAGATTAATGCCAGTTCGTATTGGTACCTCAGGTGTAGCAATTTCATGTGCAGGAATTGAACCAGTTTTAGATTTGAGATCTGAAAAAGATCTTGATGGAAACCCATTGAAAGTAACTTTTCAAGCAGTAGCAGATAATCTTGCAACAATGGCAAATCATAAGATGGGTGAAGGTGCAGAATCCAAACCATTTACGATTATTAGAGATTCAGGAACAAAGTTGACAGACAGGAAAATATACCCAACTGAGACAGCAATATCTCCTGACCAATGCGTATACGTTAGAGGTCTAAGAAATTCAATGAATTATTAGACTTTTAATGTGTCCTGCTTTAAATAGAGGTTTTTGGGGGGACAAATTAATGGAATACCTTACAAGATATCCCAAAACAATTTCATTTCTTGATGGCATAAAACATAGTATTGATGTAGACAATAAGGGAGTTGAGCAGCTTCACATTGTGGTTAAAAAGAGCTTTGATGAACTAATGAAAATTTTTACTTCGGAAGGATTTACGAAAGTAAAATTTGAACATAAACAACCAGATCAAATTGGAAATGGTTTGAATCTTAAACTCAAAAAACCGTGGGAAATGCATGTTAGATTAGTAGATCTAAAAAAAGGCTTAATCGGAATACATGCAGAAGTTGAAGTGTCAAGAGATTATCTTCAACATCTGGTATCTCAAAGGACACCAGTAATATACGAAGTCGAAGAGATATTGAAAAAATATCAAGTGGAATACAAGATATGGCACGATAAAATCAAAAAAAGCGTTCATACAATAGTTGATAATTATAAGGTAAAACTTGCAACACCTAGTATTCCAGTATTTGCATGGAAACCGATGTTATTTGTGATTGGAACAATATGCGTATTCTATCTCTGGAAATTTCTTAACACAATTTAAAATAATTAGAAACAAAAAAGAGAAAAAAGTTTTTCATATACCTAGGGTTTCTTCCTTAGTCAGTTCTAGGAAAACCTTATCCCCTACTGATAAACCCATTTCTTTGTATTCATGCATCTCTAGTTTTAGTTGAGTAACGCCACTCTGCATACCCAATCCCCCCATCCCAGAAAACATTTTGTTAAGATCTTTCATCATGTCATTCATGTTAGTAAAACCCATAACTTTTGGACTACCAAATGGAGAAGGCGATGATGTATTTCCTTCTTTAAGGTCTTTAACTGATGATAATGAAACTATGACATACGGTGAACCTTCAGGAGAGGCATCAATACTTCTGACCACAAATTCTTTTTTCATTAGTTACCTTCGTTTTCTCTATAATTTTAATTTTGATGAGAATTTTTGGCAGGAATACCAGAATTGAAGCTTTAATTACAATTTTTGTTATTTTCAATTAATGATTGAAGATGATTTGAAACTAACCCTTCAGTATTATGGAATATCACCTTGGGAGATTGAAGTTATTTACGGGTATTTGAATTCTAGATTCACAATAAATCAGGAAGAAATTGAATCAAATGATGAGAATTTCGTTAGTTTCTTGAATTTAGAAATACCCCTTGCTTTTAATGAAGAATTTTTCAAGTGGTTCGATTTTAATCGTTGGGAGAAAATGAAAGATGTGTTCAAAGAAATGAAAAGGAGAAGAGGTACAGGAAATGCCTTAAAGATCAAAATAAACTTTTTAGGAAAACCAACAATAATTTTTGTCATTGATATTGAGGATAAACAATGGTACAATAACGCAATTGAAAAAATAGATTTTGTGTTGGAGTTGCTTCCATACCATCTTGATCCGGAAAAATTACCTTTAGATACTTTGGAGGTAATTTACAAATTTGATTCAAATTCTACAAGATGGCGTCTAAATTCTGCGACATCAGAAAATAAAAAATATATTTTTAGAGGAAATGCTTGGAATGCAGCTACTTGAGATCTTTTTGAAGGGGTTCAAGTAAACTGTGTAATTCTTTGTATTTTGTTTCTAAAAATTCTAAAGCATCATCAAGTTTTTTTGATTTGCCATACTTGTAACGAATCAATTCACGATGATGCCAAAATTTTTTTCCATCTTCAATTGAAATGGTTGTAAAATAATCAGGACCTATCATAGTATCTGGCAGTTTAACATCGTGAGGAAATAGTAATTCTATAATAAACCATTCATCGCCATCAGGATAATCAGATCCAGTATCAACATCAAAAAAAACATGAAGTAAATCTGATTGCATTAAACCATCCTCGTTTATGGATGGATGTTTAACTCCAGATTTTTTGAAATCTAGATTAAGGAGTTGGGGTTCAAAGAATCCTTTGATAATTGATTTTCTAAATATTTTATTTGCTTCGTTTATGTTCAACAGCAAGGTGATCTACAAATAAACTAGTCTATAACTCATTAGGTTATTCATGTTCTAAATTCTAAGAGAATCAAGTATTTCTGAAACATCTGTAACCGGTAATCCATTTTCAGAAATCTTTTGTTTTGCTGGGGGGTTTTCAAGGTAGTTAGGAATTCTATCAGTAAGTCTAGTAGAATATTGAGATACTATTTCATTTTGATAGAAAACCCCTATAGGAATTTTACGATCCCATTCTAAAGATTTAATCAGTGCCTGAGATAATTTTTCGTTAACTTCTGTCTCATCATCATAGTGAACAATAGGATCAAAATGTATATCCTCAAGCTTATAGATTCTAGAATGCCTTTCCATAGATTCCTGAGCTAAATCTACCCCCGCATACCAATCTCTCGTATTGATATCATTATAGGTTGGACATGGTTGTAATACATCAAGAAATGAGAGTCCCTTATGCTTAACAGCCTTAATTATGAGATCTTTCAAGTGTCTTACATCATACGAGTAACCACGTGCTACAAATGTAAAACCGCTTGCTACTGCCAATCCAATTGGATTTACATTAAAGTTGGTGTTAGGAGATGGAAGTGATTTTGTTTTTTCACCAAGTTTTAATGTTGGAGATGCTTGTCCTTTGGTTAAACCATATACGCCGTTATCAAATATTATGTAGGTCATGTCAATATTTCGCCTTCCAGCCGCAACAAAATGACCAGCTCCTATTCCTAATCCATCACCATCACCGCCCACTGCTATAACAGTCATCTCAGGGTTTGCAAGTTTTCCACCCTGTGCAAAAGTTAAAACTCTTCCATGAAGTGTATGAATGCCATAGGTATTGATAAAATGAGAAGTTTTTCCAGAACAACCAATACCAGAAAAAATTGTTGCTTTATCACGTTCTATCCCCATTTCTGCTAATGCCATTTGTAATGCATTAACTATTCCAAAATCTCCACAACCAGGACACCAGTCATTATGTACTTCGGTTTTGTAATCAGCCAGTTTAAGCGCCATGACTTAAAATCTCCCGTTTGTTTGCTTTATTTTCAACTATCTTTTTTAGGGAATCAAAAATTTCAGTGCTAGTCATTCCTCTGCCAGTATATTTTAGTATAAAATAATCAATTTCTCTAGAGATGTTTTGTTTGAAAATCTTTCCTAACTGGGCTGAATGATTTGCTTCTACGTCAATGATCGTTTTTGTATTTTTTAAAAGAGATTTTATATAATCAGATGGAAATGGATGAATTAATTTAATTTGAAGAAAACCAATTTCAATTCCCTCATTTTTAAGCATTGAAATAGCATCTATAATTGGACCTTTTGTAGAACCCCAAGAAATTATAGTAATATCACTTACACCAAATGAAACAACTTGTTCTTCTTGTGGGATTTTACGTATCACTAAGTCAAGACGAGACATTCGTTTATCCATCATTTTGATTCGAATTTGAGGATCTTCAGTAATATGACCAAATTCATCTGATTCATCCCCCGTATTCCAAAATACACCATTATCCAATCCTAATCTAGAACGAGGTGAAATACCATCCTCAGTAAAGGCAAATCGTTTGTATTCTCCTTCAATTTTATCTAGTAATAATCCCCTATCAATTGAAACCTTTTGAGAATCAAATTTTTTGCATGTTACAACTGAACTTGAGAGGAATTTATCCATCATATGAATAACAGGGATTTGATAAACATCTGCATAATTAAAACACCTTCCCGTATCGTAGAAGCTTTCTTCAATATCTCCTGAAGCATATACAATTTTTGGAAAATCACCATGTCCGGCATGCACAGCAAAAAGTAAGTCGTCCTGTCCGTGTCTAGTAGGGAGTCCAGTTGATGGTCCACTTCTTTGATATAGAGTAATTACAATCGGGACTTCGTTGATTCCAGCCCAACCTAGTGCTTCAGACATCAATGCAAAACCAGGTCCGGAAGTTGATGTAGATGCTCGTGTACCTGTTAAAGATGCGCCAATCATCATACCCATTGCAGAGATTTCATCTTCAGTTTGAATTACAATTGTCGAGCCAGGTCTATCATTTTGAATTTCTAAAAGCTCATGTGACTCTAAATAGACACTTTCATCAGAAGCGGGAGTAATAGGATAGTACGATTGAAATCTACAACCGCTAACCATTTTTCCTATTGAAGTTCCATAATAACCTTGAACTAAAATTGTGTTGGGTTGTTTAGCAATACCTGTCAAGGAATATTGGAAATTTGCAAATTTTGATTTAGCAAAATTATATGCATAATCTGCGGCCTGTTTATTAATTTCAGCTATCTGAAGTTTTTTTGAAAATATTGAATCTATAGAATCTAGTAAAGGGTCCAATGGCATTTTAATTAATCCCAAAGATAACGAAACTGCAATTACATTAAACATTCTTACTAATCCTCTTAGTTTCGGATTGTCTGTTTCTTCTGCAAGATTAGAAAGAATTTCTCGAAAAGATACGGGATAAAGATTAACACCTTTCTCTTTTGCAATTTCAAGTACACCTGCAATGGTAAATGGCTTGTTTTTTGATTCCAAATCTTTGTGTAATCTTTCTTTAAAATAAGTATCAAGAGTATGTACCTCATCAGTAGTTATTTTATCTAAATCAGAATCATAGATGATCCCCCCATCTTTAGAAACCTCATTAAAATGTCTGAAAATTGTTTCAGCATCAAATGATGCCATTAAAGTTATATCATTTACATTTGAATGAATTTTTTTATCAGAAGCTCTAACTACAAAGTAACTATGATCACCCTTAATATTAGAATAAAATTCTCTTTTACCAAAAATTTGGTATCCCATTTGGGCACAAACCTTTGAAAAAACATTGGCTCCAGAGTCAACTCCGCTACCTTGGGGGCCACCAATTAACCATGTAAAATCAACCGAATTCATATACAATCATCTCATTTTTGAGTATTAATAATGTGGTGAACTAATTCTACTAACCACCAGTAGTAGAATCAAACAATACACATTCACATTTATCTCGTTCACCACAATAAGGACAGACACAACCACATTTTTCAATAGAATTACCACATTCAATACAAATTGCAAATTCTTCATCTTCTGCTTTTGGCATCTTGATTATCTAGAAAGAAATCGTATAAATGGTTTGAGATAAATCTCAATGAATAATGGAAAAAAAGCGAATTTTTCTTACTAGAACAATCCATGATTTTGCCCTAAAAGAATTAAGAAGTAGATATGTTGTCGAAATTCATAATGGCAAAATTCCAATTTCGGAAACAAAATTACGATCAAAAATAGAAAATATAGAAGGATTGATTTGTTTTCCATATGATAAAATTGGAAGTGACTTAATTGATGCTGCTAAAAATCTTAAAGTCATTAGTACCTATAGCGTAGGTTTTGATCATATAGATACACAATATGCCAAGAAGAAGAAAATTAGAGTTGGATATACTCCAGAAGTTCTCACAGATGCAACAGCAAATTTGACATTTTCTTTAATATTGGATGTGGTACGAAGGGTTTCTGAAGGAGATAGAATAATCAGAAATGGAAAATGGAGACAAATTTATGGTCCTTATGATTATTTAGGAATAGATCTTCAAGGTAAGACATTAGGAATTTTTGGCTTGGGAAGGATTGGCAGTGCTCTTGCAAAAAGAGCCAATTCATTTGACATGAAAATAATATATCACAATAGAAAACCTGTTTCCAAAAATAAAGAAAAATCATTAGGTGTAAAATATGTCATGTTTGACAACCTAATTGAGCAAAGCGACATATTATCAATTCATGTACCACATACAAATGAAACAAATCAATTATTTGATATGAAAATTTTTAAAAGAATGAAAAAATCTTCATTTTTAATTAATACCGCAAGAGGAAAAATTGTCAATGAAAAAGATCTCATAATTGCACTAAATAAAAAAATTATTGGAGGGGCTGGTCTCGACGTTTATGAATCAGAACCCATTAGTGAAAAACACCCACTAACAAAAATACAAAATGTTGTTTTGACACCTCACATAGGAAGTTCAACTAAAGAAACAAGAGCAAAAATGGCAGAAATCACAATACAAAATTTAATTTTAGGGATAGATGGAAAAAAACCCATTTATTCAGTTGGATACTGAAAGTTAATTCAAATTTATCCTTCTATGGGAGAAAAACTGTGACCTTTTTATATGAAGATTGTAAAATAGAACAGATTGAAAAAATTCAAACACACAAATGAAGAATTAGAATTAGCTAAACAACAATCTGAAAAAGAAAAGAAGAAAAAACAATTAGAAGAATAAGGTAGTTTTTCTCCTTGTCCTTTTCAGACAAGGTTTTTTTTAAAATTTAATTTTTGTTCCATATTTTTTATGTAAATTTTCATAATTTTTTTTTCTTTCAATGTTAAGATTGTTAGTTTGATCATACATTTTTGTAAAAAATGCTGCAAAAACACGTTCTCTATTTTGATCAAAAAATTGGACACTAAAGCTTGTACGATCAGATTTTTTTTCCTCAATAAACTCAGCAAAAACTATCATCTCAGAGTTAATGTGCATGTGAACTGGTCCCTCATTGTCACCTATTGTAATCCATTTTTCTTTCTGCTTAATTGTTAAGTAATTACTTTTAACCTCAGAAACGGCAACGTTATTTTTTATGATCAAAAGAATATTATCAATTTTTAATATATCAGATAAGATTTCAAAAAGCAATACAATTTGATTAAAATGAAATTATTTCAATTTTTATGATTATTATTTGTCTAACTGGATGAAATCATCTACGTCAGCATGAATACAGTCAGTTCCGACCGCTTTTAATGTTGAAAAACTGATTTTACCATAAGGGATTTTGCCTTCATTTTGAAGAAATTGAATTTTTCCCGAAACTATTTGTTTATGTCGATTGCATGTAACTCCCACCATGTATTCATCTTTTTCTACAACCACAGATACGACAAATTCTGGTGGATTAACACACTGCTTTCCATGTTCCATGATAGAGCATCTGTCAGGTAACATATCAAAAATTGTGATTTTATAAGATATTAATCTTGATTGTGGCATATTCAATTTAATATTAACCAAGAAGAAGAAGAATAAAGTTGACAAATTCTTTTGATTTAGTGATTATTGGAGGAGGAATATTAGGTACTTCAATCTCATATTTCCTCTCTTTTTTAAATAAATC
>Ga0210139_1000036_pt1 | contig 21499 bp, 24 predicted proteins | sample Browns_TuleB_D2_FD_184855 | JGI IMG/M metagenome (GOLD analysis project Ga0210139, IMG submission 184855) | Wetland microbial communities from San Francisco Bay, California, USA, that impact long-term carbon sequestration - Browns_TuleB_D2 (SPAdes) | ecosystem: Environmental > Aquatic > Marine >... | reverse complement strand
GCTGAATTCGTTTTAAGGTATCAGTCCTTCGGATTTGTAGCCGATATCCACCACCACACCGGCCTGCTGGATCGCGACGATCGTCCCCTCGACGATTCCTCCTTCCTTTAAATTTTTGAACGACTCCTCGTAGAGGGCGTGCATATCCATGGGGAGATCCCCGTTCGAATCTCGCTCCGTTCCGGCCATCGGCGCATCTTCCGAAAACATCATGCTCGTCCTTATCCCCTTTCCATTCGATTTGTTATGTGTTCGTTTCCCCAAAAAACTGAAGCGGCATTATACTATACTTTTTAATGATTTGTCACTACCTTAATTTTGATCCGGACTTTCGCACATCAGGTCCGCAGTCGTTTCCGCATCCATCGTTTCTTCCTCGGTTGCCCGTTGGCCCGGATTTCCAATTTGGAAATCTCCTCCATGACCGTCCGGCTGATTTGAACGTAGAGCTCCTTGCCGTTTCGGTTTCGAATTTGCTCTGAAAAATCAATCGGCTCGCCAAGAAACACCGTCACCGGATGGAATCGAATCAGCCAAGCGCCAACCGGTAATACCTTATCGGTTCCAGCCACATACGCGGGAACGACCTTGGCCCCGCTTTGGGCGACGATCCTCCCGATCCCCGGCATCGGTTCCTGAAGGCGACCGCTCAGACTACGTCCGCCTTCGGGATACATAACGACACAACACCCGCGTTTGAGCCGATTCACCGCCTCCGACAATCCGATTCGGGAGCGCGTGCCCCGCTCGATCGGAAAACCGTTCAGCGTTCGGTAGAGCCGACCCACCCACCGACCCCGAAATAGACTGGACTTCCCCATAAAATGGAGAGGTCGGTCGATCATGGCGCCGAGCAGTGGAATGTCCAGATAACTCACGTGATTCGGGGCGATCAAGACCGGACCCGACGGCGGAAGGTGCTCCGCGCCCTCGATGCGAAGCCGCATCAGAAGTCGGCCCATGGTTTTCACAAGCGCATGCGCGATCGCGTAGACCATATCAGCCAACGGTCAACCCCGCGTCGGAGGCGCGGCGGACCCGTTCCGGGCGCACCCTCACGACCGACCCCCTGAAATCGCGGATTTTCTTTGCCGGATCGCTTCCAACATGACCGAAATCACGCCCTCCAGCGTCCGGTCGGTGGAATCGATTCGGAACGCATCATCGGCCGGTTTCAGCGGGGCAATCGACCGGGTGGAATCTTTCAGATCCCGTGTGTCGATTTCCCGCCGAATGACCGCGAGATCCACCGGCAAGCCTTGCTGCCGGAGTTCGTCGTAACGTCGCCTGATGCGAACTTCCGGCGACGCCTCCAGGAAAAACTTGATGGATGCGTCCGGAAATATCACGGTTCCGATATCCCGCCCTTCCACCACGATCCCCCCGCGCGAACCTCCCAGCCTGCCGATCTCCCGTTGTATGCCGAGCAGGCGTTGCCGGACCGAGCGAACTACGGCGACGGCCGCGGCGGCGGCGCTGACCTCCGGGGTTCGAATCTGATCCGACACATTCTGTCCGTTGACAAAGACCTTCATGACATCGCCATCCGGCTCGACGGATAAATCCAAATGATCGCACAACCCCTTAAGTGCCGCTTCATCCTGAACGTCGAGGCGATCCTTCAATGCCTTCCATCCGACGGCACGGTAGAGGGCACCGGTGTCCAGGTAGAGATATCCCAGTCTCTTGGCCAGGAGACGGGCGGCGCTGCTCTTGCCCGAGCCGGCCGGACCGTCGATGGCAATGATCCACCCGGGCCCCGATCGATCCTTCGCCGCCGGGACCCTCGTCATACCGCGACACTCTTTAAAAGGGATTGAAACCCGGGAAAGGAGGTTTCGATCCATTCGGCCCCGTCGATGACCGTTTCACCGTCCGCCGTCAGGCCCGCAATCGCGAGGGCCATGGCCACCCGGTGATCTCCATGACTGGCGCAACGAGCGCCGACAAGCCTTCGGCCGCCCCGGATGATCAACCCGTCCGGAAGCTCCTCCAAATCCGCCCCCATTTTTGACAGTTCCCGGGACATCGTCTGGATCCGGTCCGATTCCTTGATACGAAGCTCCCCCGCACCGCGAATGACTGTTTCCCCTTCCGCCAGGGCCGCGGCCACGCAGAGAATCGGGAATTCGTCAATCGCCTTGGGCACGCTCTCCGGTTGGACCTGTATTCCCTTGAGCGGCCGTGACCGCACGACGAGGTCCGCCACGGGCTCGTGGCCGAATTCACGCCGGTTTTCGAATCGGATGTCGGCTCCCATGCGGGACAGAAGTTCCAGTAACCCGGTTCGCGTGGGATTGACCCCCACCCCCCGGACCCTCAGTTCGGATTGGTTCACGATCGTGGCCGCGACAATGAAAAAAGCCGCCGAGGAAAGATCGCCCGGGATCCGGATTTCGCACCCCTGAAATTCAGGGGCGGCTTCCAGTACGAGTTCCGTTCCATTGATTTGCAGGGGAATCCCCATCGAACGAAACATCCGCTCGGTATGATCCCGCGACGGAAGCGGCTCGGTCAGCACGGTGCGGCCTTCCGACAGAAGCGCCGCGAGAAGAAGCGCCGATTTCACCTGCGCGCTGGCGACCGGAATGGCGTACGAGATCCCCTTCAGGCGCCGTCCGCGAATGGCGAGCGGGGCGAGATTGCCGTCCTCCCGTCCGTCGATCTCCGCCCCCATCCGGCGGAGGGGCTCGACGACGCGACGCATCGGCCGTCTCCGGAGGGATTCGTCCCCGCTGACCACCGTAAAATAATTCTGCCCGGCCAGTACGCCGGCCAAAAGCCGCAACGCCGTACCGGAATTTCCAAGATCCAATACTCCCGCGGGCTCGGACAATCCCCGAACGCCTTTCCCCTCGATCCGCAGGAGCTCCTTCCGGTCCTCGATCCCGATGCCCATTTCGCGAAATGCGGCCCCGGTGTTCCGACAATCCTCGGACATCAGCGCCCCCTCGATCACGGTCGTTCCCCGTGCAAGGGAACCCAGGATGATGGCGCGGTGGGTGATGGATTTGTCCCCCGGCACCGCAATCGATCCCTTGAGTCCACGGCTTTTACCGACAACGATTGGTTTCACGGAGGCTTCCCGAAATGGGTCGTCATCTTGTATGATCCTTGACCTCTTTGGCGCGATCAAACTCCTGCCGGAGTCCCTCCGAATCCCCACCGACCAACCGGCGCTTGAACCGGTCCAGGACTTTCTCAAATGCCTCGATCACGGACAGGAGGTTTTCCCGATTGAACAGACAGATGTCCCGCCACATTTCCGGGGAGCTGGCCGCCACCCGGGTAAAGTCCTTAAACCCCCCGCCGGAATAGGAGACCAGATCGCCGGTTTTGGACTGAAGCTCGAGGACGGTGTTGACGAGGGCGTACGCCACGACATGCGGCAGGTGACTTACGACGGCCACAATGCGATCATGGGTGTCGGGATCCATGGTCACCGTTTGGGCCCCGATTCCCTCCCACAGCCGTTTGACCTGTTCCAAGGCCTTCGGGGCGGTCCGTTTCGTCGGGGTCAAGATACAAAGGGCGTTCGCGAACAGGTCGGCCGTGGCCGCCTCGATGCCGGACTTTTCCCGGCCGGCAATGGGGTGCGCTCCAACGTAGCGCGATCGGCCGGATTCCGCGCCGGCGAACCGTTCTTCCAATCGGCGAACCAGGCCTCCTTTGACACTCCCGACATCGGTGACCACCGTTTCCTTGGGGATCGCGGAGGAGATACCGCGCGCGATCGATTCGAGGCGACCGACCGATGCGGCGAGCACGATCAGATCCGCGTCTTTGAACGCCGCCTCGAGGTCTCCGCTGTCCGTCTCATATTTGTCGATGGCCTTCCGAGCGACCGCCCGTTTGAGTTCGTCCTCGCGGGGTCCCACCCCGAAAACGAGATCCGCCCGGCGCTTCTTCCGGAGGGCCATGCCGATCGATCCACCGATGAGGCCGACCCCGACGATGACCACTTTTCGGAACGGACGCTTTTTGGACATGATCGCAGGGGCACGGCGCGCCGTGCCCGCACTAGATTTCGCGGCCGATCGCATCGGCAATCTTTCGGAGTTCCCCCATCATCCCTCTAAACTTGTTCGGCTTGATCGATTCCTCACCGTCGCAAAGGGCCTCTTCCGGATTTTGATGGACCTCGACCATGATTCCATCGGCGCCGGCCGCGACGGCCGCGCGCGCCAGAGGCACCACGAGCTCCCATCGGCCGGTGGCATGACTCGGATCGACGATGACCGGCAGATGGCTCATGCCCTTGATAACCGGAACGGCCGATAGGTCGAGCGTGTTGCGTGTCGCGGTTTCAAAGGTCCGGATTCCCCGTTCGCACAGAATCACCTTGTGGTTCCCTCGCGCCATGATGTACTCGGCCGAGAGCAAAAATTCTTTTATAGTGGCGGAGAGGCCCCGCTTGAGCAGCACCGGTTTGTCGAATGCGCCCACCTCCGTCAGCAGACGGAAATTTTGCATGTTCCGTGCACCGATTTGAATGATGTCTGCATGTTCCGCGACCAGCGCCACGTCACGCGGATCCACGACTTCCGTCACGATCGGAAGCCCGGTCTTTTTGCGCGCTTCGACCAGGAACTCGAGACCCTTTTCCTCGAGACCTTGAAAACTGTAGGGAGAGGTGCGCGGTTTAAAAGCTCCCCCGCGGAGGATGGTGGCGCCGGCCTCCTTTACCTCCTGCGCAATCCGGATCAACAGGTCCTGTTTCTCAACGGCGCACGGACCGGCCATCACATGAATCCGCTTCCCGCCGATCTTAACGCCCTTCGCCACCTCCACCGTCGAATCCGCCTTCTTAAACTCCCGGCTGACCAGCTTGTAAGGAGAAAGAATCGGCATCACCTTTTCGACGCCGGGGAAGATCGAAATCGGCTGGCTCTGCAGGATACGTTCATCCCCGATGGCTCCGATGATCACGCGTTCCTCTCCCCGGGAGACGTGGGGTTTGAGCCCGTATTCTTTGAGTTTGTCGATGATATGGGAAATCTCTTTTTCCGTGGCATTGGGCTTTAGTACGATAATCATCCTTTTTCCCTTCCTCAATTATGGACGCGGGAGCCGATACGGCGAACAAATTAGCAGGGGCCCCCGTTTTCCCCGCCTTCCCGCGTTAACGCCGGTCGAGCACCCGATTCATGATCGCTTCCCTATTTTTAAAACCTGCCGCAGGGCTCCTATGAATCTTCGATTCTCGGCCGGCCGGCCGATCGAAATACGGAGCCAAGGGCCTTGAATATGGCGAACGATGACGCCCTTTCGAAGCAGGTGTTCGTAGACCGTCGCTCCGGGCCGGCCAAGATCAACGTAAACGAAGTTCGCCTGGCTCGGAAGAAACCTCAAGCCCATGGAAGCGAAAGCCTCGGATAGAAATCGTCTGCCGTCGCGATTTATTCGGATGCTTCGCGAGGCATGTGTCTCATCCGAGAGCGCGGCCAATGCGGTGGACTGGGCCAGGCTGTTCGTATTGAACGGCAGCCGGGTCCGGTTCATCGCACGAATTACGTCCGGCGTGGAAAAACCGTAGCCAATCCGGAGGCCCGCCAAACCGTACAACTTGGAAAAGGTTCGGAGGACCAGGATCGGCGCCCCGCGTTTGACGTCCTCGGTCGTATTCGGAAATTCGGGGTCATCGGCATACTCCGCATACGCTTCATCCATGACCACCAGCACATGGGAAGGCAGGCGTCCGAGCAAACGGTCGAGTTCGCGCCTCGTGATCATCGTTCCGGTTGGATTGTTCGGATTGCAGATGAATACGAGACGGGTCAAGGGCGTGATTCGGGCCCCCATCGCCTCCAAGTCAAAGCGCCCGTCGCGGAGCGGAACGCGCACGCTGACCCCGTGATGCGCCGTGACACCGATATCATATATCGCAAAGGTCTGGTCCCCCAGGATCGCCTCGTCCCCCGGTTCCAGAAACGTCTTGGCGGCCAGATCCATAATCTCGTCCGAACCGTTTCCGAGGATGACCTGTTCGGGCTTCAGCTTGTGTTTCTGCGCGATGGCCTCGCGCAATTTTCGGCCGCTCCCTTCCGGGTAACGATGCAATCCGCCGAGGCTTTTTTTTAATACCGCCAGCGCCTTTTTGGAGGGCCCCAACGGGTTTTCGTTCGATGCCAGTTTGATCGCATCCTTGATCCCGAGTTCCCGTTCCAATTCCTCCAGGGGTTTTCCCGGTTTGTAGGGCGCGATCCCCGCGATATGCTTCCCCATTTCAATCATGCCGTATCCATGGGCGGACTAGTCTTGTCCCCTGCCCTTCGCCGCCGGGTAAGATCCCAGCACCTTCAAGAAAAGGCACTGCTCGTTAAGCAGATCAAGCGCCCGCCTCACCTTCACGTCATCCTGATGCCCCTCGAGATCGACGAAGAAAATGTATTCCCAGGCTTTCTTTCGGGAAGGACGAGATTCGATCTTTGTCAGATTGATCCCCTGCTGCGAAAAGGGCTGCAGCATGTCGTGGAGCGCCCCGACGCGATCGCGGATCGTAAACAGGACCGACGTCTTGTCCCTTCCGGTCCGGCCGAGGCTCTTACGCGAGATGACCAGAAAACGGGTGAAGTTATTGATGTTGTCCTCGATTCGCCGCTGGAGAATCCGCAGTCCGTAAAGCTGGGCGGCCAGCTCGGAAGCGATCGCTCCCGCGGAGGACTCCTCGTTGCAAAGCTCGGCCGCGCGAGCCGTGCTGTAAACCTCGGTTATCGGAATGTGGGAAAGATGGTTTTCAAGCCATACGCGGCACTGGGCGATCGGCTGCGGATGGGAGTAGATGTGCTTCAGATCCTCGATCTTGCCCGACCTGTTCATCAAATGTAGGGCCACTTCCTGCATGACCTCCCCGACAATCTTCAAGGGGGAGTCGACGAACATATCCAGCGTGTGATTGACCACCCCCTCCGTCGAATTCTCGATCGGGACCACGCCGTAATCGGCCCTTCCCCGTTCCACCTCGCTGAAAACATCCTTGATGCTGTTGACCGGAACGTAGGAGGCCGAAAACCCAAACTGGCGCTGGCTGGCCAGGTGCGTGAATGTCGCCTTCGGACCCAGATAGGCCACTTTCAGGGGACCTTCCAAGGAAAGCGAGGCCGAGATAATCTCGCGATAGACCACCCGCAAGGCCTCGTTGGGAAACGGCCCTTTGTTCAGACGCGAGAGCCGTTCGTAAATCTCCATTTCACGCGCGGGGGCGTGCAGCTCGGACATGCTGGCTTTTTTGAGCTGGCCGATCTGGATTACGATCTTGGCCCGTCTGTTCAATCGCGCCAGGATCTCTTCGTCCAGCTTGTCGATCAATCGTCGAAGCGGTGCGATGCTTCTGCTGTTTTTGGCGGTCGCCATGTCGATTTTACCTTTAGAATTGAAGACCTATCATCCTAACCGATTTGGGGCTGCATTTCAAGTAGTTTATCTGGCTGAATTGGCCCGATCCGATCAGCGCTTTCCCCGAAATGGTAGTTTGGGCATCGGCCGCATAGAACGGGTCTCCCGAACCCAAGCCCCGGCAGGTTCATCCTTGACATTCTTTTCCGAAAAGGCGTACGTTTTTTCATGAAGATACAAAACGAAAGGTCGTCTCATGATTTATGCAAAACTTGGACGGACGGGGTTGCAGGTCAGCCGTCTCTGTCTCGGCACGATGAACTTCGGGCCGGAAACCGCGGAAAAAGAGAGCCACGCCATCATGGACGAGGCGCTTGGAATCGGAATCAACTTTTTCGACACCGCCAACGTTTACGGTTGGAAAAAGGGCGAAGGTTGGACGGAACAGATCATCGGCCGGTGGCTCTCGCAGGGGAAAGGCCGTCGCGAAGCGATCGTGCTTGCGACGAAGGTCTACGGCCGGATGGGGGACGGTCCGAATGACCGGCGCCTTTCCGCCTATCATATCCGCCGGGCCTGCGAGGAAAGCCTGCGGCGGCTCAAGACGGATCATATCGATCTTTACCAAATGCACCACATCGACCTCGAAACCCCGTGGGAGGAAATTTGGCAGGCGATGGAACAACTGGTGCGCGAGGGGAAGATCATCTACGTGGGCAGCAGCAATTTTGCCGGCTGGCAGATCGCGACCGCCAATCGGACCGCGTCGGAACGCCATTTTCTCGGGCTGGTCAGCGAACAGAGCATCTACAGCCTGCAAAATCGTGCGATCGAGCTGGAGGTCATTCCGGCCTGCCGCGCTTACGGACTGGGGCTTCTTCCCTGGAGCCCGCTGGCGGGCGGTCTCCTCGGGGGCGGAGTGGGAAAAGCAAAGCAGGGGCGTCGGGCCGATTCGGAATCACGGACGCTTGCGAAGAAGCACGGACCGCAAATCGAACGATTCCAGGATCTCTGCAAAAGAACCGGGGAACCACCGGCCGTGATCGCCCTGGCCTGGGTCCTTTCCAATTCGGCCGTGACGGCGCCGATCATCGGACCGCGAACGATGGCCCAGCTTAAGGAAAGCCTCCGCGCGGTCGAAGTCACCTTGGATTCTTCTACGCTTAAAGAACTGGACACGATCTGGCCCGGATCGGGCGGAGAAGCGCCGGAGGCTTATGCGTGGTGATCACCCGCTTTCTGATTGACCATACCGCGCGCCTGCTCCGCAGCTTCCGCCACTGGACCGGACAGGATCTCATTCCGATCTCCGGTACGCCGGAAGAACAAGCCCGTCGCCTTTATCAAGCGTCTTTCATCGTCATTTCCCACGACACGCAAGCGGATCCCATTTTAAATTACGGGAATGAAGCGGCCCTCTCGCTCTGGGAGATGCCGTGGGAGGAATTTACAAAAACACCGTCGCGTTTGACGGCCGAGCCGACGAACCGGGAAGAACGCGCCGGGCTCCTGGCGCGGGTGGCGAGAGAAGGATTCATTGACGATTATCACGGTGTGAGGATCTCGAAGACCGGCCGCCGCTTTCGGGTCGAAAGGGCCATCGTCTGGAATCTGGTCGACGAGCAGGACCGGTACTGCGGACAGGCGGCGACCTTCACCCGGTGGACATACCTATGAGGGCTTGATCCCCGAGACGGCCAGGGCCACGCCGGGAATGCGAACATCATCGCCCCGGCGGAAACGTTCGGCCGCTTCAATCATCCGGTCCTCCGCCTCGTCCCGTCTTTCCTGCGGAATCTTTTCGAACAGCCCCTGAAGCGGGGCGGCCATTTCTTTCAGGCAGTCCAGGTATTCTTCCCCGGAGGCAAAAACCCCTTCAATCGGGACCTCTTCTTCCCAAAGCTCCGTAAATCCCGCGGTCTGCATCCGACCGAGCAGATCCCCCGGTCGTTCCAGGTAGAAGATGCCGGGAACGCTTGGGTCCATCGGGGGCATCTCAACAAATTCCTTGAGAATCCCCATGGGAAGCGTGATGTAGGGATTCTTTTGCCTCGCCGCCCAGACCGCCACCGCCACCCTCCCTCCCGGCTTCAATACGCGGTAGATTTCTCGAAGCGTGCGATCCAATTGCGGAAGAAACATCAGACAGAACCGCGATGTCACCGCGTCGAAACGGTCCGCGTCGAAGAACAGGGACGTGACATCGGCCTGTTGAAAGATCACCTGTCCGACCTGTAACCTGGCCGCTTTGCGCCGTGCGACCTCCAGCATCGCTTCCGCGAGATCCACTCCGGTCACATGCCCGGTCGGACCGACGAGTTGCGCCGCCGGAATCGCCGGGTGGCCGGTCCCGCTTCCCACATCGAGGACATGCTGGCCCGCTGAAATGCCGGCCTGTTCCAGGAGATGCCGGCTGCAGGGCGCCATTCGAACCTCCAGCCAGGCGTCCCATTTTTCCCACGCGGACGCAACCCGGTTCCAGTCCCTTCGCTGCGCGTCGATAAATTGAATCGGATCAAAATCGGACATGAGGATTTCCTTTTGGGGTTCCAAGATAATTTTATTTCTGGGACCGATCCCCTGTCCATCCGCATTCGGAATTCAGGAATGGGGTCGGATGGGAATGCGTCAAAGGAGATCCGGCTGCTCCGTTTTCTGTCGAGGGGAATGCGGGGGCTTACCAAAGTGCTGGTACGCGAGCGGCGTGGCCAGTCGTCCGCGGGGGGTCCGGTCCAGGTAGCCGCCCTGGATCAGAAACGGCTCATAGACGTCCTCGATCGTATCCTTCTCCTCGCTGACGGCGGCGGCGAGCGTCTCGACGCCCACCGGCCCGCCCGCAAACTTTTCGATGATCGTCAGGAGCAGCTTCCGGTCCATCGGATCGAATCCCTTGTCGTCGATTTCCATCCGACTCAGCGATTCATGGGCGACCTCCCGGGTGATCCGGCCGTCCGATTTCACCTGGGCGAAATCGCGCACGCGCTTTAACAACCGGTTCGCGATTCGCGGAGTTCCCCGGGAACGGCGCGCGATCTCTTTCGCCCCCGCCGCGTCGATTGCGATCTCCAGGATACGCGCCGAGCGGTTCACAATCTCCTCCAGTTCGGAGAGCTGATAGAAATCCAGGCGGTTGATCACGCCAAACCGTTCCCGCAAAGGCGAGGTGAGCAGTCCCGCGCGTGTCGTCGCACCGATCAGGGTGAACCGGGGCAGGGCGAGCTTGACGCTTCGCGCAGAGGGTCCCTGTCCGATGACGAGATCGAGTTCGAAATCCTCCATGGCCGGATAGAGTATCTCTTCCACGGTCGGTTGCAGGCGGTGGATCTCGTCGATAAAAAAAACATCCCGTTCCGACAAATTGCTCAGGATCGCGGCCAGATCGCCCGGATGCTCCAGAGCGGGTCCCGAGGTGGCCTTGATATTGACGCCGAGTTCCCGCGCGATGATATGGGCCAGGGTCGTTTTGCCCAGGCCCGGGGGACCGTAGAAGATGACATGATCCAGCACGTCGCCCCGCTGCCTTGCAGCCTGAATGTAAATCGCAAGATTTTCCTTCAGCTTCGTCTGCCCGACATATTCCGCGAGCGAGCTCGGACGGAGCGAAGCCTCGTAGGTTTTTTCTTCCTCGTTCAACTGCGATGTCAGGATCGGATCCGGCATTTACGTCTTGGACAGGACCTTCAGGGATTCCTTGATCAGGTCTTCAATAACCACATCGCCCCCTTCGACTCCCCCATTTCTGGACTGCATCACCTTTTTGACGGCGTCCTTGGCCAAGGGAGATTTGTAACCCAGATTGACCAGGGCCGATACCGCGTCTTCGGTCCGGCGGGAATCTCCTTCGCCGGCGATCCCGGCAACGGTTGAATCGGGCGCGACGACGGCCAGGATCTTCTCCTTGAGTTCAAGCGCCAGACGGGCGGCCGTTTTCTGACCGATGCCCGGAATCGAGCTTAATTTGGCCACATCCCCCTTTTTGACGGCCCCGATCAGCTCTGCGAGGGGGATTCCCGAGAGGATGTTGACCGCCAGCCGGGGTCCGATTCCCGAGATTCCCAGAAGGAGGAGAAAAACATTTTTTTCCTCCGGCACCGAAAACCCGTACAGCTGCAGCGCGTCTTCCCGCACATGCGTGTATGTCAGGAAACGCACGGTCTGTCCCTCGGCGGGAAGACGGACATAGGTCGTCAAGGGAACAATCACCTCATAACCCACCCCGTGAACATCGACGATGATCGACTGGGGCGTCTTCGATATTAGGCTACCGGTGAGCGAGGCGATCATAGAGCCTCATTCCTTGGAAACCGGGATCGGTGTCATCCGTCAACCCGTCCGGACGGGCAGGCTCGCCTTGGACGGGACAAAATCCCGCGTCAGGGCGCGGATTCGGGCCGAATGGAGATAGCAGATCGCGACGGCCAGCGCGTCGGCTGCATGGTGAGAGTCGGGGGACGCCTCGAGTTTCAAGAGGCGACAAACCATGGCCTGCACCTGATCCTTCCTTGCGGCCCCGTATCCGACCACGGCCAATTTCACTTCCGTCGGCGTGCATTCCCAGATAGGGCGCCCTTGCTGCTCCGCCGCCAGAAGGGCGATCCCGCGGGCCTGGCCCAGCTTCAATGCGCTTTGGACGTTTTTAGCCACAAACGTGTTTTCAATCACAACCGCATCCGGTTGATGCGCTTGAAACACGAGCAGCAGTTCATCGTAGATCTTTTTTAGACGCTTGGGGAGCGATTGTTTGGCGGCGGTCATGATCGAACCGGAGGCCACGTAAACCGGCTGGCGATTCCTTTCCTCGACAACCCCGTATCCCGTCGTCAGGGTTCCCGGATCGATTCCGATCACACGCATGCGGGAATCATCCTTTTCTCAATTCTCACTTCGCGGCGACCTTCTCCATTACTTCCTGCGGAATGTCGAAATTGGCATGGACGTTCTGGACATCGTCGTGATCCTCCAGGACCTCCATCAATCTGAGCATCTGCTCGGCGTCCTTTCCCTGCAGAGTCACGTAATTTTGCGGCACCGACGCCACCTCGGCCGAAACCATTTCGATCTTCTGGTCCTCCAACTCTTTTCGAACCTTTTCGAACTCCTGAGGCGAGGTGATCACCTCGAAGGCCTCCTCCTCCGTGCGGAGATCCTCGGCGCCGGCCTCCAGCACAAGGCTCATCAGTTTTTCCTCATCCGCCTTGGATTTTTCGATCACAATCCGGCCTTTCCGTTGAAACATCCAAGCCACGCTTCCCGCATCGGCCATCCTTCCGCCGTTTTTTTCCAGGAGGTTCCGGATTTCCGAGACGCACCGGTTCTTGTTATCCGACGTCGTTTCGATCAGCATGGCGACGCCGCCCGGGCCGTAGCCCTCATAAACCGCCTCTTCATAATTCACGCCGGGAAGCTCGCCGGTTCCGCGCTGGATTGCCTTTTTGATATTGTCGGCGGGCATGTTGACTTCTTTGGCCTTGACGATCGCGAGACGAAGGCGCGGGTTTCCGTTCGGATCACCGCCGCCGACGCGGGCCGCGGTTGTAATCTCGCGGATGATCTTGGTAAAGACCTTTCCCCGCTTCGCGTCCTCCGCGCCCTTTTTCCGCTTGATTGTGGACCAGTGCGAATGCCCGCCCATGGCGATTGGATCCTATTAAGATCTCCGTTCACCGTTCGTAGGGGTGGTGCTCCGCGGCCGCCCGAGGCGGACACTTCGACCTATCCCTGCCGGGTGAACGGAGATTTAAATACCGACGATTGGCACGAATGGGTTATCTTTAACACAATCGACGACGGGAGTCAATGAATCCCGGGAATCAATCCGGAGGTCTCTTCCTGCCGGCGGGCGGAAAATAATAGCCGGAGTTGAATTTAGGAGTTTCGGAGGATTAGAATAAAACATGAAGACTTTACGCTTCGTCATAGCCGATTTCGCCCTGCTGGCCGGCGTAGCCGCTTGTGCGGTCGCGCCGGTTCCGATTCCGGATGCGATGCCGAAGGAGGCCAATCTGCGGCCCCCCCACGTTGTCCCCGTGGTCAAGAAACTGGATGCCGAAATTGTCGATGAATCGTGGCATCCCGCCCCGATCCGTTGGCCGAGGTTCGATCGGGGGATCTTCTATTGGACCGCGACGATCAAGAACGACGCTCCTGAATCACGAGACATTTGTGTGGCTATTGATCTTCTGAACACCCGGCATCGGGTGCTGTTGGAGGAGAGGGGCTGTCGGGTCGTGGCCTCCGGCAAGGAAGGACATTTCGCGAGCAACGCCTTCGTCAATCTGGACCTTCTGAAACGTGCCACAAGCGCACAGGTCCATCCGTTCGAATCGCACAATATCTACTATCCGAAAGCGGCGACCGGTTGAGAAGGCTGGCGGAATTCGTGATCCGGTGCGGGTCCCGATCCGAATCCGGGGGTGCAGTGAAACTCGGGGGGGTCTCTTATGCTAACGCCACGGACCGCTTTAGGCCCACCGGAACCTGCGGAATTGCAGGGCGTGTCCGGCCTTCGACTTGAAGTCCAGGACCTTTTTCAGGGGGTCAAGGCAAAATCCTGAGTCACGTCCCCGCTGCGGATATCGGCCGATCCGGTTTGGGTCGAAAATCCATCGGCCGAAGCCTCCAATTGATACTGGCCTGCAACGGCCCCATCATCAGTTAATCCAATCGGAAGGGGCCCGTAGTTCCCCAGAAAAGGAGCCCCGTCCGGAAGGGACAGCGAATAACTTCCGGTGGCGGAGATGGATCGGACCTCCATCGTCGGTCCGGATGAAAAAGTCTGAGTGGCGCGAATCACCGTTTCCGCACTTGAAGGCATGATCGTTCCACTCACGGCATGAACAGCCGAGCCCGCAAGCATGATGGGATCCGTATCGGTGCTAATCGTGGTGGTGCCTTGGGCAGTTACGGGGACGGATTGAATCATGGCCGTGGCAGCGTTGTCGGCCGTTATCACAACGTCGTAATTTCCAACAGTGGAACTTTGTGAAAGGGGGGAAAGGCTGAAACTTCCGGTCGTCTCATCCGGAATCGTTGTTTTGATCACATGGCCCCCTTGTTCGGCATAGACCACCGGATTCGAAAGGGCGGGATCAACAAATCCGGTAATCCGGCCGCTGATCGCTATCGGAATCACCGAAATGACCGGTTTGAGACCGTATCCCCCGTTTCCTTTCTTCACAATCGAGCGGCAGGCATCAAAATCCAAGACTAAATCGACCAACGTGTCGGCCGGCACATCAAATTGATGAATCAGCTTCAAGCCGCTCTGGACGGCGCTTGGCGTTTTGAGAGACGTCTCTGTTCCTCCGCTCGGGAGCACGGAATTATTCAGCGGCTCGCTTGGGGAATTTGCGACCAACACCAGTCGAAGCTGCGTGTAATGCCCTGCGGGCAGAGGCGCTTGACCAAGCTCAAAAAGGGTGCCGTTTACCAGAGAAGTCAAATCGATTTTCTGAGGGGATGAAAGATCGATGTCGCTCCAGCCCGCATCGTTTTCGTTGGCGTTTGAGCTTTGATGAACCCGGACCTTGGACACGGTCACGTTCACCTTGTCATATCCGCAGGCGGCCGCATCGGTCATCGAAACACGAAGTGTCCCCGTTCCGCCAGCCTGTCCGGAGGCTGATCCACTTCCATAATCTGAACCACCACAGCCCGACAGTATCAGAACCAGCGCCACACCCCAAATTCGAAGATCATTCGTTTTCATGGTCATTCCCCTCTCGCGCTTTTAGGGATTTTATTCCCAAAAATCATTTTCACATTATATATTAGAAATTCATGATAATCAACCACACGAAAGTGTGCTTTTAGTTAGAGTGAATTTTGGAATCTGCCAGCTTTTCCGCGGATTGTATGTACTAAGAGGATTCGTCTCCGGCAATAGTGCGGGTTCGATAGACATCATAATCCGGCACCAGTCGCTCGTAATCGCTGTCCATCAACGGGGATGAGATCATGAAATCGGCCGTGGAGCGATTGCAGGCGACCGGAATATTCCAGACGACCGCCATGCGCAGAAGCGCCTTGACATCCGGATCGTGCGGTTGCGGTTCCAACGGATCCCAGAAGAAGATCAGAAAGTCGATCTCCCGGTCCGCAATTCGGGCACCGATCTGTTGATCACCGCCCAAGGGCCCGCTCTGGAGTTTGTTGATCTTGAAGCCAAGCTCCTGCTCCAGAATTCCACCGGTCGTTCCCGTCGCATAAATCTTGTGGTGGGCCAGGAGGGTTTGATTGTATTTGGCCCATTCCACAAGATCGAGCTTCTTATTGTCATGCGCCACCAAGGCGATCTTTTTGTCCCGTTCCATCATGATTTTTTTGGTCACCATAGATTTTCATCCCCTCTCGTGGTCTTTTCTATTCGGCAAGAACGGAATTACAATTGCCGATCGTGTTCCCTCTGATCAAACCTCACTCCCAGCCAGAGCAACGCCCCGATCACCGCGACCGCTGCAGCCACCGTTAGCGCCACCGGCCACCCCCACCGCTCCCCGATAAACGGGGTGAGAGTCGGCGAAATCGTTCCCCCAAGATTTCCTCCCATATTCATCAGTCCGGATAACGATCCGGAATGCTCGTGGGAAAGATCGATCGTACTGGCCCAATAGGCGCCCACCGTCGCGTAAAGAATCCCCGCTCCCAACGAAAGCAGAAGGATGGCCATATAGGGATCGTTGGCGATGGCGCCGGCGTAGATCAAGACGGCCGTCAGTAACATCCCCACGCCGCCGACCCCGGTTCTTCCTTTCCGATGGCCGAATTTTTGTGTCAAAACATCGCTCAGCCATCCGCCCAGCGGACAGAAAACCGCCATGGCGATGAACGGGGCGCCGGCCAAAAGGGAACCCTTCAACACCGTAAAATGACGCACGTTCACCAGATAGAGAAAAAACCAGGAGAGATAAATATAGGCGATATAACCCAGCATCGTATAGCTCAAGGTCAGGTACCAGACCGACCGATTCTTCAACAAGTCGGAAAACCGGCGCCCCGAAGCAGAGAGGGACGGGGTGATCGTCGGAGACTGCGTGATCCAGGCCAGTTCCGATGGGTGAACGCGGGGATGGTCCTGCGGGCGGTCTCGTGAAAAGAGATACCATGCGGCCGCAATGAAAACGCCGAGAGCTCCCGTCACGTAGAATGACGTTTTCCATCCGTACTCGATCATCAACCAGGCGACGAGCGGCGGGGTCAATGCGGAACCGAGGCCGATTCCGCCGATGGAAACGCCCATTCCCAACCCCCGCTCCGAGGGCGCCAGCCAGTTGGCGACTGTTCGATTGAAATTCGGGAGCGCGGCCGCTTCACCCGATCCGATCAGGAACCGCACGACGACCAAAGCACCCAACGCCCCGATCCAGGAAACCAAAACCAGACGATCGGCCTCGGCGGTCAGAATCGTGAAGGCCGACCACCAGAGCACCGCGGCCGTCAAAACGCGCCGCGCTCCCCAGCGATCTCCGAGCCATCCGCCCGGGATTTGAAAGAATGCGTATCCCAGGACGAAGGCCGAAAATACGGTCCCCATCTGCACGGTCGTCAGCCCGAAGGCGGGCATCATGTCCTTTGCCGCGACGGAGATATTCACGCGGTCGATATACGTAACCACGCTGATCAGGAACAGCATCGCCAGAATCTGCCATCGAACGCCGCTTGGCTTTCTTGTCGATTCTCCGGCTATTCTCTGAATCGCGCCCTCGCTCGTAAATTTCTATTCCGGGAGTGGCTTGCCCTTGGTCTCCGGGCCGAAGGGGAGGACGAATATCCCCAAGAGATAAACAAGTCCGATGAGGCTTGCGGCCTTGCCGGGTTCGACAAAGGTTCCCAGGTATCCTTTGATCAAGGGGCCTCCCGACGCCAGGACCCGCCCGATATTGAAACAGAATCCCGCTCCGGTCGCCCGGATGCGTGTCGGGAAGAGTTCCGGAAGATAGATCGTAAATCCGCTGAAGATTCCGTTGTTGAAAAACCCCAAAATAGGGAGCAACCCTAACACGACGCTGTAGTCTTTCGGCGTGAAATAAGTGATCGGAAGCATGAGAAAGCTTCCCAGGCACATCAGGAAGAAGGTGGGTCGCCGCCCGATCCGATCGGCAAGCGGTCCAAAGGAGAGATAGCCGATCAGGGCTCCGACGTTGAGGCTCATCACGGCATAGCTGACATTCCGGTTCATGCTGGCCGGATCGAGATTCTGATCGGCCAACAGTTGCCGGATCAAGGTCGGCGTCCAGTTCGTCCCGCCCCACAGCCCGAATACCGCAACAAAGGCGAGCGTGGCTCCCACGATGGTGCGCCGTCTCAGATCCGGTTGAAACAACCGGCCCAGGCCAACGGCCAAACGGGCCTCTTCTTCCTCCGTTCGACGCGCCTTTTGACGCAGCGTTTTTTGTTCCGCTTTGACCTGGAGCCATCGATCCGGCTCCTTCACCATCATGCGGATCAGGAGCGTCACCAGGGCCGGGAGGATGCCGACCAGGAAGATAACCCGCCACCCGAACGTTCCGAAGAAGAGGTTGACGAGTGCGGCCAAGAAGAAACCGGCCGCCCAGGCCGACTGCAAAATCCCGGCCGCCCGGGCCCTTTTCTCCTCCGGCCATGTTTCCGCGACGAGCGTCGCGCCCGCCGCCCATTCGCCCCCGATTCCCAGTGCGGTGATGAAACGGTAGATCGCCAGATGCCACCAATCCTGGGAGAGGGCGGCCAGCCCGGTAAAAATCGAGTAGATCAGGATGGTGAAGATCATCGTCCGGGTCCTCCCGATGTGATCGGCAACAATGCCGAAGAGGACGCCGCCCAGGGACCATCCGATGAGAAAAATCGAAAAGATGATTCCCCCGTACCATTCGATTCCTTCCGTCGAACCGCCGGAACCCAGCAATTCTTTCAGCGCCGGAAGGAGCACGATCGCGTAGAGGGTCGAATCCATCGAATCGAAGACCCAGCCGAGCCAGGCCACGGTCAGCACCAGCCACTGGTAACCCGTTGCTTTTTGGCTTCGCGGCGGCGTTTCCCGTTCAATTTCCGGGCTCATCCCGAACCCCCCTTGGAAATTCACGATCCGCTGGATTCAAGATTGACGGATCCGCACAATGAACGAGGTGATTTGAACCCCCCAAAGGATATGCGAAAGTACCCGGAAATGCAATCGTCAGGCCCATGCTCCACAAGAGCCGTTGCATCGGATTTCGAACGAGCGGGTTAATTTAAACCGACAAGACTGTTGGGGGATTGAATTTTGCCCTCCCGTCGAATTATAATGGCAGTATGAATTCAACCCGATTCATGACGTCCGTTTTTCTCCTGATGATCGCCGTGACGGCCTGTGCGGCCCGGTCCGTCCAAGGACCGGATCCAAAACCGGCCGAGGCCGGCGACAACACACCGGCGGTTTTGACGGCGGTCAAGGATTCGAATGTTAAGGTGATCAAGCAGTCTTGGCATCCTGGGACGGTAACCTGGCCGCAATTCAACCGGGGCCAGCTGTTCTGGGAGACCACCGTCAAAAATACGGCCCCCGAGTCCCGAGAGATCTGCGTGTTCTACCAATTTTTGAACACGGATCACAAAACGCTGGCCAGTCAACGACGCTGCGAGGTGGTGGCCCCCGGTCAGGAGGCCCATATTTCGGGAAGTCCGTATGTCGATCTGGGTCTGCTGAAGGAGATTAAGATCGGCCAGCCCAACCCGGTTGAGTCGCACAAGGTCTATTTTCCAAAGCCCCCGTCGAATTAGGAAAAAACCCCGCTCCGCCGCTTTCGTTCGATCGCATTTCTTTAAGCAAGATCCGCGCGACCCCTAAAATCCCCGTTTCTAATCGCCCGGTCTGGAACCTCTGCCCCACATCGTCCAAATAAAATTACAAGACTTTTTCAGGACCCTTCATCTTGCCCTGGCGGAAGCTTTCTGAAAAGGTCCCGGTTAAGATCTTCGAGCAAATCCCCGCTCTTAAATCTTCCTATGATGGCGTCGATGATCTCATCCCTCTTTATGTAATGCTCGATCAGGGCCTCATCGGAGATGAACTTCTTGATCGCTTCGGCCATGCGCCATTGGAAACGCTCACGCTTCGCTTCGGGCCGGAGCGCTTCCAAAAGAAAGTATTTCTTCAAAGACGATGTTTCGCGGCCCGCCAACCTCTTCCTGCGTCTCATCACTTCTTTTCCGGATACCAGATTCTGCGTAGCTTGGCTAAGTTTGTTCCGGTCCCAGAGCCGCCGTGACCGTCCCTTCCGAATCACGGGAGGCAGCAGGCCCCGCCGCGCCAATGAATCGTAAAACTTCCCCGCCGCTTTTTCCAAAACTTCATTTTCGGACATAAAACACCTCCTACTCTGACCCGCGGTCTAGGAAAGGACTCGTATTGGCCAACTGCCTCCCATTCTATATAACAAAATCCAACGCTGTCAAAGAATTACGGAATAAGGCTAAATAGGCTGGAGTGGGCTGAAATAGGCTTGAGAAAGGTGGCATGAGCCCAAAGATGTTTCGTGTCTTTCACAATGTTATTCCGACCCCGCTTTTGGATTTTCCCCCTTGACAGCCCCCGCAGGCCTGAGTATAGTATAGGTGAACATTTGTACACCTATGAAGAATCCGCCGACCCAACGACAAACCGAGGTCCTGAACTTCCTCAATCAATATATCGGGAGGGCGGGGTATCCGCCCACCGTGAGGGAGATCGCCAAGCATTTAAAGATCCGCGGACTCCACGCGGTCAAGAAACATCTTGAGGCGTTGGAGAAAAAAGGCCACCTCTCTCGCGGCAAAGGAGCCAGGGCGATCGGAATCGCGGATCAGCCGCGGGCGGTCCGCGTCCCGATTCTGGGCCACGTGGCGGCGGGCAAGCCCGTTTTGGCCGAGGAAAACATCCTCGGCACTCTGGCGTTGGACCGTGCCGTGCTGCGCGGAGGTCCGTTCTTCCTCCTCAAGGTCAAAGGGGACAGCATGATCGATGCCGGGATATTCAGCGGCGACCATGTCCTAGTAAAGGTTCAAACCCAGGCCGAAAACGGAGAGATCGTCGTGGCCCTGGTGGAGGATGAGGCGACCGTGAAACGCATTTTCCATCGCGGCAATACGATCATCCTGCAGCCTGAAAACTCCGCCTATCAACCCATGACATTCACCTCCGGGGACAGCATCCGCATCCTCGGCAAGGTTGCAGGGGTGATCCGGATCCCCGCTCTTTGATGACGAAAGGAGATTCCAAATGACACCGTCGAACTACGTCTTCTGGACCTGTCCGAACTGCAGGCACGTCCGGGACTTGGACATGGATCGGATGACCAACCGTTGCGCACGGATCGATCAGGGTGAATCCCCCGTGGCGGGAGCGGTCTGGGAATATCAGGACCATGACCGTTGCCCGGCCTTCGAACCCGGATCGGATCATCCCGCCCCGGTGCTGCTCGTCAAAGGACCATCGACGAACCGTCTTTAAAAACGTCTCACAAACGGAAAAACCAAGGAGTCTTTCGATGACGAAAGATGTTGCCCAGTCGTCCCTCTTTGAAGTCGCGGAGACGGACAGGATTTGGCGGAGCATCGCCACCCCCACCGCAATGGAAGCCGTGGCCCGGGATCAGGGGCGGCTGATCGGGTTCTGCGGACATCGCGGCCTCTTGACCCTCGGTCATTATCTGATGGCCTGGCGGCTGCTTCAGGACGAATCGGTTCTCCTTGTGGACGGAGCGAATATCGTGGACCTCCCGCTCATCCTGCGACTCCTCCGGGAAAATCAAGAAAATCAAAAGGACCGTCGCACGCTGCTGAGCCGGATCCATCTGTCCCGTGCCTTCACGGTCCACCAGTTGGAGGCCGTGATCGGCGAACGGCTGGAGGGAGCGTTTCATAAATATCAAAGCCGCCTGTGCTTCGTCTCCGGATTACTGGATACTTTTTATGATGAAGAAGTCCCGTTGTGGGAGGCCAAACGGATTCTCCGGAGGGTCCTGGAAAGACTGCGGCATCTGGCCGATGCAGGGCGTCGCGTCATCGTCATCGCCCCCGATCCGCCCGGCACGGCCACAAAGAGGCGGGGCTTCGTGCCCCGGGTGGCAAAGGCCGCGGACCGGCTCTTCACGTTGGTGAACGAAAACGGCGCGCTGGCCCTCAAAGACGAAGCCGTCGCCCCCGGCAAGCCCTGGGCCCTGCCGGCGAT
>Ga0210139_1000034_pt1 | contig 21775 bp, 17 predicted proteins | sample Browns_TuleB_D2_FD_184855 | JGI IMG/M metagenome (GOLD analysis project Ga0210139, IMG submission 184855) | Wetland microbial communities from San Francisco Bay, California, USA, that impact long-term carbon sequestration - Browns_TuleB_D2 (SPAdes) | ecosystem: Environmental > Aquatic > Marine >... | reverse complement strand
CGCGAAGCTCACGAATGGGGCCGCCTGATTTTTGCGTTGAATCACATGGAGGAGCTGGCAGAGGAACCCGATGCCGGCATTTTGCTGCAGTCTCTTCAACTAAGACTGCAACTGAAGGAGACGGAAGCCGAATCGCTGGAAGCCCGGCTTAGCGTTCGAGGTAAAGAATTGCTTCAAGGAATTCTCAAAGGGCTGACTGAAGCGCAGACGAACCGGTTTCGAGACATCGCACGAAAACGGGAATCGGAAGCGCGCCAAATCTCTCCCGAAACATTCCTGGGTGTGATCGACCCTCGCACAGTTCTGTATCTGCTCCACGGCGTTTCCGATGATTCCATTCCCTACGAAGAATCCCTGGAACTGCACGAAGCTGCAAAAAGAGACGGTTTCCGTTCTCACTGCCTGATCACAACCGGATTAACGCACGTCGATATCACTTCACCTTCTCGTGTTCTGGAATTCTTGAAATTGCTCCACTGGACGCGGCTGTTACTCCGGGAAGTCTAGGTTTCAACGCGGAGTACGCAGAGAACGCAGAGCAGCCTATGGCCACAACAAAACTCACTTGAATTCCGAAGATACAAAAAGAGAAGGGAGATCAGGGAGATTTAAGGAGATCGGGGGATTCGGCATCTCCACATCCGGGATATCTCCCTTATCCCCTTATTGTTTTTCATTCAATGCTTTCTTATGAAAATTGTGTTAAGAAAAACAATATTTTGATTGTGAGCTGCGGAGAGCTAAAAGTTTCTTTTCTCTGTGGTCTCCGTGTCCTCTGTGTTGACTAATTTCTCAACCGTGCGGCGAAGCTCAGAAACCGAAAACGGCTTCAGCAGACATAGCTTTCCTTCCTGTTCCAGGAATTGTTCGGCCTTCTTGCTGAGAACATCCCCTGTAATAAAAAGAAATCGGCGTGTTGCCTCCGGCCTGGTTTCCCGCAATTGCTCGTAGATGCTTTGTCCACTGGAGCCGGGAATCTTCCAATCACAGATCACAAGATCGTAATGGTTTTCAGCCAGCAACGCCAGAGCAGTATCCGCATCTGCGGCAGTATCCACGTGATAGCGGCGTTCCAACAGGACCTCCTGAATCAATTCAAGAATCGATTCCTCATCATCGATGACCAGCACTTTCTTGCCGATACCGGTTTTCGCGACAACCGAATCGGCCGTGGGTTCGGTCTTAGATTGCGCCGCCTCTGGTTCCATTTGCACAACAGGCAGATCCACAGTAAATACAGATCCTTTTCCCGGTTCGCTTTCCGCCGTGATCGTTCCGCCGTGCTCCCGGATGAGTCCGTAGGAAAGGCTCAATCCGAGTCCCGTGCCTTCTCCTACCCTTTTTGTCGTAAAAAAGGGATTGAAGATGTTTTTCATATCTTCAGGGGAAATTCCCGGTCCCGTATCCCGGAAACAGATGCGCACCTGATCACTTACTAATAGTGTAGAGATTGAAATGCTGCCGCCAGTCTGATGATTTTCGATCGCCTGTCTGGCATTGTTCAGAATATTCAGAAAAACCTGCTGGATCTGGTGTGGATCCACCAATACCGGAGGTATTTCCGGGGAAAGATTGGTAACGATTTCGATGTTACCGGACAATAGCTCGTATTTTAAAATTTCCAGGGCACTTTGCAACAATTCATGAATCTGGACCGTTTTGCGTTCCGGACGATGTCTGCGGGAAAAAGCCAAAAGGCTTTGAACGATCTTTCTGCATCTTTCCGCGCTTCCAATCACGCGATCCAGATAGACCTGCTGTCTTTCATTGATCCCGCTTTCTTCAAGCATTTGTGAAAATCCGATGACACCCGTTAGGGGATTGTTTAATTCATGCGCAACCCCGGCAACAAACTCTCCCATGGCAGACAACTTTTCCGTCTGTATCAATTGGGCCTGCGTGTCCTTTAACGTTTTCATCGTTTCCTGAATCTCCGCTTGCGAAGCCGTGAGATTTTCCGTCATTCGATTAAAGACGACCGCCAGTTCCCCGCACTCGTCGTTGGAGGTTACCTCCACCCGTCGCGAGAAATCGCCCTTTCCGACGGCTTCAGCGCTGTCCCGCAACAGGCGAAGCGGCATCGTAATGCGCCGAATAAGAACCCAGATCAACACCGAGCTAAACAGAATACCTGTCAAGCTGAGAATCAAAAGCATTCGTCTCGTCGCCTGGTTTTCTCTCAACGATTTTTCATAGGAGGAGAGAAGCAGGTATCCACTACCGGTGCTGGAGCCGCCGAAGCTGCCGGAAAGGCAGAGGTAGTGCTCACCTTCAGGAACGAATGCCTCTATTTGTTTAGAGGAGTTCAAGCGTTCAAAAAGCGCACGGAGTTCCGGATCCAACTTTGTATCGGCCAATGTGGAAACAGCAACAGATCCCGAAGAGACAAACGCAATCTCGCTGTGCGTCAGGGATTTCAATTCCGAGGCGGCGGATGGGCCAATGGTGACCCCAATCGTGAGCACCCCGGCCAGAGTCTCACTGACTACCACCGGAACGGAAATGACATCAAACAGATCGTGAGCGGCTGCAACCGTATCCGTTGCCGGGCTCCCTGCGAGCGCTTTCTGAATTGGAACTCTGCTTCGCATTTGAAAATCGCGCAGATCCAGAGCCGGATTTCGTTTGGACCCCGCAAGAAATTGATTTTGATCCAGGGTAAATATCATTACAGCAGCATCGCTGCCCATTTCCCGCATCAGCTCATCAAGCTGAACCTGCATGGTCTTGGGCTCCGCAAGCTGCGCCACTGCTTTAAATCGCGGTTCATTCGCGACGTTCTGGTATCGCAGCAGCAGGTTCCGGGTGCGAATTTCAAAGGAATTCCGAAACACCGCATCCGCTGTAATCAACGTTTGGCGAGCCTCTTCTTCAAACTGGCGTGTTAATCGCTGGTTAACGACCCAAACGATCACAGCCAGAAACAACATCAGCAGAGTAACGACAGGAATGAGGACTCTTGCCTGAAATCCAAGAGGTCTCTTCCACACAACAGTCATATTTTTTTCAACGCGAGGGAGACAGAGCGGCCGTCGGCCGCAACCCATCAGATCTTGTAGGGGCGCGATTCATCGCGCCCTGCACGACCCAATAACGGGGCACGCAGGCCACCATAAATGGCGCCCCTACAAGCCCGGAATTGTGTACAGGACGTACTGCATTCATCATGATTAATACGTTGGAAGGCCGGAAACGCTGAGGACGAAATCGACTTGAACTTCTCCGGATTCCGGAACGGTGATGGTTTTCACTTGAGGCGGTAACCGCTCATGCCACGCCTTAAGCTGATAAGTTCCCGGAGGAATATTGGGAATCGTAAAATTCCCCTTTTTATCAGTTGTCGCAAAAAAGGGATTTGACAGCACCAGGATGATGCAGTTCATTTTCGTGTGTATGGAACAAAACACATCAACGCGTCCCGGTTTATCGAAAGTTACTCGCTTGGTCTGCTTGTTTTTGTAGATTCCGAGATCAAAGGGTTTGGCCTCGGACATCGAAAAAACGTTGTGATAGATCTCATCATCGTTCGGCCATTCAACCGTCGTGCCAACAAGAACAGGCAACACATGCGGCCGAAATGTTGCGTCCTTTTGAATGATAATCTGAATGGGTTTTTCGGGAGGTTGAACCGGTTTCGCATCCGGGTCATCAATGTAAACAATAAAATCCGTCATGTCTTCGTAGTTGATCCGTTCAAGAAATTTATATTTGCGGCTTTCATACTTTCCGCTTTCAACATCCTGCTTTGCTTCGGGTCTGGATTCTGCGCGAACGTGCCCCCGGATGGCGCCCGCGTGCGCAGAAATGCAGAGAAGAAAGGAAAGCAGGACAGTTAAAATAACACTCATTTTAGAACCTTTCCTTTACAATCCAATAGTACCCTGTAGCAGGGGTTTGGCTAGCGGCTCCTCACCCTTATAAAGGGGGAGGTTGGGAGGGGGTTGTCTCGAAGGCCTTTCCAACCCCCCACTAACTCCCCCCTTCATAAGGGGGGAGAATAACCAGCCAAACCACTGGTACAGTCCACTAGAATTTTGCGGCAACGACAACACCGAAAAAATCTTCCTGATCGCGTTTAACGCCATTCGCTTGCTCACCTCTTTCAAAGCTATATTCCATCTTCAGCAAAAGATTGCGTCCGATTCTGTAACCCGTGCCAAGACTGAATCGCCAGAGGAATTTTGTCTCTGTTGCGTAATCGAATAAATAGGTATGATAATCTCCCATTCCAACAATCGGGAATTCCGGATCCGCATCGATTCTGCCGAAACGAGCGGCTGCATACCACACATTTTGGCGCCTTTGTTTCAAGTTTTGCACTGCTTCTATCTGGTAATAATGGATCTTTCGTGTGTTGTAAGCTGCTGAATCGTCATCTTGATATTCGAGGTGTCCTGCAGCAAGGTGGATATGCCCGCCGTTCCACTGAACGTGCCCGTCGCCTTCGAAAACGTTTCCCTGAAACGTAGTCGCCGTAGAGGAGGATCCGAGCAAACGCAAAAGTCCGTTCCCAAACCACATTGCCGAGAATTGATCTTGCGCCGCGTCGAGTTTGCCGGTACGCATAGCGCTGAATAGTGCGTGGAACGATTTTGAGGGCCGGTACGTAAATCGTCCGACAATTGCCTTGTCTGAATTGTAGTCGTGCAAGGCAGGGTCGCCTCCATTTTGAATGGCAAACGTATATTCAAATTGCCCGGAGGAACCGTATAACTCCACACCTTCATCGACTCCCCAGATGTCGCTGAGAGAATGCGTAATCAAAGGATTGTCGATCACATCGCGGGTCAGGTATTCCTCGCCAAAAGGAATATCCAACCGGCCCGCGCGAATGTTAAGAATATTTTCCCGATTCCACAGCTTCGAAACATTTTCAAATTCAATATAGAACTCACCGATCGAAACATTTTCGTCACCCTCTTCGCGGGTCATCAAATTGAGTTCGCCAAAGACATAAACGTCCTTCATGACCTGCGCCTCAACGAATAACTTGGCTTCGTCCAAACGGAATTCATCATTCGGGAATTGGCCTTCATAGCCTGTATGAAAAAAGCCGGCTCCTGCTTCGCCGCCGATATGGATTCGTTGCGAAGAACCGTTTGTATCGCCTGCCTCCTGGGCGAGTGCAATCTCAAGAGTCCGCCGCAATGACGTGTTAACGCCAAATAAGCCCTCAGCAGGGCAGAAAGTGGCATGGAACAATATCAGTCCCGACCATAAGGCCATTCTACGGAGATTCATCTCTGGAAAATGGTCGCACATTTTTCGGTCAAATACCAAGCCTGACTTGCAACAAAAGCGCGGAACTGATTAAGATTGCTCTAAATGAAAAACATTGTCGTCATAGAAGACGATAAAGACGTAGTTGACGTTATCCGGTATTTTTTGGAAAAGGAACAATACCGGGTTCATGTTGCGCAGGACGGCGTCAGCGGGATCGAACTTGCCACAAGAGTCGTTCCAAGCCTGATTCTGCTCGATCTGATGCTTCCCCAAATGAACGGCATCGAGGTATGTCAGAAGCTCAAAGCAGACGGACGTCTGAGCAATGTCCCCATCATCATGGTTACCGCAAAGGGAGAAGTCATGGACAAAGTTCGTGGTTTGGAAATTGGCGCCGACGATTACGTCACCAAGCCATTTAGTCCACACGAACTGATCGCGCGTGTTAAAGCCAATCTTCGTAAACGGGAAGGCAAAATGCCGGAACAGGAAATGCATTACGGCTCTGTTTTTGTCGATGCGTTTAAGCACGAAGTGCATCTTGACGGCAAAGAAGTGGAGCTGACTGCAAAGGAATTTGATCTCCTTGTTTTCCTCATTGAAAACCAGGGGCGTGTATTAACACGACACATGATTTTGAATCATGTATGGGGCTATAACTATTTCGGAACGACCAGAACAGTAGATGTTCACGTTACGCATCTCCGCCACAAACTGCCTCCGCTTGCGGACGCAATTCTGACCGTAAAGCCGCTAGGGTATAAGCTAAAAGAACTGGTACCGCAACATTCCTCATGAATGCTCTGTCCGCCCGGCAGTCGATTTCACCATGGAGAGAATCTTGCTGAACCCTGGCGTGACAAGGCCGCTGCTTTCACGCAGCGGTCTGGAGAATAACGATGCCTGATTGGCTTTTATTACTGCTTTTTCTTGCTGGGTGGGTGCTGCTGCAGGTCTGGATACTTCCGCGCTTCGGTGTTTCGACGTGAGCCGTTGACGCAAAACGCTTCGGGTCGCGAAGCAAACAAGATGATTCGCATTCGCCGCAATAGGAGATACGCTGAGGAGCAGTAAGAGTCAAAACTGCCAATCTGACGGAATGATGACACTTTGTAGTTCGAGATTCATCGCCAGCCGTTTGTAATCCCGCGAGACTACCTTGAAAAAAAACAACTGTAATGCCCGGAAGTTCAAGAAATTAGGAGATAGACGGGATCGAGGAGATCTTGGAGATAAAATTCAATTCTTCATTCATTTCAGGACGCAACTGAAGATTGGATGAATTGACTTTCCAAAGACGCGGGAACGTTCTATCAAGAGCCCGCCATCAAACTAATTCTCTCTCAAGAATTGCTCAATCCGCTGATTGAGTTCATCGCGCACTTTTCGGAATGAATCGAGGCCTTCGGGATCCGGAGTACTCCAGTGAATCATCCTGGCTCCGGGAAAAACGGGACAGCTTTCCTTTGCGTGATCACAAACAGTAATTACGACATCGAATTTCTCGCGCGCAAACAGGGTCACATCCTTCGATTGGTGAGCGGAGATATCAATTCCAATTTCCCGCATCACCTGAACTGCCAGTGGATTCAACCCTTTGGGTTGGGTGCCTGCGCTGAAAGCCTCGATTTTGTCCCCGGACCTGGAACGGAATAATCCTTCTGCAATCTGACTTCTTGCAGAATTTCCGGTGCATAAGATCAGGATCCGTTGTTTCATTTCACCTCCTTAACGTTCTGGAAACCAGCGTCTGGTCCGGTTGCAAAACGCGCAAACAGAAAGCATCACAGGCACTTCCACCAGTACCCCAACAACAGTGGCGAGTGCGGCGCCGGAACCCGCGCCAAACAGAACAATCGCAGTTGCAACAGCGAGCTCAAAGAAGTTGCTGGCGCCAATCAGCGCGCCAGGAGCCGCTATGTTGTGCGGCACTTTGAAAATTTTCATGAGTCCGTATGCCAGAGCGGAATTGAAATAGACCTGAATCAGTAAAGGAACGGATATTAGGAGCACGTGCAACCAGCGTTTTGTGAGATTGTCCGCCTGAAAAGCAAAAATGAGAATCAGGGTCAGCAACAACGCAACAACGGTAACAGGCTGAAAAAAAGTGATGAAACTGCTCTCAAACCACTCTTTACCTTTTTTGGCCAAAAGAACGCGACGACTGATGGATGCGAGCGCCAGCGGGATTACGATGAAAGCAACTACGCTGTAGAACAGGATTTGAAACGGCACAAACAAACCGCTGGCGCCTCTTACAAGAAGGCCGACAATTGGCGCAAAGAGAAACAGCATGATCAGGTCGTTCAGAGATACCTGTACCAGCGTGTAAGCCGGATCGCCATCGGTGAGGTACGACCATACGAAAACCATCGCGGTACATGGAGCTGCGGCCAGGATAATACAACCGGCAATATACTGGTTGGCGAGCGATTCCCCGATCGTTGGAAGAAACAAATGTTTGAAGAACAGCCATCCAATCAAAGCCATGGAGAACGGTTTTACTAACCAGTTCACAAAGAGCGTAATCAAAATGCCTTTCGGTCGGCTTCGAACCTCAAGGAGACTGCCGAAATCGATTTTCAGCATCATCGGATAAATCATTAGCCAGATCAAAACAGCTATCGGAAGGTTGATCTGACTTCCTGCAGCAAGCTCGAGAGCGCGTATATCTGCTATGAGTCCAGGAAGCGCCCGTCCCAAAACGAGGCCGGCAACCATGCAGAGAATGACCCAGATCGTGAGGTATCGTTCAAAAACATTCAATCGTTTGATCGTTGAATTCTCAAAAATATTGGAAACACCGGGATCCATACTAGAACTCATACCATTTTCGCCAGTTTCTCCGCGAGCGAAGCAATTGCCTCTTCATTTCTCCAGTAAAACATCCACCGCTCCCGTTTCTCAGCATGGATCAGACCGGACCGCGTTAAGAGCCCCATGTGATGCGAAGTTGCCGCCTGCGAAAGTCCAATTGCTTCCTGGATATCGCAGGCACACAAACCGCGCTCATTCTGTCCAATAAGAGCGCAGGCGCTTTTCGCAGGGCGTTTCAAAAGATCGAGTATCCTCAAACGAGTGGAATCGGCGAGGGCCTTGAACGCCAGCTCGAGGTTCTTTTTTTGCATATATATCTATAATTTTCGATATATAGATCTATTCGTCAAGCACGCTGAATGTCCATGAAGACCTTTTGCCTGACGCAATCACGGGTGTGGGACGCTCACAGGAGAACCCCCGTTTTGCAAGACCGGAGTGGAAGGAGCGGAGTTGCGCTTCTCCATCCCCTTTTTTTACAACAAAGGTTTTATTGTTTTCTCGATCGTGCCGGTGTATTCAAAGCCGATGGTTTTGTATCGAAGAATCCCCTGACGATCGTATATGTACGTGGTAGGAAGTCCCAGAAGTCCGCCGAATTTCTTCCGAATATCCTCTGAACCGACGGCAATCGGATAACGAATGCCCAGTTCTTTGGCAAAGCGAATCGGATCCTCCGTATCGGCCATTACATCGGCTTTGAATCCGATCACAACCAACCCCTGAGATCCGTATTTGTCTATCAGTGTTTGATAGCCCGGCATTTCTTGCCGGCAAGGCGCACACCAGGTAGCCCAGAAATCAATCAGCACCACCTTGTTCTTGAGGTCTGTCGAAGCGAGCTTGCGACCGTTCAAATCTACAGTTGCAAACGAAGGCAGAAACGAGCCAATCTGGCCCGCGGGGATCTTCCTTTTCGGAGCAGATTCTTGAGATTGCTCTTTGCATCCAAAGAATAGAATTGTGAGCGGTACTGAGAGAAGCAAGAGCCATTTCATTCTTTTTGTTCAATTTCAACAACCGTTACGGTTAATGATGTCGGCAGAGCTTGCTTTTTCTGACTTTTTTGCTTCTGGTAGAGCAAACCCCTGAGTGTGACGTTGTTGCTCGAACCAGCCATGATTTCGAGTTGCTTCAAAAATTCATTCTGCGCGATTGTGAATGATTGTGATGGCTGCACTTGTAAAGTGAGTGCACCCGATGCATCTTTGAGGATCAGACCTCGCGCAATCATGCTCATCTCTGCCACAGACACACCGCTATCGTAAGTTGCTTTCAAAAGCCCGATGGGATCGATGCGACCATCACTCTTGGGGATAATTTCGACTTTACCATCGATCAGACTCACATGAACTTTCTGAACGCCAGACTGGCGTCCCAGGTGTTGTTCAACACCATACGCTCAGAAATTTCACGTCATCCCTTCAACCTGCATCGTAATCTGTTTGATCTCGGCAGACGCAGCCGAGACCATCATGATCGTAAAACAGATCAGCAATGCCAGTTTTCTTGCTTTCATTTCGTTCCTCGTTTTCTAGAACAGTCGTAGCTGTCGTGTGATTCCAAAGCTGATGTGGCGCCGCAGGGGAGCAAAATTCTCTTCATTGGAATGGGCAAAGGCCCATTCTACGCCGAGCCACGCGTGGACGCCAGGAGAAAGGCCAAAAAACGTTGTCACACCTGCCAGTAAAACATCTCCGCCGCTTCCATTTTGTTTCATACCTGCGATTTTTTCATCGTTTGAATGCAACCACCGGATCGTCGGACCAATAAACCATTCGCGTCTTACATCCTTTGACTCGTAAGGACGATAGGAAAGCCAAAAACGGGATTCAAAGTCATTACCCAAATGCGTTTGTTGCGTTCCTGTGGTGCGGAAGAGCGAATGAAACTGCTCATCGGCCACCAGTCTCCTGATATGAAATAGTCCCGTGTAGGTCCAGTTCAAGCCGAAAAAAAAGTCGGTAGAGCCGGAGCCAGGCTGCAAAGACGCGGGTAACCGCATTCCGGCCGGGTTTCGCAGCCCGGTGGTCCCTGTTGGTAATTTTGGTCCGGAAGTTATAGACGCTTGCGTTGTTCCGCGTTCTGAATCGCGCCGATAAAATCGATACTTCAACACGATCAAAGAATCACCGATTCCAGTTCCGCCTACTTCATTGCCGTTTTCGAATCTGTTCGTTACTAATGGCACGCTTACCCTTAAATCAAAGTTTGGATAAAATCCCCAGGCAAAAACAAAATTTCCGTGATGGGAAAAAGTTGGATGGCTCGTTCGTGAGAGTTGATCGCTGCCGGCAGGCAGATCTCGAGAATAGAAGTCTGAGGCGTAAGAGAACAATGCGCCTTTTGGAAATATCGGTGGGGCGGTTTCAGGAGCAGGACCCTGGGCTTCTACTGTGCAGACCAGAACAATCTGCATCAACAAAAACACGTGTCCCGAGAACAATCTGATTATTGAGCGTTTGAGGTTCCTATTCGTTTCCGAGGCTCCAGCCTCCTTATTCTAAGATTATAGTACTTGGATTGTGCCCGCCTGCAATCTGATATAGTTACGATAATTGTGAACTTCAGTGATTTTCTTACGTCTTTGTAAGGCGGGGTCTCCATGGCTCATGATTCGAACTCTGACTGGATGAAGATGTTTAGCGGCAAGTCCAAGGACGCGCAAAATTCTTCGCAGTGGATAATTCCGGTCGCCGGTTTTGCTCTCATTTTTCTTATTGTCTTCGCATCCAAAGCGCCGGAAATACTCGCAGTCCCTGTCCTGGCGATTCTAATGTCGCCATTCTGGCTCTGGATGCGTCATCGTCACGAGCTAAACAAACAGAAAGCAAATGCCGTAAGCCCGGAAGAAACCGCAAAGTCCAGCCGGATGGAAGAACGACTTGCAAATCTGGAAGCGCTGATTTGCCGACTGGATACTGAGCTGAATCAGCAGATGGAACGCTCTCTCATTTCTACAAGAATGTTTGCTGCGCCGGCTTCCGGGGGTGGAAGCGCGATGCCGACCACGATTCTGAGTCTCGCCGCCGCGCTGGAAGGTCGTTACCAGGTGCTCTCCGAACTGGGGCGGGGAGGAATGGGAATTGTTTACCAGGCATACGACAAGCAATTGAAAGAGCAAGTTGCGATCAAATTATTGTCTCCATTGTTAAGCACGGATACTGAGGCGCTTGAAAGACTCACGCGTGAGGTTTCTATGGCCCGTCGCGTAACTCATCCAAACGTTATCCGGATCCACGATATCGGTGAAGTGAATGGTCTTCATTATGTTTCCATGGAATATTTCGGCGGAACGAACTTGAAAGAGCATTTGAAGCGAAGCGGTCCGCTGTCGCTCCTGAATGCCTATCAGATCGTCTCGCAAATGTGCGACGGCCTTGAGGCTGCTCATTCGCAGGGTGTCGTTCATCGTGATTTGAAGTCGCAGAACGTTATGGTTGGCCCCTCCGGTCAGGTCAAGATCATCGATTTTGGTCTGGCACGCTCAGTCCATCTGGAAGGAATGACTGCGACCGGTTTGATCATGGGAACGCCGGAATACATGGCTCCCGAACAGGTTGCGGGGAAGCATGTGGATGAAAGAGCGGATATTTACGCGCTCGGCGTGATTCTGTTTGAAATGCTGACGGGTCGTGTGCCGTTTACCGGTGATTCCGCGATTGCCGTTGGATTTCAGCAGCTAAAGGATCCTCCGCCTTCACCGCGTTCAATCAATCCGCAAATTCCGGAAGAAGTAGAACGGATTATCTTGAAAGCTCTGGAAAAGAATCCGATTCAGAGATACCGGACTGTAGATGACTTGAGAAAAGATTTTGAAACCGCTCTGCCGAAGTTCGCTGCGGCAGCCAATTCATCTCAACGATCTCCGGAAAGACCTGTTCCGACAACGAAACAATAGTTTGCAATCTTCGGCGCCGTGCGTGCCGAATCAAGGCATAATCACAAGACCTGGCGGGAAATTCCGAGCTTCTCCCTCAGATCAGACATGCTAGTAATTCCGCAACCTTTTCAGCACTTTGAAAATCTTCGATCATCCGTGCATTGTAAACTGATTACGCTAAGCATCTTTTCATTTTCAGCAACGAAACGGCGACTACTTAACTTTCGATTATGTCGCGGTCGATATCCAGCGTAATAATTTGAGTCAGGCAGCAAAACGCTGAGACTCAGAATGACACTATTTCCCAGCGCGATTGGCTCAGGACTTACAATGTGAAGGAGCAGAAGTATGGCGGATTCAGGGCAGACTCGAAAGATCATTCACGTGGACATGGACATGTTCTATGCAGCGGTTGAGCTGCTCGACCGCCCGGAACTTTGCGACAAGCCAGTGGTAGTGGGTGGTTCCCCCAAATCCCGCTCCGTGGTCACCACGGCCAACTATGTGGCTCGCAAGTACGGCATCCACTCGGCGATGTCCTGCGCGGAGGCCTACCGCCGCTCTCCAGAATGCGTTTTTCTGAGACCGGACTTTCCCAAATACCGAAAATACTCCGAGATCATCCGCTCCATCTTCTTCAAATACACCGACCTTGTAGAGCCGCTTTCTCTCGATGAAGCCTACCTGGATGTCACCGTGAACAAAATCGGGGAAGCGAGCGCGACCCGAGTCGCAGCCGCTATCAGGAAGGAGATCTTCGAACAAACTCGCCTGACTGCCTCCGCCGGCGTGGGCCCCAATATGTTCGTTGCCAAGATTGCGTCCGATTACAAAAAGCCGGATGGCCTCACGGTGGTGCCACCGGAAAAGGTCCTGGACTTCATCCGCCCGCTCCCTGTGCGCCGTATTCCCGGCATCGGCCCGGTCTCTGACGCCCGCATGGCCAAACTGGGCATCCGCACTGTGGCGGACCTTGCAGCACAGACCGGCGAATGGCTGAAGGAGCACTTCGGCTCCTTCGGACAGTACCTCTGGAAGATCGCCCGTGGCATTGATGAACGCGAGGTCACGCCTTCATGCGAACGGAAGTCTTTAGGCGAAGAAGAAACTTTCGAGCGTGACCTTCTGGACGTCCGTGAAATTGAAGAGTATCTGCGGGGCTGCGCACGACATGTGTTCGACCAGCTAACCAGAGAAGGAAAAAGGGCGCGTACCGTGACTCTCAAAATCAAATATCACGACTTCCACTCCGTCACTCGCCGTTGCACGCTTGACGACTTCATCACCGGCGCCGATGAGATATTTGAGATCGCTCGCAATCTTCTGTCTCGCACCGACGCAGGTCGCATCAAGATCCGTCTGGCCGGCATTTCCCTTTCTACATTCACCCGAAAAGAGAAGTCGCTCCCCCAGGTGCAACTGACATTTCCTAATCTCAGCTAACCACGGGATGAGTAGTATCCTGCTCGCGCGTTACTCAGTGCGGCAACTTCTCTCTTAGGATGCCGTAGACATACGCACCCAGGATTGCGCTCAGCAAGACCGGGATAATGACGAAATATCCACTGCCCAGTAGAGCATAAAGGGGGCCGGGGCAAGCGCCCGTCATGGCCCAGCCGAAGCCGAAAAGGATTCCGCCGATGACATTACCTCTGGTGAAAGGTTTGCCGCTCAGGTTGATGGTTTCGTGCTGGACGGAATGTAAATTGAGTCTTCTGATGAAGAAAACCGAAAGTGAGCCGATGGCCACCGCGACTCCGATGATGCCAAACATGTGAATCGATTGAAAACGAAACATCTCTTGAATGCGAAACCATGATGCAACTTCGCTTTTCACGAGCACAATCCCGAAATAAATGCCGGAAAACAAGAAGAGTAAATTTCTCATTTCGTCTGGTTCAAAAAATCACCGGAAAAATCAACCAGGTCATCACCAGGCCTCCGATGAAAAAACTTACGGTTGCGATCAGCGAACCGGGATTGAGCAACGACAGCCCCATAATCGAATGACCGGAAGTGCAACCGTTGGCGTATCTTGTTCCGAAACCGACGAAGAAACCGCCAACGATCATGCAGAGAAATCCGGGCAAAGTGAGCAGTCTGTCCCATGCGAAGATTTGCCGGGGAATGTAAGAAGAGAAATCCGATATACCTAGTTTCATCAAGTCGGCTTTTGTTGCTTCTGAAATGGCAATCCCCTGCGGATTGGACATGAAGGATCCCGCGATCCAACCACCGATAATGATTCCCAGGGCGAGATACAAGCTCCAGGATTCTTTCTTCCAATCGTAATTGAAATATTCCGCCTTTCCGGGAAGGCAGGCAGCGCATAAATGACGCAAAGAAGAGGAGACGCCGAGCTGTTTGTTTCCAAACATGAGCAGCACGGGAACCATGATTCCGATCAAGATTCCGCCGGCATACCAGGGCAAGGGCTCTCGTAAAAAGTCTATGGCTTCACACCTCTCTATTAACTTTCAACGGTTGTAGGACAAACGTAGCTCGTAATGGGAATATTTGTTTGCAAAATCCCATCCATTCCTTCTTTCACGTTCACTACATCTTTCACCCCAATGGACTTTAGTATGGATGCCGCGATCATGGAGCGGTAACCGCTTCGGCAATTGAGGTAGTATTTCGTGTTCTTATCCAGTTCCTGGAAATGCTCATTGATGTAATCCAATGGAAAATTTTCAGCGCCTTCAACATGTTGTGAACTGAATTCCGAAGGCTTTCTGACGTCAAGGATTTCAATGTTGCCTTTCACTCGTTCCAATAATTCCTGCGGAGTGATGTTTTCAATGCGATCCAGTTCTCTGCCTGAATCCTTCCACGCCTGAACGCCTCCTTTGACATAACCGATGGCGTTATCATAACCGACGCGTGCCAGACGGGTAACGGCCTCCTGAATCTTTTCTTCTCCCACTACCAGGATAATGGGTCTTGTGATGTCAGGAATCAGGGTTCCTACCCAAACCGCAAACGAACCGCCCAGACCGATATTCATGGAGCCCGGAATAAATCCTTTACAAAATTCATTCGGGTCTCGCGCATCCAGTATTAAAGCTCCTTCCTTAACTTCTTCTTCCACCTGCTCCACTGATAGGGCATGTGTTCCGTGTTCCAGTACTTCCTTGTAGCTTTCGTAACCGCCTTTGTTGATGGCGGCATTTTTCGGGAAATATTGCGGTGGCGGGGCTATCCCCGTCAATACCTGTTTGGCGAATTCCGCTCTTGTCATGTCCTGAAGCGCATAATTGTACTGCTTTTGATTCCCCAACGTGGCAAAGGTTTCCTTGCTCATATTTTTTCCGCAGGCGGAACCCGCCCCGTGCGCAGGATAAACAATTACATCATTTTCGAGCGGCATGATCTTGTTCCTCAAAGAGTCATACAGCATCCCGGCCAGGTCTTCCTTTGTGAGGTTACTCTTTATCGCCAGGTCAGGCCTGCCCACATCGCCGATGAACAAGGTATCGCCCGTAAAGATTGCGTAATTTTTTCCGTCTTCGTCTTTTAACAAAAAAGTGGAAGATTCCGGCGTATGACCGGGAGTATGCAACACTTGAAAAGTCAGTTTTCCCAGTTTGAACGCCTCACCGTCTGCAGCAACATGGACCTCATATTGCGCGCTTGCGGTGGGGCCGTAAATGATCCTGGCGCCTGTTTCCTTTGCCAGGTCAATGTGTCCTGAAACGAAATCAGCGTGAAAGTGGGTTTCAAAAATGTATCGGATTTTTGCTCCCCTTTCCTTTGCCAATTGCATGTAAGGGTCGGTTTCCCGCAAAGGGTCAATGATGGCGGCTTCGCCTTCCGATTCGACATAATAGGCCGCCTGCGCAAGGCAACCGGTGTAAATTTGTTTTACGTACATAACTACCCCCGTTTCAAGATGGCAATTTTACCGTAATCGAATATAAGCCTTCAAGGAGTCCACGTCGAATGGATCGCCCGAACGACGTTCCGCACGCATGAAGCTGAGTTTAAACAACACAAAAGAGATTTTGAGAATCAGGAAGGCTACAAAAAACAGAAGCGAGAATGAGGATGAAGACGACGAGGATTAACGAAGAGTCTTCAGGTTGCCGGATTGGACCGGCACCGTTTCTGGAATCGTCACGGGTTTCTTCCCTATTGCTGATCTCAGCATCATTGTTGCGGTCCAGAGCACAACAAAAAGCACAACCCAGCGCAGTTTATCAACGTTCAAACTGACAACAACGTAAGCGGCAATCAGCACGGCCGGCAATCCTGCAACCGACATTACGATGGCAGCCGGCAAGCTGTATCTGTGAGCTTTCATAAAGCGCATGCCACCAATGGGCATTAAGAACGCGCAAGAACCCATCATGATTGGAAACGCGGCGCCAGGAGTCATTCCCACAAGACTCACAAGGATGAGACACGGCGCGTAGAGGCCGATGCCTAGCGTCATCAGCGCTCCGAGAGCGAAGTTGCCGCACAGACCAATCATAAGCAGGAGGTTTTGTAGTCCTGTTGCTTCGCCGCCTTTAAAGATCCGCCCAATTTCAGCAATTGCCGGAGTGAGAAACGGCAGGTTTGTAGAAAGCAGAACTGCAATATTCTTCTGGGTCGCGATGATTTGCATGAGCAAAATCGTGCTTGCCATCAACAGCGCGCAACCCATTCCGATTTGAATTTTTCGCCGCGACCATTGTGCAACAATTCCTGCGCCGAGCCATGCTCCTGCAATAGAGGCGGTGATCATCAGCACAAGCGTCCAGATTTCCACCTGAATTGCGGTGATATAAATGAACGCCTGCGCAATGGTAGGAATTGCATATCCAATATTGAGCGTGCCTGGGATTTTTTCATCTAAAATCGATCGACGAAACTTGAATGCTGATGTCGTCGTAGCAAAATTGCCAATCCCCAGCGTGTCAAAGAAACACAAGACAAAACCGATGAGCGTGTGATACCAGATATGATGTTTCGCTGGATCATTCCTCAGAATATCCCGGTCACGCTTTGCAAGGAGCCACCACATCAATAAGTACCAAACGGTGACCGCCGCAAGGCAGATCAGCAAAAGAGATTTGACGTTCATCGGTTACGCACATTTTACACTACTCATCTACTCTGAATCGTGCGAGCTTTCCCCCTTCTCACCGCAGCACAGCGTAAATCCTGATAACATGGATTCGAATCGATGCAAAACAGACTGATTCCGGTCCTAAACGTTTCAGACATCAAACAAAGTTTCCAATGGTTCGATAAACCCGAACACAGAGCAACCATCCTATGTTCAGACTGCAGAACTAAACAACCCGCGAGCGGCGAAGCAAAAAATGCCTAATAGAAATCTAAGGATTCTATTCGAGAGCGATCGTTGCACCATTTATTTCACCGGGCGCAATTCTCGTTTAGAAGCGACGGCCGCGCTGCACGTACTTCAATCCTATTGACCGTCAAGAGGAAATAAAGGAGGATACGCATATGAAAAAGGCCATTCTGTTCGTTCTCTCTGTCATTTTTCTCCATCAAATCTCATTCGCCCAGGATTCTGAAGCTCGTTTGATGCGCTTTCCTGCAACCCATGGAGATCAAATCGTGTTTTCGTACGCCGGGGATATTTACACGATTTCCAAAGGGGAAACATTTGCGCGGAAACTGACCGGTTACCAGGGATACGAAATGTTTCCGCGTTTTTCACCTGATGGAAAATCGATTGCATTCACCGGACAGTATGATGGGAACACCGAAGTGTACGTCATCCCTTCGCAAGGCGGCGTTCCTCGCAGGCTTACCTATACTGCCACGCTGCAACGCGACGATGTTTCCGATCGCCTGGGTCCGAACAATCTTGTAATGACCTGGAAAGACAACGATCACATTGTTTTCCGTTCGCGGATGGAAACGTATGATTCGTTTAAAGGAAAGTTATACACGGTTTCTGTCGCAGGCGGTCCATCCGAGTCGCTGCCATTTTCCGTAGGCGGTTTTTGTTCCTATTCACCCGATGGCAAAAAAATGGCGATGAACAGAGTCTTTCGGGAATTTCGCACATGGAAATATTACAAGGGTGGAATGGCGGATGATGTGTACATCTTCGATCTGGAATCCAAACAGTGGGAAAACATTACCAATACTGATGCCCAGGATATTGAACCGATGTGGCACGGAGACCGCATTTATTATCTGTCTGATCGCGACCGCACTATGAATCTTTTTGTCTACGAAATCTCCACAAAACAAACACGCAAAGTGACCAACTTCACCGATTTTGACATCAAGTTTCCATCGTTGGGAGACAAGAACATTGTTTTTGAAAAAGGTGGGAATCTCTTTCTGCTGGATCTGGAAACAGAACAGACCAGTCAGGTTCCTGTAACGATACCAAATGACGAGCTCTGGAGCCGTCCTTCCTGGATCGACGCATCCAAGTTCATTGAGTCGTATCACATTTCACCTGATGGAAAGCGATTGCTCCTTGTAGCAAGAGGGGATGTGTTTACTGTTCCCGCAGAAAGTGGAATTACACGGGATCTGAACAAAACAAGCACTTCGCACGAAAGGAATGCCGTGTGGAGTCCTGATGCAAAATGGATCGCCTATATCAGCGATGAAAGCGGAGAAGATGAAATCTACATTCGCCCACAAGCAGGGGAGGGAAATCCTACTCAAATCACGTCAAACAGTGATGTTTACAAGTACCGATTGCGGTGGAGCCCCGATAGCAAAAAACTGATGTGGGCCGATAAGAAATTGCGGTTGCAATATGTGGACATCACAACAAAACAAACCACGTTGATTGATGAAACAAACGTTTTTGAGTTCACGTCGTACGACTGGTCTCCGGATAGTAAATGGGTGGCATATGTAAAACCGGAGTTTAACAACCAGAACCGCATCTTCCTGTACAACTTGCAAAAAAAAGAGCCTGTGCCGGTTACTGACGGATGGTATACGGTCAACGAACCTACTTTCACCCGGGATGGCAAATACCTGATGCTCACATCCGACCGGGATTTTAATCCCACGTTCAGCAACATTGAATTTCAAATCGCATACCTGAACCTGACCAAAATCTACTTGATTCCACTGGCTTTAGACACTCCTTCTCCCTTTACACCGGAAAATAACGAAGTGAAACCGCCGGAAGAAAAGCCCGCGGAAGATAAGAATCAGAAAAAGGTTGGGGCCAAACCGGCGACCCCAACGATTCCAGACATGAAAGTGGATCTGGACGGTATCATGAATCGTCTGGTGGCGTTACCGATCGAAGCAGCAGGATATTTCAATATCGATTTTGCAGACGGGAATATTTACTACCAGAAACAAAAAGCGAGTGAAGAGAAATCCTCTGTGATGATCTACAAGTTGAAGGAAAAAAAGGAGGAGCTGATCGGAGCCTATGACAGTTACCAGATTTCAGCCGATAGCAAAAAGATGGTGCTTTCCAAAAATGCCGATAAAGACAAGCTCTATTCGGTAGTGGATTTGCCCAAAGGAAAAGTCGAAGGCGAAAAAAATGTCGACCTTTCCGGAATGAAAATCCTTGTTAATAAAAAACAGGAATTTCAGGCCATTTTCAATGAAAGCTGGCGGCAAATGCGAGATTTCTTTTACCTCCCTTCCATGCATGGCGTGGATTGGAATGCAATGAAGGTCAAATACGGAGCGCTCGTTCCTTTTGCAAATCATCGAGCCGATCTTACGTACATCATCGGTGAGATGATCGCAGAGCTGAGCATCGGCCATGCGTATGTGGGAAGCGGAGACAAACCCGAACCTGATCGCATTCTGCTTGGTCTGCTCGGGGCTTCCGTTCAAAAAGATTCTTCCGGCTATTTCAAGATCGTCAAGATTCTTCCAGGGGGAAACTGGAGCAAAGCCCTGCGATCGCCGCTTCTGGATGTTGGAGTCAATGTCAAAGAGGGGGATTACATTCTTGCAGTCAACGGTGCGCCAACAAATCTAATGACCGATATTTTTGTTTCGTTCGTACAAATGGCAGATAAACAGGTTGAGTTGACCGTGAATAGTAAACCTTCCACGGAAGGAAGCAGGAAGGTGATTGTTGTGCCTGTCGGCAGCGAAGAATCGCTCTACTATTACAACTGGGTCAAACACAATGTTGAGTATGTGAATTCGAAAACAGGCGGAAAGGTAGGGTATCTGCATATTCCCGATATGGGAACCGATGGATTGAACGAGTTCATGAAGCAATTCTATCCACAGATCAACAAGAAAGCGCTGATTATTGATGTACGAAGCAATGGGGGTGGATTTGTGTCTCCACTGGTTGCAGAACGTCTGAGCCGTAAACTCGTGTTTTTCGGAATGGGAAGAAACATGATAGGCAGTCCGGATCCTCAAATGCATCTTGGACCGAAGGTGCTGATTTGTGATCAATATTCTGCTTCGGATGGCGACATTATCACTTATCGCTTCAAAAAATATGGACTTGGAAAAGTGATCGGGAAAAGGACCTGGGGCGGTGTCGTAGGAATTCGAGACCCCCTGCCCCTGATTGACGGCGGATTTCTATCGCGTCCGGAATTTGGAGGCTATGACGAAACAGGCTGGCCGATTGAAGGTCATGGCGTCGATCCAGACATCGTTGTCGATCAGGATCCGGCATTGGAATTTCAAGGAATTGATCAACAACTGGATAAAGCCATTGAAGTGATTCTGGAAGAATTGAAAACCGGTGAAAAATCGATTCCGCCTTTGCCGGCAGCACCGGACAAAACCAAACCGTGAACTCGAAACAGACACGCGACCGCGATGCGCTTCGTTGACACGATTTTTTGAAGCATCCGAACCGCTTCAGGAATATGCAAAGTGACTCTTGCGATTTCTTCTCATAGGAAATTGCTTTTCTCCAGTGTCCTTCGGATCGTTCATTTCACAGGAACTCATGGTACAGGTATGAAATCTGGACTCCCCGCTCCTATTGACATTCTATAGGTCGAGAATTATCATTCATATAGAACGACGATAGGAGATGCTTTTTGAAGACTGAACAGACGACGATTCTGCAGGGAACGCTGGACATGTTGATTCTGAAGTCCCTCGTAGCCGGAGAATTGCATGGGTTGGGAGTCTCTCGCAGAATCCAACAGCTCACCAGCGGTACTTTTTCCGTGAAGCCCGGTTCACTATTTCCAGCGCTCCACCGAATGGAAGAAGAGGGTTGGATTGCTGCTTCCTGGGGAGAGTCAGAAAACAATCGCCGCGCGAAATATTATCAATTAACCAAGGCTGGTAGAAAGCAACTGGAAGTGGAAACCCGTAAGTGGGGCCGAATTTCCTGGGCCATCGCCCAAGCTTTGGAGTCCCAGTAATTGTGAGGAAAGTGTATCCACAGATGGCCGCAACCCAATTCATTGTAGGGGCGCGATTCATCGCGCCCTGCGCAGCCGAACAACAAGACGAGCAGGGCGCCATAAATAGCGTCACTACAGACTCTAGCATTGGAAACCCAGTAGAGATATAGCATGCCGATGCTAGCGAAAGCCCGTAGTTTTCTTCGCAATCTTTTTTCATCCAGACGCGTGGATACGGATCTGGACCAGGAAATTCACGCACACCTCGAAATGCTGATCGAGGAAAAAATCAGCGCCGGCATGACACGCGAAGACGCACGACGCGTGTCGCTTATTGAGCTTGGCGGTATGGAACAGGTAAAAGAACGGGTGCGCGAAGTACGAATCGGCACCTGGCTTCAATCAGTGGTTGCCGATTGCCGTTACGGTGTCCGACAACTCCGAAAAAATCCGACCTTTAGCGCTGTCGCCGTTGCAACTCTGGCGCTGGCCATCGGCGCAAATACTGTTGTGTTTTGCGTGCTGAATTCGCTCATCCTGCGCCCTCTGAATGTACCTC
>Ga0210139_1000032_pt1 | contig 22263 bp, 22 predicted proteins | sample Browns_TuleB_D2_FD_184855 | JGI IMG/M metagenome (GOLD analysis project Ga0210139, IMG submission 184855) | Wetland microbial communities from San Francisco Bay, California, USA, that impact long-term carbon sequestration - Browns_TuleB_D2 (SPAdes) | ecosystem: Environmental > Aquatic > Marine >... | reverse complement strand
CCCCGCCGGGCCAGCTGGTCGGCGAAGCCGGCTCCGATGCCGCGCGTGGCGCCGGTAATGAGCGCCGTGGTCCCGCGCCAGATGTCCGCCATGAGGCTGCAATATACGGCTCACGCGCTACTCGCGAGCCGCCCCCTCGGCCCGCCGGGCGTGAATCAGTGAGGCGGCGACCGAAACCGTGAGAATCAGTACGATCCCTCCCAGCGAGACCCCGATCGGCGGATGCACCCAGTAGCTGGCCACCATCTTGAGCCCGACCAGCACCAGGATGAGCGCCACCCCGGGCTTGAGGTAGGCGAACTTGTCCATGGCCGAGGCCAGGACGAAGTAGAGCGCCCGGAGGCCGAGGATCGCGAAGACGTTGGAGCTGTAGACGATGAATGCATCGCGGGTGACCGCGAACACGGCCGGGATGCTGTCGATCGCGAACACCACGTCGCTCCATTCGATCACCAGGAGCACCAGGAGGAGTGGGGTCGCCAGCCAGCCGCCCTGGATGCTCCGGACGAAGAAATGGTCGTCCTCGTACGCGGGGGTGAAGGGGATGACCCGGCGGGCCAATCGGACCAGCGGGTTCTTCTCCGGCTCGAGCCGCACTGCCTTGGAGGAGAACATCTGGATGCCGGTGATGACCAGGATCCCGCCGAAGACATAGGTGATCCAGCTGAAACGCTGGAGCAACAGCGCGCCGGCCCCGATCATGATCGCCCGCATGACGATCGCCCCGATGATGCCCCACTTGAGCACCCGCGGCTGGAGCGCGGCCGGGACCGCGAAGTACTGAAAGATCAGGAGGAAGACGAAGAGATTGTCGACGCTGAGCGAGAGCTCGATCAGGTAGCCGGAGTAGTACTCCAGGGCGTGTTGCAGTCCCTCTTTCCACCAGAGAAAGCCCCCGAACAGGAGCGCCAGGGCGATCAGCCCGGCGCTCCAGCTCATCGCCTCCTTCGGGGTGAGCGTGTGGGAGTGCCGGTTGAGCACCCCGAGGTCCAGGATCAGGAGTGCCAGCACCAGGACGCTGAATCCGATCCAGACCGCCGGCTCGTGCGTGGTCATCCGGTTACGGCTCCACGGGGATTCTGCACGTGTGGTTCTCCAGTCCGGAAACGGAAAGCGAGACCTCCGTCACCGCTCGCGCGATCGACGAAGGTCTCGCTCTGAATGGGGTCGCCACCGCGACCCCGTCTTCCCGATTGGACCGTGCCCGCGGTTCGCGGACAGTCTTGACGATCCAGCCGTCCGCCTTGGCGGCGGATGAGCTACTCCCCTTCGGGCGGCAAGCTAGTCGTCCCTCCAGCGGGGGTCAACGTGTCTCCCACCCCTAGAACGGCGGTTGCTCGGCGTGGATCGGGTCGTCCAGCAGGATGGCGGAGATCACCGCGCCGGCCGGCGTTTCGAACTGACCCTCGGGGATGATCAGCAGCGCATTGGCCCGCGCCATCGAGCTCAAGATCCCCGATCCCTGAGGTCCGGTGAGCCGGGCACTGGGGAGCTCCGCAGTAGTGCCCGGCAGGGTCACGACCGCTCTCAGGAAGTGCTGCAGCCGGGGCTTCACCTCGATCGGCTCCTGGAGCCGCACCGGAATCGCTCGCCGGAACGGGAGGGCGTGGCCCGACATGACCCGGATGGCGGGGCGGACGAACAGCTCGAAGGCCACCATCGTGCTCACCGGGTTGCCGGGCAGTCCGATCCAGGGGAGCGCTCCCAGAAGGCCGAATCCCACCTGCGCGCCGGGGCGAATCCTCACCTTCCAGAAACGCAGTTCGGCGCCCAGCTCCGCCATCACCCGCTTGAGATGGTCGTGCTCGCCGACGCTGATCCCGCCGGAGGTAATCAGGAGATCGCAGGCCGGCGCTTCGCGGAGGTGCTCCTTGAGGCTCTCGGGAGAGTCCCGGGCGATCCCCAGGTTGACCGGCTCCCCGCCCGCGCGGGCCACCAGCGCCACCAGCGCGTGGGTGTTGGAGCTCGCGATCTTCTTGCCGCTCAGGATCAGGTCGGCCTGATCGAGGTCTACGATCTCGTCCCCGCTGCCCAGGATGGCGACCCGTGGGCGGCGGTAGATCATCGGGTGGGAGACCGCGATCGAGGCCAGCACACCGAGCTGCGCCGGACCCAGCTCGGTTCCGGCCGTGAAAGCCAGCTCACCCTTCCTGATGTCTTCGCCGGCCGGGCGCACGTTGTGGCCCGCGTCTCGATCCTGGTAGATGCTGACGGTCTGGGCCCCGCCGTCGGTGTCCTCCTGACGGACTACGGAGTCGGCGCCCTCGGGCAGCGGGGCCCCGGTGAAGATCCGGGCGCAGGTGCCCTGGGTGATCGCGCGGGTCGGGAATTGTCCGGCCGCCAGGTGCTCGACCACGGCGAGCCTGACCGGAGCGGATTGGGAGGCGCCCCGCACGTCGGCTCCGCGCACCGCGTAGCCGTCCATGGCGGAGTTGGCCCAGGCCGGCACCTCCAGCGGGCTGACGACGTCGAGAGCGAGGACGCCGTCCAGCGCATCGTCCAGGGGAACCCGGAGCGCCGGCTGGCGGCGGATGTCCTGCAGAATTCTGAGCGCTGCCTCGCGAGCGGAGTCCGTCAGATCTCCAGCGCCTTTTCCCAGGCGATGTTGGCGAGCAACTGGAGCCACATGGTGTCGCGGAAGTGGAGCACCGGGCAGTGGGCCTTGAAGCCATCGTCGTCGGTCACGATGGCCACCCAGCGCTCCGTGTCGGCCGCGGTGGGGGAGAAGATCGGGGGATTCCCGGTTTCCTTGCGGTACACCTCGATCTTGGGGATGGGCGCGGTGTGAAAGCCCTCGACCAACACCATGTCGGCCCCCTGGAAATAGCGGCGGGCCAGCGTGACGGGATCGGTGTCGTCGGGGCTCTTCTCGATGATCACGCGCTGGCGCGGGGTGGCGAGCAGGACCCGCTCCGCCTTGCCCTCGTGATAGAGGCGATAACTGTCGGTCCCCTCGCGGTCGATGTCGGCCGGGTGCGAGGCGTGCTTGATCGCCATGACCTTGCGCCCCTTCCGCGCGAACTCCGCAGCCAGGGCCACGGTCAGCGTCGTCTTCCCCGCGTTCTTCCGGCCGATTATCGAGAGGATCCTTGTCGCCGCCACAATTCGTTCGCCTCGGCGAGGTCGTCCGCCGTGTTGACGTTGAGAAAGAGCAACGCAGGGTCGCCGAACCGCTGGACTTCCTCCGGGCTGAGGATACTGATTTTTATCGCTTCATGGAAGCCGACCGCGCGCAGGTCCCCCGCCGCCACCCTCGCCTCGATGGCGGCGGCACAGGCCGGGCCGTAGGCGGCGCAGAGCGGCTCCAGGCCGCGGGGTCCCCGGCTCCGGGGGAGACAGGCATCGGCTGAGTCGAGCCCCTCAGCCAGGGCGCGGATCAGGCCGCTGGGGACGAAGGGCATGTCCCAGGCGACGCACACTACACCGCCCGATCCGCTTCGTACCGCGGTGTAGATCCCGCCCAAAGCGCCCAGCCCCGACCGCAGGTCGCGAACCACCTGGAGACCGGGCCTCCATTCAGCCGCTTCCGGCGCATTGGCGATCAGTGCCGGCAAGCGGCCCAATGCCGCCTCGAAGGCCCGGACCAGCCGGTCCAGGATGCGCTCACCCCCCACCTGCTCCAGCCCCTTGGGTCGGCCACCCCATCGGCTGGCCTCCCCACCCGCGATGATGGCGCCGCGTACCGCCAGGACCACCCCGTCCGCCCTGCCGGCCTGCTCGGTCTTGATTCTCACGTATCCCCTAACAACCGCCCGTGCTCGACCATCAGGCAGCGATCCATCACCACCGGGATTCCCGCCGCCTCCAGCTCCGCAGCGGCTCCCTCATGGATCACTCCCTCCTGGAGCCAGACCAGGCGGGGGCGAATCGCGATGCAGGGCCGCACCAGTGAGGGCACCGCGTCGGAACGGCGAAACACATCCACGATGTCGATCGGGCCCGTGCGCGTCGCCGAGATGAGATCGGGGAAGGCCGGCTCTTCGAGGACGTGGGTGACGTCCGGACGCACCGGGATGATCTCATAGCCCGCGTCCCGGAGGTAACGGGAAACGCCGTGACTGGGACGCCCGGGCCTCGGGCTCATCCCCACCACCGCGATGCGACGCGAGGTGCGGAGGATCTCCCGGATCTGATCGTCGGTGAGGGGCATGGCAATCCGGTTCTCGACAGCGGCGACTCAGGGAAGCCCGGTGCACTCCGCGTACAGCGTCTCGTCCTCCTGGACCCGGACCCGTTCCAGTCGCACCGGCGTCGGCAACCGTCCGGCCAGCCGCTCGAAGACGTATTGGGCCAGGGCTTCACAGGTGGGGATACGCCGCCCGTAGCTGAAGGCTGGCACGTCCCGGTTCAGATGCTTCCCGTGAAAGGGACGTACCACCTCCCCTTCGAGCAACGCGTCCAGGGCTCCCAGGTCCATGATCATCCCGGTCTCCTCGCTCACCGGGCCGGAGACGGTGACCGCGCAGAGGTAGTCGTGCGGGTGACCCGGGGCCAGCGCCGTGGCACCGAACACGGCGCGGTTCCGCTCCTCCGTCCATTCGGGGCGGTGGTAGTGATGATGAGCGGTGAAGCGCACGACCCTGGTCAGAGCCGTCGACATGGCCCGCTAGAAAGGAAGTGGATACCCCAGGCCGACAATGCCTCGGAAGCTACCCGTCCAATCGGTGAAGTGCCCATCGGTGATCAAGGCGTTTCTGCCCGGCGGGACCCCGGGTGAGCCGGGCGGATCGAAGGCGAAGCCGGTCGGGTAGCTCAGCTTCCAGAAATTCCACTTGGTTTCGAGCCGGATGAACAACTTGCGGGTGAGGAACCAGCGCACACCCATCCCCGGCGCCAGCACCACCTTGGTGCCGAAATTGTAGGCCGAGGAGTCGACCCCGACGTCGCCGCCGAAGGCAATCCCGAAGCTGCCCGTGATGTATGGCGCCAGGTTCTTCCAGGTCTTTTTTCCGGTCAGGTTCCACTGGACGACGCCCTCGATCATGATGACGCTGGTGGGGTAGCTCCCCTTGAACCGCTTGTCGATGCTGTCGTAGGGGATCACCACCTGGCGGTTCAGATCGTCATAGGTGACCGAGAAGCCCAGCTGCAGGGGATTGCTGATCCGGAAATCGGCGCGAACACCGTAGGTGGTCCCGTCGTGCGGTCCCAGGCCGAAGTTCCCGCCCGCTCCGCCGAAGTAGCCGAACTGGAACTCCATGGTGCGCCCATAGGGCAGGTCGCGATAGGGCGAGTGCTCGGGCAGATGTCCGACCTGGGCTGGAGCGGTTGCGACCGCCCCGAAAACGAGAACGGCCCCAACGGCGGCCGCGCGCATACGCATCAGCATAGTCTCAGGTCCCGCCCCGTCATCTCCACGGGGGGTTCGAGTCCGAGGAGATGAAGGACGGTGGGGCCGACGTCACAGAGGGCCCCTCCCGAGGCGAGGGCGTTGACCCCGGAGCGCACCGCGACCAGCGGCACCGGATTGGTGGTGTGAGTGGTATGGGCGCCGCCGGTCTCCGGATCGATCATCAGCTCGCAGTTGCCGTGGTCGGCGGTAACGATAACAGCGGCGTTCGCCTTCTCCGCGCTGGCGAGGATCCGGGCCAGGCATTGGTCCACCGTCTGCACCGCCTTGATCACCGCGGGCAGCACTCCCGTGTGGCCCACCATGTCGGCGTTGGCGAAGTTGGAGAGCAGAAAATCGTAGCGCTTGCCCTCGATCGCCCGACAGAGGCCGTCGGTGACTCCGACCGCGCTCATCTCCGGCGCCAGGTCATAGGTGGCCACCTGCTGGGAAGGGACCAGCGAGCGCTCCTCTCCGGGATACGGGGGCTCGTAGCCGCCGTTGAAGAAATAGGTCACGTGAGGATACTTCTCCGTCTCCGCGGTCCGAAACTGCACCTTGCCATGGTCGGCCAGCACCTCGGCCACGATCTTGGCCATGGAGAAGGGTGGAAACGCCGCCGGCACCGGAAAGGTGCGATCGTACTGGGTCATGGTGACGACGGTGACCCGGGGGCGGTCTCGCACATCGAAGCTGTTGAAGCCGTCCACTACCAGCGCCCGGACGATCTGGCGCATCCGGTCGCTGCGGTAGTTGAAGCAGAGCACCCCGTCGCCGTCCTGAAGCACGGCCGCCGGCTCGCCGTCCCGCTGGACGATCAGCGGCTTGATGAATTCGTCGGTCTCACCTCGCGCGTAGGCGCCGCGCACCCCCGCGACCGGATCGGTGATCGGCATCCCGATCCCGTGCACCAGCGCCTCGTAGGCGGTCCGGGTCCGCTCCCAGCGGCGGTCGCGATCCATCCCGAAGTAGCGGCCCACCAGCGTGGCGATGAAGGCCCGCCCGCGGGCCAGGCGCTGAATGTGGTCCTCCAGCTCCTGCACCACGCTGTCCCCCAGGGTGGGAAGCGTGTCCCGCCCGTCGAGAAATCCGTGGATCGCGATCCGCCGAATCTTGAGCTGCACCCCCAGCTCGATACAGGCGAGCAGGTGCTGATCGATCGCGTGCACGCCGCCCGGCCCCAGAAGGCCGAGCAGGTGCAGGGTGCCCCCGGTCCTCCGCAGGTAGGCGCCCAGCGTGAGGAACGGCTGCCGGCCAAAGAACTCGCCGCTTCGGATCGACTGGGAGATTCGCACCAGGTCCTGGGGAACCACCCGGCCGGCTCCCAGGTTGAGGTGCCCGACCTCGCTGTTGCCCATCTGTCCTTCGGGGAGTCCCACGGCGAGCCCGCTGGCCTCGAGCAGCGTGCGGGGATAGGAGCGCCAGAGCTGATGCCAGACCGGAGCATCGGCCAACTCGATGGCGTTTCCTTCCCGTTCCGCCCGATACCCCCAGCCGTCCAAGACGACCAACACCACCGATCGACGTTGCTCGCCGGTGTTTGACATGGCCCTCCGCGTTCTCTACAATGCGGGATGTGACCAGCGCGCCACAATTTAGTCCCGCCATTCGCCGGCTTCCAGCCTGCGTCTTCATGCTCCTCATCGGTTGGGCGAGCCTGGCCGGCGCCCAGGAGCGCCGACGCGTCGCGACCGAAGCCGATCTCTACAAGAATCCCGGTGAGCAGGTGCTGGGCCGCGTGATGGCCGGCTCCGAGCTGGCGGTCACCCGCACCCAGGGCGATCAGAGCGAAGTGCGGCTCGAGGGCTGGATCTTCACGCGCTCCCTCGGCTCCACCACGCGCGAAGGCTACGACCTCATCATCACCAAGCGAAGCCCCGAGAATCTGCGGGTTGCCGCCAAGGGCGCGCTCGTGGCCCGTCTGAGCAGTGGCGTGCTGCTCAAGAAGGTCGATGCGCAGGGTGGCTGGACCCAGGTGCAGCGAACTGCCTGGATCGCGACCAGGAATCTGGCGGCGGGCTCCGCGCCCGCACCGGCGGTCGCCACGAGCGGCGGCGCCGCCGTGGGCGATCAGGCCGAGCTGGTGCACGCGGCTCCGCTCCTGGCGGGCGTCGAGGGGACGCCGGTGGGTGATCTCTCCCCGGGAACGGCGGCGCGGGTGGTGGGCCGCTCGGGCGACTGGGCGCGGATTCAGGTCGAAGGGTGGGTCAAGGAGACCGACCTCAAGACCACCGAGAGCGGCGTGCTGGTCGGCGTGACGCAGGCCGAAGTGCGGGCATCGCCCAACCGCTACATCGGGCAGATCGTGGAGTGGCGGGTGCAGTTCATCGCGCTCCAGAAGGCGGACGAGCTGCGACCCGAGATTCCCCCCGGCCAATCATATCTGCTCACTCGCGGTCCGCTGCCCGAGCCCGGCTTCGTCTACGTCATTCTTCCGCCCGATCGGGTGGCGGACTTCCAGTCGGTGCCTCCCCTCCAGGAGATGGTGATCCGCGGCGTGATCAAGTCCGCGACCTCCAAGTACCTGCCCAACCCGGTGCTCGAGCTGGTATCTGTCGTGAAGGGCCTCGGCAGCTAGAGGTATATTTCACCCATGAACGAGACCCTTCGAGACCGCATCCTCCGCCATCTGGAGCCGCTGCCGGACGAGCGCGCCTACCAGGTGCTGGACTACATCGAGTTTCTCGAGAGCCGCTTCGGCACCCGGTCCCAGCCTACCGGCCTCCTCGCGCGCATCACCGAGACGGTCGAAGACACCATGCGGGCGGGCAAGATTCCGATCAAGGCCATCAGCGGCACCATCACCGTGGTGGACAGCGCGGGCCGGGTCATGAAAGGGCTCGCCGCAGCGGGCAAGGCGGTGGTCGACGAGGCGGTCAAGGCCGCCGAGGGCAGTGGGCGGGTCCAGAGCCCGGCCCCGGCTCCCCAGAGCATTCCCCCCGCCTCCGAGCCGCCGCCGGGTCGGAGCTGAATCCGGGAGCGATGTGCCTGTACCGGCCATCGGCCCGTCGCTCGTCTTCTACGACGGCACCTGCGGATTCTGTCACGGCGCCGTTCAGTTTCTCCTGAGTCACGATCCTTCGGGCGCCGGGTTCCGCTTCGCTCCGCTCGAAGGCACGGCCGCCGCGAGGATGCTCCCCCCGGAGCTGAGGGTGAGTCGCCCCGGATCGATCGTGGTGAGGACCGCGGAAGGGAGCCTGCTCACCCGCTCCGAGGCGGTGCGCCATCTGGGTGATCGTCTCGGCGGCGGCTGGCGATTGGCCGCTCGAGCGCTCGGCCTGGTCCCTCGGCCGCTGGCCGATGCGGGGTACGACCTGGTCGCCCGGGTGCGTCACCGGCTGGCGCCGAAACCGACACAATCCTGTCCCGTAGTGCCGGCCGCGCTGCTGGCACGATTCGATCTCTAGCGCCAATTCCACCAACCGGACCCTTCCATGGCCTCGACTCTCGAAGCGCGCCCCGAAAGCACCTCGGTGCAGTTCGTCCAGGGGATCGGCCCGCTGGCGGCGATCTCGATGGTGGTCGGAACCATGATCGGCTCCGGCATCTTCATCGTATCGGCGGACATCAGTCGCCAGGTCGGCGAGTGGGGTCCGGGTGGGCTGCTCCTGGTCTGGGCCGCGACCGGCGTGGTCACCGTGATCGGCGCCCTGGCCTACGCGGAGTTGGCCGCCATGATGCCTTCGGCCGGAGGACAGTACGTCTTCCTCCGCGAAGGGCTATCGCCGATGTGGGGGTTTCTCTTCGGATGGACCCTGTTCGCCGTGATTCAGGCGGGAACCATCGCCGCGGTGGCGGTGGCGTTCGGAAAATTCCTTGGCGTGCTGGCGCCGGCCATTTCCCCCGACGTGTTTTTCTCGCTGGGACACCTCACCATGCCGGGCGGGACGATCGAGATCGGGCTCTCTCCTCAGCGCATTGTCGCCCTGGCCGTGATTCTGGTGCTGACGCTCCTCAACATCAGGGGGGTCCGGCTGGGCGCCGGAATCCAGACCACCTTCGCGGTCGCCAAGGTCGGGGCCATGGCGGCACTGATCCTCCTCGGGATCACATTCCTCCGCAAGGCCGACGTGGCCGCCGCCAACTTCGGCAACTTCTGGGGTACCGGCACCTGGTCCCTGGCCCTGATCCCCATCTTCGGCGCGGCCAGCGTGGGCTCCCTCTTCGCCTCTGACGCCTGGAATAACGTGACCTTCGCCGCCGCCGAGGTGAAGGATCCCAAGCGCAACCTGCCGCTGGCGCTGGCGCTGGGTACCTCGGTGGTGTCGCTGATCTATGTCCTCGCCAACATCGCCTATCTGAACGTGCTCCCGTTTCACGGCACGGCGGACGGCATGGACGTCGCCGCCCGTGGCATTCAGTACGCGGCGCAGGATCGGGTGGGCGTGGCCGCGGCGGAACAGATGTTCGGCACGGCCGGCGGGATGGCCATGGCGGTGGCGGTGATGCTGTCGACCTTCGGGTGCGTCAACGGCCTGATCCTGGCCGGCCCCCGGGTCTACTACGCGATGGCGCAGGACGGGCTGTTCTTCGCCAAGACCGGAGAGCTGCATCGGGTCTTTCGTACTCCCTGGTTCGGTCTGGGCGCGCAGGCCCTCTGGGCCATGGTGCTCTGCCTGAGCGGTAGCTACGGCAACCTGCTCGATTATGTGATCTTCGCCTCGCTCCTCTTCTACCTGCTCACCACGATTGCGCTGTTCCGGCTCCGGGTCACGCGACCCGATGTGCCGCGGCCGGTCAGGGCGTTCGGCTACCCGGTGATCCCCGCGTTTTATATCGTGATGACCGGCGCCCTGATGGTGATCCTGCTCTTCAAGAAGCCGCTCTATACCTGGCCGGGGTTGATCATCGTGGCCTTGGGAGTGCCGATCTATCTGATTTGGAGAGGGAAGAAGCAGTAGAAAGGGAGCCTCACCCCCTCGTTCCCCCTCTCCACAGGGTGGAGAGGGGGTCAGGGGGTGAGGTTCTTCTGCGACGACTCGGGTGAGGTATCTCGATACACTCCGCCAGCAAACAATGACGTCATACTCGGCAGGCCGATCCATCCTGATGGATGCCTTGCCCACTCGGCGCCGAGGGGACCATCATATGGGTATGCCACAGCCGGCCTACTACACGAGGGTCATGCTCCGGGATCTTCCGGAGGACGGGAACCGATACGAGTTGGTGCGCGGAGAGCTGCTGGTGACTCCCGCGCCCAAGCCCTGGCATGAAGTCGTAGTGGCCCGGTTCAACGAGGTCCTGACGAACTATGTGAGGGCGGAGGCTCCGGACCTCTACGTGTTCGGTTCCCGCTCTGAAGTCTCGTGGGGAGATCCCGACACGGAGGTACAGCCGGACCTGTTCGTGCTTCCGATCGCTCAGGTCCGAACCCTCGAGTACGAGCAGATGCGCGACCTTCGACTCGTAGTGGAGGTGCTCAGCCCATCGTCCCGGCGTCACGATCGCTTCGTCAAGCGGCTGGAGTACCAGCGCCGGCGGGTCCCGATCTACTGGATAGTGGACCCGGACGAACGCGCTGTGGAGGTCTGGACTCCGGAGGATCATTTCCCTGCAATTGAACGGGACCGGGTGACTTGGCACCCGGCGGGGGCCTCCGAGCCGTTCAGCCTGGAATTAGCGGACCTCTTCCGGCCGATCTGATCTCACCCCATCGTTCCCCCCTTCCACAGGGTGGCGACCGGGCCAGTGGGTAAGGTGGGGGTGAGGTTGCGACCCCCGGCCCGCCCCTCTATCCTTAGAGATGGAACGTGCCTCGTGTTTCGGCCCGCCCCTCGCCGCTAACGGCGCGCGGTGGGCTGTCGTGTCTCTGGGGGTCAATCGGGCATGAGTACCCTGCGAAACGGACTGGGGCTCACCTTCGACGACGTTCTGCTGGTGCCCCGGCACTCGACCGTCCATCCCCGTCAGGTTTCCGTCACCACCCGCCTCACCCGCGCCATCCCGCTCAATATTCCGCTGATCGCCGCCGCCATGGACACCGTGACCGAGGCGTCCATGGCTATCGCCATGGCGCGCGAGGGCGGGATCGGGGTGATCCATAAGAACATGACGATCGACCGCCAGGCCTCCGAGGTGGACCGGGTCAAGCGGAGCGAGAGCGGGATGATCCTGAATCCCATCACCCTGGGCCCCGACCGCCCGCTGCGGGAGGCCCACCAGCTGATGGCGCGGTTCAAGATCTCCGGCGTGCCGATCGTGGACGACACCGGCCGCCTGGTCGGGATCATTACCAACCGGGACATGCAATTCGAGCGGAACCTGGAGCAGCCGATCCGCGAGGTAATGACCAAGGAGCGGCTGATCACCGTACCGGTCGGCACCGATCTCGACGAGGCTGAGCGGATTCTGGCCAAGCATCGAATCGAGAAGCTCCCGGTCGTGGACAAGAACGGGATCCTGCGGGGCCTCATCACCATCAAGGACATCTTCAAGCGCCGGGAGCATCCCGACGCCAACAAGGACCAGCACGGCCGTCTGCGCGTGGCCGCCGCCGTGGGCGCCAGCCCGGAAACCAAGGCGCGGGCCCAGGCCCTGATCGATGCCGGCGCCGACGTGATCGTGATCGATTCGGCACACGGCCACAGCCAGGGCGTGCTCGACACTGTGGAACGGTTGCGCCAGGCCTTCCCCGAGGCGCAGTTGATCGCCGGGAACGTGGCCACCGAATCGGGCGCGCGCGCCCTGGTGGAGCGCGGGGTGGACGCGGTCAAAGTCGGCGTCGGTCCCGGGAGCATCTGTACCACCCGGGTCGTCACCGGAGTCGGCGTTCCCCAGATCACTGCCGTGATGGACGCGGTGCGGGGCGCGGGAGAGGTGCCGGTCATCGCCGATGGCGGGATCAAGTACTCGGGCGACGTGGTCAAGGCACTGGCCGTGGGAGCCTCCGCGGTCATGATGGGCTCCATCCTGGCCGGCACCGAAGAAAGCCCCGGCGAGTCGATCCTCGCCGAAGGCCGACGGTTCAAAATGATTCGTGGGATGGGAAGCCTCTCGGCCATGCAGGATGGCTCGGCCGATCGCTACTTTCAGGAAGGGGAGATGGCTCCCTCCAAGCTGGTGCCTGAGGGGATCGAGGGCCGCGTCCCCTACAAGGGCCCCGTCGCGGACGTCATCTTCCAGATGGTGGGCGGGCTCCGGAGCGGGATGGGCTACTGCGGTGTCACGACCGTCGCGGAGCTGCAGTGCAATACCGAGCTGGTCCGCGTGACCAGCGCCGGGCTCCGGGAATCGCACCCGCACGACGTCACCATCACGCGCGAAGCGCCGAACTACAGCGTCTGACCACGGGCGAGCCGCCCCGCAACGGACCGTACCCCGGTCCGTTGGCGCCGGCTGTGTATCCGACCCTCATTCGAGGTGAACTCTCATGAGTCTCTGGGCCACCAAGTCCATCGCCGTACTGCGGGCAGAAGCGGACGCGGAGGGGGAGGGAACGCTCAAGAAGACCCTGTCGGCTCTCAACCTGACCACCCTCGGCATCGGGGCCATTATCGGCGCCGGCATTTTCGTGCTGACCGGGTTGGCTGCCGCCCGTCACGCTGGACCAGCGGTCCCCCTGTCCTTCATCGCCGCGGGCATCGCCTGCGCCTTCGCCGGGCTCTGCTACGCCGAGATGGCCTCGGCGGTGCCGGTCGCGGGGAGCGCCTACACCTACGCCTACGCCACCATGGGCGAGTTCATGGCCTGGATCATCGGGTGGGACCTGGTGCTCGAGTACGCCATGGGCGCCTCCACCGTAGGCGTGGGCTGGTCGGGCTACTTCGTCGGTCTGCTCCAGAATTTCGGAATAACACTCCCGGCGTCGCTCACCTCGGCTCCGTACCGATGGTGTGAAGCCTCCGAAGTTGCCAAGGGCGTGGCCGGCTGTTTGAAAGAAGGACTCAATCCCACCGGTGCCATCGCCAACTTCCCGGCTATCGTCATCGTCGCCATCATGTCGGTCGTGCTGGTGGTCGGCATCAAGGAATCGGCCACCGTCAACAACTTCATCGTCGCGCTCAAGCTGGCCGTGATCGGGCTCTTCATCGTGGCCGGCGCCTTCTACATCAACGGCGCCAACTGGCACCCCTTCATTCCCGACAACACCGGCGAGTTCGGCAAGTTCGGCATCAGCGGGATCTTCCGCGGCGCCGGCCTGATCTTCTTCGCCTATATCGGATTCGACGCTGTGAGTACCGCGGCCCAGGAGGCCAAGAATCCCCAGAAGGACATGCCGATCGGCATCCTGGGATCTCTGGGGATCTGCACCGTGCTCTACATCCTGGTCTCCGGCATTCTCACGGGGATCATGCCCTACACCCAGCTCGACGTCTCCCACCCGGTCGGCTTCGCCGTGGACTCGATCCCCGGCCTCAAGTGGATGGGCTGGATCATCAACCTGGGCGCCGTGCTCGGCCTGGCCAGCGTGATCCTGGTGATGCTCCTGGGGCAGTCGCGGGTGTTCTACTCGATGGCGCGGGACGGGTTGCTACCACCCTGGGTCGGCAAGGTGCATCCCAGGTTCCGCACTCCCTATCTCACCCAGATCTTCGTCGGCATTTTCGCCGCGTTCTTCACCGGGCTCTTCCCGATCCAGCTGCTGGGCGAGCTGGTCAACATCGGGACGCTGCTGGCCTTCGTGCTGGTCTGCATCGGGATCGTGATCCTGCGGAAGACTCGCCCCGACCTCAACCGGCCGTTCAAGACCCCATGGGTCCCGGCGGTGCCGATCCTGGGCGTGATTTCCTGCGCCGGCCTGATGGCTACCCTGCCGGGCGATACCTGGCTCCGGCTCTTTGTCTGGATGGCGATCGGCCTGGTGATCTACTTCATGTATGGGCGGCGTCACAGCACCCTGCAAACCGGAGCCGACGCGGCCAAGGCCGGGGGAAGCCGATGAACGACTGACGAGGCTGGTGGGCCGCACTATCTTTCAGCGCCCATGACCGAGTCCCTTACACCCGAGCGCCTCGCGAGCGCGCGCCGCTTCGCCGAGGCATTCAAGCCCGGGCAGCGCGTCTGCCTCACCACCCACGTGAATCCGGATGGCGACGGGTTGGGGAGCGAAGTCGGGCTCCTCAACCTGCTCCGCCAGCGGGGCGTGGACGTGGTCATCACCAATCCCTCTCCCACGCCCGACCGCTATCACTTTCTGTTCCGGGACATTCCTGGCGCCGACCGCTCCGCGGAGGCGGTGAAGGAGCTGCGCAAGGCGGACCTGATCGTGGTGCTGGACATCTCGGACGTCGGACGACTGGGGAACCTGGGACACACCGTGAAGGAGCGCGGGGTCACCGTGGCCTGCGTGGACCATCACGTGAGCCAGGGCCACCTGCCCGAGGGACCGCGCTATGTGGATCCCGCCGCCTCCGCGACCGGCGAGCTGATCTTCGAGCTGGCCCAGGCTAACGGGTGGCCGCTGACGCCGGCGGCGGCGCGGGCGCTCTACGTGGCGATCCTCACCGATACCGGCGCATTCCGTTTCAGCAACACTCGGCCCCACGTGCTCCGGGTCGCGGCCGCGCTGCTCGACGTGGGGATCGATCCCGAGCAGATCTACATGGAGGTCTACGCCAACGCCCCGGAGGGGCGGGCCCGCCTCTACGCCGAGGTGCTCCAGACCCTGGTGGTGGAGGGAGACAGGGGACTGGCCTGGGTCACGGTGCCGGCCGGCGCCATCGAGCGGCTGGGTGTGACCCCGGACGACCTGGACGGGATCGTGGAGTTTCCTCGCAGCATTGCCGGGGTGCGAATGGCGCTTCTCTTCCGCGAGATCGCGGCGGGCCGGGTCAAAGTCTCGCTCCGCTCGGTGGGCGAAGTGGACGTGGCCGCCTTTGCGCAGCCATTCGGCGGCGGGGGCCACACCAAGGCCTCGGGACTGTCGCTGGAAGGCTCCCTGGCCGAGGTGCAGGGGCAGGTGCTGAGCGCGGCGCGGGCCTACCTGAGCCGGAACGGCCGTGGTTGAACCCGCAGCCCCCATCAGATAGTTTCCTACTAGATAAATCGGAATTGTTATGGCTGCCACCACTATCCTCGATCGGATCGAGCAGACGCTCGACACCCTCCGTCCCTACATCGCCTCCCACCGGGGGCAGGTCGAAGTCGTAGATTTCGACGAAGGGGACGGGGTACTGCTGCTGCGACTGGGCGGGACCTGCCACGGCTGCTCCGCCTCGACCATCACGCTGCGCCAGGGTATCGAGGCCCGGCTGCGGGAGATGGTTCCCGAAGTGAGGTCGGTGGAGTCCGTATAAGAGGCAAGGGGCAAGGGGCAAGAGGCAAGGGGCCTCTCCACTCCCCGTGACTCTTAGCTCTTGCCCCTTACCTCTTACCCTTGCCTCTTTCCTCTTGCCTCTTGCCCCTCTAAAGAATCCCCCGTGTCCGAATCGCTAGAAGCCAGAATCACCGCCGCGCTCGCCCGCATCCACAATCCTCGGCTCGAGAACGATCTCCTCTCGGCCGGGATGATTCGCGACCTTGCCGTGGACGGGGGACGGGTGTCGTTCACCTTCCTGCTGAGTCGAGAAGACCCCGCTAATCTGGTGCGCCAGGCGCGGGCCGCGATCCAGGCGATCGAGGGCGTCTCCGAGGTCAAGATCAACGTGATGGATCCGGGTGGCCCCGCGCGGACCACGCACGCGCCTCCGGGCCCGCCGCCGGGTACCACGCACGGCGCCGCGGGCATGGTTCCGCCACCCCCATCACCATCGGATTTTCCTCAGCTCGGCAAGATCATCGCGATCTCGTCGGGGAAGGGCGGAGTGGGGAAGTCCACCGTGGCCGCGAACCTGGCCGTGGCCCTGGTCGACGCCGGGCATCGGGTGGCGCTGATGGACGCCGACGTCTATGGGCCCAACATCCCGCGGATGTTCGGCGTGTTCGACAAGCCGCCGGTGATGGGCGGCCGGATCCAGCCGATGGTGGCCCACGGGGTGCGGCTCATGTCGCTGGGGTTCCTGGTGGACCGGGACGCGCCCGCCATCTGGCGTGGTCCCATCATCATGAAAATCACCCAGCAGTTTCTGCGAGACGTGGACTGGGGCGAGCTCGACTACTTCATCGTGGATCTGCCGCCGGGGACCGGAGACGCGCAGCTCTCCCTGGTGCAATCGTGCCATGTGGCCGGAGCGATCATTGTCACCACGCCGCAGGAAATGGCCGTGGGCGACGCGCTCCGGGGAGCGAAGATGTTCGAAAAGGTGGGAGTGCCGGTGGTGGGGATCGTCGAGAACATGAGCGCCTTCGTGGATCCCGAGACCGGGAAGCGCTGGGACCTCTTCTCGACCGGCGGTGGCCAGCGCCTCGCGCAGGAGCTGGGGGTGCCGTTCCTGGGCACCGTGCCGCTCCAGCCGATGCTGGCCGAGCAGGCCGATCGGGGAAAGCCGGTGCTGGTATCGGCCCCCGACAGCCCCGCGGCGAAGAGTTTGAAGGAGATCGCGGAGGCGGTGCAGAAGCACATGGGGGGACGCTCGATGAGCCTTCCGATTCTCAAGGGGTAGAGCCGGGGAAAGGGGAACAGGGAACGGGGAACGGGAGAAGAGGTTCGACCCAGCTGTCATCCCGAGGGAACCGTCGCGAAGCGACGGACCCGAGGGATCTCGGCCCCTGGTCAGAAAGCCTATAGGACATCGTGGTGTGTGGTCCGAGATTCCTCGCTTCGCTCGGAATGACACCTGCTCAGTCCTCAGCCCTTTCATTCTCCTCGGAATGACACCAACTCAGTCCTCAGTCCTCAGTCCTCAGTCCTTCTCATTCCCCTCGGAATGACTCACCCTCAGAACCCAGAACTCAGAACCCAGAACTCTTCTTTTCTCGGGCCAGCAACCGCCGGCTTTCTCGTCGTCTTCGGTTTTCTCCCCATCGCCAACTGGATCCCGGGCGGCCATCAAGCGCCCTGGTACCCCTTCGTCGCGAGCGGATGGCTGAGCGGAACGGCGATCGCGCTGGGCGCGGGCGTGGTACTCACCATTCTCGCGCGACGGATCCCGTGGCTCTGGCACGATGGGTTATGGGAGAGGCCGATGGAGGTCTATGTCGGGCGGGCGGGGGCGGTAACTGCGGTCATAGTACTTCTGGCTCTGGCGCTCTACATCACGATCGCCCAGGTGGTGTTCTCGGGGCGGCCGGTCTTCGTGGACGAGGGGGTCCAGCTGCTCCAGGCGAAGATCTATCTGTCGGGAAGACTCTGGATTCCCCCCGATCCCAACCAGGAGTTCTTCACCACCATCCACGTGATCGACAGCGGGGGAAAGGTGTACACCCACTTTCCCCCTGGCGGCCCGGCCATGATGGCCCTGGGGCTCTTGATTCACGCGCCCTGGCTGGTAGGGCCGATCTGTGCCACGGTGTCGGTGCTGGCCTGGGCCTCGTTTCTGACCATCGCCGAGCCGAGACCGGCAGTGCGGTTGGGGGCGTTGCTGCTGTTCGCGGCGGCGCCCTTCGTGGTGTTCATGGCCGGCTCCTACATGAACCACGTTACCTCGCTCGCCTGGATCCTGATCGCGGTGGCGGCGCTGGCGCAGGTGGTCTCTTCCGAGACGCCCCGGCCGGGCGTGGCCCTCCTCCTGGGCCTCGGATTCGGGATCTCGGCCACGATCCGCCCGGTAGACGCCTTCGCGTTCGCCTTGCCGGCCGGCGGCTGGTTGCTCTGGCGCGCGTTGGGAGACCGGCGCCGCTGGACCGAGCTGGTCACCTCCGGCCTGGGTGTCGCGATTCCGATGGCATTCATGCTCTGGGTGAATCGCGAGACCACCGGCGACCCTTTCCTGTTCGGCTACGAGGTACTCTGGGGCAAGATCCATAACCTGGGCTTCCACGACGCGCCTTGGGGCGGGGCCCACACCCCGGCCCGTGGCATCGAGCTGGTGAGTCTCTACTTTCTCCGGCTCCAGACTTACCTCTTCGAGACCGCGATCCCCTCCCTCCTCCCGGCCATCGTCGCCCTCGCTCTGACTCGCTCCTGGAGCGCGCTAGACCGCTATCTCCTGGTCGCCTCCGCCCTCATCGTCGGTCTCTACTTCGCCTACTGGTTCGACGGGTTCTACCTGGGTCCCCGGTTCATGTATCCCCTGGCCCCGGTGCTGGCGCTCTGGACCGCGCGCTCCCTGGCCGCCATCCGCGAACGCTGGGGGCGTGGGCAGATCTACAAAGTCGCGGTGTATGCGCTGATCGTGAGTGCGGTGGTGGGAGTCACCAGCCTGCTGCCGATTCGATTCTATCAGTATCGCCAGGGATTGAACTCGACTCGGTGGGACCAGCGCGCCGCCGCCGAGGCTGCTGGGGTGAGCGACGCCCTGGTCTTCGTCCGGGAGAGCTGGGGCGCTCAGCTGATCGCCTCCATGTGGGCTCTGGGCATTCCTCGGCCAGACACCGAGCTGCTCTATTGGAACGTGGATGCCTGCGCGTTACAGGAGGGGGTGGACCGGGCCGAAGCCGCAGGCATTCGGGGCCAGGAGGCGCTGGCCAGCTTCCGCTCGCTGCTGGCGGATTCCGCCCGGGTCATCGGCTCTCGTCTCTCCGCGGACACCACACAGCGCATGCTGCCAGGGGCTCACTACTCTGCCAAGTGCGTGCGGCGAGTGCTGGAGGACCGCACCGGATTCACCCTCTACACTCCGATGATGGCCTCCGACGGCGGCACCAACATCTACGCCAAGGACCTCCACGGTCGGGACAGCCTCTTGATCCAGCGGTATCCCGAGCGAAAGGTCTATCTGCTCAAGCCACCGACCGACAGTATCGGAGCCCCTCCTCGGTTCACCCCGGTCTCGCTCGATTCGGCCCGGGCCGAGTGGACGCTCGACCGGAAGCGATAGGGCGAAGGAGGGTACGGTGACGAAGCGAGACCGGATCCTGCTGATCGGCGGAGTACTCTTCGTGATGGTGGGAGCGCTCACCCGGCTGATCCCGCACAGGTCGAGCCCGGAGCTCCAGGCCGTCCAGGCCCAAGGTGATTCGGTGGTTGCGGCGATCGAGCGGTTCCGGAGTGTGCTTGGTCAGCCGCCCCGGACGCTCGAGGAGCTGACGCCAACCTACCTGGTTACGGTTCCTTCTCCCCCGTGGGGCACGCGGGCCTGGCGGTTCACGAGATGGATCGGCGATTCGGTCTTGCCGCAGGAGGGGAGTACCGGCTCGCTGGTGCCCGACTACACCCTGGCGGTTTCGTCGGGGGCGATGTCCGATTCGATTTTCTATTACTCGTCGCGACTGAAGAAGTGGGCGCTGGACCAGTGAGATTCACTGGAAAACGGGACTGAGGACTGAGGACTGAGGTTAGTGCTGAGTACTGTGTCCTGAGTCGGCTGGTATTGGAACGCGTCAGGATGCACCTGGCCGACCTAGCTCGGAGACCCTTCGATGCGCTCCTTTGCATTGATCACAGTTACGGTTCTCTTCGCAAGCGCGTGGGCAGACGCGCCACTGGGGAACACCTCGCATTGCCTGGCAGCCGACAGCACGTCGGCGGACTTGATCGACGATATCACCGACATCGTGACCGGCACCGCTGCCGCCGATTCCGTTTTCCGCGCGAACCTCCACCTTCCTCGAGTCGCGGCCAACCAGGTGACGCTGGTGTCTAGCGACTCTGTATGCTACGCGGCGATCACTGGCCTTGACCCGGCGGATACGGCAAGCCAGGCCTACGTGCTTCGGGTCGGAAGCAGTGCCTATGTCGTGCGGTTCTCACCGGCTGAGGCGGGCACGATCTACTTCTTCACGCTGGACTCCACATTCACCAGGAAAGCGATGGTGGCTATCTAACTCGCTTGTCCGGCTTGGACCGGAGGCCTCGGTCGTTTCCCTTCTTCGGGATGACCTTTGCCTTTGCTCCCTCAGGTTAGTACATCGCACTCGGTACTCAGTACCCGGCACTAACCTCAGTCCTCAGTCCTTAGTCCTCAGTCCTGTTCTCCGCTACCCAGGCTCCACTTCGACTGCCGTCCCGTAGCACAGCACTTCAGTCGCTCCCGCCTGGCGGCCGCCGACCTCGGAAGACTCGTAGCGCACGCCCAGAATCGCGTTGGCGCCTACCTGTCGAGCGTGCTCGACTAGGAGCTCGTAGGCCTGCTGGCGGGCCTGCTCGCACATCTCGGCGTAGGCACCGATCTGTCCCCCGACCAGCGTCTTGAGCCCGCCCAGGATGCCCTGGCTGATGGTGGGCGAGCGGACCACGATGCCGCGGACCAGGCCGCGGTACTCGGCGATCCGGTATCCCTCGATCGAGAAGGTGGTAGAGACGAACATGGCTGCGTTCCTCGTGAGTTGGGGAATGCCGAGAACAATGGGGGAATGGGAGGAATGGGGGAATGGGGGAGTGATTGCCGATTGCCGAGTGCCGATTGAAGAAAATGGGGGAGTTAGAGAATAGGGGAATGGGGGAGTGGTCGTGGTCAAATCGCAACCACTCATAGGTTGTCATTCCGAGCGTAGCGAGGAATCTCAAGGGTCGAATGCACTGAGGACTTGAGATTCCTCGGGGCTTCGCCCCTCGGAATGACAATCATACCTCGGCCCGCGCGGCCACTCAGGACTCAGCACCCAGGCCTCAGTCCTTCTTTCCCCCTCCCAGCTTCCCCTCCGTCCGACACCGCGGTTCCGACTATTCCCGCCCCGAATGGCGCCCACCCTGATACTTGGATCGAGGCGCGGCTTCTAGGTTCTCTCCGTCAACTGATGGACCCCTCACGATGGAGAGCACGATGAAGCCGACAGTCTACGCCTTTTTGACAATTCTAACCCTGGCCGGGTGCAAGGGCCTCTACTCGCCCAACTCCCAGCCGGCCGTCAATTACAGCACCTTTACGATTCAGGGAGACAGCGCCACACTGGCGCCGGCCCTGGATGCCTTCCGGGCCGCGCTGGGTGGCCCGCTCAACGCGCCCAACAGCGCACCCGCCGACAGTGGTCGGCGCGAGATCAACTGGGACGGCGTCCCCGCCGCCCTGACCAACGTGGATACCTTCCCCGCCACTTTCTTCAACGTCAATTCCAAGCGGGGCGTGGTGTTCGCCACGCCGGGGACCGGGTTCCGGGTGGACAGCAGCGCATTTGCCTCGATCAACGCTGCCCTGGCCGACCAGTTCGCGGCCTTCTCGCCCAAGAAGCTGTTCATATCGGTGGCTTCCAACCAGACCGAGGTGGACTTCAAGATCGTGGGCACCACCACTAACGGCCTGGTCAACGGCTTCGGCGTGGTCTTCTCCGATGTCGATCAGAGTGGCACCAGCGGAGTGGATTACTACGACGCCAACGGCATTCTGATCGCCCGTGTGCCGTCCCCCGGCCAGAGCGGCGCGCACCAGTTCTCCTTTGTGGGCGCGGTGTTTCCGTCTCCGATCGTGGCCCGGGTAATCATCTTCAGTGGGCAGGCCGCGCTGAGTGCCACACTCAACGATGTCAGTGCCGGCGGAACTCGGGATCTGGCCGTGATGGACGATTTCATCTACGGCGAACCTCAGCCGGTGCAGTAGGTCCGCATCAAACAGGGGGCTCCGGATGGTCGGGGCCCTTCTTCCTTCCGCTCCTCCAGAGATCTATCGACGGGTTCCAGAAGAATGGGGGAATGCAGGAATGGGGGAATGGGGGATGATTGCCGAGTGCCGAGTGCCGAGTGCAGGCAATGGGGGAGTTAAGAGAATGGAGGAATGGGAGAGTGTCATCCCGAGGGTATCGTCGCGAAGCGACGACCCCGAGGAGCCTGCCCCGAGCTTCGCGAGGGGATCTCGGTTCCAGGTTCGAGATGCCTGCACCGAGATTCCTCGGGCTCCTCCCTTCGGTCGGATGCCCTCGGAATGACAGCACGTCCCAGGTCTTAGCTCCCAGCTCATCGCCGAGGCCAAATCCCATACAGACCCCCGCTGGAGGATCCCCGTCACTTCTGAAAGTGAGTGCCCCCGAATCACGAATACCTCGCCCGTATAACCGCTTACGGCTCACCTTCGGTACTGGCGGAG
>Ga0210139_1000031_pt1 | contig 22391 bp, 19 predicted proteins | sample Browns_TuleB_D2_FD_184855 | JGI IMG/M metagenome (GOLD analysis project Ga0210139, IMG submission 184855) | Wetland microbial communities from San Francisco Bay, California, USA, that impact long-term carbon sequestration - Browns_TuleB_D2 (SPAdes) | ecosystem: Environmental > Aquatic > Marine >... | reverse complement strand
CGACCTCGTAGACCTCGACTCCATCAATCCGGGTGACGCCCATCCGGTTGCTGATGCTGCCGAAGGGAAAGCTCCAGGCGATTTCCAGCACCTGTCGCCCGTGGGGCGGCAGTGGCTGCTCGAGATCCACCCGCATCATGGTGCCGTTGACGACGAAGGGCAGCTCCGATCCGGGGGAAGTCTTTCCGCCGGGCCGCGCGACCGGGCCGGAGGCGACTCGGTTGATCGAATATCCGCCGTCTCCAGCGCTGGCGAACCGGGTGCCCGGTTGATGCAGGTACCAGCCCCGGCTTCCGACCTCGAAGTAATTCTGATCGAGCTGAAGCCACAGAAAGTCCAGGGTGTCCGGGCTCAGATTGCTGTAGGTGATCCGCTCAGTGCCGCTCACCGTCTTCGACACGGTGTCGAGCGTCGCCTTGATCACGTAGTCCGCGCGCTGCTGCCAGTAGTCGGGGCCGGGGGCGCCATTGGCGCTCCGGGTTCGCGAGGGAGCCGGCAGGCTGAGGGCGCGGAAGGGGGACTGATCGGTGAGAGGTGGCGGGACGGATGCGGGAGCGCCGGTGGGAGTGGTCTGGGCGCTGAGCCCCGCGGTACAGAGCGCCATGGCCAAAGCCAGGGGCCGCAATCCGGCACATTTTATGAAGGTGAACCGTCTTGCCAAATCGCCGTTCATTTCCGATTGTGTGGCGGTTTTCACGTCTCCTCCGGTCCCGGACTCAAGGAGTGTCTATGCCCCGCTCGCCCGTTGGAAGCAGGTCGCTCGTGCGTCTCGCGTTGGTAGTGACGCTTTTTGCCTCGGCGGCTCGCCCGGCCATGGGACAAGGCGCATTCTTCTCCCCGACTTTCGGCGTCTTCATCCCGTCGAACGAGCTGGCCAATCTCGCCACCGGCGCCAAGGGCACTTACAAGCTGGACGTCGCCTTCGACGTCGGCCTTCGGCTCGGGATCTGGTTCGGGAGCCGGGTCGGCATGATGGCCACGGGAGATTACAGCCCGACCACGATCACCTTCGACTCGGCGGGGACGGTTCGCCAGGGTGACGTTTCCACCTTCGCGGGTACCGGCCGACTCATGTTCTACCTGATGCCGAGGAAGAATGTCGTCTCGCTCATGCTGAGCGGTGGTGTCAGCGTCAACGCCTACAGCCCCAAGTCATTCAGCACCAAGGCGGACTATACCGATATCGGAGGAGTGGTCGGCGCGACTCTGGGAATCCGTCTGGGTCGGGTGGTCGGTCTGACCATCAACGCCGACGACAACATTTACCAGGCGTCCTTTACGCCAACCAACTCGAGCAGCGCACCGACCCAAAACGATATCCGTCTAACGGCGGGAATTCACTTCGGGGGCTGACCTCGGCCCCCGATTCAGGGTTGGGGCGCGCCCCACTTGTTGTTGGCGGGGACCGCGTCGGGTAGCAAGCCGTCGGGGTTGAGCTGAACCGACTGGAGCGACGTGGGCAGCTGGAGGAAGACATTGTACCGGTCGCTCCGCGTCCAGATTTCGGCCGGGTAGCTCAGGGTCCGGACCGACCCGTCGGTCAGGATCAGCCGCATTTCCACCGGCATCACGACCGCGCCCTGATTGCGCAGGGCGATCAGCGCGGATGTGGTGCCGTCGCTGTTACTGCGCTGCCGGACCCCTTCGACCGCCTGGTCCACCGAGCCCGTCCCGTAGAACCAGCCCCGCCAGAGCCAGGCCAGGTCCCTCCCCGAGAGATTCTCCATGGTGCGGAAGAAGTCGGCGGGCTGCGGATGTTTGAAGGCCCACCGGCGGATGTACTCCCGAAAGGCCGCATCGAACGCGTCGGGCCCCAGCACCTTCTCCCTCAGGATGAACAGGCCGAGCATCGGCTTGAAGTACGCCAGGTCGTTGAGCATGTACACGCCGCGGTAGCGGTTGGCTCCGGTCATGATCGGCTGAGCGCCGGGAAGCTGGTCGATGGCCAGAATGTCCGCGGTGTATTGCTTCCTCAACTCCGTCATGTCGAGGTTGAGATAGGCCGCTTCGGCGAACCGGTTGGTGAATTCGTCGAACCCTTCGTCCATCCAGGCATAGCGGCGCTCGTCGGAACCGACGATCATCGGGAACCAGTTGTGCCCAACCTCGTGGGCGATCACGCTGAACAGATCGGCGATGCTCTCGCCCTTGGCCTCCATGGCCACCATCGGGTACTCCATCCCGGAGACCGGACCCTCGACCGCGGTCGCCTGCGGATAGGGATAGGGGAACCAGCGGGTGCTGTATTCCCGGATGGAGGCGCGGGTCATGTCGGCGGCGTTCTGCCAGAGGCTGGCCGCGGATTGGCGGTATACCGCCTGGGCCGTGATGCCTTTCCAGGTGGTGGCGTCCCAGAGGTACTCCGGCGAGGCCGCCCAGGCGACATCACGTACGTTTTGCGCCTTGAACTTCCAGGTCGTGGTCCCACGCCGACTGCCTCTGGCCGAAGAAGGGCTCAGGTCGGCCTGAGTCACGATGCGTACGATGGTGTCGGTCTTGGCCGCGGCCGCCAGTCGTGACCGCTCGGTCTGGGTATAGACGTCCTGGGGATTCTGCACCAGGCCCGTCCCCGCCATCAGGAAGCCGGCGGGCAGTGTTACCTCATACTGGTAGTCGCCGAATTCCAGGTAGAACTCTCCATCCCCGGTGTAGGGCAACGTATTCCAGCCGCTCACATCGTCGTAGACCGCCACGCGTGGGTACCATTGGGCGATCAGATAGGTGTTTCCGTCCCGTCCCGTCCGGTCGGCCCCCATCTCGGGAACGTCGAACCCGTAGCCGATGGTGAGCACGGTGGTGCCGCCGGGCGCCAGGGGGGTCGCCAACGGAACGAACATCATTGTCTCGTCGATGCGCGGAGTGAGCTTGGCCGGCGGCGGCGGGGCCTTTCGCTTCCCCGTCGCGGTCTTCGGCGCGGTCGCGTCCGCCGGCGACTGGGTCACGCTGTCGATGGTGTATCCGCCCGCGAACCCGTGGCCGGCCGAGCGGCTCTCAGGGGGATTGAGCAACGAGCCGAGGCTGCCCGGCTTGAAGAGATTCTGATCGAGCTGCACCCAGACGAAGGCGAGGGTGTCCGGGGAGCGGTTGGTGTACCGAATGGCAACGGTGCCACTGATCCGGTTGGTGGCGGTGTCGAGAGCGACCTTGATGCTGTAGTCGACTCGTTGCTGCCAATAGCCGGAGCCAGGGGTGCCGCTGGCCCGCCGTTGCTCGTTCCCTTCCGGCCAGGCCATCGGGGCGAAGATGCTGGTATCCGGCACCAGGGGACGCAGGATAGCCCGGGTCGGGGCGGGAGGAACGCTCTCCGCCGGCGCGGGAGGCTGCTGCGCCGCCAGGGGAAGGGCCAGGAAGAGGGGCCAGGGAAGCCGCATAGTCTGTTGAAAAGGTTGCAAGCCGGGTGCCGGGGGATGGCGGTGAGGCGTTCTTCGCCGCCGCCCTCGGGGAGGACCCTAGAGCTTGGGCAGGGTCACGCCGCGCTGCCCCTGGTACTTGCCCTTCTTGTCCCGATAGCTGGTCTCGCAGATATCGTCTGCGTCGGCCTCGAAGAACAGCACCTGGCAGATGCCTTCATTGGCGTAGATCTTGGCCGGCAGGGGAGTCGTGTTGGAGATCTCGAGCGTCACGAAGCCTTCCCACTCCGGTTCGAAGGGCGTCACGTTGGTGATGATGCCGCACCGGGCGTAGGTTGACTTGCCCAGGCAGATAGTCAGGACGTTGCGGGGAATGCGGAAGTACTCGACCGAGCGCGCCAGGGCGAAACTGTTGGGCGGCACGATGCAGACGTCGCCGGAGAACTCTACGAAGCTCCGCGCGTCAAAGTTTTTGGGATCGACGATGGCCGACAGCACGTTGGTGAAGATCTTGAACTCGGGCGCCACCCGCATGTCGTAGCCGTAGGAGGAGAGTCCGTAGGAAATGGCCCCCTCGCGGATCTGGGTCTCGGTGAATGGCTCGATCATCCCGTGCTCGAGGGCCATCCTCCGGATCCAGCGGTCTGACTTGATGGACATGTGGGCGGCAGGGCAGAGGGCCTGGGCGGCGAGGCGAGACCCCGGCGCCGGAATGGGCGGGAATATAGAAGGGGGAGCGGGTACGAGGAACCGGAGCGCCCGTGCCGGTGCCCGCGTCCCATGGCGCACGGCGCGTCCCAATCCCGGTTGACTCACCCCCTCTCGGAATTAACTTTCCGCTGCCATTAGTGAATTCTTTCACGAGGGCGGTCTGCCGTGCTCAAGCCCTATCTCCCATTCCTGATGGTACTGGCCCTGGCGGTCGTCAACGCCATCCTGATGCTGGGCCTCTCGCACACCCTCTCCGCCGTTCTCAAGACTCGCCGCCTCACCCCGACCAAGTTGGCTCCCTATGAATCAGGGATGCCGGCCCTGGGCGATGCCCGCGACCGTTTCTCGGTCAAGTTCTACCTGGTGGCGATGCTGTTCATCGTGTTCGACATCGAAACCGTGTTCCTGATCCCCTGGGCGGCCGCGTATCAGCAGCAGCTGCCCCTCCGAGGAGTGTTGCTGGTGGAGATGGCGGTGTTCATCCTGATTCTGGCGGTCGGCTACGTCTACGTCTGGAAGCGGGGAGCCTTGCAATGGGATTGACCCCCGTTCCTGCCCCGGAATCCAGGGCCGAGCTGGATGCGGCCTCCCCCAACTGGGTGACCACCAAGCTTTCGGCCCTGATCAACTGGTCCCGCACCCGCTCGCTGTGGCCCATGCCGTTCGGCACCGCGTGTTGCGCCATCGAATTCATGGCCACTGCGGCCAGCCGGTTCGACCTGGCCCGCTTCGGAATGGAGCGCCAGAGTTTCTCTCCTCGCCAGGCCGACGTGCTGATCTGCGCCGGCCGCTTGCCGTTCAAGTTGGCTCCCGTGATTCGCCGCGTCTGGGACCAGATGCCGCAGCCCAAGTGGGCCATCTCGATGGGAGCCTGCGCCTCTTCCGGGGGGATCTTCGACACCTACACGATGGTCCAGGGCATCGACACCATCATCCCGGTCGACGTGTACGTCCCGGGCTGCCCGCCAAGGCCGGAAGGGTTGCTCTACGGGATCCTGCTGCTTCAGAAGAAGATCTCCGGTGAGAGCCTGACCGACACGGCGCTGCGTGAAGAGCAGGTGCTGGGCCCTCACGGGCTGTTCCTCCCTCCCAGCAGGATCGACGAAGTCTCGGAGCCCTTCGGGAACTCCGTCCACCAGACGCGCTCGGCATGACCATCTCGCCGTCAGGCCCCGCGCTGCAGTCCCGATTCGGGGCGGCAGTCACACGGGTTGTTGAATCCTGCGGCGACACCATCGCCTACGTGAGCCGGGACCGGGCCCATGAAATCCTCGCCTGGCTCCGGGACGACCCCGGTCAACATTTCAACTACCTGACCGACGTCACCGCCGTCGAGTACCGCGACGCGGAGCGCCCGCTGGAGGTCGTCTACCAGCTCCGCTCCCTGGATCGCAAGGCCGACCTGCGAGTCAAGATCGAGCTGGCCAAGCGGGAACCTCTCGAGGTGGATTCGGTCTGCGATCTCTGGAAGGGCGCCAACTGGCTGGAGCGGGAAGCGTTCGACATGTTCGGCGTCCGCTTCCGCGGGCACCCCGACCTCCGGCGCATCCTCATGTGGGAGACCTACGCGGAGGGCTATCCCCTCCGAAAGGACTTCCCCCTTCGCGGGCACTTCAGCCGGGCCGAGCAGACCCGGCAGGCGCTGGCCGCTAATCCCGAGGCGCACTACTCGCTCGAGGAGTTGTCGATTGCGGAAACCTTCCACGAGCTGCCGGCTGAGATGAGGGAACGCCTGGCGAAGGGTGAGCGGGGGAAGGTAGGATGAGCACCCGGACCGTCGAAGCGACCCTCTCGACCACGGGCGTCGACGCGGAGGGGAACCCGATCGGGATCCCGCTCACCGTCCGCTCGGGCGATGAAGAGCACATGCTCATCAACCTCGGCCCGCAGCACCCGGCGACTCACGGCGTGCTCCGGCTGGTGATCGAGCTCGAGGGCGAGACCGTGGTGCGGGTCATCCCGCACATCGGGTATCTGCACAGCGGGTTCGAGAAGCTGGGTGAGTACCGGCACTACAACCAGATCGTCCCGCTCACCGATCGGACCGACTACCTGTCGCCCATGGCGAACAACGTGGCCCTGGCGCTGGCGGCGGAGAAGCTGATGGGGATCGAGATCACCGAGCGCTGCCGGGTGCTCCGGGTGATCGCCTGCGAGATGAGCCGGATCATCTCCCACCTGGTCTGGCTGGGCACCACCGGGATCGACATGGGGGCCTACACCCCGTTCCTCTGGCTCTTCCAGCAGCGCGAGCTCATCTACGATCTCCAGGAAGCCTGGACCGGCGCCCGTCTGACCACCAGTCTGACGCGGGTCGGGGGGCTGATGGCGGATATCCCCGACGGCTGGGAGGACGGTCTCCGCGAGTTCTGCCGGGCCTTTCCCAAGGTGCTCCGGGAGGTGGACACGATGTTCACCCGGAACGGGATCTGGATCGGCCGCAATCAGGGGGTGGGCACCATCTCCGCCGAAGAGGCGATCAACTATTCGCTCTCGGGGCCGATGCTGCGCGCTTCCGGGGTCGACTACGACGTGCGGAAGGACCGGCCCTACCTGGGCTACGAGACCTACGACTTCGACGTTCCGGTGGGAGAACACGGCGACAATTACGATCGCTACCTGGTGCGCATGGAGGAGATGTTCCAGTCCAACCGGATCATGGAGCAGGCCCTGGCGCGCCTCAAACCCGGCCCTATCAACGTGGATAACCCGCGGGTCATCCTTCCCCCCAAGTCGCGCGCGATGAGCGACATGGAGGCGATGATCTTCCACTTCAAGCAGGTCATGGAGGGAGTGCGCGCCCCGGTGGGAGAGGCCTATATGGGGATCGAGAACCCCAAGGGGGAGCTCGGGTACTACTTCGTCTCCGACGGGACCGCCAAGCCGGTGCGCTGGCGGATCCGCCCCCCCTCGTTTCTCAACCTGGCCAGTCTGCCTCGGCTCTGCGAGGGCGTCCTGCTGTCCGACGTGATTGCCATCAATGCCAGCGTGGACATCGTGATGGGAGAGATCGACCGATGAGCGCGGACTCCCCGGCGTCGGTACACGGAGCCGAGCAGGCTCCCTACCGGCCGGTCTTCGTGGGCGAAGCGAAGGCCCGGCTCCAGAAGCTGTTCGAACAGTACCCTACCAAACAGGGCTGCCTGCTGCCGGCGCTCTGGATGGTGCAGGAAGCACGCGGGTGGATCCCCGAGGAAGGGATCGCCGAGGTGGCGGAGCAGCTGGGGCTCACACCCGCCTACGTCAAGGGTGTGGTGACCTTCTATACGATGTATCACACCCATCCCGTGGGCCGGCACTTCATCCAGGTGTGTACCACGTCGCCCTGTAACATCTGCGGCGCCGAAGAGGTCGTGAAGGCGCTGTTGGCGGCCACCGGGTGCGGCGAGTTGGGTGCCACCAGTCCCGATGGCCGCTTTACCGTCATCGAGACCGAGTGTCTGGGGGCCTGCGGATTTCCCACGCCGGTGCTGATCGACAACGATTTCGTCGAGAGCATTACTCCGGAGCGGGTCTCCGGACTGCTCCAGGGCTACAAGTAATGGGCTATCCGTTTCCCAGCCACGCGAAAGAGACCGTCCTCCTCTCCAGGTATTTCGGGGACGCCGCCGCGCGCACCTACGACGGGTGGGTCAAACGCGGGGGATATGAAGGCCTGAAGAAAGCCCTGGGGATGACGCGCGAGGCCGTGATCGAAGAGGTCAAGAATTCGGGGCTCAGGGGCCGAGGCGGCGCCGGCTTCCCCACCGGGCTCAAGTGGACGTTCATGCCCAAGAGCGTGGGCCCGGGGCGCGCCCACTACCTGGTCTGCAACGCGGATGAATCGGAGCCCGGCACCTTCAAGGACCGGGAGATCATGCGCTGGACGCCGCACGGGCTGATCGAAGGCTGCGCCATCGCGGCCTACGCGATCGGCGCCGAGCGGATCTACATCTACATCCGGGGCGAGTTCACCGAGCCCTGGGCGATCATGGCCAGGGCGGTGGCCGAGGCGGTGGAGGCAGGAGCGCTGGGGCGGAGCGTGTTCGGGAGCGGGAACCGGATCGAGGTGGTGCTGCATCGCGGGGCGGGGGCCTACATCTGCGGTGAAGAGACCGCGATGATGAACTCGATCGAGGGGAAGCGCGGCAACCCCCGGATCAAGCCGCCGTTCCCGGCGCAGAGCGGCGTCTTCGGGATGCCCACCACGGTCAACAACGTGGAGACCCTGGCCGCGGTGCCCTCGATCATGATGCGGGGTGCCGCCTGGTACAAGGCATTGTGCCTGAGCAGTCCCAAGAGCACCGGGACCAAGCTCTGGTCGGTTTGCGGACACGTGCAACGGCCCGGAAACTACGAAGTCACAATGGGCACCCCGATGAAGGACCTGATCTTCGAGATGGCGGGTGGGATGCGTCCCGGCCGCAAGCTCAAGGCAGTGATCCCGGGTGGCTCCTCCGTGCCCATCATGACCGCGGAGGAAATCGAAGACTGCCCCCTCGACTACGAGGGGATTGCGGCCAAAGGCTCGATGCTCGGCTCCGGTGGCATGATCGTGATGGATGATTCCACCGACCTGGTCTACCAGATCATGCGGCTGGCCCGCTTCTACGCCCATGAGTCCTGCGCCCAATGCACCCAATGCCGCGAAGGGACCGCCTGGACCACCCGGATCCTGGAACGGATCCTGGCCGGGCAGGGCAGGCCGGAAGACCTCGACCTTTTGCTCGATCTGGCGGACAACATGACCGGCAAGACCATCTGCGTGCTCAGCGACTCCTGCGCCGCTCCAGTGGTGAGCGGGATCAAGAAGTTCCCCGAGGAGTTCGAGGCCTATGTCCGCCAGCGGCGCCGCGCCGCCTCGTCCGGGTCCGCGCCCGCCCTGGCGGCGAGGTCCTGACGCCATGAGCGACCTGGTCAACCTCACGATCGACGGCATGCCGGTGAGCGTCCCTCCGGGGACGCCGCTCATCGAGGCCGCCAAGCAGGCGGGGATTCTGGTCCCGCACTACTGCTACCACCCCTCGCTCCCGTCGCCGGCGGTGTGCCGGATGTGCCTGGTCGAAGTCGAAAAGGCGCCCAAGCTGATGCCGGCCTGCGTGACCGTGGTGGCGGAAGGGCAGGTCGTCAATGTGAACAGCCCCGCGGCGAAGAAGGCCCGGGAATCGGTTCTCGAGTTTCTGCTGATCAATCATCCGCTCGACTGCCCGATCTGCGACCAGGCCGGCGAATGCGAGCTCCAGGACTACGTCTTCCAGGAAGGGCGGTCCGGGAGCCGGTACGATGAGTACGCCAAACGCTACAACCCGGTCGAAGATTTCGGGCCCGATGTGCTCTATATCCCCAACCGCTGCATCCTCTGCACCCGCTGTGTGCGCTTCATGGAGGACGTGGCCGGTGAGCCGATTCTCAACGTCTCGGAACGGGGAGATCGAGCCCACATCGGGATCGACGACGGTCATCTGCTCGACCATCCCTGGGCCGGCAACGTGGTGGATCTTTGCCCGGTCGGCTCCCTGATCTCCAAGGACTTTCTGCACAAGGCCCGGGCCTGGGACCTGGACAAGACGGCCAGTGTCTGCACCGGGTGCAGCCAGGGCTGCAACATCACGATCGATACCCGGGACAACACGGTGGTTCGCCTGCGCCCGCGCGCCAACCTGGAGGTCAACCGCCACTTCATCTGCGACACCGGGCGGATGAACTACCGCTGGATGAATCGGGGCGATCGAATCGAAGCGCCGCTGATCCGCGAGGGAGCCAGACACGCGGCCGTCGCCTGGGACCCCGCCCTCGACCGCTTTGCGCAACTGGTGCGGGGAACCTCCGGCCCCGTGGTCCTGCTGGCCTCGGCCCACCTCTCGACCGAATCGCTCGCGATGCTCAAGCGCCTGCTCGAGGACAAGTCACTCCGGGCCGCGGTACGGATTCCGGTGGGCGAGGAAGCTCCCCTGGCCGGAGTCTCCGGCCTCGCCCTCCGACGCGAGCGGGCTCCCAATGGAGAGGCCGCTCGAATGCTCGGTTTCGGCACCGACTGGGAAGCGACCGTGGCGGCCGCGAGTGGCGCGGCGCTGGCGGTGGTGGTGGACGAAGACCTGACCGAAGGAGAAGCAGCCCAGGTCTCCCGGGCCAAGGCGGTGGTGGTGCTGGGGACCGCTGAGCCGCAGGTGATCGCATCTGCCCAGGTGGTCATGCCCCTCACCAACACCGCCGAGGAGAGCGGGACGTTCGTGAACCGGGATCGGCGGGTGCAGCGCTACCTGCAGGCCCGCGCGGCTCCCGGGATGGCTCAGCCGGGTTGGTGGGTGGCGGCGGAGACGCTGGGCCGCGTGACCGGGACCGATCACCAGCCGACCACGGCGGCGCTCGCATTCGCGCTGGCCGCATCGGCGGTGCCGGCCCTGGGCGGCCTGAGCCATGAATCCCTGGGTCTCGTTGGCCAGCTCGCGAGGTCCGGCGCCGAGACGGCCGGGGCGGGAGCCACTTCATGACGCCAGAGCTCAAGGGGTTCCTCCTGATCAGCGTCGCGAAGCTCCTCCTGGTCTTCTCGGTGGTCATGGTCGGCGTGGCCTACGAGACGCTGCTCGAGCGGTGGGTCTGCGCCTGGATGCAGGATCGGCTGGGGCCCAACCGGGCCGGGCCGAGGGGGATTCTCCAGCCCATCGCCGACGGGATCAAGAACATTGTAAAGGAAGAACACATCCCCGCGACCGATACCCGGACCCTGTATCTGCTCGCGCCGGCGCTGGCGCTGATCCCGGCGACCATGCTGGCCGCGGTGATCCCCTGGGGAGCGCCGCTCCAGCTCCATTTCGACTTCACGCTGGGTCCGCTGGGCCGCTTCACCTATGACGGCCTGACCTCGACCGCAGTGGCCGATCTCCCCATCGGCTTCCTCTACGTGCTGGCCTTCAGCTCGGTGGGGGTCTACGGGATCGCGCTGGCCGGCTGGGCCTCCAACAACAAGTACAGCCTCCTGGGCGGGCTCCGCGCCACGGCGCAGATGATCTCCTATGAGGTAGCCATGGGACTGAGCCTGGTCCCGGTGCTGCTGTTGACGGGGAACGTCTCCTTCTCTCAGATCATCGGGGCCCAGCAGCAAGGGTTGTGGTTCGCCCTCCCGCTCCTCCTCTCCGCCTTCTTCTTCCTGACCGCCGGCTTCGCCGAGACCAATCGGGTGCCGTTCGACCTGCCGGAATCGGAGTCGGAGCTGGTCGCCGGCTATCACACCGAGTACAGCGCGATGAAGTTCTCGGCCTTCTTCATCGCCGAGTACTCCAACATGACCACCGTGTCGATGATGTTCACCTCCCTCTTTCTGGGCGGCTGGGACATCCCCTTCACACACTGGGACGAGACGCCGGGCGTGGCGCAGACCGTGGCGACTGGACTGGTGTTCGGGCTCAAGGTGGCGGCGCTGATCTTCCTCTTCATCTGGGTGCGCTGGACCTTGCCCCGGTTCCGCTATGATCAGCTGATGGCGCTGGGCTGGAAGGTTCTGACTCCCCTGGCGCTGGGCTATGTCATGGTGATCGCGACCGGCCTCTGGGCGATCGAGCAGGGGCTCGGGATCACCAGTCCGCTACTCCGGGACGCCGCGCTCTTCGCCCTGAACGTCCCGGCGGCGTTCCTCCTGTTCCGTGTGCTCGATCGCGGAACCATCATCGTCGGCGCGTCGCGCCGGCCCACTTCGGCCCGACCGCTCGGGCGAGCGGCCTGAGGCGTCCCATGGCGATCGGCGTCAAGGTTCTCAAGCGGCCAGAGACGCAGGTGAGCTACGTCCGGGCCATGCTCAAGGGGATGTCGCTCACCTTCAAGCACCTGTTCCATCCCAAGGTGACGATGCAGTACCCGGAGCAGAAGAGCACCAGCGAGTGGACCATCTCGCAGCGCTGGCGCGGTACGCACCGGATGCTCACCGACGAGCAGGGCAGGGCCAAGTGCGTGGCCTGCGGTCTCTGCCCCCAGATCTGTCCCGCCAACTGCATCAAGCTGGTGCCGGGAGAGGATGAGGAAGGCAACCGCTATCCCCTGATCTACGAGATCGACGAGTTCCGCTGCGTGTTCTGCGGCTACTGCCAGGAGGTCTGCCCCGAGGAGGCGATCCACGTCGGCGTGCATTACGAGAACTCCGAGTACAGCCGGTCCCGCTTCGTGTACGACCTGGAGCGGCTCTGTGCTCAGACCCACCCCGTCTCGACGCTCTGGGACCCGGCCGATCCCAAGGGGGAGTGAATGGAACTCCCCGTTTTTTACGTCCTCGCGGCGGTGATCGTCGTCTCGGCGCTGCTCTGCATCACCCGGCGTAACCCGATCTCCGCCGCGATGTGGCTGGTGGCCACCATGCTGGCCCTCGGCTTTCTGTTCGTGACCCTGGGTGCCGAGTTCATCGGGATCATTCAGGTCCTGGTCTATGCCGGGGCCATCATGGTCCTGTTCCTGTTCGTGATCATGCTCCTCAGTCTGGGCGGGGCACCCTCGGACATGCGCCGGTGGCCGGCCTGGGTCCTGGCTCTCGCCCTGGTCGGGACGCTTGCGCTGCAGCTCCTGGCACTCGGCCGATACAGTCCCGAGCGGCTGGCCATTGAATACTCCGGAATTCCCTCGGCCGAGCCGGACTCGGTGTTCCATGGGTCCGCCGTGCTGCAGTCTCAGGTCGCGAGCCATGGGGTGGTGGGCGCCATGGCGCAGCCGCTGTTCTCGACCTACCTGATCCCGTTCGAGCTCACGTCGATCCTCCTGCTCGCCGCCATCGTGGGTGCGGTGGTGCTGGCCAAACGGAAAATCTGATGCTCCTTGGCCCCTCGCTGACCCTCTCGGCCATCCTCTTCGCCATCGGCGTCGCGGGCGTGCTGATCCGGCGCAACGCGATCGTGGTCTTCATGTGCGTGGAGCTGATGCTCAACGCCGTGAACCTGACCTTCGTGGCCTTGTCCCGGGCCCACGGGGTGGACGGCCAGGTATTCGTCTTCTTCGTGATGACCGTGGCCGCCGCCGAAGCGGCGGTAGGGCTGGCCATCATCCTGGCCATGTTCCGGCACGATCAGTCGATCGACCTCCGCCAGGTCAACCTGCTCAAGGGCTGATGGCTCTACTCTCGATGCTGACTCAGCAGGCCGAGGCCTCCGACGCCGGTCTCTGGATCGGAGCCGTCATCGGGCTTCCGCTCCTGGGATTCCTGGTGAACGGGACCCTGGCGCTCCGCCGGCCCAACGCCAAGAACGCCGTCTCCGTCGTCGGCTCCGGCGTGCTCCTGGCGTCGTTCGCCCTCTCGGTGATGGCGATCTCCCGGTTCCTCGGCGGGGGTGAGGAGCGGGTGACCGTCTCCCTGTGGCCCTGGCTTACGGTAGGGTCGCTCCAGATCCCGATGGGGTTCCTGCTCGACCACCTCTCCAGCGTGATGCTGTTGGTGGTCACCGGGGTCGGGAGCCTCATCCACCTCTTCAGCATCGGCTATATGAAGGAAGACCCGGGGTATGCCCGGTTCTTCGCCTACCTCAATCTGTTTGTGGCCTTCATGCTGGTGCTGGTCCTCGGGTCCAGCTTCCCGGTGATGTTCATCGGGTGGGAAGGCGTGGGGCTCTGCTCCTACCTGCTGATCGGGTTCTGGTTCAACGACAAGGTCAACGCCGACGCGGGCAAGAAGGCCTTCGTGGTGAACCGGATCGGGGACTTCGGCTTCCTGGTCGCGATGTTCCTCCTGTGGTGGAGCATAGATTCGCTGGACTTCGTCACCGCGTTCGACAAGGCCGCCAACCTGTTGCCCTACGGCGGCGCCACGGTCACGGCGATCACGCTGTTCCTCTTCCTCGGCTGCGCCGGGAAGTCGGCTCAGATTCCGCTGTACACCTGGCTGCCGGACGCGATGGCCGGCCCGACACCGGTTTCCGCCCTGATCCACGCGGCCACCATGGTGACGGCCGGGGTCTACCTGGTGGCGCGGACCAACGTGCTGTTCGCCCTCGCGCCGGTCTCCTCGTCGGTGGTGGCCGGGGTCGGAGCACTCACCGCCTTCTTCGCCGCGACCATCGGCCTGCGGCAGTACGACATCAAGCGGGTTCTGGCCTACTCCACCGTCTCTCAGCTGGGCTACATGTTCCTCGGGGTGGGGACCGGGGTGATCGTCACCGGCATGTTCCACCTGGTCACCCACGCCTTCTTCAAGGCCCTGCTCTTCCTGGGCTCGGGCAGCGTGATCCACGCGATCCACCACGCCTATCACGCGACTCATTCCCACGACGATGCCCAGGACATGCGGAACATGGGGGGGCTGCGCCGCTATCTCCCGATCACCGCGGTGCTGATGGGGATCGCCACGCTGGCCATCGCGGGAATTCCGCCCTTCTCCGGATTCTTCTCCAAGGACGAGATCCTGGCCGCCGCCTTCGGCCGAGGAACCCAGGACCCGATGTACCGCCTGTACTGGGCGCTGGGCGTCGCCGCGGCGCTGCTTACCGCGTTCTACATGGCCCGGCTCATGGCCATGACCTTCTTCGGCGAGAATCGCACCGGAGCCCGCGAGCGGGAGCACCTGCACGAGGCGCCCTGGATCATGACCGGCCCCCTCGTGGTGTTGGGGCTCTTGAGCCTCGCCGGTGGAGTGATCAATCTGCCGGAGTTCGCCGGCGGGCATCATTGGCTCGAGGGGTGGCTCGAACCGGTCGCCGCTCCGGGCGTCGAGATCGTCAGGAGCAAGGGGCCCGGTCCGGTGCCGCTCCCCACTGGTCAGACCGAGCAGCTCCTGCTTGGTCTCGCCATCGCGATCGCCGTCGCCGGGCTGGTCGCGGGATGGCGGGTGACCATGCGCTCCACCATGGTGCCGGCCCGCGAGGCCAAGCCGGACGTCGGGATCCTCAAGGTGCTCTACCACAAGTGGTATGTGGATGAGCTCTACGATGCGATCATCGTGCGGCCCATCTTCTGGCTCTCGCGGTCCCTGCTCTGGAAGACGGTGGATCAGGGGATCGTGGATCGGGCCGGGGTCAACGGGGCGGCCAACGTGTCCCGGGCGCTCGGGTGGCTGGGTAGCCGACTCCAGACCGGGCAGGTCGGCGTCTACCTGGCAGTCTTCCTGGTCGGAGCGCTCTACGTGCTCGGCATGGCGGTGAGGTAACGCGGGATATGGCTGAACTGCTTCGGTCGATCGGATACGATCGCTGGATCATTACCGCACTGCTGGCGCTGCCACTGCTCGGCGTGTTGCCGATTCTCTGGGCCCCGGCCCGGCAGGCCAAGTGGATCGCCCTGTGGGTGACGCTGATCGAGTTCGTGCTCTCACTGGGTCTCTGGTGGGCCTACGATCCGTCCAGCGGCGGCATGCAGTTCGAGATAGTCGTTCCCTGGCTGCCGATGTGGGGCATCGCGTACCGGGTGGGGATCGACGGGATCTCCCTCTTCATGGTCCTGCTGTCCACCCTGCTGATGCCGGTCAGCGTGCTGGGCAGCTGGCGCTACATCACCGAGCGGGAGCGCGGCTTCTACAGCCTGATGCTGACCCTGCTCACCGGGATGCTCGGCGTCTTCGTGGCCCTGGACCTCTTCCTCTTCTACGTGTTCTGGGAGGTCATGCTGATCCCGATGTACTTCATCATCGGGATCTGGGGCGGGAGCAATCGCCTCTACGCCGCGATCAAGTTCTTCCTCTATACCTTCGTCGGCTCGCTCCTGATGCTGGTGGCGATCCTGGTCATGGTCTGGCAGGTGGCCGCCGTCAGGGGATCGCCCAGCTTCGCCTATCAGGACCTGCTCGAGAACGCCGGCCGCCTGGGGGACTCGGCGCCGTGGCTCTTCGCCGCCTTCGCCCTCGCCTTTGCGATCAAGGTCCCGGTCTTCCCGCTGCACACCTGGCTCCCCGACGCCCACGTCGAAGCGCCTACCGCCGGCAGCGTGCTCCTGGCCGGCGTGCTGCTCAAGATGGGGACCTACGGATTTCTCCGGTTTGCGGTCCCCTTCTTCCCCGGAGTGGCCCACAGCCCGGCGGTGACTAGCCTCGTCGTGACGCTGGCGGTGGTGGGTGTGATCTACGGGGCGCTGGTCGCCATGGTGCAACCGGACGTGAAGAAGCTGGTGGCCTACTCCTCCGTCAGCCACCTCGGGTTCGCGATGCTGGGGATCTGGGCCGCAACCCTCCAAAGCGTCCAGGGCGCTCTGATGGTGATGATCGCCCACGGGTTCTCGACCTCCGCCCTGTTCCTCCTGATCGGCATGCTCTACGAGCGACGCCATACCCGCTTGATCGACGCCTTCGGTGGAATCGCGCGAGTGGTACCGGTCTTCAGCCTGATCTTCACGGTGACGGCCCTGGCCTCGATCGGGCTGCCCGGGCTCAATGGCTTCGTGGGAGAATTCCTGGTGCTCCTGGGGAGCTTCGGTCCCCATCCGATCGCCACGGGGATCGCCACCACCGGTGTGATCTTCGCTGCGGTGTACCTGCTCTGGGCCCTGCAGCGGATCATCTTCAATCCCCTCGTAGGCTCCGAGAATGAGTCGCTCAAGGACCTCTCGATGAGAGAGCTCTGGGTGGTGGTACCCCTGGTGGTGGGCATGGTCTGGCTGGGACTCTATCCGAAACCGGTCCTGGACCGGATGGAGGCTTCGGCCAATCATTACCTCCAGCTGGCCCGGCCCGGACTCGAGACCTCAGCCGCCCCGGCGATCGCCGCCGAGACCGCGGGGAACCAGCCGTGAACCCGATCGACCTGCTGACGCCTGCCGGAGCCACGCTGGCGCTGCTCCCCGAGCTGCTGCTCACCGCCGGCGCGCTCGTGGTGCTCCTGGTCATGAGCTGGCGTCACCGTACTGCGGGCGACAGCCTGCTCGCCGGGTGGCTGAGTCTCTTGTCGCTTGCCGTCGCCGGGGCAGGGCTGGCCTACCTCTGGGTCTCCGGGGCCACGCCCGCCGGAGCTCCAGCGATGATCGCCCTGGACGGCTTCCGCTATGTCTCCGGGGCCCTGATCCTGATTTGTGCCGCCGCGACGGTGCTGCTTTCCCTCCGGTACCTGGAGCGGGAACAGCTGTTGGCCCCCGAGTTCTACGTGCTGCTACTCCTCGCGACCGTCGGCCTGCTTCTCATGCCCGGTGCCCAGGACCTCATGGTCTTTTTCCTGGGGCTGGAGACCATGTCGGTCGCGGTATATGTGCTGGCCGGCTACGATCGCCGGAGCCCGCAGTCGGCCGAAGCGGCCCTCAAGTACTTTCTCATCGGGGCCTTTGCTTCGGCGTTCCTCCTCTATGGGATTGCACTGATCTACGGCGCCACCGGGACCACCAACCTGGTCGCGATCGGCGCCAAGCTGAGCACCGCGCCATTGAGCCTGATGGCCAGCCTGGGGCTGGGCCTCCTCCTGATCGGGTTGGGCTTCAAGGTCGCCGCCGTCCCCTTCCACATGTGGACACCGGACGTCTACGAGGGAGCCCCGACGCCGGTGACCGGGTTCATGGCCGCCGCGGTCAAGGCGGCAGGCTTCGCCGGGCTGGCCCGGATTCTGGTCGAATGTTTCCCCGCGGCCGGCACGCAATGGAAGCCGATCGTGCTGGTACTCTCGATCGCGACCATGGTGCTGGGGAATCTGGTCGCCCTCTCCCAGCGCTCCCTCAAGCGGATGCTGGCCTACAGCTCGATCGCCCACGCGGGCTACCTCCTGGCCGCAATCTGGCCGGGCAGCCAGCTGGGCTACTCCGCCTTGATGCTCTACTTGATGGCCTATGGGGTGACCACGCTGGCGAGCTTCGGCCTGCTATCCGCCCTGGGTCGTGACGGAGAGCGGGACGTGACGCTGGACAGCATCGCCGGCCTGGGCGCTGCTCGGCCGGGCATCGCGGCCGCCTTGAGCATCTGCCTCTTCTCGCTGCTCGGCTTTCCCGGCACCCTGGGCTTCATCGGGAAGTGGTACATCCTGACCGCGGTGCTGGAGCAGCATCAGGCGGTTCTCGCGGTGGTGCTGGTGCTCACCAGCGTGGTGTCCGCCGGCTACTATTTACCGGTCATCATGGCCATGTACATGAAGCCGTCCCGCGTTCCCCTGGCCCACACGGAGGTCGGACTTCCACCCGTCGCGACCTGGGTCATCGCCCTTTCCGTCCTGGCGATCCTGGTGCTGGGGGTGATCCCCATTTCCGTCCTCGACCTCGCCGGTCAGAGCGCGCAGGCCCTTCTGGGAGCCACGGGGCGCGCCATCGCGGCGCCCTAGACCGAGTCCCGGGTGCGGCCGACCGCGCCGCACGGGAGCACAAGGGATGCAGGTACCCAAGTCCATCTTCCGCCAATACGACGTCCGCGGCCTCGTGGACAAGGAACTCACACCCGAGCTGGCTCGGGCGCTGGGTCGCGCCTACGCCACGATGGGCTGGGACCGTCTGGGCAAGGCGCCGGTCCTGGCCGTGGGCCGAGACAACCGTCCCTCCGGCGGAAGACTGGCGGCCGGTGTTCGCGCCGGGATCGCCGACACCGGTGGGACCGCCATCGACGTCGGCGAGCTCCCCACTCCCGCCCTCTACTTCTCGGTGCCCTCGCTCGGGGCCGACGGCGGACTCCAGGTCACCGGATCGCATAACCCGCCCGAGTTCAACGGGTTCAAGATGGTGCTAGCGGGAGATGCCCTGCACGGCGACGACATCCTCGCGCTCTACGACATCATCTCCAGCGATCGCTTCCGGACGGGGCGGGGCAGCGAGCGAATCGATAGTGGCGTCCTGCTCCGATACCGGGAGGCTATTCTCGAGAGGCACCAGCTCAAGCGTCGCGTTCGCGTGGTCGCCGACTGCGGGAACGGCGTGGCCAGCCTGATCGCGGTGAGCCTCCTCCAGGGCTTGGGCGCCGAGGTCACCTCGATCTTCTGCGATTCCGACGGCACCTTCCCCAATCATCATCCCGATCCGACCGTGCTGGAGAATCTCCGCGATCTCCAGATCGAGGTACGGCGGACCGGCGCCGAGCTGGGGATCGCGTTCGATGGAGACGGAGACCGGATCGGTGCCGTGGATGAGACCGGCCAGGTGGTCTTCGGCGATCAGCTGCTGGTGCTCTTCGGGCGGGACGCGGTCCAGCGTTTCGGCCAGGGCGTGCCGGTGATCTTCGATGTGAAGTGCTCCGAAGTCCTGCCGCAGGCCCTTACGAAGGCAGGCGCCCGGCCGGTCATGTGGAAGACTGGACACTCGCTGATCAAGGCCAAGATGAAGGAACTCAAGGCTCCGATTGCCGGCGAGATGAGCGGTCACATGTTCTTCGGCGGCGATTACTACGGTTTTGACGATGCACTGTTCGCGGCCGCCCGGCTCCTGGAAATCGTCTCGGCACAACCCGGGGGACTGAGCCGGCTGCTCGCCGATCTGCCGAAGACCTACGCCACCCCCGAGATCCGGGTGGATTGTCCCGAGGAAACCAAGTTCGATATCGTGGCCCAGGCGGTACGGCACTTTGGAGCCAGGTACCCGGTCAACGACATCGACGGCATGAGACTGACCCTGCCCAAGGGTTGGGCGCTGCTCCGCGCCTCCAACACCCAGCCGGCGCTGGTTCTCCGCTTCGAGGCCACCGATCCCGACGCGCTCGAGGCCTATCGTCGCGAGGTCCTCGGTTGGCTGGCGCAGCACGGGGTCCGCGAGCAGGTTTCTGCCTAGAGTCCGCAGTCCTCACCCCATCCCGGCGCTCGTGTGACCAAGAAGGGCTGGCGGCTGGCCGCGCTTGCGGTGGTTCTGGTCACCGTCCTGTTCGTCGGCCGGTGGACGGCCGGTGTGCTGGCCGATGTCTGGTGGGCCCAGACCATCTCGGCGCCGGCGGCGCGCTTCGTCACCCGGCTCCACCTGTTGCGCCTGGCCCTCGAGATTTCGGGCATCCTCGTGGCCAGCGGCTGGTTCGTCGGACATCTCTGCGCAGTGGCCCGGGCCATCGGGTCGGTCCAGGTGCCCCGCCAGGTAGCCAACCTCGAGATCCAGGAAGCCCTCACCTCCCGAACCCTGCTGGCGACCGCCATCGGCTCCGGTGTGCTGCTGGGACTCCTGGCCGGCTCGGGCGTCGGGGCCTGGTGGAGCCGGGTGCTGGTCGCCTGGAACGGCGTCAGCTACGCCGAGACCGAGCCGCTTCTCAATCACGACCTAGGCCTCTACCTCGCCCAGTTACCGCTGTGGCGGCTGCTGCAGGGATACGCCATGCTCCTGGCGCTGCTCGCCCTCGGCACCGTGATCCTGCTGTACACGCTGATCGGATCGATCCGGTGGGCGGCGCGGCGGCTCGCCGTGAGTGACTATGCCCGCGGCCACCTGGGCATCCTCTTCGCGGCGTGCGCCGTCGCCCTCTCCTGGGGCTACTGGCTGCACCCCTACGAGCTCGTGGCGGGTCTCGAGGGCCCCGCTCTGGACGGAGGATTTCACACTCAGGTGACCGTCTCCCATGTGCTGGGAGTCGTCACCCTGGCCACGGCTTCCCTTTCAGCGCTCTGGGCCTGGCGCCCCAAGCATCCCTGGATGCTGGCCGGGTGGTTGGCCTACGCGATCACGGCGTTGCTCGGTCGCGCGCTGCCGCCGCTCCTGGCCAGCGACGAGAGCGCCCTTGTCCCCGCGGCCACCCGCCGGCGGATCGAGGCCATCGCCTACGGACTCAGCACGCTCAAAGACACCGCCTACCATGCACCGCCCACGAGGGGGATCCTTCCGGCGCCCGCGGCACTTTGGGCAGCCAATCAGGTCGTAGGCGTAGCCGCTCCCGATTCGGCGGTCATTCTGAGCGTCGATCGGGCGGTAACCCCCGTGGGAGGCCGCCCCCGTCCTGCCTGGCTGATTCTGCATTCCGGCGGGAACGATCACTCCACCCTGTCGGCCATCGCGGACGATCGCACCGGGGTGTTGGGTGGCGCGCTGGCCTATCAGGAGTCGGACACCTTCGGTTATCTCCAGTCGGTCAGCCGTCTCGATCTCTCGCCGCGCGCGGTGCGGCCCGGGGCTCCCGAGTACGTACTCGACACCTCCGGGACCGCGGTCTCGATCGGATCCGTGGGGCGGCGGATCGCCCTTGCCTGGACTCTCCAAGCCGGCGACCTCCTGCGACCGTTGCCCGCCAACGCGGGCGTCCGCTGGAACCTCTCGCCCCTGCGGCGGCTGGCTCAACTCGCGCCCTTCGCCGAATGGGACGTGCCGGCCGCGCGCCTGGTGCATGACGAGCTGGTGTGGGTGGTGGATGGATACCTGGTGAGCGGCACCTTTCCCCTCGCCGACCAGGTACACTGGAGGGATCGAGTGGTCAACTCGGTGCGTGCCGCCTTCGTCGCGGTGATCCGGGCGGAAACCGGGGAGACCAGGATCTATCTCCGGCGCACGGCCGATCCGTTCGCCGAGCGGTGGGCCGCCATTACCGGGGGATTGATCCAGCCGGCCTCCGCGCTGCCGGCCGAGCTGCAGCGCGAGGTCTGGTATCCGGAGGCGCTCTATCGGGCCCAGGCCGTCATTCTCCAGGGACCGCACTGGCAGGTGGGCGCTCTGGTCGGGTCGGGGGCCAACCCCGACGAAGAACCGGTGCGTCCAGACCAGGCCTGGGACCCCGATACCCTGGGGTTGCACCTCCTGATTCCCTACGAGGATCCCGATCATCGGAGGATCATCGCGGTGCTCTCCGGAGGCATGATCGATGGGTGGGAATCTCTGCGGCTCTTCCGGCTGGACTCGGCGCAAGTCCTGCCCTCTCCGCTCTCCCTCGAGAATCGCTGGAGCCGGTTTCCGACCTATACCCAGATCCGGGACTCGGTCCGCGAGAGTGGAGGACAGTGGAAAGACGGGACCGTGCGCTACTGGCTGGGAGCCACCGGCCTCGGCGCCTATCAGCCCGCCTATGCCAAGTCACCCAATGGCGACCCGTCGATGATCTGGGTCAGCCTTGCCCTGGGCGACCGCCTGGGAGCCGGCCGGACCTTGAACGACGCGTATCGCAATCTTCTCGGCCTCACCACCCCGGTGATTGCGACCGGGTCGCTGACCAGCCAACTGGAGGAAGCCCGCGCCTGGGCGAGTCGCGCCGATTCGGCGCTCCGCCAGGGAGACTTCGTGGCGTTCGGCCGGGCCTTCGAAGCGCTCAAGCGAGTGCTGCAAGGCGGAGCCGTTCGGCACAAATAGCAGCTTGCCCCTCTCCAATGGGCTCGACTAGCTTGGGGCCCGTGCAAACGCCTCTATCCGTGAGCCCCTCGTGAATCTCCACGAGTACCAGGCCCGCACCATCCTCAGGGCGGCGGGCATTCCGCTTCCCGATGGGGAGGTCGCCTCGACGCCCGCGGAGGTGGAGGCCATCGCCCGGAAGCTGGGCGGAAAAGTGGTGATCAAAGCCCAGGTGCACACCGGCGGGCGTGGCAAGGCGGGCGGGGTCAAGCT
>Ga0210139_1000030_pt1 | contig 22635 bp, 17 predicted proteins | sample Browns_TuleB_D2_FD_184855 | JGI IMG/M metagenome (GOLD analysis project Ga0210139, IMG submission 184855) | Wetland microbial communities from San Francisco Bay, California, USA, that impact long-term carbon sequestration - Browns_TuleB_D2 (SPAdes) | ecosystem: Environmental > Aquatic > Marine >... | reverse complement strand
TCATCCACGACAACTTCAACGAGTGCCTCCACTGTCCGGGCGTCCACCCGGAGCTGACCGCGCTCGTGCCGATGTTCCGCAAGGGGATGGTCTACGACCCCGAGCGCGCCGACTCGGGTGCGACGCTGGAGGCAGGCGTGAGGACGTTCACGATGTCGGGGTCGACGGATCTGCCGCAGCTGCCCGGGATCACCGAGCTCGACTGCCGCACGTACTGGGGCTACGGGATCTTCCCCCAGGAGCCGACGCGGGCGCTGCTCGACGCCGCCGCGCCGGGTCGTGCCGTCTACCTGACCGATCGCGACGGGCACTCGGTGCTGGTCAGCAGCGCGGCGCTCGCCCGGGCGGGCCATGTCGAGGACCCGCGCCTGCGGGGCATCGCCCACAAGGTGATCAGCGACATGTCGCTGTTCCTGCGCAGCGACGTCGCCCAGAAGCCGTTCCGCCGGGCGGGTGGGAAGACCGTGCTCGACCCCGCCGCCACGCCGCCGAACATCTTCTCGATCGTGATGCTGGCGTTCCTGCCCTCGTTACAGCGCGAGCGGGCCGGTTTTCTCGATCGCCTGGCGGCCTATCTGTCCGAGCCGGCGCCCAAGCGCGCCTGGGTGGTGCAGGCCGGGAAGCACTTCTTCAAGCCGTACTTCGAGATCCTGGGCGACCCGCTGGGGGCGGACGCGCAGGGCAGGGTGAAGGACGTCCCGTTCGCCGTGTATTGGCTCGAGCTTTTGGCGCGCCTGGGGATCGTGCGGCAGGTGCCGCGCGCCTCGCTCACCCTCGCCCGGTTGTTCTCCGAATGCGATCCGAGTGGCATCTGGACGCCCAAGGCGCTGCGCGGGCTGCCCAAGTCGGCGAATCCCGTGGTGGGGTATTACTTCCCCCTCGAGGGTGCCGGCAAGAGCCCGGCGCAGCGGCAGACGGATGTGAGTTTCCGCCTGGCGCTGATCGCGCAGCTGATGGGGCTGGCTGTAGAGGTAGCGTAAGCTACTACTAGTGTCACCATGTCAGCTGGCGATGGCGTCGTGGTCTGGTGGCAGTTGACACGCCTCGATCAACGTAGTAGCAGTTACTACTAGTGCCATCACCGCCCGTCGACCTCACCCCGTTCGGCTTCACCGGCACCGAATCGGCCGTGTACGGCGCGTTGCTGCGCTCCGGCCCCGCGACGGGCTACGCCGTGGCCCAGGCCGTTGGTCTCGCGCGCGCCAACGTCTACGGCGCGCTCTCCAGCCTCGTCGGCCGCCAGGCTGCCGCGTTGCTTCCCGGCAGGCCGGCTCGCTACCGGCCGGTCGATCCCCAGACGCTCGTCACCCAGCTGGCAGCCCAGCAGGCGGAGGCCCTCGAGCGCCTCGAGCGGTCCCTGCGCGACACGCGGGCAGCGCCGGCGGAGGCGATCCACGAGGTGGCGGGCGCGCGCCCTCTGGCCAACGTGGTGATCCAGCTCGTGGCGCGAGCGGAGCGCGCGGTCGAGGGCGTGATCGACGCGGACCTCTTCCGCGCCACCGGGCCTGCCTGGCGGCGCGCCGCCGGGCGCGCGACCCTCGCGGTGCGGTCGGCCGCGCTCGCCGACGGCGCCGGCGTCCTCGCGGGAACCGCGTCCGCCGATTCCGGCACAGTGCTGGTGGTCGATGGCGTCCTGGTCGTGGTCGCGAGCGGCGCGGGGGACGACGCGCGCGGCATCTGGAGCGATCATCCCCTCATGGTCTCCCTCGCACGGCGCGCGATCGCCGGGGTGGCGTGACACCCCGACGCGGCGCGGCGGCCCTGCTGGCGCTGGGCGTCGTCGGCTGCCGCGCGAGCCCCATCCCGGTGGACGAGCGCTGGCCCGGCGCGACGTGGGAGACCCGGAATCGGGGCATCGACGGCACCACGCTGCGGGTGCTGGACACCGGTGCGGGACCCGCGGTCGTGTTCGTTCACGGACTGGGGGCGTCGATCTACGCATGGCGGGCAATCCTCCGGCCCACACTGGAGGCGGGGCATCGCGTGGTCGCCTTCGACAATCGCGGCTTCGGCTTCTCCGAGCGGCCCGACAGCGGGTACAGCAATGCCGCCTACACCAGGCTCCTCGTGGCGCTGCTCGACTCGCTCGGGATCGCCGACGCGGTGCTGGTGGGACACTCGATGGGTGGCGCGATCTCCGCCCAGGTGGCGATCGACCATCCCGAGCGCGTCCGGGGATTGGTCCTCATCGGGCCGGCCGGGTACGGCGTGTCGGAGCCCTGGTCGCTCCGCGTAGCGCGGTTGCCCCTCGCTGGCCGCCTGCTGTCCGGCCTGCGCGGTCGCTGGACGGTGGCATCGCTGCTCCGATCGACCTACGGCGATCCAGGCCGCGTCACCGCGGCCGACGTGGATCAGTACTACGCGACGGCGGCCGTGCCGCGCTCCACGGTCGCGTTGCGTGGCGTGTTCCAGGCGTTCCGGTTCGACGAGCTACGGGGCCGCCTCGGTCGCATCCAGGCGCCGACCCTGCTGATCTGGGGGGCGCAGGATCGCTGGATCCCCCTGAGACTCGGCGAGCAGATGGCGCTCGAGCTGGCGAATGGGGCGCTGGTCGCCATTCCCGGGGCGGGACACGACGTTCAGGAGGAACGCCCCGATGAGCTGGTGCCGACCCTGTTGGCCTTCCTGCGTGATGGGCTGCCCCGCCCCCCCGGGAATCTCGCCGCCGTCACCCCGCGCCGGGTTGACAAGTCAACTAAATAGTTGATATTCGTCATCATGAAGCGGAAGCTGAGTAACGACAAGGCGATACGGGTCCTGTCCTCGGCTCGCCAGGAGTTCGCCCGCTGGGGGTTCGGGGGCGGGCGGGTGGATCGGATCGTCGCCGCGGCGGGCGTCAATCGCCAGTTGTTGTTCTACTACTTCCAGTCGAAGCGCGGGCTGTTCCACGCGGTCCTGCGGCAGGCCGCGGTGGAGCTCGAGCAGTCGCTCGCGGCCGGAGCGGTCCGGCACGGCACACCGCTGGAGCGTCTCCGCGCCGCGCTCACGGGGCAGTTCGACTACCTCGCCCGGCACCCCGATCTGGTGAGCCTGCTGACGTACGGCACCCGCATCGAGGCGGGCGTGTTCGCGCCCGCGATCAAGCGTCTGGTCGTGCTCCTCGCCGAGGGGCAGGGGTTGGGGCAGGTGCGGGGCGACATCGACCCGCACGTGGCCGCCGCGCAGGCCCTGGTGCTGATGCTCGGCTATCTCAGGCTGGAGCCGATGATCGCGGCCAGCGCGCCCCCCCTGACGGGGGACGCGCCGGCGCTGCGGGCGCGGTGGATGCGCGCCGCCGTCGATCTCTACGTGGCGGGGGTGCGGGCCGGCTAGGAACGCGTCAGCTCTTGCTCACCATCTTCGGCTCGACCGGTGCCTCGCCGCTGAACACGAGCTGCCCCTCCTCGAACCGTGCCCCGCGCAGGGCGATGGTCAGCACCTCGCCCAGGTCTTCGACGAGGTGGACGGTGAGCGCTTCCCGCACGTCCTTCGGCAGATCGTCGAGGTCGGGCTCGTTGTCCTTCGGCACCACGATCGTCCGGATCCCCGCGCGGACGGCGCCGAGCACCTTCTCCTTCACGCCCCCGATCGGCAGCACCCGGCCGCGCAGGGTGACCTCGCCGGTCATCGCCACGTCGTGCCGTGCCGGGCGACGGGACAGGGCCGAGACGAGGGCCGTGGCCATCGTCACGCCGGCCGACGGCCCGTCCTTGGGGATAGCGCCCGCCGGCACGTGGATGTGGATCTCCGATTCGGCGAGTCCATCGGACGCGATGCCGAGCTGCGGGGCGTGCGACTTCGCGTACGTCAGCGCCGCGCGCGCCGATTCCTTCATGACGTCGCCGAGCTGGCCGGTGAGCACCAGGTCGCCCTTCCCCTTCATCACGCTCGCCTCGACGAACATGATGTCTCCGCCGACGGGCGTGTAGTACATCCCGGTCGCGACGCCGACCTGGTCCACGCCCGCCATCCGCTCCGGATGGACCTTCGGCCGGCCGAGCAGGTCGTCCACCGCGCCCGCCGCGACGGTGACCCGGTCCGTCTCTCCGCCTGCGATCTTGCGGGCCACCTTGCGGCCGAGCTTGCCGATCTCACGCTCCAGCTGCCGGACGCCCGCTTCGCGGGTGTAGCGCGAGATGATCTCCCGCAACGCGTCCTCGCCCACCGTGAGCTGGCCGGCGCTCAGGCCGTTCTCGCTCACCTGGCGGGGCACGAGGTAGCGCTTCGCGATCTCGAGCTTCTCCTGCTCGGTGTATCCGGCGAACGTGACGGTCTCCAGGCGGTCGAGGAGCGGCCCGGGGATCCCCTGCAGGAAGTTCGCGGTCGCGATGAACAGCACCTCGGACAGGTCGAACGGCACGCCGAGGTAGTGGTCCGTGAACGAGTCGTTCTGCGCCGGATCGAGCACCTCGAGCAGGGCCGACGCCGGGTCACCCTGAAACGAGATGCCGAGCTTGTCCACCTCGTCGAGCAGGAACACGGGGTTCTTCGCCCCGGCCTGCTTCATCCCCTGGATGATCCGGCCGGGCATGGCCCCGACGTAGGTGCGTCGGTGGCCCCGGATGTCGGCCTCGTCCCGGGCGCCGCCCAGCGAGATGCGCACGTACGGCCGTCCCATGGCCCGCGCGATGGACCTCGCGATCGACGTCTTGCCGACGCCGGGGGGCCCGGCGAAGAGCAGGATGTGGCCCCGGCCCTGCTTGTCATCGGGATTGCCGGGGGCCTCGGGAGCGGGCTGCCGCTGGCGCAGCTGGCGTACCGCCAGGAACTCGAGCACCTGATCCTTCACGTCCGACAGGCCGTAGTGGTCCTCCTCGAGGATCTCGGCCGCGCGCTTCAGGTCGAGCGACTCCTCCGCGCGCCGGTTCCACGGCAGCTCCGCCACCGTCTCGAGGAAGGTGCGGATGACCTGTGCCTCCATCGAGTCCTTGTTGGTGCGCTCGAGGCGCTTGAGCTCGCGATCGACTTCCTTGCGTGCAGCCTCGGGAAGCTCGAGCCCCGCGAGTCGCTCCCGCAGGCTGTCCGCCTCGCCCTCCTCGTCCTCTTCGCCCAGCTCCTTGCGGATCGCCTTCATCTGCTCGCGCAGGAACATCTCGCGCTGGCGCTCCCCGATCTCCTCCTGGACCTGGGACTTGATCTCCTCCTGGGCGTCGAGCACCTCGATCTGCCGCTGTACGTGCACCAGCACGCGGCGCAAGCGGTCCTCGACCGAGAGCGTCTCGAGCAGCGACTGCCGCTCGTCGGCCTTGATGTCGATGTAGGCCGCCACCAGGTCCGCCAGCCGGCCGGGGTCGGTGGCTCCCTCGAGGACCTGTTTCACGATCTCCTCGGGGATGCCGGACTTCTGGCCGAGCTCGGCGGCTCGGTCCCGCGCCTCCCGATGGAGGGCGAGGAACGCGGGATCCTCCGGTCCGACCAGGGGCAGATCGTGGGTTTCGCGCACGATCGCCTGGAGGTACTCGCCGGTGTCGACGTAGTGCAGGGCCCCGCCGCGTGACTGGCCTTCGAGCAGCACCTGCACGCCCGAGATGCCGCGCTGGATCTGTCCGATGCGCGCGATCGTCCCGGTGGTGTGCAGGATGTCGGCGGTGACGTTGTCGACGTTCTGCGTCTGGCAGACCGCGAAGATCAGTCGCTTCTCGGTCTTGAGGGCGGCCTCGATCGCGCGCAGTGTGGCGGGCCGCCCCGCACCGATGGGCATCGTGACGCCGGGGAACAGCACGGCCTCCCGCAGCGGGAGGACCGGCAGCGCCAGGCGCTCGGTCTGCGTCGGAGTGATGGTCGTAGCCATGTGGCTTCCCTTCCAAGGCACCACGCGTGCCACCAGAGAACACCCGAAACGGCAGGTTTCGTTCCACGCACCCGTCACGACGGCAGAAGGAGACGGCAGATGGCAGATGGCAGATCCCGATGGCAGCTGGCAGATCGCTGTGACGCACGGCCGGTTCGACTGCCTGCGGACGGCCATCACCCGTCGGCCATCTCCTAAGTCGCCATCCCGCCGACGGTTGCCGGACTCCTCTTCTTGGACTAAATCTATGGCCGTGATGGACTTCATACCGGATGACCGCGCCTAAGGATTCGCTCTTCCGGCGCCTCGAGGAGGCTCTGGGCGAGGCCTACACCCTCGAGGGCGAGATCGGCCGCGGGGGGATGGGCGTGGTGTATCACGCCCACGATCAGCGCCTCAAGCGGCGGGTGGCGATCAAGGTGCTGCCCCCGGAGCTCGCGTTCCGGGAGGAGATCCGCCTGCGGTTCCTGCGCGAGGCGGAGACGGCGGCGCGCCTGTCGCATCCGCACATCGTTCCGATCCACTCGGTCGGCGAGGGCGCCGACGGGCTCGTCTACTTCGTGATGGCCTACGTGGACGGTGAGTCCGTCGCGCAGCGGCTCAAGCGCCGCGGGAGCCTGCCGCCCGAGGAGGTCCGACGCATCATGGTCGAGACCTCCGACGCCCTGGGCGCCGCGCACGCCGTGGGCATCATCCATCGCGACGTGAAGCCCGACAACATCCTCCTCGAGGGCAGCCGGGGACGGGTCGTGGTCACCGATTTCGGGATCGCCAAGGCGCTGACCTCGACCACCGGCCCCAACACGGCGCTGACCGCGACCGGCGTGGCGATCGGGACGCCCCATTTCATGAGCCCCGAGCAGGCCGCCGGGGACCGCGAGGTGGACGGCCGCTCGGATCTCTATTCGCTGGGGATCGTCGCGTTCCAGATGCTGACGGGGGAGTTGCCCTTCAACGCACCGACGGTGCCCGGGATCCTCCTCAAGCACATCACCGAGGCGGCGCCGCCGCTCGACGTGAAGCGTCCCGACTGTCCGGTGGACCTGGTGGCGTGCGTGATGCGATGCCTCGAGAAGAGCCCCGAGGATCGCTGGCCCACGGCGGACGCGCTGCGCCGCGCGCTCGAGTCCCGTGCGACCCCCGCCTACCGGCCGCGGGCGCCGACGCGTGCCGCATCGGCCCGCGCCGGCGCCATGGTGATGCCGCGCCCGGACGCACGGGCGGCGGCGCGGCGCGGGTCCCACCGCCAGACACCGGCGGTGAAGCCGACCACCGGAGAGCCGGAGCTCGTCCGCAAGATGCGGTCGAGCTTCGTCTCCTGGGCATCGGTGTGCGGCGGCCTGCTGTTCGTCGATCTCGCGACGGGTTGGGACGGGTGGTCGTTCTTCGTGACGGGGGTGTGGGGCGCCTTCAGCATCATCCCGCAGTACGTGAAGCTCTGGAACGCCGGGTATTCCTGGCGCGACGTCCTGCATCGGCCCGCCGCGCCCGACGCAATCGAAGCGCGGCTCGGCGGCGTGCGGGGCCGTCCCGCGGCGCTCGGCCCGGCCACGGCCGACGAGTTCGGGCGGCAGGCCGGCGTGATCCACCAGACCCGGCAGGACCGCAAGGCGATTCTCGCCATCGTCGACAACCTGCCGAAGGCGGAGCGGAACCTGCTGCCGGACGTGACGGCGACGGTGGACGGCCTGCTGGCCCGCGCCGAGAATCTGGCGCGGATGCTCGCCGCCATGGGCGACGTCGCCACCGAGGCGGGGCCGCGGGTGGATGAGAAGATCGCGGCGCTCAAGCGGGAGCCCGAGAGCGGCGAGCGCGACCGCCAGCTCACGCTGCTCGAGCGCCAGCGTCAGACGATCGGCGACCTGCTGCAGCGCCGCCGCCACGTCGAGGAGCAGCTCGAATCGTGCATCCTGGCGATGCAGAACGTCCGGTTCGACTTGCTGCGCCTGCGCTCGGCGGGCATCAACGCGGTGCTCGGCGACCTGACCCAGGCGACCCAGCAGGCGCGGGCGCTGTCTCGCGACGTGGACCACGCCATCGAGGCGGCGGGAGAGGTGCGGGAGGTCCTGGGCGAGCTGGAGCGCTGATCGCCCTACGGTGCTGTCCGGCGGCACTCCGCCACGAGCCGCGGCCCTTCCTGCCGTTCGATCCCGAAACTCAGCAATGCGACGAAGGCGTCCGCCGCGGCGTCGCAGCGACCGACGCGCACGGCCGCGGCCGCCTGAATGGCGATGGCCCGCGACCACGCGGGCCGCCAGGCCGTCACTTCGGTCGCCACGCTGTCGGCCAGGGCCGGTGGGCCATCCGTCGCCAGCAGGGCGAGCGCGTCCCCGACCTCGGTGAAGGGGAACGGCCGCGCCAGCGTGGGACGGCCGGCGGCCACCGCCGCCCGGATATCCGCCGCGGCGGTGGCCCAGCGCCCGGCCCGCGCCTCCACCAGGGCCCGCGCGCCGCGGGCCAGCGCCGTGTCGGCCCCCACAGCCAGCGCCCTCGTGAGCAGCTCCCCCGCGCGCGGGCCGTCGCGACGGGCGCTCGCGATCGCGCCAAGCAGCAGGTAGGCGTCGGGAAACCGGCGCGGCTCCTCGCGCACCACCCGCGCGAGTGCGGTGTCGACGAACAGCGTGTCGCCGAGCGATAGCCGCGCGATCGCCGCCCGCACCGCCCACACGTTCTCCCGGGGGCGGGCACGCCGCACCGCGTCGATGTAGCCGAGCCCGCGCGTGTCCCCCCGCCGCGCGGCGAACGCGGTGGCCCGCTGCTCCGAGGTCGCCCCTTCCCCCACTGCACTCCCGATGGCGATGAGCGAGTCCAGCACCCCGCCCATCCCCTGGCTGTCGAGGAACCGTCGCGCCGCGACGTACTCGAGCCGGGGGTGGTCGTCGGTGTGCTCGAGGGTGGCGCTGGCCACGAGCCGCGCCACGCCCGAATCGGCGAACAGGAACCGTCCCGTGAGGTCGTCGGGCGCCGCAAGGCCCAGCCAGTCGCGCCCGACGTCGGCCAGCGCACCGCCCGGCCCGAGGAGACCCGCGCGCCACGCGGGGTCGTCGCGGAACGGTACGGGGGACGCGAGCACCATCACGTCGTGCGGTGACCCGAACCACACCTGGACGTGCAGGAACACCTCCCGCACGCCCCGCACGATCCCCGCCACGACGGGGAGCGGCAGCTGGTAAAGCTGGATCCACTGGCAGAAGACGCCGTCCGCCGCGAGGCGCGACCGCACCACCCGAAAGAACTCCGGCGTGTAGAGCGTCGCGATGCCGGCCACCCACGGGTTCGACGGCTCCGACACGATCACGTCGAACGTCTGGTCGGTCAGCTGCAGGGCGCTGCGTGCGTCGTCGACGGTGACCCGGACGTTGGGGCGCGACAGCACCGAGTCGTTGACGTGCGTGAAGAAACGGTCCATCGCGAGCACCGCGGGCTCGAGCTCCACGATCTGCACGCGCGCCATGCCGGGGACGGCCGCGAGCACGCGCGCGGTGACGCCCGATCCGTGCCCGATCACGAACGCCGAGGCGGCGCCCGGCCGCGCGACGACCGGCGCCAGCCCCAGCATCACCTGGGTGTCCATGTCCCCGCGGTCCGAGGCGTCGGCCTTGCCGTTGACCTTGAGCGACCGCCCGGCTTCGCTCTCCCAGACCGACACGGTGGCGTTGCGGCCCTCGCGAAACGCGACCTGGCGGACGCCGCGGTGCTCGAGATACGCCCGCAGCCCGGAGGCGTTCATCGGGGTGCGCGCGTAGATCGTGGGCCCCAGGTCCACGAGCCGGGTGCTCCACCGGGGGGAGGTCAGCGCCGCCACGATGCCGATGGCAGCCAGGCCACCCGCCACGTTCGTGCGCAGCCGGACCCGGGCCCGCAGGACCGGGTCCCCCGCGGCCGCGTGTGCCGCGAAGAGCGCGAGGGTCAGGGCCGCCGCCCCCGATACCAGCAGCCCCAGCCGCAGAGTGACGTCGGTGCCGAGGGTCGCGACCAGCACGAACCCGGTCAGCGCCGCCCCCGCAATGCTCCCGACCGTGTTGAGGGCGTAGGCCCGCCCGACGTCGCCGCTGCGCGGGGCGTCCGGTCGCGCCACGAGATCCACGAGGAGCGGGAAGGTCATGCCCATCCCGATGGCGGGGACGAGCACGACCGCTCCGACCGCGAGACCCATGAGCGCGAGCCGGTCGATCGCGTCGAGGAACTGGACCTGGAAGACCGCGATGACGTACACCGGCAGCGCCGTGAAGAACAGGAACAGCACGGCCGCGCCGGCCGCGGTCACCCCCTGGGCCAGGGCGGCGTGCGCGGCGGTCTCGAGCCGCGGCGCGCCGCGGCGCGCCACCAGCGCGCTCCCGATGCCGATGCCGAGCAGGAACACGGCGAGGATGAGCGTGAACGCGTAGGTGGAGCCGCCGACCATCATCACCAGCACCCTGGTCCAGGCGATCTCGTCCAGCAGCGACGCGAACGCCGTGACCGCGAGCAGGATCAGTGCCGCGAGGGTGAGGGGATCCCGTCGGGAGACGGACGGGACGGTCGAGACGGACGGGATGGATGGGACGGGCGCGACGGACGGCAGGCGGCGCGACAGCAGTAGCGCCGCCGTGCCGAGCACGAGATTCACCGCCGCGGTCCCCCAGATGGCGGCGGAGATGCCGACGTACTCGATCAGGACGAACCCCGCCAGCGCGGTCCCCGCCACGGCGCCCAGGGTATTGATGCCGTAGAGCCTGCCGACCGACGCCAGCAGCTCCGCGCGCCGGTCCGCCGTGAAGGCGCGCGTGAGCACGGGCAGGGTCCCGCCCATGAGGGTCGCGGGGAGGAGCAGCACCAGCGCGGCGAGGCCGAAGCGCAGGGCCACGCTCGCCCCGCTGCCCAGACCGAGCCCGCCCGCGAGGCCGAGGTAGATCCGGTGCACCAACGCGAGCAGCGCGGGCGAGAGGATGCCGCAGACGCCGATCGCGATCTCGAGCCAGCCGTAGAGCGCGGCGGGGCGGGAGTGCCGGTCGACCCGCCGCCCGATCAGCCACGCGCCGAGCCCGAGCCCCCCCATGAATGCCGCCACCACGGTCGTGACGGACTGGATGGTGGACCCGAACGTCTGGTACAGCACGCGGACCCACAGGAGCTCGTACACGAGTCCCGTGGCGCCCGACAGGAAGAAGAGGATTGCGAAGCCGAGCCGCGCGCTAGAACGCATGCAGCTCGCGCATGGCGCGTGCGAGATCCTCCACCTGCGGTAGGATGAAGTCCTCCACGTCCGGGGCGTAGGCCACGAACGTGTCGGTCGACGCGACGCGCTTCACAGGCGCGTCGAGCCACGGGAAGCAGTCGTCCGCGATGCGGGCGGCGATCTCGGCGCCGTAGCCCCACGACAGCGCGTCTTCGTAGGCGACGATGACCTTGCTGGTCTTCTTCACCGACTCGCCAACGCGGTCCCAGTCCACGGGCGAGAGGGACCGCAGGTCGATCACTTCGACGCGCACGCCGTCCCGCTCCTCGAGCTCCTTCGCGGCCACGACGGCCCGCTGCACCACGGCGCCGTAGGTGACGAGGGTGAGGTCCGTCCCCTCGCGCACCACCTTGGCCTTGCCGAACGGGATCATGAAGTTCGGGCCCGGGTTGGGCGCCTTGTTGTACGTCTGGCGATACAGATGCTTGTGCTCGAGGAAGAGCACCGGGTCGTCGCAGCGGATGGCCGTGCGGAGCAGGCCGTTGGCGTCGAGCGCGGTGGCCGGGCACACCACACGCAGCCCGGGGACCGCCGTGAAGATCACGGCCCCGGTCTGCGAGTGATAGACGGAGCCGCCCTTGAGGTACCCGCCGTAGGTGGCGCGCACCACGGCCGGGCAGCTGAAGGCGTTGCTCGAGCGCCACCGCATCGTGGCCATCTCGTTGCGGATCTGGTGGTAGGCGGGCCAGATGTAGTCGAAGAACTGGATCTCGACCACGGGCTTGAGTCCCCGCGTCGCGAGCCCGATCGCACGCCCCGCGATGTTGGCCTCCGCGAGCGGCGAGTTGTACACCCGGTCCCCGCCGAACTGTTTCTGCAAACCCCACGTGACCTTGAAGACGCCGCCTTTCCCCTTCACGTCACCGAGGTACTTCTCGCGGCTCACGTCGGCGACGTCCTCGCCGAACACCAGGATGCGCGGATCGCGCGCCATCTCGTCCTTCATGGCCGAGTTCAAGAGATCCACCATCGTGGTGGGCTCGCCCGAGAAGTGCGGGTCGTCCTCGGTGTCGAACTGCTCGGAGGTCGGGTCCACGTCGGGCGAATAGACGTACAGCAGGGCCGATTCCGGCCTGGGCTGCGGCGAGACGAGAGCCATGTCGGCGGCGACCTGGATCTCCTCGTCGACCGCCTGCCGGATCGCGTCGATCTCCTGCTCGGAGGCGATGCCCTCGGCCACGAGCCGCCTGGGGAACTGGGTCAGGGGATCGCGCCTGGCCTCCTCCTCGCGCTCCCGGGCCGGCCGGTACAGCACCTCGTCGTCCGAGAGTGAGTGGGAGTACGGGCGGATCACCCGCGCGTGCACCAGCGCGGCGCCCTTGCGGTCGCGGCAGTGCTGCACGGCGCGCCGCAGCGTCTCGTACGACGCCATGGGGTCGCACCCGTCGCACTGCTCGACCAGCAGGTTGGGGAAGCCCGACACGAGCGTGGACACCGACCCGCCCGCGGTCTGCACCTCGATCGGGACCGAGATGGCGTAGCCGTTGTCCTCGATGAGGAACAGCACCGGGAGCTTGAGATTCGAGGCGGTATTGAGCGCTTCCCAGAACTCGCCTTCGCTCGTGGTGCCGTCGCCCGCCGAGCAGTAGACCACCTCGTCCTGCTCGATCGGCCGGTCGGCGATCTGGGACAGGCGATCGTAGCGATACCAGGCCTCGGCGCAGCCGACCGCCTGGAGGAACTGCGTGCCGGTGGGGCTCGACTGGCTGACGATGTTGAGCGCCTTGTGTCCCCAGTGGGACGGCATCTGGCGCCCGCCCGAGTTGGGGTCGTCGGCGGCGCCGACGGCCGAGAGGAACATCTCGGTCGGCGTCATGCCGAGCCCCAGGCAGAGCGCGCGGTCCCGGTAGTAGGGATAGAACCAGTCGTGACCCGGGCGAAGTGCCTTCGCGGCGGCGACGAGCACGGCCTCGTGGCCGGCGCCCGAGATCTGGAAGAAGATCTTGTTCTGCCGCTTGAGCTGGATCTCCTTGTCGTCGATGCGGCGCGACAGGTAAATCAGGCGGAACAGATCGAGGAGATCGGCCTTGGCCAGGGGCTTCGCCGGCCCGCGCGGCTGCGGTCTGGTGCGAGTCGCCATGGGCCCAAAACTAGCGTGCATCCGGCCCGGGGCCCAAGCCCCTCGGGGCCGGCTCAGCGCTCACCATCGCTCGGTCTTCACGTCCGCCAGCACGCTGTGCAACTCGTTGAACGTGATGCCCTTGGGCTGGGACGGCAGGACCGGGCTCAGGTACTCCGTCTGGCCGCCGTGCACGCCGAGGCGGAAGTGCGCGAAACGTTCGTCGCCGAGATCGGCCGAGACCAGCACGAACTGCCGGAACTCGGGGCCCACCCCCTCCTGCCGGACGCGCAGGCGGACGCGGTACCTGCCCTCGGGGGTCTGCTCCGCCGTCCAGGCCACCCGGTAGGTGGGAATCGCCGTCCCCTTGATCCACGCGTCGAAGAACCAGTCCATCGGCACGCCGGCGTGCCGCTCGACGAGCTGCCGGAACTCATCCGTGGTCACCGACCGCCCGCGGTAGGTCTCGTGGAAATCACGCATCATGGCGGTGAACCGCGCCTCGCTCCGCGTCTGGAGGTCGAGCATCAGCGTGCGCAACATGTGGAACACCCAGGCGCCCTTCTCGTACACCGTCACATGGTATCCCAGCGGCGTCTCGGGTGTGGCACTGCGGTAGCCGACCCAGGTCGGCCCCACGTCCCCGCGATAGTCGCCGAGGTTGGTGCGATAGCGGTCGAGAAAGCGGAAGTACTCGTCGTTGCGCTTGCGCAGGCGTTGCACATACCAGAGCGCCGAGAACGTCGCCAGTCCCTCGCTCAGCCATGCGTCGCGGTACGTCGCGGGCCGCACCGCGTTCCCCCACCACTGGTGCGCCACTTCGTGCGCCCGGAACAGCTGATCGAACCCGTCCTGCGACGTCTGCTGGAAGGTCTCCCAGGACAGGTGGATCAATCCCGGGAAGGAAACGCCCTCGCCATACGGGATCTCCGTCACCGTGTACCGCGGGAACGGCGCGTCGCCGAACAGGCTCGCGTAGAGGCGCAGGCTGTTCGCGACGTCCGCCACGACGACCTCGCGCATGTTGCGCTGCTCGGGGATCATGACGCCCTGGCGCATCGCTTCCCGGCGGAGCTCGCGATGCGCGTTCTCGGAGATGAGCACGTCGATGGGCGGCACGCTGTCGCGCACGACCCGCTCACGCTCGAACACCCCGAGGTTGAACGACGCATAGGGAGTGGGCCACCGATCCACCCACCGCGTCGTGAGCACCCGATCCTCGCGAACCGAGTCGACCCGCTCGCCGATGCTCGCGAGCGGATAGTGACTCGGACTGTGAAAGGTGACGTCGAAGGTCGCGAGATTGCCGCCCTGCCCGTTCACGGGGTACCAGTCGGCGGTCGGATCCACGAAGAACCAGTCGCCGTACCGGTCGATCAGGTCGCCGTGATAGGACAGGCTCAGCGACAGCGTGTCCCCCGCCTGAAGGCGGTGGTCGGCGCGCACCCAGAGCACCGTATCGTCCTCGGCCTTGAAGACCGCCGCCGCGGCGCCGTTGCCCCAACGTCCGGACTCCACCTCGAGCTGGGGATGGAGCATGAAGTGCAGCCACGGGCCCACCGATGCTGTCGCCGCGAGCGTCAGCGTGCTGTGCGCGGTGAAGTCCAGCTCGCCCGCGGCCGTCGGCGCGAGCCATACGTCGATCGTGTAGTGCGGCACGTCGAGGCGGCGCCGGTGCCACCACGTGGTCGCCTCGGGGCCCGGCGGCGACTGGCTGATCACCGCCCAATGGGCGCCGCCCCATTGCACGCCGCCGACCGGCCGATGCAGCTGCTCCGCCTCGTTCACGTCCGGGTCGAACCGGAACAGCAGCGGCGACCCGCTCCGACGCTGTACGCGCGCGAGGAAGAACCCATTGACCTCGCCGTTGAGCAACGGACCCATGATCGCCGGGCTGAACGAACCCTCGTGGTCACCCTTGAGTGAACCGAGCAGATCGCCGACGTGGTCCGCCACGGATCCCGGGATCTCGCGGGACCCCACGGGGACGTCGCCGAGCTCGGCCAGAGTCGAGTCCGCGAAGAGCAGGATCGCTTCGGAGATCGGTTCGTCGATGGCGCTCGAGCCGGCGTGGCGCGACAGCTCCGCCTGCTCGGTGGGATCGGCCGGCGCGTAGGCGAAGCGGCCGTCGCCCTGAAAGACGGCGCCGATCGTCCGCCCGCCGACGGGGGCGAGCAGGTACAGCGTTCCCGGCCCGAGCGTCAGCTGGCCGGCGCCGCGCCGAATGACGAGGTGCACGACCTCACCCGCCTGCCCGGGCTGGGCGGCCACTGCGAGGAGTTCGCGGAAACGATCGAGGTAGACGGTGGCCGGCGGTCCCTCCCCAGCGGGCACCGGCCGCTGGCCGCACAGCGGCGCCGGCGCGAGCAGGACGATAGCCCGCGCGAGGTGTACCGCATGATGCCGCGCCGTCGATCTTGCATCAGGGCGCATGGACCCTCGAGGCACTGGCCGCGGAGGAATCTAGGGAACCCCGGGCCGACCCGATAGCCGACGTCGCCCGGCGACCGGCATGGCGCTACACTTCAGGCGCAGGCCACCAACGACCTTCAACGCCGGGGTGCCGTCTGGACGCCGCCGCCAAGAAGACCATGCTGCGCCACTTCTCCTATGGCCTCTACGTCGTCACCGTGGCCGCGGACGGCGAGGAGCACGGCATGACCGCCAACTGGGTCACCCAGGCGGCGTTCGAGCCCCCGATGGTCGCCGTCGCCGTCGAGAACCTGTCGCAGACGATCGAGATGATCCGGGACGCGCATCACTTCGCGCTCAACGTGCTCCATGAAGGGCAGCGCGAGCTCGCCGGCAAGCTGGGCCGGGCGTCCACGCAGACCCCCGAGAAGCTCAAGGGCATCCGGACCAAGCCCGCCCCCGTGACGGGGACGCCGGTGCTGGCGGACTGCCTCGGCTGGGTGGAGTGCCGCGTGGTCTCGGCCCTGCCGGCCGGGGATCACACGCTCGTGCTGGGCGAAGTGGTCGGGGCAGGCGTGGAGAACGCCGACGCCAGGCCACTGACGCTGCAGGCGGCGGGGTTCAAGTACTCCGGATAGAGTGCGTTGTGCGTTGTGCGTGGTTCATTCTCGCCGATACACGACCTTGCCCCCGACGACCGTGTACCGCACCCGCGCCGTCGCCAGCGACTCGGCCGGCAGCGCGAACAGGTCGCGGTCCAGCACCACGAGGTCGGCCAGGAACCCCGGGGCGAGCGTGCCCCACTGCTTCTCCGCGAACATCGCGTACGCGTTCCCTGCCGTATAGGCCCGCAGTGCCTGGTCGAGCGTGATCTTCTCCTCCGGCACCCAGCCATCCGGGTTGGCGCCGTCGAGCGTGCGTCGGGTCACCGCGGCGTACACACCGAGCAGCGGGTCGAGCGGGGCCACGGTCCAGTCGGACCCGAACGCGAGCGGCGCCCCGGCCGCGAACAGGGACCGGAACGCGTAGGTGGTGCGGCTGCGCTCGCGGCCGATGCGCTTGTCGAGCCAGCGGCCGTCGTCGATCGCATGATACGGCTGCATCGAGGCGACCACGCCCAGACGGCCGAACAGCTCGATCTCCTCGGGGCGGAGATGCTGGGCGTGCTCGTCGCGGAACCGCCGGTCCCGCTCGCCATGCGCGCTGGCCACCGAATCGTAGATGTGGAACAGCAGCGCGTTGGCGCGGTCGCCGACGGCATGCACCGCGAGCTGGAAACCGGCGGAGTCGGCGTTGCCGATCCAGACGCGGAGGCTCTCTTCCGGTGTGACGAGGAGCCCCGCGTAACCGGCCGAGTCGGCGAAGGGCTCGAAGAAATACGCGGTACGCGATCCCGCCGAGCCATCGACCATCCCCTTGAGACCCGCGATCCGGAGCCGGTCGTCGCCGGCACCGCGGGCGCGCACCGTCTCCGCCACCGCCCGCCACCGGGAGAGCGGCAGGTACAGGTAGGCGCGCAGCGTGAGACGACCCGCGTCGTGCAGCCGCCGCCAGCTCGCCAGCTCGTCCCACGTGACCGACACGTGCGACGTCGCGGTGACGCCCAGCGACGCCGCGTGCGCCATGGCGCGCGCCAGGGCGGAGTCGGTCTGCTCGGGCGAGGGCGCGGGGACCGCCGCCCACACGAGATCCATGGCGGCGTCCTTGAAGATGCCCTGGGGCTCCCCGGTCAACGGGTCGCGCGGGATCTCGCCCCCCGCGGGCGTCGGCGTGTCGCGGGTGATACCGGCGGCCCGGAGCGCCGCCGAGTTGGCCAGGGCCATGTGGCCGTCGAGCCGGCTCACGAACACCGGGTGGTCGCGCGTGACGGAGTCGATCCAGTCCCGCCGTGGCAGCGTGGCACCCGGCCATTGCTCGTGGTCCCAGTCGCCGCCCAGGATCCAGGTCCCGGGCGGAAGGCCGCGCGCGTAGGCGCCGAGGCGACGGACGAACTCCGCCGGCGTGGCGGCGTCGCGCAGGTCCACGGCGGCCAGCTGGAACCCGCCGCTCACGAAATGCGTGTGCCCATCCCCGAACCCGGGCATCACCAGTCCGCCCCGGGCGTCGAGCACCGTCGTGCGGCGGCCGACGTGGCCGGCCGCGGTCGCCGAATCGGCGACCAGGAACACGCGGCCCGCGCGGACGGCGACGGCGCCGGGCTGGGGTGCGCCGCTCGACGCCCCGGTCCACACGACACCGTTGAGCACGACCAGGTCCGCCCGCTCGCGGCACCCGGCGGCGGGGACGAGGAGGATCAGGGCGACGATCGTGGTACGGCGCATGGGCGGTCCCCTACCGGAGCCTGGTGATCTGACGGATGGTGTTGATCGCCGCCATGGGATCGGCGCCCCGCGCCGGATCCGCCGGCTTCGCGGCGAGGGTGTCGCGGATGTCCAGCAGCACCTCCAGCAGCAGCTGTTCGCGCTGATAGGCGGAGTCGAGGTCGGCCATGCGGCGCTCGTCCCCCGCCGTCTTGGCCCGGTCGTATGCTTCGCGGTACACCGTCTCGAGATTGCCGAGGATCTGGTCGCGGGGTCGTGGACTCATGCGCAGGGAAGATATAGGTTCGGGCCATGACGCTCAAAGGCAAGCGCGTGCTGCTGTTCGCGGGTCCGCAGTACGAGGACCTGGAGCTGTGGTATCCCAAGATCCGGCTCGAGGAGGAAGGGGCCCGGACGACGGTCGCCGGCCTGGGCGAGCCGACCTACGCCGGCAAGCGGGGCTACCCGGTGAAGGTCGACGCACACGTGGACCAGATCGACGCACGAGACTTCGACGCGCTCGTGATCCCGGGCGGTTTCGCGCCCGATCAGCTGCGCCGGTCGGAGCGCGTGCTGCAGGTGACGCGGGACATCTACCACGCCGGCAAGCCGCTGGCGTTCATTTGTCACGCCGGCTGGGTCCCGATCTCCGCGCGGATCCTCTCGGGGAAGCGCGCGACCAGCGTCCGGGCGATCAAGGACGACATGGAGAACGCCGGCGTGCTGTGGGAGGACAGTCCCGTGGTGGTGGACGGCAATCTCATCTCCAGCCGGACGCCGGCCGACCTGCCGCAGTTCTGCCGGGCGCTGATCGCGGCCCTCGAGTCCCTGGGCAGCCGCACGTAGGCTCAGTCCAGTGGTCGCAGCACCATCCCGCTCGGCACTTTCGGCACGAAGTAGGTGGATTTGGGCGGCATCACGCCCCCTGAGTCGGCGACCGCGAACACCTGCTCCACGCGACAGGGCCGCACCAGCACGGCGACCCCCGCCGAGCGGCCGTTGCGCACGATGCCGGTCGCCTTGACCGGATCGGCGCTGTAGTCGAGCGTCACCGTCGACTCGCCGGCCCCGATGATCTCCCGCACCACGAAATGCTCGATGCGCGTGATGTCCAGCGCACGCACGGTGGCGTTCGGCTCGGTGGTGGCGAGCGCCACGAGGTCGGCGTCAGGTTTGAGGGTCAGCAGGAACTCCTGCCCCGCCGGCCCCAGGACGACGCACGCGGTGCGGTCCTGCGGGACCGCGGTGAGGCGCGCGAGCGGGTCGCTGCCGGGCTCGAGGGCATCGACCTGGAACCGCTCGCGCCACTGCGCCAGCAGCCGGCCCGGACTGCGGCCCGCGCCGAAGATGATGCGATGCGTGGGCAGCACGGCGAGCCCGGGGTCGCGGGCGGACACGATGAAGGCGAGCAGGCGGTCTGCACCCGGGCTCTCCACCGCGAAGGCGGACGCCGTCTCGAAGCGATGGTGGCCGTCGGCGATGTACAGCGGGGAACGGGGAAGCGGGATGGGGGATGGGTCCCCCGGCACCACCCAGAGCGCGATGTCCACACCGTCCAACTCGGCGGTCACGTCAGCCGCACGGGCCGTCGTCGCCCGCAGCGCCGTCGCGAGCCCCCCATCCGGATCCGGCGCGATGAGGAAAATCGATTCGACGTTCGTCCGCGTCGCCCGCAGCAGCGCGAGGCGGTCCGCCTTCGGTCCGCGGTGCGTCCGCTCGTGCGGCCGCACGCGGCCGGGACCGTACCCCTCCGCCGCGACGGCGGCGAAGATGCCGGTGCGCGTGCGGCGCTCGCCCGTGGGGAGCGTGAACGTCTGCGCCATCACGTAGATGGCCGGCCCGCCGTCGCGCACCAGGGCCCCGCCGGCACGCCAGGCGGCGAGCAGTTGGGCAGCGTGATGGTACTTGTCGGCACTCCCAGCGGCTTCCGGCAGCATCACGTGCACGATATTGTGCTCATCGCGGGCGGTGAACGCGGCCCGCTGGTCGGCCGGGATCACGTCGTACGGCGGCGCGATCAGGTGCGACAGCCGCTCCGTCCCGCGGTAGCGTTCGCCCCGAAAGGGCGCCACGAGGTCGGACTGCGTGGCCATGTGATTCAATCCCGCTCAGAGGTTCGCGTGAGCTTCCGTGACGCGCAGGACACCGTCGACCGCTGGATCGCGCAGTACGAGGAGGGGTACTTCTCCCCCCTCACCAACCTGGCCCGCCTCACTGAGGAGGTGGGCGAGGTGGCCCGCGAGATCAATCATCACTTCGGGCAGAAGCCCAAGCGCCCGGACGAGGCCGAGGGCTCGATCGCCATGGAGCTCGCCGACGTCCTGTTCGTCGTCATCTGCCTCGCCAACTCCCAGAAGATCGACCTGGATCGCGCGTTCGACCAGATGATGACCAAAGTCACGTCGCGCGACGCCGACCGGTGGACCAGGAAGGTACGTTGATCTCCGCATACAGCCGCTCGTAGGACACGAGCCGGTCCGCATCGATCCGGCCGCTCGCCGCCGCGGCGCGCACCGCGCAGCCCGGCTCGGTCAGGTGGCGGCAGTCGTCGAACCGGCAGCCGTCCAGATACGGCCGGAACTCGGGGAAGCAGGCGGCCAGAGCGTCGGCGTCGAGGCCCCACGTGCCGACCTCCCGGATGCCCGGCGTGTCCACCACGTATCCGCCGATCGCCAGGGGGAGCAGCTCCGCCGCGCTCGTGGTGTGGCGGCCGGTCCGCCATTTTTCGCTGATCTCCCCCACCCGCCGCCCCAGTCCGGGCTCGATGGCGTTGAGCAGGCTCGACTTCCCGACCCCCGACGGTCCGGCCAGCACCGATTCGCGGCCGCGCAGCAGGTCCCGGAACGCCGCCAGTCCCTCCCCCGATTGCACCGAGGTCGCGAGCACCTGATACGCGGCCGCGGCGTACCGCCGCGCCAGCGCCTCCGCCGCGGTCCGGTCGAGATCGGTCTTGTTCACCACCAGCACGCCGGGGAGGCCGTTCGCTTCGGCGATGATGAAGAGCCGGTCGAGCATCCGCGCGCTGGGCTCGGGATCGCGCGTCGCCGCGACCACCACTACCTGGTCCACGTTGGCGGCGATGGGCTGCGCGCGCCGGTCCCCGCCCGCCGCGCGCCGCGCCAGCACCGACCGCCGTGGGTGCTGCCCCGTGATCGCGGCCGGGCCATCGGCGTGCACCTCCACGTCCACGATGTCACCGGGGACCACCCGGTCGTCGTCGGCCCGCCGCACGCGCCCGCGCAGGACCGCGATCACCTCACCGTCGCCCGTGCGGACGCGGTACCTCGCGCCGCTGCGCACGAGCACCACCCCCGTCGTGGGCGTCACGGCTCGACGCTCCCGGCGTCCCGCGCCCGCGCGAGGCAGGCATCGAGATGCGCCCGCACCTCGTGCAGGGTCAGGGCGAGCAGGGGCGCCAGCGCTTCATCCGTGGTCGCGCCGAACGCGAGGTACTCGGTCTCGACATGGCCGACCGGGCGCTCGCCGGCCTCGGACCACCGCACGAAGAGCAGCGCCGCCCCGTGCCGCCCGTCCGCGCCCGGCGCGTCGTCCACGAACGTGGACGCCGTGTACGAGCGGCCGTCGGTCCCGCCGAACGCCGGCGGGCGCCCGTGCACCTGATGGTAGCCGCCCAGGGTGCCGTCCGCGGTCATGTCCGTCGGACCGACTCCCTGAGGATGTTGCCCACGATGAAGGCCATGTTGGCCGGCCGCTCGGCGAGGCGCCGCATCAGGTACGGATACCAGTGCGTGCCGAAGGGCACGTACACCCGCACGCGATAGCCGTCGCGCCGCAGGGCGGTCTGCAGGTCGCGCCGCACGCCGTACAGCATCTGGAACTCGAAGCGGTCGCGCGCGATGCCGTTGCGCTGCGCGAACGCCCGCGCGTGCGTGATGATCGCCTCGTCGTGCGTCGCGATACCCGGGTAGTGCCCCTTGATCAGCAGCCGTTCGAGACATGCCACGAAGCTCGCGTCCACGTCGCGCTTCTCGGGAAAGGCGACCTCCGCCGGCTCCTGGTAGGCGCCCTTGCACAAACGGACCCGGGCGCCCAGCCCGATCATCGTTTCGGTGTCGCCGGCGGTGCGGCGCAGGTAGGACTGCAGGACGACGCCGACGTGGTCGCGACCGAACGTCGGGAGCAGCCGGTCGGTGAACAGCCGCAGCGTCCGCTCCGTGTACGCGGAGCTCTCCATGTCGACCCGGACGAAGCTGCCGTGGGCGCGCGCGCGGTCCACGATCGACTCGATGTTGGCGAGACAGAGCGCTTCGTCGAAGTCGAGCCCCATCTGCGTCAGTTTCACGGAGACGTTGGCGTCGGCGCCCGCGGCGCGGATGCGGTCGAGCAGGTCGAGATAGCTGTCCCGCGCCTGCCGCGCTTCCTCGGGGCGCGACACCGATTCGCCCAGCAGGTCGAGGGTGGCCGACAGCCCGGCCGCGTTCAGGTCGCGCAGCGCGGCCACCGCCGACTCGACCGTCTCGCCGGCGACGAACCGCGCGGCGAAGCGCCTGGCGACGCCGTTGTGACGGACGAAGCGGAACACCCGGGGCTGCTCGCTGAGCCAGAGGAGCCCGGCGCGGAGCATGGGGCTCACCCGGTGGGATAGAAGCGTGCGTCGCGCCGCGCCATGTCGCGCAGCGCGTCGCAGGGCGCAAAGCGGGGCCCGAGCTGGTCCGACAGGCGCTGCAGGTCGTCCACCAGCCGGGCGGCGCCGAGATCGTCCGCGTGCCGCAGCGGCCCGCCACGGAACGGCGGGAACCCGAAGCCGAACAGCGCGCCGATGTCCCCGTCGCGGGGCGTGCGCACGATCCCTTCGCCGACGGCGCGGGCCGCCTCGTTGAGCATCGGCAGCACCAGCCGCTGCACGACCTCGCCC
>Ga0210139_1000029_pt1 | contig 23009 bp, 22 predicted proteins | sample Browns_TuleB_D2_FD_184855 | JGI IMG/M metagenome (GOLD analysis project Ga0210139, IMG submission 184855) | Wetland microbial communities from San Francisco Bay, California, USA, that impact long-term carbon sequestration - Browns_TuleB_D2 (SPAdes) | ecosystem: Environmental > Aquatic > Marine >... | reverse complement strand
CAAGGAGGTCGAGGACTACCAGCGCTTCGGCGTGGTGGTCACCGACCGGGAGGGCTACATGACCCGGATCGTCGAGAAGCCCTCCGAGCCGATCTCAAAGCTGGCCAACATCGGCCTCTACTACATCCGCGACGTGGCCAGCCTCTGGAAGGGGATCGATCACACGCTGGCCCAGCCGCCCAACAAGGGGGAGTTCTACCTCACCGACGCGTTCCAGTGGATGATCGAGCACGGCAAGAAGATTCTGACCGCCGAGGTTCAGGGGTGGTACGATTGCGGCAAGCTCGACACCCTGCTCGAGACCAACGAAATCCTCCTGCGGAAGGGGGCGGCGCGGCGGAGGGAGTTTCCGGGGGTCACGATTCACGACCCGGTTCTGATCGAGGACAAGGTGACCATCGAGCGGAGCACCATCGGGCCCAACGTCACCGTGGAATCCGGCACCCGGATCGTGGACAGCAACCTCAAGCACGTGCTGGTGGGTCGCGGCTGTCAGCTGGACGGGGTCCACCTCCATGACTCCATGCTGGGCGACCGGGTTTCGGCGCGGGGGATCCGGGGGCGGGTCGCACTGGGGCACGACAGCGAGGTGACAGCGGAGTGATCGGGGCGCCGCGCCCACGGTTGGGCTCGGCTTACGTCTCGCGCTGCGCTGCCGCTACGACCTGACCGAGTACGGCTTCGATGTCGGCCCGCGTGGTACGGAAGCCGGGCGTACAGATCCGCAGCGAGAATTCGCCCTTGAGACGGGTCGAAGAGATCAGGTACTGCCCTCCGTCATTCACGCGCGCCATCACCCGGCGATTGAGATCGTCCAGCCGCTCTCCCGATTCCCAGCCTCGAGGGTGAGCCCGAAAGCACAGAATCCCCAGTCGGGCCGGGGCCATCACCTCGAGCTCGGGGCTCTTCCGCACGATCTGCTCGGCGTATTCCGCGCGCGCGATGGCCTCCGTGATGGCCGCGCCCAGCGCCTCGGTTCCGTAGAAACTCACCCCCAACCAGACCTTGATCGCGCGGGCGTAGCGGGTCAGCTGCTCGCCCCGGTCCGCGAAGTTGACCTCTCCGCTTTTTGGCTCGTGGTCCTTGAGATAGTCGGGATAGATCCGAAAGGCCTCCTCGAGTCGCCGTACTTCCCTGACCAGCAGGCAGCCGCATTCAAAGGGGACGGCCAGGAACTTGTGGGGATCGAGGGTAACGCTGTCGGCCAGCTCGATTCCGGCGAGGCTCTGTTTTCCCTTGGGTGCCAGGGCGGCGAATCCGCCGTAAGCCGCGTCGACGTGGAGCCACAATTGCTCCGCGGCGCAGAGCCGGGCCAGCGCGGGAAGGGGGTCGACCGAGCCCGTATTGGTGGTGCCCGCCGTCCCGACCACCATCAGGGGGAGCAGCCCCGCCGCCCGGTCGGCGGCGATCGCTGCGAACAGCCTCTCCGGATCCATACGCCATTGGTCGTCGACCGGGAGCAGGCGAACCTGCTTCCGGCTCACGCCGGCGATCCAGGCGGCCCGGATCACCGAGGAGTGGGCCTGCTCCGAGGTGTAGAGCACCAGCCGAGGAATTCGCGACGGATCGTCCCCCACGACGGCGTGACGCGCGGCGATCACGGCGGTCAGCGTGGCCGCCGAACCGCCGCTGGTGAGCAGCCCTCCGGTCCCCTCGGGACAGCCGAGCCATTGCCGGAACCATTCGAGGACCAGCAGCTCCAGGGCGTTGGGTCCGGGGGAGACCGCCCAGGCGCCGGAAAAGAAGTTGAACCCGGCTGCCAGCCAGTCACCCATGACCGCGGGGAAGGTGGGACATCCCTGCACGAAGGCCAGGTAGCCCGGATTGGGTTCACTCGCGTGATAGGGGAAAACCTGGTGCTCGAGGTAGGTCAGTAGCTGCTCGAAATCGCGTCCCTGTCGAGGAGATGGGCTCGCCAGCAGCGCGGCGAGGTGTTCCGGCGGCAGGATTCGGCGGATGGGCCGGTCGCGCAGGGTGGCCAGGTGCGCGGCGACCAGATCGGCGATCCGGCGCCCGAGGCGCTGCATGGTGGCATGGTCAAGTTCGAGGGGGGAAGTCGGCGGCATCGCGACAATCTAACGTCGGGGGAAAGCGCGGTGAGTGGTGCGCTTGACGCTGGGTACCGACCCCGCAACACTACACCCATGCGGGAAGCCGACCTGATTCACGATTGGAACCGTGTCGAAGATCCCTTCGATTGGACGCAGGCGCGGGTCGACCTCAATGACGAGACCTTGAGGGATGGGCTTCAGTCTCCGTCGGTGCAGGATCCGCCGATGGAGGCCAAGGTCCGCCTGCTCCATCTCATGGAAGACCTGGGGATCGCCTCGGCCGACATCGGGCTGCCGGGCGCGGGTCCCCGGGCGGTGGAGCAAGTGCGGGTGCTGGCCGGTGAAATCGCCCGTAATCGGATGAAGCTGTTCCCCAACTGTGCCGCGCGCACAGTGGTCAAGGATATCGAGCCGATCATCGAGGTGTCTCAGGAGATCGGCCTCCCCATTGAGGTCGCCGCCTTCATCGGCTCCTCCGCCATCCGGCAGTACGTGGAAGACTGGACTCTGGATAAGATGCTGCGAGTCAGCGAGGAAGCGGTGACCTTCGCGGTACGCCAGGGGTTGCCGGTCATGTACGTGACCGAGGATACCACCCGGGCCCGGCCGGAGACGCTGCTCGCCCTCTACGGCAGCGCGATCAGCTGGGGCGCCCGCCGGATCTGCCTGGCCGACACCACCGGGTTCGCCACGCCGGCGGGGGTCAAGGCGCTGATCAAGTTCGTGCGGGAGAAGATCGTCAGGCCGTCGGGCGAATCGGTGAAGGTCGACTGGCACGGCCATCGTGACCGGGGACTCGGAATCGCCAACTGCCTGGCCGCGATCGAGGCGGGGGCGGACCGGGTCCACGCTACCGCGCTGGGCATGGGTGAGCGGGTAGGCAATGCGGAGATGGACCTCTTGATCGTCAATCTGGCGCTGTTGGGCACGCACAAGCACGACGTCTCCCGGTTGCCCGAGTACTGCCGGATCGTGGCCGAGTCCACCGGGGTTACCATCCCGGTGAATTATCCCGTGGTGGGCGCCGACGCGTTTCGCACCGGTACCGGCGTCCACGCCGCGGCGATCATCAAGGCACGGAAGAAGGGAGACACCTGGCTGGCGGATCGCATCTATTCCAGCATTCCGGCCGGCGAGTTCGGCCTGCGCCAGCGGATCGAGATTTCGCCCCTCTCGGGGATCTCCAACGTGAAATACTGGCTGGAGTCCCACGGCTACGACCCGGAGAACGAGCCGGTCGCGCAGGCGCTGTTCCAGGCCGCCAAGCGTTCGACCCACACCTTCAGCGACGAGGAGTGCCACCGGCTGGTCGAGGCCGCGCGCCTCGGCGACCCGGCCGCCGATGTCAGGCACTGAGGAGCTGTATCGCTCGTACCTCGATCTCCGCTGGCATTTCGATCCCGTTTCCGCCACCATCGCCGGGCTCTGGACGCATGACCACCGGCTGGGTTCCTACGACGCCGACTCGATGCGCGCCCACCTGGCGGCCTTCCGGGCCATGGCGGCCGCCGTCGAGGCGCTGGAGATCGAGGACACCCAGGAGGAAATCGACCGCACCGCGTTCCTGGACGAGATCCGGGTCACCCTGTTCCGCTTCGAGCACGAGCGCCCGGAGGCCCGCAATCCGGGATTCTGGCTCGGCCACTTGCTGGAGGGCCTCTACGGCCTGCTCCGGCGTCCGGGGCCCCCCGATCGCGGTCGCGCCGAGGCGCTGATTGGGAGACTCGAGGCGGCTCCGGACTTTCTCGCCGCGGCGCGAGAGAGTTTGAAAGACCCACCGGCAGTCTTTCTCGAATCGGCAATCCTCATGAACCGGGGCGCCCGGGTGCTGATCGCTGAAGCTGATGGCATCATCGGCGCGGGCGCACCCGATCTGGCCGGCGACGGGTCGCGCGCCGTGGAGGACGCCAGCCAGGCACTGGACCGGTTCGAGGAGGCGCTCCGCACCGAGTTCCAGGCTGATCCCGACGGACAGGCCTTCGCCGTGGGGGAGGAACAGTTCAACCGGCGGCTGCACTTCGAGCACGCGTTGCGGGCCGGCGCGCCCGAGTTGCATCGCTATGGCATGCACCTGCTCGACGAGGTGGAGGCGTCGGTGGTGGCCCTGGCCGCCCGGATCGACCAGCGCCACTCCTGGCGCGACCTGGTCAGGCAGCTGAGAGAGAAGAGCCCGGCCCCGTTTGACCTGGTCAGCGCCTACGCGGACGCGGTGGCCCGGGCCCGGGAGTTTGTGGACCAGCGCGATCTGGCGCCGTTCCCTCCCGCCGACCTCGACGTGGTCGCTACGCCGGCCTTCCTGCGCGCGCTGGTCCCGACCGCGGCGTACGAACGGCCGGGGCCCTATGAACCGGTGAGAAACGGGACCTTCCTGGTCACGCCCGAGCAGAAGGCTTCCGCCAACGGCCTTTCTTCTCACGAGCTGGCGGTCACGGCGGTGCACGAGGCCTTTCCCGGCCATCACCTCCAACTGGCCGCCGCCTCGGGTCTCCCCTCCGAGGTCCGACGCTTCACCTGGACCCCGCTCACCGTCGAGGGCTGGGCGCTCTACTGCGAAGAGATGATGGCCGAGGAGGGGTTCTTCGCCCCGCCCGAGGAACGCCTGTTCCAGCAGGTGCATCTCCTCTGGAGGGCGGTCCGGATCGTGGTGGATATCGGGTTGCACACCCGGGGGATGACACCGGGCGAGGCGGTGGATTTTCTGATCGACCGCGCGGCAATGGACCGGCCCCGGGCCGAGGCCGAGGTGCGGCGCTACTGCGCGATGCCGACCTATCAGCTGTGCTATGCGGTGGGGAGGAGAGAAATCCTGCGACTCCGTGATGACTACCGGGCGCGCGCCGGGGCCGGGTTCTCGCTGCACGACTTTCACAAGGAGTTCCTGGGGTATGGAGGCCTGCCGGTTTCATTGATCCGCTGGGGGATGGGGCTCGGAGTGGAGGAATGAGGGAGTGAGATTGGCGATTGCAGATTGCCGAATGCCGATTGAAGACAATGGGGGAGTGAGGGAATGGGGGAGTGATGATTGCCGATTGCCGTTTGTCGAGTGCCGATTGGGGAAGGAAGGGTGAGCGTCAGGACCGCCTCGTCCGTCCTGTCCGTCTTGTCCATCTCGTCCGCCCTTTCTCTCCGTGAGTGACCTCACCACCAGGCAGCCCGCGGCGACTGTCGCCGATGGCTCCATCCCTCCCACGGTCAAGGGCCTTTCGGTCGTCTCCCTGTTCAACGATTTCGCCAGCGAGATGATCTACCCGCTGCTCCCCTCCTTCGTGACCACCACGCTGGGGGGCAGTGCAACGTCGCTGGGTGCGCTGGACGGCGCGGCCGATCTCACCGCCGCGCTCACCAAGTGGCTCAGCGGATGGCTGTCGGATCGGCCGGGGTGGAGACGCCCGCTGATCCTCGGCGGGTACCTCACGGCGGTGCTGATACGGCCGTTGATTTCGGTGGCAAGCGCGGCCTGGCAGGTGATCGGCTTCCGGGTGATCGACCGGGTGGGGAAGGGGATCCGCACTCCGCCGCGCGACGCCCTGATCGCAGAGGTCACCCTTCCCGCCCAGCAGGGTCGTGCCTTTGGATTCCACCGCGGCGCCGATCACTTCGGTGCGGTACTCGGGTCGCTGGCGGCCTGGGTGCTGCTCCAGCGCGGCGCCGATGTCCGGACCGTGATCGGATGGAGCGCGGTACCAGGACTGGTCGCGTTCGTGATCCTCTTCGTGGTGTTGCGGGGAGCTCACCCTCGACCGGCGGCTCCGCACAGAGAGAACCAATCGGATGCGAAGGGAAGAATCTTCTGGGGGCCCGTCCTGGCGCTCGCCGCACTCACCCTCTTTCGGATGCCCGAAGCGTTGCTGCTCCTCCGCCTCCAGGACCTGGGGACCGCGGTCGCGGTGATCCCGCTGGTCTGGGCCGCGCTCCACGTGGTGCGCACCGCGGCGTCGTATCCCGGCGGCTGGCTGGGAGACACCATGGGCCCGCGCGGCGCCGTGGCCGCCGGAGGGCTGATGTTCGCCCTGGTGGCGTGGCTGCTGGCGGAGGCGCAGAGCAGTGCGGCGGCGATCGCGGTGTTTCTGGCTTTCGGTCTGGTGGCGGGCCTCTCGGAGTCGTCGGAGCGCCTGCTGGTGGCGCGCCTGGCGCCGGTGCGTACCGGCCGGGGGTTCGGCGGGTACCATGCGGTCACGGGACTGGCGGCGCTACCGGCTGCGCTGTTCTTCGGGGCGATTTATCAATGGAAGGGCGGTCCGATGGCGCTGGGAATTTCGGCGGGGGCGGTTCTGCTGGCGGCAGGGGCCTGGCTCCTGATCGCGCCGGTCGGCGAGCGCTAAGATGCGAGTGTCTTCCGTCGGCCTCATGTTGGTACTGTGCAGTGCGGCGGCGCCGGCTGCCCTGGCCCAGGTGCAGATCCGGTTCGGGGATTCGACCAGGGCCAATTACAGCGAGCTGCACGACGGGCTCCGCCCCGGAGTCCCCGAGGCCGACACCGTGGTCGCGATCATGCGGTCCACTCGCCCCGCCGGCCTCTGGCGGCGGTTTCATGCCGCGCTCAAGGGCGACGATTCCTGGAATCACGGACTGCTGGCGCTGACTCGCATCGCCGAGCTGAGGGATCCCGCCAGTTTGGACAGCGCCAAGGCGATCCGGAAGCGGATTGCGGCCGGCAAGCTGGTAACGCCACCGGGAGTCGATCCGGCAGATCTCCTGCCCGCGCTGCACGCGATCGAGCTGGAAAAGTCCCGGGCCACAGGCGGCGATCTGGCCCTGCTCCAGGACCTGCTGACCCGGGTTCCTTCGGGCGGTTACGACCTGGGCGACGCCTGGGTCTTCGGGCGACTTGGCTCGGGCGCCTCCGATACCGTCGCCCGGCGGCTCCTCGAGACCGGGGACCAGGCACTCAAGATCCGCTACCTCACGCTGCTCTCGTTCTCCCAGGACACCTCGCTGATCCCGTTTCTGGCCCGGCTCTACGTCGCGCCGGACAGCCTGGGCCTTCCCCACCGGATCGCCATCCGGGCCTCGGACGGCCTGCTGTGGATCGGCACCAAGAAGAGTCTCCAGGCGCTGCTCGATGCCCGGGCGCAGGCGCTGGCCCGCGGGACCTACGCTGATCCCCAACTGGGGCACGCGGAGCTGGATTTTCTGGGGAACGACAGCACCTACGTGACCGCGCGCACGGGGTACTGGCTCGACTACTGGATCGCCCATCTTCGTTGAGGGGAACAAGCGCGGATTTGACGGGTCCGGTCCCGCCCGCCAGTATCACCCCGATGCCGCCACCACCCCGCCGCCAGAGCTTCTCGCGGACCGGCGAACACACCGTGAGTCCCGCGATCAGCCTGGCGTTGCTGTTCGTCGAACTGATCAACCGGCACGATGTACCAGGGCTGCTGAGCCTGATGTCGGAGGATCACCGGCTGGTGGACGGGTTGGGCGAGATCGTGCGAGGGCGCGAGCGGCTCCGAAAGGGGTGGCTGGCGTACTTCGAGATGGTTCCCGACTATGTCCTCGAGGTCAGCCAGGTGATGCAGGAGGGGCATGACGTGGGGCTCTTCGGGACGGCGAAGGGCACGTTGCGGGTGGGCGGCCGGCTGCTTCCCACCAATCGGTGGTCGATTCCCTGGGCGGCCCGGGCTACGATTCGTGGCGACCTGGTCACCGAGTGGCAGATCTACGCGGACAACGAACCGGTGCGGGTGATCCGGAGGCGAGAGAAGAAGTAGGATCCCGCCTCACGGTGGCGTGATCGGCACCACTACCCGAGTCAGCTCCCAATCCAGCAGCAGGTTCACCGTATCTCCAGCCGTCTCGGTGCTGATGGTGAAGGTTTCGACGTGCTCGGCGAGGTGCTGCGGATAGACCGTGGCCTGGCCGACCTCGTGGCTTCGAACCTCGGTGGTCAGCTGATTGCCCCAATGCAGGGTCGAGCGGTTGACGAACAGGGTCCAGGGTCCCTGAGCCGGGCGCGTGTACACCGAGTACCGCCCGGGCGGTAGAGAGATCCCCGCGATCTTGATCGGCCCGGCGGTGTAGAGGCGGGTCGGCTCGTTGGCTCCGGTGCGCCAGAGGGAGTCGTAGGGCGCCACCACGCCGAAGATCACCCGTCCTCGAGCGGAAGGACGGCCGTAGCAGAGCCTGACCGGCTTCCCTGCGACTTCGAAGTCGACGCTCGCGAGCGGACTCTGCCTCGGCGACCACGAGGGCCCGGCGGTCCAATCCTTGAGGCAGGGTCCCAGGGCGATCGAAGCGGGCAACAGGGTGACGCCCCGGAGCACCACGGCGATTGCCGCGATCGCGAACACCGCCAGTCCGGTCCCTATCTTCGCTCTGTTCGACATTCGAGTCAGCAGCAACGGGTGGGCCCGCCGGAAGAGCGGGTTTCGAGATACTCCCTGAAGAATTCCGATTCACTCAGCACGGGAAGCTCCGGATGATGGGCGCGGCAGTGCAAGAGATACCGCTCATAGTCCGGCATCCCGCTCAATCGGACCAGCGCACTCCGGATCTGCCGCCAGAGCATTCGCATCAGGAGACCCAGGCCGACTGGATGAACGGCGTCTCGCGAGTGAGCGCCGGTTTGCGGCCCCGCAGCACCAGCACCCACTCCCGGAGCGACGAGGCCACCACCAGCACCACCACGATCATGAATCCGGCCGCCACCGTGGCATTCAGACGGTCATTGAAGATCAACCGCGCGGCGGTGGCCGGATCCAGCGCTCCGTTCTGCACCTGGAGCGCGGTGTCCGCCGCGTGAGCCAGGAACCCGAGGCGTGGAAGCGGGGAGAAGATCTTCAGATAGCCGGCGCTCAGGGTCACCGCCAGGAGCCAGACCAGGGGAGCCACTGTCACCCAGGCGTAGCGAGCCTTGCCGCTCTTGATGATCAGCGTGGTGGCCACGCTCAGCGCAACGCCGGCCAGCAGTTGATTGCTGATGCCGAAGAGCGGCCAGAGAGAATTGATCCCCCCCAGGGGGTCGGTGACGCCCTGCACCAGAAAATATCCCCAGGCCGCCACCACCAGCCCCGAGGCGAGGATGGTGCTGGGGTACCAGGAGGTCCGGCCCAGCGGGCTCCAGGCGTGCCCGGCCAATTCCTGCAGCATGAAGCGTCCGACCCGGGTGCCGGCATCGATCGTCGTCAGAATGAACAGCGCCTCGAACATGATGGCGAAGTGATACCAGAGGGCGGCCAGATGCTGTCCGGTGGCGCCGCTGAAGATCTGGGCCATCCCCACCGCGAGCGACGGCGCCCCGCCCGAGCGTCCCAGCAGGGTCGTCTCGCCCACTGAAGCGGCCAGCCCCGACATCTGCTCGGGGGTCACACTGAAGCCCCAGGACCGAATGGTTTCGGCGGCGGATGCAGCGTTTCCTCCCAGCCCGGCCAGCGGGACATTGATGGCGAAATAGACGCCGGGATCGAGCACCGCCGCGGCGCACATCGCCATCACGGCCACGAAGGACTCCATCAACATCCCACCATAGCCGATCAGGCGCGCGTCCCCTTCCCGGCGCAGCATCTTGGGCGTCGTCCCCGAGGAGATCAATGCGTGGAACCCGCTGATGGCGCCGCAGGCGATGGTGATAAAGGCGAAGGGGAAGAGCTTCCCGGCGAAGATCGGTCCGGTGCCGTCCACGAACCGGGTCAGGGCGGGGAGCTTGAGCGGCGGCAACACGACCAGAATGCCCAACGCCAGCAGGACGATGGTCCCGACTTTCATGAACGTGGACAGATAGTCGCGCGGACAGAGCAGCATCCAGACGGGGAGAGCGCTGGCCAGGAAGCCATATCCGATGAGGAGGTACGCCAGGGTCAGGCCGGAGTGGGTGAAGAGCGGAGCCAGCGACGGGTTCTGGGAGACGTACCGGCCGCCCACCAGCGCCAGGAGGAGCAGCGCCACACCGATCGCCGAGGCCTCGAGCGTCTTTCCGGGCCGCCAGATCGTCATCCAGAAGCCCATCAGAATGGCGATGGGAATCGTGCACGCGATGGTGAACAGGCCCCAGGGGCTCCCTTTCAGGGCGTTGACCACCACCAGGCCCAACACCGCGAGGAGGATGATCATGATCGAGAGCACCGCCACCATGGCGGCCAGGCCGGTGACGGGGCCGATCTCCTCCTTGGCCATCTGGCCGAGGGACTTGCCGTCCCGCCGGATGGAGCCGCAGAGAATGGTGAAGTCCTGGACCGCGCCGGCCAGGACCACGCCGAAGACGATCCAGAGGGTCCCGGGGAGATAGCCGAACTGCGCCGCGAGCACGGGCCCGACCAGAGGCCCGGCGCCGGCGATGGCCGCGAAGTGGTGGCCGAAGAGCACCCACTTGGGGATGGGGACGAAGTCGCGCCCGTTCTCGAGACGCTCGGCGGGCGTGGCCCGCCGGTCGTCGAGCTCGAAGACCTTGTCGGCGATGAAGCGGCTGTAGAACCGGTAGCCGATCAGGTAGGTGCCGATGGCGGCCAGCAGCAGCCAGGCGGCGCTTACGGTCTCGCCGCGATGGAGCGCCAGTACACCCCAGGCAACGGCACCGACCACTCCGATGATGACCCAGAGGAGCGTGCGCATGCCAGAAATCTAGGGATCGACGGGCGGACAGCCAGACGCAGCGCTCTCCTTGCCCTCCCTCCGGGCGGCCCGTAGGTTCACCCACTCATGCCCTCTAACTCTGGTTACGGCGAAGGCTCTGACTGGGAGGAAGCGGGGAGCGAGGGGTCGGGCGCGGTGGCGGAACAGCTCCAACCGCAGAGTCCCCCGCCGGGATTCCGGGGCAAGGTCGTCATCGTCACCGGTGGCGCGACCGGGTTGGGCCGCAGCATCGCGATGGAATTCGCGCGGCTGGGCTGCGATCTGGCGTTCTGCTTCGTGGAGCTGCCCGGCCGGGCAGTGACCGAGCAGGCCCTGCTCACGGAAACGGCGTGCAGCGCGCTGGGCGCCAACGTCCATGCGGCCCGCTGCGACGTCCGCGACCGGAACGCGGTCGATCGCTTCGTCCAGGACGTCAAGGCCCGCTTCGGCACCGTTCACATGCTGGTCAACAACGCCGGCATCGCCATGGACGGCGCACTCTGGCGGCTCTCCGACGAGGCCTGGTCCGAAGTGCTGGCCACCAACGTCACCGGCGCGTTCAACTGCCTCCGGGCGGTGGCGCCGATCATGCGCGGGCAGCACTGGGGGAAGATCGTCAACATCAGCGCCCACCAGGCCGACCGTCCCGGGTTCGGGGTGGCCAACTATGCGGCCAGCAAGGCGGCGCTGCTGGGTCTTACCAGGGCGGCCGCGGTCGAGCTGGGTCCCTCCAACATCAACGTCAACGCCGTGGCGCCAGGGTTCATCCGGACGGAGCGAATGCAGATGCTTCCCAAGGAGGTGATCGAGCGGGCGCAGAAGAGCGCGGTGCTGGGCCGGGTGGCGGAGCCGGAGGACGTGGCCCACGTGGTGGCATTTCTCTGCTCCGAGGAAGCCCGCCACATCACCGGGCAGTCCATCGTAGTGGACGGGGGAATGTCGCTCGAATAGTCCCGCCCTTTCAGGGCGCAGGTTGTTTGACATATAGGCTTGACCAGGGCGGGTCGCATTGGTACGGTCGAGCAATGCCCCTCGTCACAGAAAGCGTGCTCCACTGTCCTTGGTGCGGCTCGGAGACTGTCCAGACGATGCCGACGGATAGCTGCCTCATTTATTGGGATTGCCCGCATTGTAGGCAGACTGTGCGTCCGAAGCCCGGCACTTGCTGCGTGTTCTGCTCCTACGGCTCTGTACCCTGTCCTCCTAAGCAAAGGGGCTAGGCTTGGGCTGCCGGAGTGGGGCCCAAACAAGCTCGTTTGCCCTAGGAAGTCGAGAGGGCATTGCGGGTAGCAATAGAGAGTATCGGGCAGGCCACCAGGACGACCAGCTGACCAAGAGGCTACCCACTCCCTCGCCCCTTCGCCGGTACCCGCCCCGCCATTAGGTTCCCTACCCGGTGGGCCGCATTCCGCAGGTCCCTCTAGCGAGACTATCGAGCATGCCGATTCGATTTCTCCCGTCGGCCGTTTTTGCGCTGCTCCTCCTCGCTGCTTGCGCCGGGAGTAGCAAGAAGGACGAGACCAAACCCGACCCCAAGAAGCCGGAGTATCCGGTCGCGGAGCCGCTGGCCACCGAGGCCATGGCGGGGCAGAAGGTCTGTGTGCTGCCGATGACGCTGGTGGTGTCGGAGGACTCGATCGCCGACCAGGCGCCGTTCAACAATCGGGCCAAGATGCTGGCGATGACCGACTCTCTGATCGGGCTGGCCCTCGATTCTCGTGCGCCCTCGGTCGAATGGCTGCTCCCGCCTCAGGTCCGGCAGATCGCCAAGCGGGCCCCCGGGGTCATCACTGATCCCGATCGGATGGGGCAATCGGTGCTGAGAAACCTGCACATCCAGGACGTACCGGATCCGCTCTGGTCCAACATGCGGGCGTTGACCTCGATCGCCGGGGGACGTGACGTGCTGGTGCCCTCGATGATCGAGTTCTTCAAGATGCCGGACAATCAGTATCGCGCCGAGCTGAGCCTGGCCGTGGCCGACTCGCGGACCGGGCACATCCCCTGGCGCACCGTCGCCACCGGGATCGGGCCCTCGGCCGAGCGGGCGATCACGGCCGCGATGAACACCGTTCTGGTCCTCTCCAGGGAATGAGCTACGACGTCACCCTGATCCCGGGCGACGGCATCGGGCCGGAGATCACCGCGGAGACGGTCAAGGTCCTGGAGGCGACCGGCCTCGAATTCACCTGGGATGAGCAGTTGGCGGGAATGGCTGCGGTTGACGCCACCGGAACCCCGCTCCCCGACGCCACGCTCGAGAGCATCCGCCTTCGGAAGCTGGCCCTCAAGGGGCCGCTCACCACGCCGGTGGGCACCGGATTCCGGTCGGTCAACGTCGCGTTGCGCAGGGAGTTCGAGCTGTTCGCCAATCTCCGGCCCGCCAGGTCGCTGGTGCCGGGCGGACGGTTCGAAGACGTGGACATCGTGCTGGTGCGGGAGAACCTCGAGGGACTCTACGTCGGGGTGGAACACTTCATCGCCATCGGGGGCGACCCCCGGGCGGTCGCCGAGTCCACCGCCATCGTAACCCGGACCGGATGCGAGCGGATCATCCGCTATGCGTTCGAGTACGCCCTCCGCCACGGCCGCAAGAAGGTGACCATCGTCCACAAGGCCAACATTCTCAAGATGGTGAGCGGACTCTTCCTCGAGGTGGGTCGCAATATCCAGAAGGAATACGAAGGACGGCTCGAGTCCGATGACCTGATCGTGGACAACTGCGCCATGCAGCTGGTGCTCAGGCCGCAACAATTCGACGTGATGGTGACCACCAACATGTTCGGCGACATCCTGAGCGACGAGGTCTCCGGGCTGGTGGGCGGGCTGGGCCTGGCGCCCGGCGCCAACATCGGCACCCACGCGTCGATCTTCGAAGCGGTGCACGGCAGTGCGCCCGACATCGCGGGGAAGGGAATCGCGAATCCCTCCGCCCAGATGCTGGCCGCAGCCATGATGCTCGACCACGTGGGCGAGATCAAACACGGCAATCGGATCCGGGCCGCGTTGGAGCAGACCATCGTCAGCGATGAAGTCCGGACCCGGGACCTGGGGGGGACTGCTTCGACCCGGGAGTTCGGCGATGCCGTCGCCCGCCGCCTGGCAGCCTGAGGTCCCCTGCGCCCGCTGCGGCACCCATGTCACCGGCATCGGTTGGGGAGAGCTCTGCCCGGCCTGCCGCGGCAAAGTGGTGGCCCGGGCGCGCCGCGTGTCACGGTGGATCGCTCTGGGAGCGACCGTTCTGACCGCGCTGTATATCTGGTGGCGGATGCCGATGAATCTCCCGCTGTCCCGCTTCTATGGTGGAATCGCGGTGCTCGCCACCTACGTGATCGTACGGCGGATCGCGACCGTCGTGGCAACGGAGTATTTCAAGTGAGTGAACCGATGACCGTGAATTCATGGAGACAACCGGTCGGGCGTCTCCTTCGGAGGGGAGCGGTGTTTCTTTCCCTTTTCCCCTTTCTCTTTTCCCCTCTCGCCGCCCAAACCAGCCTCACCATCTACAACGATGGGCGAGTCCTGGTCCGCCGGACCCTGTCGGTCGAGGTGCCCAAGGGTTCCTCCACCCAGCGAGTGGCCCTCGGCCAGCTGGACCCCGCCACGGTCTTTTCCCTCGACTCGAGCGTGGTGATTAATGGCCTGAGTTACGACGGCGGGGTCGATCAGGCCGCGACCCTCCGCCGTGCCGTGGGCCGGCGGCTGACCTTCCGGGCCGGCGGTCCCAGCGACACGGTCAGCGCCATCCTGCTCGGCGTCGATCCCGAGCGCTACAAGCTGCCCGACGGCTCCATCACCTTCAGCATGCCGGGGATCCCGCGCTTCCCCGACGACCTGGTGGTGGTGGATCCGTTTACCAACCTCACTATCCAGACCAGCGCCGCCCGGAAGGACCTTCGGCTTGGTTACCTGACGGCCGGCGCGCAGTGGCTGGCGAGCTATCAGATGCTGCTGGGGACGATCGCTTCCCAGCTGAGCGGTGCCGCGGTGCTCACCTCGCAGACCCTAAAGGCCGACAACGCCGAAGTCCAGCTCCTGGCCGGAAACGTGAGTCAGGCCATGCGACAGCCCGCCATCCCCCGGGCGATGTACGCGGCCAAGGCTCAGGAGGCCGGGGCCATGGCGGAAGAGGAGAAGGTCGGTGAATTCCATCTCTACTCGCTGCCCGGCAAGGTCTCGCTGCTTCCCGGCGTCTCCAGCTCAGTGGCACTCTTCGCGCCGGCCTCCGCCAAGTACGAGAAGAGCTACGTGGTGCGGGGGCTGGTTCCCTATTGGGGTGCGCTCCAGCAGTACGGAGAGGAAACCGACGTTCCGGTGACCATCACCTACCTGGTGAGCCGCCCCCGCAAGACGGAGTTCGGCGACCGGCCGCTTCCCGCGGGCACGGTCCGCATCTACCAGCCGGACAGCGCGGGTCGGGCCCAGCTGGTGGGAGAGACGACCATCGGCCACACCCCGGCAGGTGAAGACCTCCGCCTGGCCGCGGGAGATGCTTTCGATATCAAGGCCAAACGAGTCCAGTTGTCGTATCAGACGCGCCGCGACAGCGTGAGCGCCGGGCTCTGGAAGACCAGTGCCACCGCCGAGTATCGGGTGACGCTCACCAACGCGGGAGACAAGCCGGTGATCGTGGATGTGCTGGAGGAGCGGGGTGGGGAATGGTCGGTGATCTCGAGCTCGGTACCAGCGGACAAGCTCTCGTCGACCATCACCAGGTTCAGGATCTCGGTGCCGGCAGCCGGCAGTGCCGTGCTCCGCTACAAGGTGAAGGTGATCTGGTGAACCCCGTGACCATCGCCCACGTGGGCGACATCCACTTCGGGCGCGACGCCGACCTGGCCCAGATCGAGGAGCTGGAGACTCTTCTCCCCTCGCTCCGCCCCGACGCGGTCGTGCTCTCCGGCGACCTCACCCAGCGCGCCCGCCACGGGGAATTCCAGGCCGCCACCGCCCTGGTGCGCCGCCTCAAGCCGATCCCTGCCCTGATCATCCCCGGCAACCACGACGTGCAGTGGTGGCGGAGCCCGTTCGGCGTCCTCGGGAGCGATGTGAAGTACATCAAGTACCGCCGCTATTTCGGCGAGACGCTGGCTCCCACCCTTGTCCTGCCCAACCTGGTGATAGCGGGTATGCTCACCAGCTACGGGGTCTCATTGAAGTCCATGACCTTCAACCTGAACGACATGGCGGTGAAGGGCCATCTCCCCAAGCGAGAAGTGACCCGGGTCAAGGCGGTCTTCTCGGGGGCGCCGGGCGATGCGGCCAAGGTAGTGGTAGTTCATCACAACGTGCTTCGAGGCGAGATCTCGGGCCGCATGGGACTGGCGCGCTGGTCTACCGCGCAACGTCGCCTGCTCGCCCTCGGTGCCGACGTGATCCTCTGCAGCCACGATCACCAGGAAGGCGCCGGCCAGATCGAAGGCGTCCTCCCGGTCAGTACCGCCAGCACCCACACCACCCGGACGCGAGGTGGTCGTCCGGCGGCGTTCAACCTGGTGCGGGTCAATCCGGGGTGGGTGCAGATCGAGTTCATGCGATGGGATGTGGAGGGCCGCGCCTTCAAGAAGGCCGACATGGTGGCATTTGCCCGCCCATCGGCCGCCGCGCCCAAGCCGGACGGCGTGGCCGCCGGTGCCTGAGGCAGCCACGAAATCGAGGATTGGCTAGATGGCCTCGAACTTCGGCGGCGTCGACTTCTACGCCTTCGATAGCCTCCTCTCGGAGGAAGAACGCGCCGTCCGGGACACGGTTCGCGCCTGGGTCGACGAGAATCTCATCCCCATCATCGGCCAGGCCTACGTCGAAGGCCGATTCCCCCGCGAATTGATTCCCGGCATGGCCAAGCTCGGCCTCCTCGGCGCCAATCTGCCCGAAGAGTTTGGCTGCGCCGGCCTCAACAACGTGGCCTATGGGCTGATCATGCAGGAGTTGGAGCGGGGAGACAGCGGGATTCGCTCGTTCGCCTCGGTGCAGGGCTCGCTGGTGATGTATCCGATCTATGCTCTCGGCTCCGATGAACAGAAGAGCCGCTGGCTCCCCGCGCTGGCCTCAGGCAAAGACATCGGCTGCTTCGGCCTCACCGAGCCTGACTACGGCTCGAATCCCGCCGGGATGATCACCACCGCCAAAGAGACCAGGGACGGCTGGGTGCTGAACGGCACCAAGATGTGGATCACCAACGGCTCCCAGGCGACCGTCGCGGTGGTCTGGGCCAAGACCGGCGATCTCAAGGATCCCAAGTCGATCCGCGGGTTCGTGGTCCCCAAGAGCGTCAAGGGGTTCAGTGCCAGGGATCAGAAAGGGAAGCTCTCGCTTCGAGCGTCCGACACCAGCGAGCTGGTGTTCGAGGATGTTCACCTTCCCAAGGAGGCGCTGCTTCCCAAGTCCGGGGGGCTCAAGAGCCCGCTCATGTGCCTCACCCAGGCGCGATATGGAATCGCCTGGGGGGCGATCGGTGCGGCCATGGCCTGCTACGACGAGGCTCTCCGATACGCCAAGCAGCGGGTGATGTTCGATCGCCCGATCGGGCAGACCCAGATTCAGCAGGTGCGCCTGGCCGACATGCTGACCGAGATCACCAAGGCACAGTTGCTCACCCTTCAGCTCGGCCGGCTCAAGGACGCGGGCACCATGACGCCGGAGCAGGTCTCCCTGGCCAAGCGCAACAACGTGAGTATGGCCTGCGACTGCGCTCGGGAAGCGCGCCGACTGCTGGGGGCCAACGGGATCCTGGCCGAGTACCATTCGATGCGGCATCTGGCCAACCTGGAGTCGGTGTATACGTACGAAGGCACCCACGACATGCATTCGCTGATCCTGGGACAGGCCGTGACGGGGCTGAGTGCGTTCTAGAGCTGGGAGCTAGGAGCTAGGGGCGAGGAGCTGCCGGATTCGCCGGGTTCACGCTGCCTTTATCGTTGATTGGCTTTGTCTTACACCTTCCTTGGCTGGATCTCTTCACCCTTCCGCCGATCCCCTTATGACCAATGACCGTGACAGACCCGGGGTTCGTGCGTATCTGTATCGCCTGTGACGCGTCCACTCCCCGGAACTGAAGCCTCCTCCGGAACGCCTTCACCGGCGGCGGAATCGCTTTGTCAGGAGTGGTACGAGGCGCATGGTGTCGCGGTCTACAGCTACTTCCGGTTCCACGTGCCTCAGGTGGACGTGGCCGAGGATCTGACCGCGGAGACGTTTCTCAAGGTAATTCGCGCGGCGGACCGGTTCGATCCGGCCAGGGGTTCGCCCAGGGGGTGGATCCTCACTGTTGCGCGGCACGTGCTGGGAGACTGGCGCCGGCGGACGCGATTGCGGCAGTACGTGCCGATCGGGGCCCTCAGCGACCTGGTCTTCGAAGCCCCTTCTCCGGAAGAGCGGTTGCTTCGGGAAGAGGAAGTGGGCCGGCTCCTGGATGCGGTGGCCACCCTGGGCGAGCGCGATCGGGAGCTGATCGGGCTTCGGTACGGGAGCGGGCTCGACACCGCGGAGATGGCCTCGGTGCTGGGCCTGAGCGAAGGAAGTGTACGGACCCGGTTGTGGCGGGCGCTCAAGCGGCTTCGAGAGGTGATGATGGCATGACGCAGGACATGGAGATTCCCGACCCGCTGAAGGATCTGGACGCCTCGCTTCGCGGCGTGCGGTTCCAGCCCAGGGCGTCTCTTCTTCCGGAGGTCCAGGGCCGGTTGCGGCGCGGAGAGTCGTCGGAGGGTGTGGCTCCGTTGCGCTTTGACTGGCTCGCGCTCCGGGCCATCGCGGCGGTCCTGGTCGCGGGAGTGGGTGTCGCACTCTGGGTGGGGCAGCGCAACCGGGGGATCACCATGGACCATTGCTGCTACGACCTGGATGGCGGCGGCAGCACCGATGACGGTGTGCTGGTGGTGACCCGGGGCGGCCAGGCGGTACGCCGCATCGCGGTCTACGAGGACCGGGACAGTTCCCGGAGTCTCACCGCGGGGGACGTCGTCCGGTTCGACCGCGGTTCCGAGTTGACGGTGGGAGACACCACCGTCCCCGGCATGGTCACCACCCGGCATTGTTGCCTGGACTACGACGGCGGCGGCCCGGATGACGACGGACTCCTGGTGATGGGAGTCCCTCCCGATCAGGTCATGATGGTGGCGCTCTACGAGGTTCGTCCCCGGCAGCCGTCTCCGCATTACCCGCTCCGCTGATCATTGGTGCGGTCATCAATCGGTCTCCACCGTTCTGGAGGGGGCATTGCTCTGATGCGTCCGAGATTCCTGGTCGCCTGCCTGCTGGTTGTCGCGTCCCCCGCCTTCGCCCAACAGCCCCCCTCGGACATCCTCCCTCACATGGTGCCCCGAGACAGCACGAAGAAGGACAGCGTCCTGGCGCTCCCCACCATCGAGGTGGTTGGCTCCATCGCACCGGTGGCGGGACCCACCATCAGCTCCGGGATTCCGGCCCAGCTTTCCACCGTGAGCGCGGAGCAGATCGACGCCTGGGAACCGCGAACGCTGGCGGACGCGCTGGCCAGCCAGGGTGGGGTCTCGACCTACGATGACCTCGGGTCTCCTTACAAGTTCACCGTGAGCAGCCGAGGCTTCTTCGCGGGGCCGACCGCGGGCCTGCCACAGGGTATTTCCGTTTTCCTCGACGGCGTACGCCAGAATGAGCCCGATGCGGCCGAGGTCAATTTCGATCTCCTGCCGCTCGAGCATATCAAGCGGATCGAGCTCCTGAGCGGCAACGGCTCGCTCCTGGGTCCCAACTCACTGGGCGGCGCCATCAACCTGGTGACCCGTCGGGGCGAGGGCCCCCTGGCCGGAGAGCTGGAAGTGAGCGGAGGCTCGTACGGGAACGTCGGGGTCGAGGGGAATGTGGGGGGGCAGAGCAAGAATGGCTGGGATTACTACCTGGGCGGCGGCTACGAGCGCGAAGATGGCTGGCGCCAGGCCACCGGCGCCCACAACTACAACGGCTTCCTCAATCTCGGCCGCCGCGGGGAGAACGGCAGCTGGCGGTTCCAGCTGCTGGGGGCCGAATCACGGGTGTCAATGGCCGGGTCACTGCCGGAATCGATCTTCAACAGCGATCCCCAGGTGAACTTCACGCCGGGTGACTTCGACGATCTCCAGCAGATTCAGGGCTCGTTCTCGGGCTTCCTGAGCCGCGGCCTGTCCCGCTTTGGGCTGACGGTCTACGGGCGATACACTCACGCCGAGCATTTCAACGTCAACCAGGCGCCCGATCCCGACATCCGCAATTTCAGCAAGACCGGTGTCTTCGGGGGGAACCTCGACTACCGCTGGAGCCATCTGTTCACCAGCAGCGTCCTGTCGCTCCGGGGCGGATTGGACGCCAACGGCAACGTGACCGATGTGATAATCCATAACGAGCTGCCGGGCAGCGACAGCGTGAGCACCAACGCCCACAGCCCCGGCTTCGATGTGGCTCCCTTTGCGATGGCGGACTATACGGTCGGCCGCGTGACGTTGAGCGGCGGGCTCCGCTTCGACTACATCCGGATTCCCTTCCAGAATCGCCTCGATCCCACCGAGGATACCACCAGCAGCTATACCCGGCTGAGCCCGCGGGCGGGCCTGAGTGTGGGGCTGGGACGAGGCTGGTCCGCGTACGGCTCCTGGGGCCAGAGCTTCCGCGCCCCCGCGCTCCTCGAGCTGACCTGTGCCGATCCCACCGCGAGTTGCCCGTTGCCGTTTGCCCTCGGCGAGGATCCGCCGCTCAAGCCGGTGGTGGCGCGCACCGGCGAGGTGGGGATCAAGATGGCGAAGTCCTTCGGCCGGATCGGGGCCTCGCTCTACTACACCACGGTGCACGACGACATCTACTTCGTGGCCAGCACGCTGGTGACCGGGTACTTCAGCAACATTCCCGAGACCCGGCGCGCGGGCGCGCAGGTGGACGGGCAGTTCTTTCTATCCGGCGGCCACACGCTTTATGCCAACTACGCCTGGACTCAGGCGACCTTTCAAACCGCGGTCGCCCTAGCGAGCCCCATCGCAGACCTGGGCGGGCCGGGTGCCGGGCCGGACAACACCACCCATCCCGGCAACCGGCTTCCCCTGGTTCCGGAGCACATGGTCCGTGCCGGCGCCACCTTCGTGCTGCCGGCCCGATTCACCACCGGCGCCGATCTCCGGCTGACCGGCCAGCAGTGGCTCCGCGGCGACGAGGCCAACAACACCTCGCCGCTCGACAGCTATTTCACCGCCGACCTGCGCTTGGGCTGGCGGGTAGGGCGATGGGAGTTGTCGGGATTGGTCTCCAATCTGTTTGATACCCGGGGCCCGGTGTTCGGCACCTTCAACCAAAACGTGGGCACCGGGGAAGTGGAGCGCTTTCTGACCCCGGCTTCTCACCGGTCGTTCAAGCTGATCGTGCGGGTGGGGTTGGGCGCGGTGGGTGGGGACTAGGTTCGGCGGAAGGACTTCTCATCGAATCTTCAGGCCTCCGACAGGCAGCCCGCGGTAACGTACCGCCGCGGCCAGCCATGGAGGTCTCGTGCCGAAGGCGATCTGGGCTGCGGTACTGGTGGGGTTGGGAGGCGGGATATTCGCCTGCGGCGGCGGCGAGAGCGCGAGCTTGGGCCCGCCCCCGACGACCGTCGACGGGAACTGGAATGCCACGATTTCGAATCTCCACGCCACGATCCAGGGTAGCAACTTCACCTGCAGTGTCACCGGCGCCACCGTCACTCTGACCCAAACCGGCACCGACTTCTCCGGCACCTATTCCGGGACCATGACCTGCACCTACAAGGGGCAATCCTCTAGCACGCCGGTCGCCGGCACGGTGGTGAATGGGAGCCTGATCGGCAATGCCGTGAGCTTCGATCTCGACGGGCCGGAGTTCCACTTCACCGGTACTGCGGTGGAGAACTCCATGTCCGGCACCTGCACTCTCACAGCGGACTTCGGGTCCCCGATCGGCGTGGTCACCTTGAACGGATCCTGGCGCGCCACACGCTGAGGCGGCCGTCGGGTCCTCTCGAATGCAGGGCTGGTGTATTGAAGAAAGGGCGGAGGCATATATGTGGAGCCTGAAGCGGGCAAAGGTCGTTGGAATTGTGGGCGTCATAGGACTGTTCGGCTGTGGCAGTAGTTCGACCGGCCCGAGTCCGGCGAGCCTGCACGGAACCTGGAATGCGACGCAGGCGCAGCTCAAGAGCACGGTATCCGCGAGCCAGGTGGATCTGGTGACCATGGGTGGAACCGTGGTGCTGGTGCTGGACCCGGCGGGAACCTTCACGCTGACCATCACCATGCCGGGGCAACCGGTGGACGTGAGGGCCGGAACCTGGTCGTCGAGCGACATCCTGACGTTGCACTTCACCAGCGGGTGGTCCGGCGAGTGGCAGTTCGACCTCGCCCTGAACGGGGACACCCTGACACTCACTGGGGCACATACGGATTACGATTACGGAAACGGCATGGAGGACTGCCGACTGAACCTGGTGATGGCGAGGCAGTAGTCCTTTTCTCCTCGGCTTTCGGCGTTTACGGATCATCTGGCGGGCTGTCACTCGCCTGACTAGCTTGTGCCCGCGATAGTCGGCACTGACCAATTCCGCCAGAGGATCACGAGTGAAAATCGCCGTCTGTCTCAAGCGTGTCCCCGACACTACCACCAAGATCGTCATCGCCGCCGATGGGAAGTCCATCGACGAAAGCGGCGTCAAGTTTGTCCCCAATCCCTATGACGAGTACGCGCTCGAGGAGGCGCTCAAGCTGCGGGAAGCCGCCGGGGTCGGGGAGACCGTCGTGTTCTCCGTGGGCACCGATGCCTCCCAGGAGACCATCCGCACCGCGCTGGCGATCGGCATCGATCGGGGAGTGCTGCTCCAGTCGCCGGGGTCACCCGATGGCCTGGAGACGGCCCGGGCCCTGGCGGCCGAACTTAAGGCGGGCGGTTTCGATCTGATTCTCTTCGGCAAACTGGCGGTGGACGATTATCACCATCAGGTGGGCGTCATGACCGCCGAGCTGATGGGATTGCCCTGCATCACGTCGATCGCGCACCTGACGCTAGCTGGAGGAACGGTCGAGGCGGAACGCGAGATCGAGGGCGGCATCGAGGTGGCGACCTGTGCGCTTCCCGCCGTGCTGACCTGCGACAAGGGTCTCAATACGCCACGCCTGCCATCGCTCAAGGGCATCATGGCGGCCAAGAAGAAGCCGCTCGAGGTCAAGGCGGTGACTCTGGGTGCCGGGACGCTGACCACCCTTTCGTTGGCGCTGCCACCGGAGCGGCCGGGGGGTCGCGTCGTGGGCGAGGGAGCCGATGCGGTGCCCGAGCTGGTACGACTGCTCCGCACCGAAGCGAAGGTCATCTAGCCGTTCCCCCTCTCCACGTCGTGGAGAGGGGGTCGGCGGTGAGGCGGAAGAGAGCGATGACTGCAATCCTGGCCGTGACCGAACAGCGTGA
>Ga0210139_1000028_pt1 | contig 23336 bp, 33 predicted proteins | sample Browns_TuleB_D2_FD_184855 | JGI IMG/M metagenome (GOLD analysis project Ga0210139, IMG submission 184855) | Wetland microbial communities from San Francisco Bay, California, USA, that impact long-term carbon sequestration - Browns_TuleB_D2 (SPAdes) | ecosystem: Environmental > Aquatic > Marine >... | reverse complement strand
CGCGGAAGGGCGGCGTCGAAACCGATTGGCACCAGGACTACGAGTACACCGATTGGGAGGACCTGCGGAAGTTCGCGACTGAGTTCTCCAGGGAAATATCCGGGAGATAATGGATCTCGCCGTTGCCGAGCCCCTCCCCTGATCGATCGTCGGCGCCAGATATCATTCAGCTCCTGACCTCCCCCTTCCCCACACCGGAGAGCCCTCTGCCATGAGGCCAATCGTCAAAACCGCGTTGTTGCTAGTCTGCTCCAACGTGTTCATGACCTTTGCCTGGTATGCCCATCTCCGGAATCTCCGAACTAAGCCGCTCCTCATCGCGGTCCTGGCCAGCTGGGGCATCGCCTTCTTCGAGTATCTGCTCCAGGTGCCGGCCAACCGGATCGGGTTCACCAGCCTGACCCTGCCGCAGCTCAAGGTGCTTCAGGAGGTGATCACCCTGCTGGTGTTCGTGCCCTTCGCCGTGCTCTACATGCGGCAGCCGATCAAACTGGATTTCGCCTGGGCGGGGCTCTGCCTGGTCGGCGCGGTATATTTCGTATTTCGCAGCTAGGTACGCGGGCGCTCTCCTGCCATCCTTCAGCCATGACCGCCACCGCCTCCATCAGCCGAGTCCGGGCCGTACGCCGTGGCCAGTGGCTTACATGGGCCACCCTCGGATACAACAGCCTGGAGGGGCTCCTCTCGGTTGGCGCCGGCTTGCTCGCTGGCAGTGTCGCCCTGATCGGATTCGGCGCCGACAGCTTCATCGAAGTTACGGCCAGTGCGGCCGCGATCTGGCGGCTCCGGGTCGACGCCGATCCAGGCCGGCGCGCGCTGGCCGAAGGCCGGGCGCTGCGCGTCATCGGCCTGTGTTTCCTGGCCCTCGCCGTCTACGTCATCGTCGACGCGACGTGGGCACTCATCCATCGATCCCAGCCGGAGGAGAGCGTGCTGGGCATTACCATCGCGGCCGTTTCGCTCGTGGTGATGCCGCTGCTCGCTCGGGCGAAACGCAAAGTGGCCGAGGCGCTTGGCAGTCGGGCCATTGGCGCCGAAGCGCGACAAACCGACATCTGCATGTATCTGTCCGCCATTCTGTTGGGTGGGCTCGGCCTCAACGCGCTGTTCGGCTGGTGGTGGGCCGATCCAGTCGCGGCACTCGGTATGGCGCCCTTCATCGCCTGGGAGGGTCGTGAGGCGCTCCGTGGCCGGGCGGGGTGCGACGACTGTCTTGAGGACGGGGCTGGCTGACCACCGCCAGCGCTGCGCGCCAGGATGACATCCAAGGCTGCATTGGCCTTCGTGCGCCGCCACGGCGTTGTCCTGGAGAGCGCCAAGGGGCCGGTCCCTTCGCTGGCCGACGCCATTGTCGGAAGGAAAATCCGCGGGAGCTGGTGGGGCCATCCCCGGGGCAAGGAGATCTTCTGGCTCACCCGTGCGGTCCGCGATGCTGAGGACGTGCTGGTCTGCCGCATGATCGATGGCAAGATCACCTACGTGCACCGGCGCCTGTGGCCCGCCCTGATCCGGTTGGCGCGACGGTTTCCCCGCGTGCGGCTGGCCGCTCTGCGGGAGGTCCACACGGCCAAAGGGCGCCACGTGATCCGGCTGGTGTCCTTTCCCCGCTGGGCGCCGGCGGTTGTCCGTCGGCAGGCGGCAGGCCTGAGTGAGGATGTTGCCCGGAAGCGGTTGGGCTCGTGGTGTCCCTAGGATCGTCCGTCGTAGTGGGCCGGACGGAACACCAGATCGAAGGCCAGAAAGAGGGTCTTGGAGAGGGGAAAGAACACGAAGGGAGCCACCCCGGCCAGGATCGCTCCCCCGACCTGTAACAACCTCCACGGCGGGGACGGCCAGGTCAGGGCCAACACCCCCAGAAAGACCGCCGCGAAGATCAGCTCGGAGGCGATGATGTTGAACATGTAGGACCCGACCTGGTAACCCTCCTCGCCCCGCTCCAGGAGCAGCCCGCATCGGGGACAATCGTGCCGCAGGCGGAACCAGGAGGTGAAAAGGGGTCCGCCGCCGCAGTTCGGACAGCGTAGCCGCACCGCCCGCCAGAACAGTTGTCCAATCCGAGTCAGCGTCATGGCGAGGGAAACCTAGTGGGTCGGGAGGGGCTCACCGGCCCGCTCTGGCGACCAGGGCCCCCCTGTTGTAACGTGATCAATTGTCTTAGGGCAGCGAGTCACCCCGCGATCGGAAAGGGTCATGTCGGTCTTCACCAACGCAACGGCCTCGGGACAGTCGAAGGCCTACGTCTCGGCCATCCTCGAGGTCCTCGGTCCCCGCGACCCCATGGAGGTCCTCCGGACCACTCCGGCGGCCCACCGCGCCATTCTCCAGCACTTTCCGGCGCCCTACCTCGGCATTCCCGAAGGGCCGGGCAAATGGTCCGCGCAGCAGCTGCTCCAGCATCTGGCCGATTCGGAATTGGTTTGGGGGTACCGGATCCGGATGACGCTGGCGGAGGACAAGCCTCCCTTGCACCGCTGGGACCAGGACGCCTGGTCCGACCGGCTCCACTACCAGGACGCCGACATCTGGGAGGCGCTCGACCTGCTCACCTTCCTCAGGCGGGTGAATCTTCGCCTTCTGTCCCGGGCCACCGACGCCGATCTCACCAGGGTGGGGCTCCACTCGGAGCGCGGCGAGGAGAGCCTGGAGCACAGCATCCGCCTCTACGCCGGGCACGACCTGGTCCACCTCCGGCAGCTGGAGCGGATCCGGAGTGCCGTGATGCCCAAGCAGAGCGGCTGATTCGAGGAGGACACCCATGTTCGGACCCAAGGGACCATTCTGCCAAAGCTGCGGGATGCCGCTGAGCCGGGATCCCGAGAAGGGCGGCACCGAGAGTGACGGGTCGTTGAGCACCGAGTATTGCAGCCACTGCTACCGGTTGGGACGGTTCACCGAGCCGGACATCAGGGTCGAGCAGATGGCGGCCAAAGTCGAAGCCATACTCCGCGAGAAACATTTCCCGGGATTCCTGGCCCGGCGCTTCTCCAAGGGGATTCCATCGCTCCGCCGGTGGCGGGCCGGGGTCGTCGCCTAGGCATTCCCTCAATGCGGCCGGGAACGTCTCTATCCTTCCTCGCGGGCTTGCTCGCGTGTGGCCCGTCCGCTCCGTCCGCAGATACCCTGGCCGGTTCCCGACGCTCCGTCGAAGCCGCGATGGAACATTACGCCACCCTGACTCGTACCGGGCCGGTGGATTCGATCGTGGCGGCCTACATCCCGAAAGGCGAGTTGCTCGAGCCGGGAATGAACGCGCTCCACGGGCGCGAAGCGATACGGAATTTTCTCACGCCCCTGGCCGCCGCATTCACGGTGGAGTCCGCCAGCATGACCAGCGACACCGTGGATGTGCACGGCCATGTCGCCTATCAGTGGGGGCGGTACGATCAACGGGCAGGGCCCAACGGTGGTCCCGTCGCCGAATACCGCGGGCGCTTCGTGGCGGAGTGGCATCAGGAAGCCGATGGCCAATGGCGTCTGGCGCGACTCCTGGTCCAGCCCTTCCCGCCGCAGAGATCTTAGGCGGGACTCCAACTGCCCGAATAGCGGGCGTCCCGGTTACCGCTATCTTGTCTGGCCAGCGATCGGACTTCGGACTCATCCTCCGCGTATGAGGCCAGTATGACCCAGCCGTCCTCCAAGCCGGCGCCCCCAAGCAGGCCCACGGGCCGACCCTACCTGATCGCCGGCCTGATCTGGCTCGCGGCGGTCGTCGGCCTCGCCGGTTCGGGACGCCTGAGCCAGATCCAACCGCCGGCTCCCCAGCTGGCCATAGTCGGTCTCACCGTTGCGCTCATCGTCCTGGGTGTAGCCCTGCCGGGATTCAGAGCCTGGCTCTCCACCTGGAATCTTCGCCAGCTCATCGCGTTCCATGTCACCCGGTTCGTGGGGATCTATTTCCTGTTCCTCTACGGGCGAGGTGCGCTGCCTTACGACTTCGCTGTCCCCGCCGGGTGGGGGGACATCGCGATCGCGACCGCGGCCCTGGTTCTGGTGCTGTTCACGCCCGACCTAACTGGCCACCGCGCCTGGGTGCTGGTCTGGAACGTGGCGGGGTTCGTGGACATCGGATACGCCGTCTTCACTGCTTTCCGGCTGGCCATGGCCGATCCCCAGTCGGTGATCAACCTCCTGCGGTTGCCGTTGAGTATCGTTCCCACCTTCCTGGTGCCAATCATCGTCGCGAGTCACGTCCTGATCTTCTCGCGACTCCTGAAGGAGCCCAAGCCGCAATGACCGAAGAGTCCGATCGCAGATTCCGATCGTTCGCCCTTTCGGCGCTCCGGATCGCAGCCGGCCTGACCTATTTCAGTCACGGCTCGGCAAAACTGCTGGGATGGTTCGGAGGCTTCGGCCCCAATGGGGGAACCGCCGTCCTGGCCAGCCGGTGGGGTGTCGCGGGTGTGATCGAGACCGTCGCGGGGTTCTGTCTCATTCTGGGCCTCGGCACCCGCCCGATCGCGCTGATCGCGTCGGGGGAGATGGCGGTGGCCTACTTCTGGATCCACTGGGGGGGCAGCGGCCAGACGTTCTGGTGGCAGAACCACGGCGAGCTGGTGATGCTCTACTCGTTCATCTGGCTGCTCTTCGCCGCCTGGGGCCCCGGTCCCTTCAGCGTGGACGCCTGGCTGAAGCAGCGGGCGGGCAAGAACTGAGCAGGGAGCCACTCAAGGGAGCGACATTGTGACGGGACCAGCCACTGCAGTCTCTGAGCTTACCCGGGCAATCAACCAGGGCGATGTCGAGGCGGCCCTGGCCCTCTACGAGCCGAACGCCATCCTCATGGCTCAGCCGAACCAGGCTGCCCGCGGCACCACGCAGCTCCGCGAGGCGCTGACGAGATTTGTCGCCCTCAAGCCCAGGCTGCGCGCTGAGGCGGAGTACGTCATCGAGGCAGGCGACATCGCACTTTACGTGAGTCGATGGACGCTGGAGGGCACCGACCCGTCAGGGACGGGGGTGTCCATGGGCGGCGAATCCACCGACGTCCTGCGCCGCCAGGCAGATGGGCGTTGGCTCATCGCACTCGATAACCCCTGGGGGGTGCAAGTCCTGGGATCGCGCTGAGCTGACTGCCTCGTTCACTTGCAGGCCTGACCAACTCCCCCTGCGGCTGTACCATCCGCGGACCCATCTGTGTCATCTGTGGCCCTCATCTGTGTCATCTATGGATCCCATTGACAGCCCGCCTTCCAGGCCAGAATATCCCTCGTGGCTGTCGCTGCCCCGGCCTGAAGCCCAGGCCGGGGTTCCTGCATCCGACCCTCTGGAGGAGTCCCGATGGCCCAGGTGCAGCTCCCGGTGATCCAGCGCGGGTTCGGCGAGACGATGCGGACCGACGTCTGGTGGTTTCGGCCGCTCGCCGTCTTCGTTTCCCTCGCCACTTTCCTGGTTTACGCCACCTGGGCTGCCTGGCAGGGAGACCACTACATCTACGGCCCCTATATCTCGCCGTTCTATTCACCTGAGCTGTTCGGGCATTCGCAGCATACCTTGTTCGGACCCCAACCCGCCTGGTGGCCCTCCGGGATCGTCTTCTCTCCGGCGTTGCTGATCCTGCCCTTCCCCGGGCTGTTTCGCCTGACCTGTTACTACTACCGCGGCGCCTACTACCGCGCCTTCTGGGCCGATCCTCCGGCCTGCGCCGTGGGCGAGCCCCGCAAGACCTACTGGGGAGAGTCCCGATTCCCGCTGCTCCTCCAGAACGTGCATCGCTACTTCATGTACGTGGCACTCCTCTTCCTGGTGTTTCTGGCCGCCGACGTCTACCAGGCGCTCTGGTTCCCCGATCCCGCCACCGGCAAAGAATCCTTCGGGATCGGCGTCGGCACCCTCGTGCTGGCGGGGAACGTGGTCCTGCTGAGCGGCTACACCCTGGGCTGTCATTCCTTCCGCCATGTAGTGGGCGGTTACCTCGATCGGTTGTCCGGCTCCAAGGTGCGGCGCACCATCTACGACTGCTCGAGCCGCCTCAACCGCGGCCACCTCAAGTGGGCCTGGATCAGCCTGATGTCAGTCCCCTTCGCCGATCTCTACGTGCGGCTCTGCTCGATGGGGATCTGGCACGATTGGAGGATCTGGTGAGAAAGCTGGGAGCTTGGAGCTGGGAGCTGGGAGCCGTTCCCGGGAACGCTCTTGCTCCTAGCTCCTAGCTCCTAGCTTCCAGCTCATGTCAAACTACCAAATCATCTCCCACGACGTCCTGGTGATCGGCGCCGGTGGCGCCGGCCTCCGGGCCGCCATTGCCGCCGCCGCCGGTGGGGTCTCGGTGGGTCTGGTCTGCAAGTCACTCCTGGGTAAGGCGCACACGGTGATGGCCGAGGGGGGTGTAGCGGCCGCGCTGGCCAACGTGGACCAGCGGGACAACTGGCGGGTGCACTTCGCGGATACCATGCGCGGCGGCCAGTACGTCAACAACTGGCGCATGGCCGAGCTGCACGCCAAGGAGGCCCCCGAGCGGGTGAAGGAGCTGGAGGCGTGGGGGGCGCTGTTCGATCGGACGCCCGATGGCCGGATCCTCCAGCGCAACTTCGGCGGCCACAAGTATCCCCGACTGGCCCACGTGGGAGACCGGACCGGTCTCGAAATGATTCGGACCCTCCAGGATCATGGCATTCACCAGGGAATCGACGTGCACATGGAGTGCACGGTGCTGCGCCTCTTCACCGAGGGCGGCCGCATCGCCGGCGCCCTGGCCTATGAGCGGGAGCGAGGGCGTTTCCGGCTCTTCCGCTGCAAGGCCATCGTGCTCGCGACCGGGGGGATCGGGCGAGCGTACTCGATCACCAGCAACAGCTGGGAATACACCGGCGACGGGCAGGCGCTCGCCTATCAGGCGGGAGCGGCGCTCCAGGACATGGAGTTCGTCCAGTTCCATCCTACCGGGATGATCTGGCCCCCCAGCGTGCGGGGGATCCTGGTGACCGAAGGCGTCCGGGGCGAAGGCGGGGTCCTGCTGAACCAGGACGGTAAGCGGTTCATGTTCGGCGACATCCCCGAGAACTACCGGAGCCAGACCGCGGACAACGAAGAGGAGGGATGGCGCTACACCCAGGGCGACAAGAGTGCCCGCCGTCCCCCCGAGCTGCTCACCCGGGACCACGTGGCTCGGTGCATCCTGCGGGAGGTGCGGGAAGGACGCGGCAGCCCCCACGGCGGGGTCTTCCTCGATATCTCCTGGATCCAGCGGAAGCTCCCCAACGCCCGCGAGCACATCATCCGCAAGCTTCCCAGCATGTACCACCAGTTCAAGCAGCTGGCGGACATCGACATTACCACGACTCCCATGGAAGTGGGCCCCACGACCCATTACATCATGGGCGGGATCCGGGTAGACGGTGAGACCCAAAGCTCGACCGTGCCCGGTCTCTACGCGGCGGGCGAGTGCGCGGCCGGGTTGCATGGGGCCAACCGCCTGGGCGGCAACTCATTGTCGGATCTCCTGGTCTTCGGCAAGCGCGCGGGAGATTACGCCGCCGCCTTTGCCAAGGAGCACAAGGAGGCCGCTCTCGACCCCGCCCAGATCGATTCGGCCGCCCGCGAGGCCCTGGCTCCCTTCGAACGAGGGTCCGGCAATGAAGGCCCCTATCAGATCCAGCAGCGCCTGCAGAACAACATGCAGGACCTGGTCGGGATCGTGCGGGTCGAGGCCGACCTCAAGAAGGCGCTCGAATTGCTCGAGCAGCTGAAGGCCCAGGCCGCGCGCGTTGGGGTCGAGGGGAACCGCGAATACAACCCCGGCTGGCATACCGCCCTCGACCTGAGCAACTTGCTCATCATCTCCGAGGCGATCGCCCGGGCGGCCCTCGACCGGAGGGAGAGTCGGGGCGGGCACTTCCGGGACGACTACCCCAGGAGCGACCCGGCGGGCGCGCGCTACAACATCGTGATCCAGCGCGCCGCCGACGGGAGCATGCGGCTGACCCGTGAGCCGATCCCCGAAATGCCGGCGGACCTGAAGCAGGTGATCGAGGAGCAGAAGTAGCGGCCATGAGCACTCCCCAGGAACCCTCGGCCTCCAAGGCGACCTTCCGGATCTGGCGCGGCGATCGCCAGGGCGGAAAGCTGGTCGACTACACCACCAGCGTCTCGCCGGGGATGGTCGTGCTGGATGCCGTCCACCAGATCCAGGCCGAGCAGGCCAACGACCTGGCGGTCCGCTGGAACTGCAAGGCCGGGAAGTGCGGCTCCTGCTCGGCCGAAGTGAACGGCATGCCGCGACTCATGTGCATGACCCGCTTGAGCGAGCTGCCCCTCGAGAAGCCCGTGAGCGTGGAGCCGATGCGGGCCTTCCCTCCGATCCGGGACCTGGTGACCGACGTCTCCTGGAACTACGAGGTCAAGCGGCGGATCAAGCCCTTCAAGCCGCGCGCGCCTGATGCCGAGGATGGGACCTGGCGGATGGACCAGGGGGACGTGGACCGGGTCCAGGAGTTCCGGAAGTGCATCGAGTGCTTCCTCTGCCAGGACGTCTGCCACGTCCTGCGAGACCACCGGCTGCACGAAGCGTTCATCGGCCCCCGGTTCCTGGTCCATGTGGCGGCGCTCGAGATGCACCCGCTCGACGTCGAGGACCGGGGGGAGGACCTTCGCCGCGCGCACGGCATCGGCTACTGCAACATTACCAAGTGCTGCACCAACGTCTGCCCCGAACAGATCACCATCACCGACAATGCGATCATCCCGCTCAAGGAGCGGGTGGTGGATCAGTTTTTCGATCCGCTGGGGCGCCTCATGAAGGTGTTCAGTCGCAGGGAAGCCAAGCCATGACCTTCGAGCCCAAGCCGATCTCCCGGGACGCGGTCGAGCACGCACTTGAGAAGGCCGAGCGTTACCGCCTCATCAACGATCCTTCCTCGGCGGAAAGCATCTGCCTCGACGTGCTCTCCGTCGACCCCGACAACCAGCAGGCCCTGGTCACGCTTCTGCTCGCCATTACCGACCAGTTTCCCGAAGCGCCCACCGAGGGGGTCCAGCGGGCCCAGGAGGTCCTGCCCCGGCTGCACGACGCCTATCGCCGGACCTACTATGCCGGGCTCATCTGCGAGCGGTGCGCCAAGGCCCAGATGCGCTCCGGGATGCTCGGCTCGGGAGAGATGGCCTATCACTGGCTCCGTGAGGCGATGACCTGGTACGAGAAGGCCGAGCTCCAGCGGCCCGCCGGCAACGACGAAGCGATCCTCCGCTGGAACACCTGCGCCCGTCTGCTGACCCGCCACGCGCACCTTCGGCCCAGCACCGAGGAGCCGGTGGAGCTGGGACTGGAGTAGACGTGCCAGGCTCTGTCGTCGTTCGCCGGTTTGCCACGGAGGACCAGGCTCGGTTGGCCCAGTCGCTGCTTGAAGCGAGCGGAGTCCACCCCCGGATCGTCCCCGATCCCGCTGCTTCGCAGTTTCGTCTCGAGGTCAACGCCGCCGAGGCGGAGGACGCGATCGACATCCTGGGTGCCGGCGATGGCTGAGCCGGGGGCCGGCCCCCCGCTCGCCTGTCAACTGCTGCCCGCGGAGCGCCGTGAACGCCGAAAGCAGGTGGTTCGGCTTCTCCGCGAGCGCTGCCTGGAGCAAGAGGCGCTCCCTAACGGCTACGGCTTGCGATTCGACGTCCAGGAAGGCGTTCTGGCCGAAATCGTCACCTTGATCGACCTCGAACGCCAATGCTGTCCCTTTCTCGACTTCGAGCTGACCGTGTCCCCCGATAACGGCCCCTGCTGGCTCCGCCTCTCCGGACCCGAGGGCACCCGCCAGTTCCTGGAGACCGAACTCGGCCTCGGGGCCTGATCGGGTTGCGTCCGAGGCCCCCTCGGACCCATTCTCCAACATGGCCGGATCCTCCCCGACGCCGGAGCCTGTCTACTCGAGGAAGCGTCGTAGCCTCCGGGCCAGCTTCGCCCCCAATCGCCGTCCCCACCTGATTCTCCCCGATGGCCGTCACCCGGTGCTCGACGTCTCGCTGCACGGCCTTCGCATCCGTCACATCGAACCGGTCCGTCCCGAGCTGGGCTCCCATTTGAACGGCACGCTGGAATTCCCCGAGCCCCGGCCACCCCTGACCATCGAGGGGATCGTCATCCGAGTCCAGTCCGCCGACGTAGTGATCGAATACGCGGAGGGCGTGCTCCCGCCCGATTGGGTCATGGCCGAGGTGGAGCGGAATCAGTCCAACGCGGCGGGGAACGGAGGTCCCAAAGGTTGAGAAGCCTCGCGATACTGGCGCTGGTGTTGACTGCGAGTTGCGGAACGCATACGGCGCGCTCACAGAGCAGCGGGAGCGATTCCGCCTATGCCGAGCTGCAGCGGCGCGGTGCAGTGGGGATGGGAGTGGATCAGTACACCTCCTCGCACGTCTTCGAGCCGCTCCCCGATGGCGGCCGTATCGTCCTTCAGCGTGACTCCATCGACTCGGCAGGCACCGCGATCATCCGGGCCCATCTCCAGGACATCGCGGCCCGGTTCCAGAACGGGGACTTCACCATCCCCGGCTTCGTCCATGCGCAAACCGTCCCCGGCACGGACATCATGGCGGCCCACGCGGCTGATATCCGCTACGTCGTCGATACCCTTCCCCGTGGAGGCCAGGTCCGGATTACGACTACCGATCCGGCCGCGGTGGAGGCGATTCATGAGTTTCTTGCCTTTCAGCGTACCGAGCATCACTCGCCTGCCCATGAGCATGGGGCAATGGGGGACGCGGGGCACTAACGCCGGCGCTGCTTCACCTACCGGAGGTGCGTCATGAGATCGCTGTTCTGGTTCCTCGCCATCGGCATCCTGGCCGGATGGCTGGCGGGAAAGATCATGAGGGGGAGCGGCTTTGGATTGCTGGGAGATCTGGTCGTGGGCGTGGTCGGAGCGGTGATCGGCGGCATGATCTTCGGGATCCTCCACATCGCCGCCTGGGGGCTGATCGGCAGCCTGGTGACCTCAGTGGTCGGCGCCGTAGCCCTGTTGTACCTGATTCGGCTGGTCAAGAAGGCCTGAGACTCTCTCGCTCCCGTGAGACTCTGGACCCTGCATCCCCGCTACCTCGACGCCGCCGGACTGGTCGCCGTCTGGCGTGAAGGACTGCTCGCCCGGGCGGTGCTCCGCGGGCGGACCCGGGGCTACCGCCACCATCCCCAACTCTTCCGATTCCAGCAAACCCGAGCACCGCTGGCGTCGCTCAACCGGTACCTGATGGAGATCTATCTCGAGGCGGAACGCCGAGGCTATTGCTTCGACCGGAGCAAGATTGCGGGACGCCGTCGGCCGCTCCCGATCCGCGAGACGGCGGGACAGTTGGACTACGAGTGGCAACATCTGCTGCGGAAGCTCCGGCACCGATCGCCAGCCCGGTATCGCGAGCTGCGGCGCCTTCGCAGGCCCCAGGCTCATCCGCTCTTTCGAATCGTTCCCGGTCCACTCCGAGAGTGGGAACGCGGAGCCGTCGTTTGACCTTCGACTTCCTGATCGAGACCTACGCCACCGAGCGGCTCAAGACGCTCTCGGTGTGGTCCCACTTCCAGGAATCGGACCTCGACCTCCGCCCTGCCCTCAAGGCCCGCACGCCGCGGGAGCAGATGATACACCAGTGTCTCTCCGAAGATGGCTGGTTTTCCCAGATGCTCGGCATCGATGTGGAGTGGCCCAAACTCCCGGCCCAGGAGAGCCGCATGGCCTTCCTCGAGCACTACGCGGAGGCCTCGAACCGACGGCTCAAGCGACTCCGCACCATGCCGGCCGCCTGGTTCGAAGAAGGGACTACATTTTTCGCCGAGCCGCGATCCCGCGCCTGGGTGTTGGTCCGGCGGATCGCGCACTCGGCCCATCATCGTGGCCAATTGACCACCCACCTGCGGCTCCTCGGCCGGACACTCTATTCCACCTACGGTCCGACCGCCGATACGGGCGGCCTGCCCGCCAACGGTGCCGCCATCATCTACCGCTATCCATCGGCGGAAGCGCTGCTCGAAGCGGAACGAAGCGGAGGGAATTGGCCGCCGCTGCCGCCGTGGAAGGAACCTGTTACCGAGCGTCCATGAGCGGCCGCGAGAGCCGACCCCTGAAGGATCGCTCGGAACAGGCCCGAGGCTCGCTCAACGCGCTGATTGCCCGAGGAAAGACCCCGGGAATCCAGTACGTGGTCGTCGACGCGGCCCGCACTCTCTTCGAGTATGCCGGAGGTTGGGCCGACCTGGCAAACCAGACACCGATGCGAGTCGATACCACGCTGATGGCCTACTCCATGAGCAAGACCATCACCGCGGCCGCGGCTCTGAGGCTGGTCCAGGACCGGTGTCTCCACCTCGAGGGCCAGCTGATCAACTATGTCGAGGAAAGTCCCTACGGCCCGGCCGTCACCATTGGCCAGCTGATTACGCACACCTCCGGCATCCCCAATCCCATTCCGCTGCGTTGGGTCCATCCGGCCGACGGCACTCCGTTCAATGAGGAGGCGGCGCTGGCAGGCGTGCTCCGCCGAAATTCACATCTGGCGTCCCAACCCGGCAGCAGATACGCCTACTCCAACATCGGCTACTGGCTCCTCGGGTGCGCCATCGCGCACGCCAGTCGAGTGCCCTTCACGGCCTGTGTCGATCGGCACCTCCGTGAGGCCCTTCGCCTCTCACCGGCGGAGCTCGGCTACACGATCCCCGATCCCCAGCGGCATGCCGCCGGGTACTTGGAGAAGTACTCCTGGATCAATCTCTTCAAGCGTTTCCTGGTAGACCCCGCTCTGATCGGCGACTACGAAGGGGACTGGGTCAGGATCCGGAGCCACTACGTGAATGGGCCCGCCTTTGGCGGGCTGGTAGGAACCGCCCGCGCGTTCGCGAGCTTTCTGCAGGACCAGCTCCGGCATCGCTCGCGACTGCTCGACGATGCCACCCGGAGTCTGTTCTATACGCCCCAACAGATCGCTTCGGGTGCCCTGATTCCGATGACCCTTGGCTGGCACGTCGCCCCCAATCAGCGGCGAAGCTATTTCTACAAGGAAGGCGGCGGCGGCGGGTTTCACTGCCTGATGCGCCTCTATCCCGGCAACGGAGTAGGTACCGTGGTCATGACCAACGCCACCGGCTTCGACGTCAATCGATGTCTCGACTCCCTGGACTGGCTGTTTCTGAACTGACACCAATCACTGGAGGCCCTATGCGATCTTACATCCAAGCGTCCGGCATCCTGTTCTCTCTCTTCGCCCTGCTCCACATCTTCCGGTTGCTCCTGCGCTGGCCCCTTGTGATCGCCGGATTCCCGCTGCCCGCCTTCGGCTCGTTCATCGCAATCTTGGTCACCGGTGGCATGGCAGTCTGGGCCTGGCGGACTCTGGACGCCGAGAAGAAATAGGGGCGGGCCACCGTGCCCGCCCATTGCCCTCACCCCCCGTGAACCGGGATCGGCGCGATCTCGTCGCTGAGCGGACCCTCCTGTTCCTGATAGACCCGGTGCAGGAACCAGTCTACCGTGTAGATGTCGAACAGCTGGTTCCGGCTCTTGTCGTCCCCGGTGATCGCCACCTCGAGCGCCCGCACCGAGTCCTGACCTTCGATTTCCACCCTGGCCTTCTCGACATCGAGGCCGCGGGCTTTCGCGTCGGCTCCCCGCTGAATCAGCTCACGAAAAAGGGCGAGATTGGTCCGAAGCAGCGTCTTGTCTTTGAGCGGCTCGCCGTGGCCGGGCACGATGACGTTGGCCTCCAGCGCTTCCATTCTTTCGAGGGTCTTGACCCAGCCCGCGGGGTAACAGCCCAGTGCGAAGGTGATCGGGTTCACCAGGAGATCCCCGGTGATCAAGACCTTCTCGTTGGGGAGGTAGAGAAAGGCGTCCCCGGGGGTAACGGCGCGATCATAGTGGAGGACGTGGATCTCGCGCTGGCCCAGATGGAGGATAAGAGAATCGGTGAAGGTAACGTTGGCGAAGGTGTGCTGGACCCCCCGCTTCTGAGCCAGAAACCAACGGTCCACGCTAACGTGCTGCTGGAGCGTCGCCGCGTTGTCTGCCGGCGGTTTCCTGGCCGCCGCGTCCGCCGCCAGCTTGGCCATATAGTCGATATGCTCAGGGAGCTGGGTATCCAGGCCGGGCTGATTGAATGCCAGCGCCGGTCCCATCATCAGCTCGCGGGTCTTCTCATGCGAAATTATCTGGATCCCGGGAAACGCCTTGCGATAGACCTCCGCGCCGTACCAGTGATCCCAGTGCCAATGCGAGTAGACCAGATAGCGCACCGGCTTGGGCGTCAGCTTCCGGATTTCTCCCAGGACCGCGCTGGCCGCGGCCGGAGTTCCATTGGCGTCGAACACCAGCACCCCCCGCTCACTCAGAATCACGACCGAGTTGCCGTCCAGACCGACGTCGCTGTAGGGGGGCGTGACGAACAGGTAGATCCCGTCCGCTACCTGGATCTTTCGGGGTGGAGTGAGGGCCGGAGCCTGGGCCAGGAGTGGGAGCGGCAGCAGGAGGAGGAGGAATCCCCTGACGGTGCTGAACATGAAGCGCGACTCCGGTGGAGGGGTGAAGGCACGACCCCTCCGTTAACGGGACTGAAACGCAAAAGGATTCAGTCCCTGCGCCTGTTTCAGCCTGCCGCCCCCGTTCCGGGAGGATTGATCAGGCCCGCTGCGTCGCCTCGTTGAACTGGGTCAGGCACTGAGTCCAGCCGGAGGGACCCTCGACCGCGGTCCGCATCTTCTCCGCGCCAGCCCCATGCCGCTCGAACCCTCGATGCTCCAGCTCTACCCGGGTTCGCTTGGCCCCTTCCGCGACGAACCTGACTTCGACCTCGCTGGCCTTGGCCATGTCGGGCTCATACTTCCATTCGGCGGTCAGCTGCCAGGCCAGAACGACCCGGGACGGGGGCTCCCACGCCAGTACGTGACCCCATTCGCACTCGGCGCCTTCCGCCGAGCGCTCGAACCAGCGACCCCCGACTCGGGGCTCCATGACGACAGCGACGAAGGGTTGAGGGGCGATATGGTGGGTGGCCGGCCACCACGATCCGGCCCTTTCGGTGAAGAGCGCGAAGGCACGCTCCCGGGAGGTCTCGACGGTGATGGTACGCCGCACGCTTGCCAGCATGGTCTGCTCGGTCATGACTGACTCTCCTTTTCGGCCTGCTCGGCCGCGGACTTGAACGCTACCAGCGCGCGATTCCAGAAACGATCGAAGTAGGACCGCAGCCGCTCGACCCCGCCCGGGTCGAGCTGGTAGACCCGGCGGGTCCCCACTCGACGATCCCTCACCAGGCCCACCCGCTTCAAGACCCGTAGATGCTGGGAGACGGCGGGACGGCTGACCGGCAGGTGCCGGGCCAGCTCCCCCACCGAGCGCGGCCCGGCCGCCAGGCGCTCGAAGATCGCCCGCCGTGTCGGATCGCCCAGGGCCCCCAGGGGCTGTAGTTGGTAAGCCATAGCTTACGGTAAGTATATGCTTACCTATGAAGCCCTGTCAAGAGCCGGCCCTCACCCTGATCCCATTGCAGCCTCTCACCTGCTGCATACCTTCCCCCCATTACCCGATTTGCCGAGGCCCGAATGCATTACCTGCTCCTGTACGACGTCGTGCCGGACTACGCGACCAGGCGCGTCCCCTTCCGCCAGGCCCACCTCACCCTCGGCCAAGCCTCCGTGGAGCGTGGCGAACTGGTGTTGGGAGGGGCGCTCGCTCATCCGATTGATGGGGCTGTGCTGCTCTTCCAGAGTGACAGTCCTGCGGCCGCCGAGGCCTTTGCCAAAGCGGACCCCTACGTGCAGAACGGACTGGTCACTCGTTGGCGCGTGCGCGAGTGGACCACGGTGGTGGGCCCCGACGCGGCCACGCCACTCACTGGACCGCGAGCCCGAGGCAAGACGTAGAATGAGGCGCTCCACGACGCTCCTGGTATGCTCGGTCATCGCGGTTGCGGCTTGTCACCATTCCGCCTCCACCTCAGCGAGCGCCCAGCCCACCAAGCGCCCGGCTCTGGTTGGGACCGAGTGGACCCTGGTCGACCTCGGCGGCCAGCGGGCCGGTTTGGGGGCGGGAGACAAGCCGGCCAGCTTGACCCTGGCCGCCGACGGCAACCGCGCCAGCGGGTTCGCTGGATGTAACCGGATGAGTGGTAGCTACGAGCTCAATGGGGCCGGGCTTCGATTTGGCCCGATGGCGGTCACCCGAATGGCCTGTGCCACCGGGATGGATCTGGAAACCAGGTTCCTGGGAGCCCTTCAGGCCACTCGCGGTTACCGTCTGACCGACGAGGGACTCGAGCTGACAGGCGAGACCGGAACCCTCGCGCGATTTACCCACCCATGAGCACGGAATCGATCTACGATATCGAGGTCACCACCCTCGATGGGACCGTGGGGAAGATGGAGGATTACCGCGGGAAGCTGCTGCTCATCGTCAATGTGGCCAGCCATTGCGGCTTTACTCCTCAGTATGCCGGCCTGGAGGACCTCTACCGCAAGCATCGAAAACAGGGGTTGGTGGTTCTCGGATTTCCCTGCAATCAGTTCGGCCGGCAGGAGCCGGGCGATGCTGAGGAGATCCGTCAGTTCTGCTCGACCAGCTATGACGTGACCTTCCCCCTCTTCGCCAAGATCGACGTCAACGGCCCCGACACTCACCCGCTCTATCGGTTTCTCAAGGCTCAGGAGAAAGGCATTCTCGGTTTGGGGGCGATCAAGTGGAACTTCACCAAGTTCCTGGTGGGCACCGACGGGCGTGTTCTCCGCCGCTATGCCCCAAAGGACACGCCGGAACGGATCGAGCGAGACCTGGCTCCCCTGCTCTCTCCCAGCCGGACTTCCGCGTGAGCAATACCGGGGTCCAGGCCTTCGAGCTGTCGTTGGCAATCCGACCGGAGGATATCGACGAGCTCAACCACGTGAACAACGTGGTGTACCTCCGCTGGGTCCAGGATGTCGCCACGGCTCATTGGAGGGTGCTGGCCACGCCGGCGGAGCAGAAGGAAGTCGCCTGGGTCGCGGTACGGCACGAGATCGACTATCTCCGTCCGGCCGTGCCCGGGGATGCCATCATCGCACGGACCTGGGTGGGCGCGGCCGACGGTCTCCGATTCGAGCGCCACACCGAGATCCTGCGGGCTCGGGACCGGAAGGTCCTGGCCCGGGCGCGGACCGTCTGGTGTCCGATCGACGCCCGCACCGGGCGTCCCAAGGAGGTCCCCCCCGACCTCAGAGCACGATTTTCGGCCGCCCAGCGGTAGCCCCCTTCTACCTCCCCCCTCGCCGAAACAGGTCGAGCCGCTCCGTCGCCCGCTGGAGCAGGTCCTTCCGGCCGGCCTCCGCCGCATAGCTCTGAAGAATCTGGAGGGCCTCGACATCGTTGGGATGCCGGCGGGTGGTTGCATCCAGCAGGACAAGCGCCCGGTCCGGTTGTCCCAGATCGTGGAGTCCGACCGCATAGACGTAGGCGAAGCGCGCGTTGGCCGAATCGAACTGGACTGCCTGGGCCAGCTCGCCGAGCGATTCGGCCTGGCGACCCTGCCGGATCAACGAAAGCCCCAGGGCGTGGTGCAAGTCCCCGGAGGCTGGATTCGCCTCGAGACCGGCACGGAGTGCGGAGTCCGCGGCCGGTTCGGCTCGCAGGTGGCGCGCCGCTTCCGCCAGATCGACCCACGCCGGCGGAAAGCGCGTCCAGCGCCGTGTCGCCGTGCGGAATTCCCGCTCCGCGGTGGCCCAGTCCCCCTGCTCTCCCGCAAACTGTCCCAGATTGACATGGGCCTCCGCCCGATCGTCGTTGGCCAGCTGGGCCTCACGGTACTCTGCCGCTCCCCGCTCGAAGGCTTTTCGCTCCTCGGCTGACCAGAGGCTGGCGGGAACCCCGGCCAGGGATCCGGTCGCGGCCACGCGCACGCTGCGAATCGAATCGGTGAGCAGCGGCACGCCCATGCGCAGGCGCAGCGTCGGCTCTACCGACTGAATCGCCTCGACTGCGGTACGTCGCACCCGTGGATCCGGATCGCCCAGCGCAATCTGGATGGCACTGAGAGTACGGGAGCCGGCATTGCTCAGCATCAAGGAGACGGCAGTGGCGCGAGCGATCGCCGGGTAGACCGTATCCTGGGCCAGCGCGATCAGGGCTCTCTCCGCTCCGGGAGCCTGGGTCCGTCCGGCTTGAATCGCCTCACCGTAGTGAACACGAGAGGTGTCACGGCCAGGGTACCAGCGATTGACCGCCGCGGTGGCCCAGGCGGGGGACTGGTTGGCGTGACATCCGGTGCAGGCGTTGGGAGTGCCCAGGCGCAGGGTGAGGTCCGGTCGCGGGACCCGGAAGCTGTGGTCCCGCCGGGCATCAACCACCATGTAGTCACGCGTCACCATGTGGCAGGAGACGCAGCGGGCCTCGACCGTACCCGCTTTGTGGAAGTGATGGGCTGGCGTGTCATAGTCGGCGGGGAGGTGGCAGCTGGTGCACAGCGTATTTCCTTCCGCCCGCAGCTTTCCGCTGTGAGGATCGTGGCAGTCGGAGCAGGTCACCCCGGCCCGCGCCATCTTGCTCTGGAGAAATGATCCGTACTCGTAGACCTCGTCGCGCTGCTGCCCGTCCGGGAAATAGAGCTCCTCATCGAGCAGCGCGACCCGCAGGCTTTGCTCCAGGTTCTCGCCAGGGCGGCGCTCCTTCCAGATGGTTCCCCGTCGCGCGTGACACTGCCCGCAAGTCTCGACTTCGGCAGTGGACTCGAGCGGCCTGGCCCGGACGGCGATCGGCTTCTCTCCCTGAAAGGCCCAGGTGCCTGCGGCGTGGCGAGGAAGCCGGACGATCAATCCCGCGGTCGAGTCCCTCCGGTATCGAGTCGCCGGATCCTTCCTGGCCCACTGAAGGTGCGCCCAGGCGGGACCATGGCAGGCTTCGCAGGAGACATCGATCTCGCTCCAGGTGGTCGCGAACGAGTCAGCGGCACTCTGGTACCCACGGCGGAGATCGGTCGAGTGGCAGTCGGCGCACATGTAGTTCCAGTTCTGCAGCGGTCCGGTCCAATGCAGGATGTCGCCCGCGTCGACTCGTTCACCCGGATAGAGGTGATACCACCGTTGGCCCCCTTCGGGACGCGGTCTCGTGTCCCAGACGATGCCGAGCGCCTGGAGGCGTCCGCGGGGAGACTCGATCAGATATTGCTGGAGGGGATAAACGCCGAAGGTGTAGGCGATCCGATAGTCGTGAAGTGCTCCGTCGGGTCCGTCGGTCCGCACCCAGTAGCCCCCGTCCCGCCGAGTGAAGGTCGACGTGATCCCGGCGTAGGAGAAGGTGCGCCCACCAAAGTCTCCCAGGACCGTGGTCGAATCGGCCGGTTGCATGGCCAGATCGTGGTGCGACCCCCGGTACGCCTCGCTCTCCGCCCGGTGGCACTCGACGCAAGTCGCGCGGCCGACGTACTGGGCCGATTGCGCACCAGAGTGGGACGAATCGGGTCGGCAACCGGCCAGACAGCTGATGAAGACCAGCACGAATCCCCGAAGGAGTCCCGAGCCTCTATCGTCGAAACCGCCGGAGGAGTAGAATCTCTGGCCACTCCGGAGGGGCCCAGCCTGGCGCCTTCCGTGACCGACCTCCTCTGACCCCAGCATAGCCATGGACCTCGAAGACATCATTAAGAAATCCCGGAAGCTCTCACGTCCCTATCGTGTCACGAGTCGGAGTTTCCGACTCAAGGATATCGACCCCGACGACACCAGCGATCTCACCGCCGAGGACAAGCCGCGCGCCAAAGAGGCACTCGCGAATGGGATCGAGGCCCTCGCCGGCCTCCAGGACATGCTTTATGCCCAGGATCGCTGGGCCGTACTCCTGGTCTTTCAGGCCATGGACGCCGCCGGCAAGGACGGGGCGATCAAGCATGTGATGTCCGGCGTGAATCCGCAGGGCTGCCAGGTGGCGTCCTTCAAGGCCCCCTCGTCGGAAGACCTGGACCACGACTTTCTCTGGCGTTGCAATCGGTTCCTGCCGGAACGGGGACGGATCGGGATCTTCAACCGGTCCTATTACGAAGAGGTGCTCGTGGTGCGGGTTCATCCCGATCTGCTCGAGCGCCAGAAGATCCCCCCGGCCCTGCTTGGGAACAACCTCTGGGATCACCGCTACCAGGATATTCGCTCCTACGAGCGCTACCTGGCGCGCAACGGAGTCGTGATCCGCAAGTTCTTCCTGCACGTCTCCCGCAAGGAGCAGAAGCGCCGGTTCCTCGAGCGGATCGAGACTCCGGACAAGAACTGGAAGTTCTCCTCGGCCGATGCCAAGGAGCGCGGATTCTGGAAGGACTACATGCAGGCGTACGAGGATGCGATCCGGAATACGGCTACCGACGAATCGCCCTGGTACGTCGTCCCCGCCAACAACAAGTGGTTCACCCGGGTGATCGTCGCCGCCGCCGTGATCGAGACCCTGGGCTCGCTCGACTTGAGCTATCCCAAGGTAGATAAGGAGAAGCGCAAGGAGCTGGCGCTGACCAAGGAAATGCTGCTGGCCGAGAAGTAGCCGATGGACCGGGGGTCCGACGCGGCTATCCAGGAGTCGCGGCAGGGCCCTTGGTGCTGCCCGACGTCAGCGAGGCACCCCCCTCGACCCAGGCGCCGACCAGCGTGTACGCGACGGCCAGAACCACGGGGCCGATGAAGAGACCGATGACGCCGAACGCCAGGAGGCCACCAATCACGCCGGTGAGGATCAGCATCAACGGGAGACTGGCCCCCCGCTTGATCAGGACCGGACGCAGGACATTGTCCATCACCCCGACGAAGATCGTCCAGACCAGCAGGAACGACCCCCATCCCACGCTCCCCTTCCAGAACAGCCAGATCACGGCCGGCACCATGACCGGAAGCGGCCCCAGCTGCGCAATCCCGAACAAGAACATGATCGCGGTCAGAATGCCGACATTGGGAACCCCGCTAACCAGGAGACCCAGCCCGGCCAGGACCGACTGGACCACCGCGGTCACGATGACCCCGAGTGCCACGGCGCGGATGGACTGACCGGCGAGAACGACGAGTCTCTCGCCCTGTCCTCCGGCCAACCGCCTCATGAACGCCTTGACCCCGGCGACGGCAGTTTCTCCGCTGCTATAGAGGATCGCGGAAATCACGATAATCAGGAGGAACTGGACCACCGTCCCTCCGAAGGCCCCCGCTTTCGCCACCAGCCACTGGAGCACGTCGCGAACGTAGGGGGTGAGTTTGGCGGCCAGCTCCTCGGGGGCCATGGCCGCGGTCTCCTGCCATTTCTGGGTCAACTTGGCCCCCACGAGCGGGAGCTTTGCCACCCAGGCGGGCGGCGCCGGCAGCGCGAACGTAGCCAGGGACGACTGCAGGTCCTGGAGGCGCTCGACCTGACCGACCAGGGCCCCGATCGCCAAGGCCAGCGGCCCCATCAGCATCAGCGTCAAGAGCAGGGTCATGACCGCTACCGCGAGTCCCCGCTTCTTCCAGAGCCGCCCCTGGACTTTCAGCAAGATGGGCCAGGTGGCGACCACGACCATCGTGGCCCAGATCAGGGCGGGCAGGAACGGACGCATCACCCAGAGGGTGGCCGCGATCAACAGGAAGATGAAGAGGATCGCCAGGGTGACGCGCGTGAAGTCGTTGGAGGGGGCTGGCTCGGCCATGATTCCGTCCGCGTTGAGGCGTCTGCTCAGAGGTCGTGGCGAATCGACCGTCGAACTGGCCCCCGGATGGTAGCGCCCGACGGCCACGAAAGTAAGAACTCGAACCCCAGCCCTACCCTGACCCCGGTCCCTGGCCCCTCACGATCCGATCCCTCATCTTGGGGTCATGCCTGATCTCCTCGTCCGAATCAAGAAGACCACCGATGGCGGGTCCGCCCTGACCTGCGTCAGGCCGGACGGAACCACGACCTGGCAGCGTAACCAGGGTGCCAAGGGACGGTTCTTCCCGTGGCATGACCTGACCCACTACGCCGTCGAGACGGTGCTGAGGCGGGCGCACGCGTTCTACGGGCTGGTGGCCGAGGGCTGGGACCTGGACGACTTCGGCGCGCCCTATCCTCGGGGACCGATCCCATGGGAGGCAGGCGCCGTCGAGCTGGTGGTGGGACTCCTCGATGCCGAGCGGGCCGGGGGCGTCTACTGGACCGCCGCGGAGTTCAACCAGGGAGCCCAAGCCCACCTGGTGGCCCAGGGCGACCGTGAGCATGCACCGCCGGCGCTTACCGATGAGCAGTTGAGCAAGATCCGCGCGGCCCGCGCCCGGGTCTTCGCCCAGTGGACGGCCCTGCCGCCGGGAGCGACCCTGGAGCTTCCCTTCGATCGGGCCGGCGACCCGGCCTAGGCCGCTCGCGCCTTCGCGCGCATGGCGGCTGCGCCGAGCATCACCATCAAGGTTGCGCTCACCAGCGCCACCCAGTCGCCCCAGCGGACGTAGAGCGGCACCACGTCCGAAGTGTCCACCCGGAGAATCACCGAGGTCCTGGTCTCCAGATGAGTACGCCCGCTCGGGTACCCGAGCGGGCTCACCACCTCGGAGATCCCCGAGTTGGCCGCGCGGGCGATCCCCATCCGCGTCTCGATGGCGCGCATCACGAGATGGCTCGCGTGCTGGCCGGGCGCCGTGGTGAGGCCGTACCACTTGTCATTGGTGATGTTGATCAGGAACTCCGCCCCCTCCGCGCGATACCGGCGGGGCAGATCCTCGAACGTCGACTCGTAGCAGATGATCGCCCCGAAGCGTCCCATCCCCACCTGATAGACCGGCGTCTCGGTCCCCCGGTCGAAGGCGCCGAAGAATCGGAGCCCCGAGAGCCAGCGCGGGGGGACGAACGGCACCCGCTCGACCACCGGAACCAGATAGTGCTTGCGGTAGATCGGCGTCTTGTCCCAGTTGCCCGTGGAGTCGAACAGGAAAGCCGCGTTGTAGATGTCGTAGCGGTGGTGCGCCGAATCCGGCCGGGCATCGAGTCCGCCGACGTAGATCGGCGTGCGAACTTCGCGGGAAAGGGCCGTAATGGCCCCGGCCCAATCCTTCCGGCGGAGGAAGTAGTCGGGCACCGCGGCCTCGGGCCAGATCACCAGGTCGGCGCGCGAAGTCTTGAGAATGGCGCGGGTCTGGTCGAAGAGGCCGGACACGATCCGGTCGCCCTCGCCCGGCACCCACTTCTCCTGAAAGCCGATGTTGGGCTGGATGAGGGCCACGGTTCCCAGCGACCGCACCCTGAGGGTCCGTTCTCGCCAGGCCCCATAGCCCGCCGCCAGGACGATCGAGAGCGCCAGCGCCCCGAGGGCGACTCGATGCTGGCGCGGCTGGAGGAGACCCCGGGCCAGAATCACGTTCGCGGCCGCCAGCCAGAAGGTTACCCCCCGCGCTCCTCCCAGGTCGGCCCATTGGACCAGCAGCGGATACCCGGTGAGTGAGA